>Ga0181536_10000659_pt1 | contig 41318 bp, 41 predicted proteins | sample PEATcosm2014_Bin_41_FD_121105 | JGI IMG/M metagenome (GOLD analysis project Ga0181536, IMG submission 121105) | Peatland microbial communities from MTU Mesocosm Facility, Houghton, MI, USA - PEATcosm2014_Bin17_60_metaG | ecosystem: Environmental > Terrestrial > Soil > Wetlands > Peat | place...
CGACGCCCCCAACGGCGGCGGCGTGCTGGTGCGCTCCGTGCAGGAAGGAAGTCCTGCCGCACAGGCCGGCATCAAGGCGAACGACTTGATTGTTGGTGTCGGCCGTACACCGGTGTCGAACGCCAAGACGTTCCGCGAAGCCGCCAAGGGAGCGAATGTACTGGTGCTCAATGTGCGGCGCGGGTCCCAGGTTTTCCTCATCCCCGTTCGTTGACCAATGAAACGATTGTCCATCTGCATTCTCGGCGGCACCGGTTTCTTGGGAACCCGCTTGGTCGCACGCCTAATCAAAGACGGTCATCGAGTCACGGTGCTGTCCCGCGACCGCGAGCAGCACAAGCACCTGTTGGTGTTGCCTGGATTGACGCTGGAAAATTGCGATGTCTATGACGAAGCGCAACTGAGCGAGCGGTTTCGCGGCAAGGACGTGGTTATAAACCTGGTCGGCATCCTCAATGAGCGCGGGTTCGGCGGAGGCGGCTTTCGTCGCGCCCACACCGAGCTCACACGGGTCGTGCTGCAAGCCGGACGCTCCGCCGGGATCTCGCGGCTGTTGCAAGTATCCGCCCTGAAGGCGGCGGTCGATGCCCCGAGCTACTACCTGCGCTCCAAAGGCGAGGCCGAAAAGCTGATCCGCGAAAGCGGTGCAAGCTTCGATTGGACCATCTTCCAACCGTCGGTGATCTTCGGCCCGGGCGACTCTTTCCTCAACCGCTTCGCGAATCTCCTCGCGTCCGTTCCGCTGGTGTTTCCGTTGGCAAGGCCGAATACGCGCTTTCAACCGGTCCTGGTCGACGACGTAATCGAGGCTTTGCTGCGCTGCCTGCGCGGGGGTTCTTGCAATGGGCAAACCTACGAACTCGGCGGTCCGCAGGTGTACTCGCTACGCGAAATCGTCCAACTCGTGGCGAAACTCACGGGCCGGCGACACTGGATCGTCGGGCTGCCGGACTTCGTCGCCCGGTTGCAGGGACTCGTCATGAACTTCGTGCCCGGCCGCCCGTTCTCGAGCGACAACTATCGATCTCTGACGGTCGATAGCGTGTGCACGGACAACGGCTTCGCGAGGCTCGGCATCAAACCGCAGTCGATGATCGCGTCAGCGCGCCAATATCTAGGCGCCTTGGAAGATAATGCGAGGCTCAGTCACAACCGTGCAGCCGCGGGCCGAGCCGGATATTCCCACACCCCCCGATTCTGAATGGCCCGCCGCAGGAACGCCGTCCAACGGGTCGCGTTAAGGCAACGGAGGCTCGATCGGAATCGACTGGGGCGTCGGCAGCGGCGGCAAGTAGTAGAGCCGCCACGCGACCAACAAGCCAACACCAAATAATGCGGCGACGAATGCGGCGACGCCGTTCCAGCCATGATCGGCATAAAATAAACCACCGGCGGCACCTGCCACGCTCGACCCCATGTAGTAGACGAAGAGGTACGTCGATGATGCTTGCGCCTTGGCGCTGCCGGCGCGGCGCCCAACCCAACTGCTGACGATCGAGTGCCCACCGAAGAACCCGAAGGTGATGATGACGATTCCGGCGACGATCAGCCAAACCGACGTGGCCATCGTCAATGCGAGCCCTGCCAGCATGAGCACGAACATCGTCCACAGAACCTTGCGCCGTCCCAATCGGCCCGCCAGATGTCCGATCCACGACGAGCTGAACATGCCCACCACGTAAACGCTGAAAATCATGCCGACGGCAGACTGTGACATTGCGTAGGGTGGCGCCATCAGGCGGTAGCCGATGTAGTTGTACACCGTGACAAACGCGCCCAGGAGCACGAACCCCTCCGCAAACAGCCAAGGCAAACCCGGATCACGGAATACGGCGGCGAAACGCTGCAATGACGGCCGCAATCGAAGCGGTTGCCGGATAAAGTGCGCTGACGGAGGCAGACTGCGCACGAATACCCATGCCGCGATGCCGCCAATGGCGCCGACCGCGGCCAGGCCCGTGCGCCAGCCGTACAAATCAGTCAGCACGCTGGCGATCAGGCGACCGCCTAGGCCACCCGCTGCGTTGCCACCGATATAAAGGCCCATGCCAAGCCCAATCGAGTCAGGATGCACTTCTTCGGTGAGGTAGGTCATGCCCACCGCGGGCACTCCCCCCAGAGTGAGTCCCAATAGCGCACGCAACAGCAGAAAGCTGTGCCACGTCGGCGCCGCCGCCGACAGCAAGACGATCAGCGTGGAAGACAGCAACGACAAGGTCATGATGGCTTTCCGGCCCCAAGCGTCCGATATCGGCCCGGCAAACAGCATGGTGACCGCCAATACCGCACAAGTAAGCGACAGGGATAGCGCGCTTTCCGCTGCCCTTACATCGAATTGCCGGCTGAACTCCGGCATCAACGGCTGCACGCAATACAGCAAACCGAAAGTCGCCACGCCCGCGGCAAACATCCCCAGGTTCGTGCGGCGAAAGGCCGGGGTGCCGTGACGTATGGACTCTGCTGTTACCTGGCGCATCTACACGTTGAAATGAATTTTTCATTATGTCTCATGCGACTAATCGCGACGTCGTGGTGCTGGCCATGACCTTGGCACCCTAGCCGCCCCGTCTGCAACACCATCTTCTGCACCTGCCGGCATCACGGTTTGGCGCACACGGCGGCATCGCGCGCCGCTTGATCGAGTTTCGCGAGTTCGCGAACCCGCCGGTAAAAGAGTGTGAGGTCTCCGTTCGCGGCAGCGAGTTCCCGTTCGAAGCCCGGCACGCAGTCGTAGTACGTCGCGATCGACGCCAGATGCGCGTTGTTGATCTCCCCCTCGAACCAAGACTCGAACGGCGCACGGCCGCTCCAGTGTGCCTTGAGGCCCGAGTAGGAGCCGCGCATAGCGGCGAAGGTCGCGCGCTTGCGCTCCCGCATGGCCGTCGCATCGACGCCTGAAGCATAAAGGGCATACAGCTCAGCGCGCGTACGACGCAGCAGATCGATGACCTGAAGGTAGTGTTCTTGTTGCACGAGATGCTCTGCCAAATCGGCATCGCGCCCCCGAGTCAACAGCCAACGACGCACGCCTTCTTCTTCGACCGTCGTGGCAAGTGCTTCATTGAACGAGGCGTCTCCCGGCAGGTACAGCAATTGATGCGTGAGTTCGTGAAACACGATGGCAGCCAACTCAACGTCGTTCCATCCGACCATGGTGTTGAGTATGGGGTCATCGAAGTGCCCCAACGTGGAATAGGCGGCGACGCCGCCGACGCTTACATCAAAGCCCTTCGTCCGCAATTTGTCCGCGAATGAGCGGGCCTTGCGCACGGCGAAGTATCCGCGATACGCGACACATCCCACAATCGGGTAGCACCACTCCTTGGCATCGACCGAGAACTCGGGCGCCGCCACCACGTTCCACACCACGTAGGGTCGCCCGGTGTCCGCGTAACTACGGTAACTGCCGTTGTCGGGAAGCCCCAACTCGTGGCTCGCAAAGTCCCGTATGGAGGTCACTTCCTCGAGCTCCGTGCGCAGCACGGGCGGAGTCCCGGGAGTATGAACCACCCGAGCGATAGGTTCTCGTTTGGACATCAGCGACAGCTGGCCCTCGGCGCTTTCCAACAGGTAGCACCCACCAATCGCCGCCGCGATGAGCCCGAGGACCACCGCCATGAGGATCCTCGGAAGGTTGCTGCTACTATTCACCCATGCAAGTGTATCTGGTTGGTGGAGCCGTTCGGGACGCCTTGTTGGGACTTCCAGTGAAAGAACGCGACTGGGTCGTGGTCGGGGGCACGCGTGAGGAACTGCTGCGGATGAAATACCGCGAGGTCGGCCGCGATTTTCCGGTATTCCTGCATCCCGAAAGCCACGAGGAATATGCGCTAGCGCGGCTGGAACGCAAGGTCGCTCCGGGATATCGCGGCTTTGCCGTCGAGTTCGGTCCGGAGGTTACGCTGGAGGAGGACCTCGCGCGACGGGATCTGACCATCAATGCCATTGCGCAGTCGGCGGACGGGTCGCTGGTCGATCCTTACGGCGGCAAACGCGATATTGAGTCACGGACATTGCGGCACGTATCGGAGGCTTTCATCGAAGACCCGGTACGAGTGCTGCGGGTTGCGCGCTTCGCCGCGCGCTTTGCGCCGCTCGGGTTTCATATAGCGCCGCAAACCGTGGCCATGATGCGCAGCATGGTGGCGCGGCACGAGGTGGATGCACTGGTCGCCGAACGCGTCTGGCAGGAAACCGAGAAAGCGTTGCGAGAACCGTCGGCCAGCACTTTTTTCAAAGTGTTGCGAGAGTGCGGCGCACTCAAGCCGATCTACCCCGAAATCGATGCGCTGTTCGGAGTGCCCCAACCCCCACGGTGGCACCCCGAGATCGACACGGGGACGCATACGCTCTTGGCGCTGGACCAAGCGGTCGCGATATCTCCGGACGCGAGAGTGCGATTCGCGGCGCTGGTTCACGATCTGGGCAAGGGCGTGACGCCGCGCTCCGAGTGGCCGAGCCATCGCGGGCACGAGGAGCGCAGTGTCGCGCTCATCGAAGCGTTGTGTGCGCGACTGCGGCTTCCAAGCGATTACCGCGAACTCGCTGTGCTCGTCGCTCGCTATCACGGGCTCGTTCATCGGGCGTTCGAGCTACGGCCCAAGACGTTGTTGGAATTCATGGAGCGGGCGGATGCCTTCCGGCGGCCGGAGCGGTTCGCCCAGGTGCTGCTCGCCTGCGAGGCCGATGCGCGAGGCCGGACGGGAATGGAGAACAACCCTTACCCGCAGCGCGGATATGTCGGCGCGGCACGCGATGCTGCAGCGGCAATCAAGCCATCGGCCGACGACATTGCCGCGCATAGCGGAGCCAAGATCGCGGAGCGCCTGCACGAGCGCCGGGTGCGCGCCATCGCGGAGCTGGCCGACTACCTCAAGGCACCGTCGTCTTAAAGCGCGTGCCGTAGGTCCTGTAATGCGAACCCGGACAATTCACGACGGACGCCGCGCGTCCATGCCATCGCCTTGAAGCGTTCGCCCATGTCACCCGGAAGCATCAACCGTTTCGCTTGATTCGCTAGCCGAGCGAATCGCCCGTCGTTCTCGCCGGCGAGAAATCGCATCTCCCGATCGATGCCGAGTCCGGCCAGGAAATACGCCTGGGTTGTAAAACCGGCGAGTTCGCAGCGGGCGGCGCTGCACGCCTCGGCAAGCGCCGTAAAATCGACCCACGCGGAGATGTCTTGCAGCCCTGGATGGATGAACGGGTTTTCGTGTGCACGCTGCCGAAAGTGGCAGATCAAGGTGCCGTCCTGTCGCTCCGGCAAGTAATATTGCGGGCGCGGCAATCCGTAGTCGAACCACAGAACGGCGCCCTTGCGCAGACAGCGAACGACACTGCGCGTCCATGCTCCCAATCGCGGGCAATATTCGGATACATAACCACCTTCCCAGCCTCCTGCGGCTGCGGCAAGTTGGCTGCAGGTTTCGGTCATTTCAGGGCCGGCCGGCCGCGCCGACCACATGAATAAACCATTCGACACGGCGACGCCAAGCTCCTCGCATTCAGACTCGTGCCATCGAAATCTCGCGACCGGGAGCGCGTCCAACACCTCATTGGCCAGAATCACGCCGTCGAATGGATCATCGGGCGGTACGTTGAGCCATCTCACGCGCGGCAACAAATGCGGAATGCATTCGCGAACCAGGTCGTGCTGACGCTCACGCAGATCAGCGCTCACCTCGAGAATGAAATACTCTTCCGGTAGCCGCCCGAGCGTTTCGAGACGGGTCAACGTATCCACGGCCAACCGGCCGGTGCCGGCGCCTACCTCCAAGATTGATCCGCTCACGACTTCGCCGAAGATCTCCGCGCATTGCTGGGCAATGCAGGCGCCGAACAAGCTCGATATCTCCGGTGCGGTGGTGAAATCGCCGCTGCCGCCAAACTTGCGAGCGCCCGCGCTGTAGTAGCCCAGCCCGGGCGCGTAGAGGGCGAGATCCATGAAGCATTCGAAACTGATCCATCCAGCGGCCTTGGCGATCTCATCCGCGATGAAGCTGCGAACGCGTTCCGTATGCCGAACTTCGTCGGGGCTTAGGGCTGCTTCATGGCGCATGAGTACACCCGGTCGGGACAATCCGGTATCGTTCCTCGGTATGACGATGACTAACGATCCCTCTCCCCTTCGGGACCAAGTGGTTTTGATAACCGGTGGCGCGCGGCGAGTCGGCGCGGAAATCGTGCGCACGCTGCACGCGGCGGGAGCGAATGCGCTGATTCACTATCGAACCTCCGCAGCGGCCGCGCTGGCGTTGGCGGAAGAGCTCAATCGAATTCGCATCGGATCCGTCGCCGTCCAGTCCGTGGATCTTCTCGACCCGGAGGCGTCGGACACGTTGGTCGGGGCCGCGCTGCGTGAATTCGGTCGGCTCGATATTCTCATCAACAACGCGTCCACTTTCTACCCAACCCAGATAGGCGAGATCACTTTCGCACACTGGGACGATCTGATGGGCACCAACTTGAAGGCGCCATTATTCCTGGCGCAGGCCGCCGCGCCCAGCTTGCGGAAGCAATCTGGGCTCATCATCAACATCGTCGACATTCATGGCCTCCGGCCCCTGAAAAGGCATCCCGTATACAGCATAGCCAAGGCGGGGCTCACTATGCTCACGCGCTCCCTGGCGCGCGAATTGGGCCCGCAGGTGCGCGTCAACGGTATTGCACCCGGCCCGGTACTCTGGCCCGAGCACGGCATGGATGAAGCCTTGAAGCGCGAGATCATCGCGAAGACCGCGCTCAAGCGCTATGGTACCCCCCAAGACATCGCTCGCACGGCGCTGTTCCTCGCAAAGGACGCTCCGTACATCACGGGTCAAATTATCGCCGTGGATGGCGGACGCAGCGTTTAGGATGGATTCCGGCGGCGCCGCGATTTAGGGCTCACTACGCGTTCGGTTTCGACTTCGATCTCCGGTTCGACATCGACGGCGATGGGTCCGCGTATCAGTTCTCGGGCCCGTTCTATGTCCTTGGCCAAAGGCCGATCATCCCGGTAGTGCGGGATGTGCGTCCGCACCGCTCGGTACACGATGTCGGTGTTCGGTGCGCGCGTCAGGTTGCCGCTTTGCAAATCGTAGCCTTGCGCCGCCGCCAATAGCTCTATGCTCAAGATGAACTCGGCATTGTCGAGAATTTTGAGCAATTTGATGGCCGCCGGCGTCGCATGACCGAGGTGATCTTCCTGCAAACCCGACGTGACGCCCCCGTCCAGACTGGCCGGCGCAGCCAAGCGGCGGTTGTCCGCGACCAGCGATAGGGCGGTGTATTGCGCAATCATGAATCCGGAGCCCGCGCCGCTGTCGGATGCCAGGAATGCCGGCAAACCGCTGACCAATGGGTTCACCAACCGATCGCTGCGCCGACCGCGTTGGCCTGCGAAATGGCCCGCGGAGCGTCTTCGGTTCCCACAACCAGGGGGTTGTCGGTCGCTGCCGCCAACTCGGTATCCACCACTTGAGCGGTACGCGCAAATTGGTCGCGCGCAGCCCCATGCACGTGGGGGATGGCGCGCAGGCTCAGGGGATCCTGGGTACGCCGTCCGGCGCTGGCGGCGAGAATCGCGCTTCCCTCGAGTATCGACTGCAGCCGTTCGCCTACTTCCGCGATAGCCGGGGATGCCCGCAAGGCCATGCCCTCGGCATCGAAAGCCGTCAACTGGCCGTGCAGGTTCTCAAATGTCATGGCTGAAATGACGTCAGCCCAATTCAGCAGACGTTCGGTGCGCAGCAACGCGAGCGCTGACAAACCCGTGACGCAAGGAGTGCCGTTCACGAGGCTCAATCCTTCCTTCGCCTCCAAGGTGAGGGGCTGCATGTTCATGGCCCGGAGCGCCTCGATGCCGGGCCGGCGGCCGCCGGCCCGTTGCACGCAGCCGTCACCGAGAAGCACGAGCGCGATATGCGCCATATGCGAGAGATATCCGACGGATCCGGCGGCCGGCACTTCCGGGATATAGTCATGCGCGAGGAGCGCAACCAATCGCTCGACCACTTCCAACCGCACACCGGAATAGCCGTGGGCGAAATTATTGACCGCCGCGGCTATGATCGCGCGAACCTCGCAGCGCCCGAGTGGTGAACCTACGCCTACGGCGTGGCTCATGATGATGTTCCGCGACAAATGTCGCAGCTGCGAAGGCTCCACAACGACGTCGCACAGAGCACCGACCCCGGTGTTGATCCCGTAGGCACGGATCCCTTTGGCGACGATGGATTCCACCACGTACCGCGCATCTTGCACCCGTAGGCGCGCGGCATCCGACAGTTCCAACCCCGCGCCTTCAGCGACGGCCGCCACCTGCCGCCAAGAGAGCGGCCGATCGCGCACGATTTCACCGAGCATCGGGTCGGCCGCGCTGCGCGCGCCATTCGTCGAGACCATATCTGTCGCGCTCCAGCGCAACCCCGACATCGCGCGAGCTGCGGACCGCACCCGGCTTACTCAAGACGATGCTGACCCAAGCAACGCCGAATTCTTCGAGGATCAGCATGGCGACATGCTCCGCAAGCGCCTCCACCAAATGAAATTGCGACGCCTCGACGAAAGCCAGCACGCGCTTCGCCACCCGCTTGTAATTCAACGTATCGGCGATCGAATCGGAGAGCGCTGCCTTGCGAATGTCCGCGGAGAGTTCGATATCGATGAGCACCGTCTGTTTGACCTGCCGCTCCCAATCGAAGATCCCGATGATGGTTTCGGTCTTGAGCGCATGAATGAAAATCTTATCCATCAAACTTCTTAGCCCCTATTGATCAGTGTCTTCGAGCGGCCAGCTCGCTCTTGCTGTCACGGACAAGCGGAGTCGATCGCTCCCAGCCGAATGCGCCGCCATCCGGAGGCAGCCGGCGAGTGCAATCATCGCGCCGTTATCGGTGCAAAATTCCGCCCGCGGAAAATACAATTCCGCCCCGCAATCGGTTGCGACAGCTGCCAGGCGCTCGCGCAGTTTCCGATTGGCGCCAACGCCGCCGGCCACCACCAGGCGTCGATGACCAGTGGCGCGCAGCGCTCGGCGAGATTTCTCCCCGAGCGTGTCCACCACGGCTTCCTGGAAACCGCGCGCGACATCGGCCCGTGCCTGGTCGTCCAACTTGCGGCCTCGCAAGGCTACTAGGGCGGCGGTCTTGAGGCCACTGAAACTGAACTCTAGGCCCGGCCGATCGAGCATTGGACGCGGAAACACGAAGCGGCCGCTCCGGCCGGCCTCGGCTAGGCGAGCCAGAGCGGCCCCTCCCGGATAGGGTAGACCCAGCATCTTGGCGGTCTTATCGAAGGCTTCGCCGGCTGCATCGTCGAGCGTTTCGCCCAGAATTCGGTAGCGTCCCAATCCGGCCACGTCGACCAACTGCGTGTGACCGCCGGAGACCAGCAGCGCAAGAAACGGAAACGCAGGCGGGTTGGCCTCGAGCAGCGGAGCCAACAGATGGCCCTCGAGATGATGTATGCCCACGGCCGGCTTATTCCATGCGTAGGCCAAACTTCGCGCAAAGCCCGCACCCACCAATAAGGCCCCGATCAATCCGGGTCCTGCCGTGTAGGCCACTCCGTCGATGGACGCAGGGGCGGAATCCGCGTCGGTCAACGCTTCCCGGACCAGCGGCAAGAGCCTCCGAACGTGATCCCGAGACGCGAGTTCGGGCACAACCCCGCCGTAGGCCTGGTGCATGGCCACCTGGCTGAAAACCCGGTGCGATAGCAGGCCTTGAGCCAGGTCGTAAACAGCGACGGCAGTCTCATCGCAGGAGCTTTCAATGCCGATTACGCGCATAAATCCTTTCAAAACCGCCCATTAACGGCATTTCTCGGCTGCTTCAGATTCCAGCCTTTGCCTTTTGCGGGGCCGCACTTTAGAATGCGCCCCCCTGTCGCCGAATGCCGGCGGCTCTTTTTGCCTTAACCTTGAGGTTTGAATGCCCAGCGTTCGTGTTCGCGAGAACGAGTATTTCGACGCCGCCCTGCGTCGTTTCAAGCGTGCCTGTGAAAAAGCGGGCGTCCTCACCGAGCTTCGGCGCCGTGAATTCTACGAGAAGCCGACCCAAGAGCGTAAGCGAAAGAAGGCCGCAGCGGTGAAGCGCCATTTGAAGCGCCTGTCCCGCGAGAACATGCGCGGCACGGGCGGCGGTGCTCCGGCCAGTGCGCCCGCGCCGGCTCCGGCCCGCCCGTACTGATCTAAGACCTCGATGTCGCTCCCTTGTTGACTCTGAAAGGGCGAATTACCGACGACATGAAGGCGGCGATGCGCTCCGGCGAGAAGGAGCGTCTCGGCATCATCCGTATGATTACCGCTGCAATCAAGCAACGCGAGGTCGATGAGCGCATCACCCTCGATGACGCCCAGGTCTTGAGCGTTCTCGAAAAAATGATCAAACAGCGCAAGGAGTCGCTGACACAATTCCAAGCAGGCAACCGGCCTGACCTCGTGGACAAGGAAACCCGCGAAATCAGCCTACTACAGGGCTACATGCCGTCGCAGTTGAGCGATGCCGAAATTGATGCCTTGATCAGCGATGCCATCGCGGCGACCGGCGCCGCCAGCATCAAGGACATGGGCAAGGTCATGGGCATCATCAAAGGCAAGGCCCAGGGCCGCGCCGACATGGCCGCGGTGGGCGCAAAGATCAAAGCCAAGCTCGGCGGTTGATCGCAACCGGTCCATGGCCGGCCGTATCCCAGACTCGTTTCTCGATGAGCTCGTCGCACGTTCGGACATCGTCGAGGTCATCGGCGCGCGCGTACCGCTCAAGAAAGGCGGCCGCGAATACAAAGCGTGCTGCCCGTTCCACAACGAAAAATCCCCCTCCTTCTGGGTGAGCCCCGACAAGCAGTTCTATCATTGCTTCGGATGCGGTGCACACGGAACCGTCATCGGCTTTCTCATGCAATACGAGAAGATGGAATTTCTCGATGCCGTGGCAGACCTGGCACAACGGGCCGGTCTCGAGTTGCCGCACGAGGCGCAGGCAACGCGCGACCCGGGCACCGCCGATTTGCACGAGATCATGGCGCGAGCTTCACGATTCTTCGAACAAAATCTCGCCGACAACGCGCGCGCTCAAAAATACCTACATACACGCGGCATCGATGCGAAAACCAGCGCCGACTTTGCCTTGGGGTACGCGCCCGATTCATGGGACGCCCTGCTCAACCGCTTTGGTGCGCACGATGAGGAGCGGCGTCGACTGTTTCAAGTGGGGCTCATTGTGGAGCGCACCCCCGGCGGCGAGCGCACTGCAGGATTTTATGATCGTTTCCGCGATCGACTCATGTTTCCCATCCGAGATTCGCGTGGACGCGTCATCGGGTTCGGCGGGCGGGTCATCGACCAGGGGGAGCCCAAATACCTCAATTCCCCCGAAACGCCGCTGTTTCACAAAGGTCGCGAACTCTACGGCTTGTACGAAGCGCGGCGGGCGCGCGCGGATTTCAAGCGCCTATTGATCGTCGAAGGCTACATGGACGTGGTGCGTCTTCACCAGGCCGGGATAACGTATGCCGTCGCCACCTTGGGTACGGCTACCACCCAGGAGCACCTCAATAAGATATTCAGAATGACCAGCGAGGTAGTGTTCTGCTTCGACGGCGATCGCGCCGGCCGACAGGCAGCCTGGCGCGCGATGGAGAACTCCGTCCCGCTGGCGCGCGATGGACGCGAGCTCAAGTTCATGTTCCTCCCCGAAGGCCACGATCCAGACACGCTAGTCGCTGCGGAAGGAGCGAACGCCTTCGAAAGCCGGCTCAAAATCGCCCTGCCCCTATCTGAATACTTGGTGCAGCAACTCACTTCTGAGGTCGACCTGGACCACGTCGACGGTCGAGCCAAGCTCAAAGCGTTGGCGGCGCCGCTGTTTGCCCGTATGCCGGAGGGCATTTACCGTGAAATGCTGGCCGAGCGCCTCGCGGCACGGGTCAGCATGCCCGCGGCAACCCTGAAGCAGGCTTTTATCGCCGGCGACGCCCCGCGCGCGACGTCCAACCGGACCGTCGATGCACGCGAGGAACCACTGACGACCCAGCGGAGTCGTAACAAACTTGGACGCGTGAGCGCCGGCCGCGCCTCAGCCGGCCGCGGCAATTTGCTGAGTCAGGCCATTACGCTGGTGCTGCACCATCCAGGCGCAGCGCGGTTCGTCAAGGATCCGGAGATGCTGAATAGCGTGACTAGGCCGGGCGTCGCCGTGTTGAAAGAACTGTTGGATCAGGCTGCCGCCATGGCACAGCCGAACACCGCCAAGCTGCTGGAGCGCTGGCGGGCTCGGCCGGAATATGGCCGCCTCTGCGAATTGGCAATTTCTGATCCCATGGTCGCTGAATTGCCAGGCGCTGCCAAAGAGTTGCAAATGGCTGTCGAAAAGCTACTTGAGGAATGCGGTCCTGGCCGCAGAATGGATGAATTGCTGCGAAAAGCTGAGGAGTTGGGGTTGAATTACGACGAAAAGACCGAACTTAGTTCTCTTCTCAAAGCAAAAGGGCGCCCCCGGGCACCCACCTGAGTCGACAAGCATTAGTGGCTACAAATTAGCCACGATCGTATACTTGTCGGCTGAGCATTAAACCTCCAGACACCACCGAGGCGTCCACCTTGATTAAAAAAGCGCCAGCAGGCACCGCGACTCAAATCGCGGACGAGCGTCAATCGCAACTCAAACTGTTGATCGCGCGCGGCAAGGAGCAGGGCTACCTCACTTACGCTGAAGTCAACGACCATTTGCCCAGCGAAATCGTCGATCCGGAACAGATCGAAGACATCGTCAACATGATCAACGACATGGGTATTCCGGTATACGAAAAGGCGCCGGACGCCGAGTCGTTGTTGTTGACTGACGCTACGGCCGCTCCCGACGAAGAAGCCGTTGAGGAAGCCACCGCGGCTCTGGCCAACCTCGATGCCGAATTTGGCCGCACCACCGACCCCGTGCGCATGTATATGCGCGAGATGGGCACCGTGGAATTATTGACGCGCGAGGGCGAGATCCGCATCGCCAAGCGCATCGAAGAAGGTTTGGAGGCCGTCAAGATTGCACTCGGCAGCTATCCGGGTACCTACGATTTATTGTTGCGGCACTATGAAACGGTGAAGGCAGGCCAGATGCGTCTGGTGGACGTCATTGTCGGCTTCGTCGACCCGAACGCGCCGGATGAAATCGCTCAGCCGCAGAATCCGAAGATGATGGCTCTCGAGCGCGAAGAGGCCGCCAACGACGAGGACGAGGCCGATGGTGACGAGGATGAAGAGGTTATCGACACCGGCCCGGATCCCGAAGAGGCAGCCAAGCGATTCAGTTCGATTGCGAAGCTTCATCATCAGTTCTTGAGTTCGCTCGACAAGCTCGGGTCCAAGGATCCGAAAACGCAGAAAATTCGCAAGAAGATCTGCAGCGAACTGATGGAACTGAAGCTGAGCCCGAAAATGTTCGATCAATTGATCGACAATCTCCGCCAGCACGTGACCGAGGTTCGCCTGCTCGAGAAGGAAATCATGTTCCTGTGCATCAAGCAGGCCGGGATGCCACGCAAGGATTTCATTTCGACTTTCCCGAAGAACGAGACCAGTACCCGTTGGCTCGAAAAGCACATCAAAGCGAAGAAACGCTATTCCGCACCGCTCGCCAAGTTCAAGGACGAAGTTGAACGTCGTCAGAACAAGCTGAAGGATCTCGAGGGTCTGTTCCACGTTCTGATTAGCGAGATCAAGGAAATCAATCGCGAAGTGTCCATCGGCGAGGCGAAGGCACGTCGTGCGAAGAAAGAGATGGTCGAGGCGAATCTGCGCCTCGTGATTTCCATCGCCAAAAAGTACACCAATCGCGGCCTGCAGTTCCTCGACTTGATTCAGGAAGGCAATATCGGATTGATGAAGGCGGTAGATAAATTCGAGTACCGCCGCGGCTACAAATTCTCGACCTACGCGACTTGGTGGATTCGACAGGCCATAACGCGATCGATCGCCGATCAAGCACGCACGATCCGTATTCCGGTGCACATGATCGAGACGATCAACAAATTGAATCGCATCTCCCGTCAGATGCTTCAGGAAATGGGCCGCGAGCCGACGCCGGAAGAGTTGGCGGTGCGCATGGAAATGCCGGAAGATAAAGTACGCAAGGTTCTCAAGATCGCGAAGGAACCGATTTCCATGGAAACTCCGATAGGCGACGATGAGGATTCGCATTTGGGCGACTTCATCGAGGACACGTCGGTGTCCTCGCCGATCGATTCCGCGACTACCGAATCACTGCGCGAGACCACGCATTCGGTGCTGGCTCAGTTGACCCCGCGAGAGGCGAAGGTGCTGCGCATGCGATTCGGTATCGATATGAATACGGATCACACCCTCGAAGAGGTCGGCAAGCAGTTCGACGTGACGCGCGAACGGATTCGTCAGATAGAGGCCAAAGCGCTGCGTAAATTGCGCCATCCCAGCCGCAGCGAACAGCTGCGCAGTTTCCTGATGGACGACTGAACCGCAGACCGCCGAATTGGGCTAAGTGCGGACGCGTTTGGCAGTAGTGGCGCGCGCGCCGTCTCCTAGCCTACCGCCACTTCGATGGTCAGATGGCGTTCGCTGTTGAGCGAATTCGCGACCAGGCAATTGGATTCGGCCTTTTCCAACAGTTTTTTCGCCCTTTCGACATCGGCGCCGGGCGGTATTTGAAGTTTTGCGTGAGTGGCAAACCGTGTGAAACGCATTTTTCCTTCCACCCGGTCCAGCGTACCTTGCGTGCGCGTTTCCAGGTTCGTCCAGGCGAATTTTGACGCCGTCGCGATCGCGCGAAAGCCCAGTGCGAAGCAGTCCGCCACCGCCGCCGTCAACAGTCCCTCGGGCGACCATTGATTTCCCGGACCATCGAATTCCTTGGGCGGCGCCGATTCGATGACTCTCACACCCCCGGAAGAAAGCGGCACGTCTCCGACGGGCCGTACCGTCGCGTTAACGACGTAATGGTGAGGAAGGGGATGCATAAAAACTCCGGGTCTATTTAGTTGGGGGACCGAATAAGTTGAGTTCGGGAGCGTCTTTGACCAACCTGATTCTACCTTCTAGCGTCAAGCCGACTTTCTCGAGCACCGCGATCGAACCGTAATTATCGGGGGCGGTAAGCGCGACGATCCGCTTGATCCCCAAGGTCTCCGTGCCGTAGGCCAGAACCGCTGCTGCCGATTCGGCGGCATATCCTTTGGACCAGTGCGAGGATAGAAACGCAAAGCCGACATCGACGTCGGCAAGCGTGTCGCGTTTCACCAACCCGCAGACCCCGATCGGCGTCCCGCAGTGACGCAAGCTCGTAAGATACAGCCCAAAGCCGTGGCGACGATAGCTGTCCATGGGGCCTTTCGAAATATAGTCGCGCGCGTCTGCCAGCGTTCGAACACCCTTATCACCGATGAAGCGCAAGAACGCAGGCTCATTCAACAGCCGCAGGATGAAATGAGCGTCCTGCAATACCAGTTCGCGAAGGGTCAACCGCGCACTTTCGATGACATTCATGGTGACAGATGCAAGTGCGGGTCCTTCCGGCGGCGGATGTCGTAGCGGGTAGCCTAATAGTTCCACGGTGGGAGCGCTACTCTGCATTACAAAGTGCTTGACCCGAACACCACTGATATCATGTACTCTTGAGTTTCGCGGCTGCGCTAATCATCAATGAGATCACCCGATATCGTGGCGTCCCGTTACAAGACAGGTAAATTCGGACTCTCGATTGCGTGTCTCATCGCTGCGGCCGCGATGAGCGCGCGGGCCGGTGGCGTCAGCGCATACCTGCCGCTCAACCTCGAACCGGAAACCGAGCGACAGATAGAACGCGTACTCATTCTCGCGGACGAGCCGGTGCTCAAGCGACCGTTCGCCGTAGCCCTGGTTCAGCTTGCCTTACCCAAGGCCTGTGAGCGCGACAAAGCGCTTTGCATCAAGGTAAAAAAGTATCTGGAACGGTATTCGCGCGATTACGCGGTGACCCATGCGAGTGCAACAGGATCGAAATCCAGTGGCGCCGACGTCGTCCTGCCGAATCAACATGGGGATACGTCGCACAGCGACTGGGAAATATCGGCCCAGGGCTTCGTTCAACCTAGCGACTATTTTTTGGCCAGCGCGGGCTTAATTGCCTACTCGGGCCGAACCGTCCCCACCGGCTCACTATTGAGTGTCGGGTTCAGCGGGGCTCAGCTCGACATCGGCTATCGCGACCACTGGTTCTCGCCCGCAACCGACAGCACCTTCCTGATCGGCACGGAGGCGCCGACCATGCCTTCCGTGACGCTATCGAATTACGAGCCGCTCACGCGCTTCGGGTTCCAATACGAGCTTTTTCTCGCTCGAATGTCCCGAACCGATCGAATCGCATACCAGGGCCAGGGCACCAGCGTCCTCAGTAGCGGCAACCCGAAACTCTTCGGTGCGCAATTTTCCATCGAACCGTTCAGCGGTTGGTCGTTCGGCGTCAACCGGCAGCTTCAATACGGCGGCGGTGGGTTGCCGGATACCGCACATTTCCTGTTAAGCGATTTCTTCAACCCGGCCGGCAAGAACCAGACCCTGGGCAAACAGCAGGCATCCTACATCAGCCGTTTCATTTTTCCGGCGAAAACGCCCTTTGCCGTGTACTCCCAATATGCGGGTCAAAATACCTTGGACGGCGGCAGCTACCTGCTCGGCGAGGTCGGACTGACCGTCGGCATCGATTTCCCCAAGTTGTGGCATTACTTCGACCTTACGTTCGAAGCGTCCGAGTGGCAGAACGGTTGGTACGCCAACAACGGTGTTTTTTTGGATGGCATGACCCAATACCGCCTGGCCACCGGCCAGTGGGACGCCGACCAGCGGGTGTTCAACGATCGCGTGGGCGGGCGCAGCGAAATGCTGCGCATCGGCTGGGAGCCGCCCTTCGGCGGCTACCTCGAAGAGCGCGTGCGATATCTGGTCAATCAAATTTACGGGGAATATCCCTACCGGCACTACGTCGACGCAACCGTGCGGTATTCGCGCCCTTGGAACGATCTGACCGTGGGCGGCGAAGTACTTGCCGGCCGCGACGTTTTCGGTCAATCCTTTGAGCGGCTGTCGGCCTTCATACGCTACGGCGGCGAACGGCACACCCGCGATTACGATTCGAGCGACGATGATTCGGCTGCCGGCGCCGATGACAAAGCGGACGGCGAGCCAGCGGGCGAGTTGTTCGTCGATGCCGGCGCCAGCGCCAGCAAAGTCCGCATCGATTTGGAAAAAGGGATACCGATCACCACCTCCAATGTGATGGTTGAGCCCCATGTTGCCGTTGGCGCCCGACGCGCCGTCAACGAGAAAAACGACTGGGGTGTTCGCCTCGAATTGGATGAGGTAAACGGCCATTCATTGATCGGTGCCCGGGCGATCGACTACCGGCACCGGTATGGCGATACGTTCGCGCTCTCCATGTATGCCGGCGTGGACCGCTATAACTTGGCCACGCCGGCTTACTCGCTGTACGGCGGGATCGGCCCGCAGTGGCGGAACATCCTGCCCAAATGGGACCTGGGAGTGGACTTTCGCTACGCCCAGAACATAGCGCGCAACCACGTACTGCCCACCGACGTTCAGGGCGTCAGGCCCGACAGCTTCTACAAGATTGAAAGCGTGCTCGCGTATCTCTCCAGGCGGTTCTGAACCACGTCGCCGATTCGGCGGTACGAAGGCTGTGGCACAATCCGCCTGCGGCGCACAGATATAGGACCTGTTGTAGGCTTTGTCGCAGGTAGTTTGCGTGTTTCGTCCTATAGGATCCATCGCAAATACCATGGGAGTATCGTTCAATGGAACACCGATGGGGCCAGAGAGTTGGGGTGGACATCCCGGTGCGAATAACCGGGCATCCCTTCGCGGTGCGAACCGGCCGGATCTCCAATTTGAGCGTCAGCGGCGCGTTCATCAAGGCGGAATTTCAATTGCGCCTCCTGTCGCGCATTCAGGTCGCAATCGAAATGCCGCACCGGTCGCGGCACGACGCGCCCATCATCGCCGCCTACATAGCGCGTAAGGCTAAGGACGGGATCGGCATCGAATGGTGCGAATTTGCGCCGCCCGATATCAGCTGGCTGTTGCAATCGTTCACCACAAGGCGGTACATCCGCTTGCGCAAGCCGGACCCGCTCGCGGCGATCGCAATTTCCCGTCGATCGCCGCCGTTGCTCAAACACGGCACCTAGTTTCTAATCGCCGAAACGTTGCTAGCCAGGTACGCCCGACTCAGCCGCGCCCGGCGCCCGCTCGGCGGACGTCATTGATCGCGTCGGCGGCATCCGATGCCAATCGGGCCCTGCGCCCCGGCGACGACAGGGTACACTCGGCCTCGAATGGACTACACCGTGTCAGTCAGGCGAAGCGTGTCACTCGGGCGATACGACCGATGTACTTGAATGCTATCGGCACCGCACTGCCCGAACGCCGCTATACCAAGAGCGATTGCTGGGATGCCTTCGCGGCCTCCGACTGGTTCGAGCGTCTCGACGCGCGTTCGCGCACCATCGCCAAAATCGTCCTTACCCGCAACAACGGCATCGAGGCTCGCCGCCTGGCCGTCGAATCCCTCGATGAAGTGTTCGCAATTGACGCAGATACGCTGCAGCGTCGCTTCGCCGAGCATGCTCCGCGACTGGCCGCCGATGCGGGCCGGACGGCGCTGCAACGCGCGACGCTCGCACCACAGGCGATCGATGCGGTCATCGTCAGCACGTGCACGGGCTACCTGTGTCCGGGCCTGACCGGATATGTGATCGAACGCCTTGGGCTGCGTCGGGATACTCTCGGATTCGACCTGGTCGGCCAGGGATGCGCTGGAGCGCTTCCCAACTGGCAGGTCGCCAGCGCCTTGTTGGCGTCGAACAAATGCGAGCACGTGCTCTCGATCTGCGTGGAAGTTTGCAGCGCAGCGATGTACTTGGACAATGATCCCGGCGTATTGATCAGCGCCTGTCTGTTTGGCGACGGCGCAGGCGCGGCAGTGCTCTCCCGCAAGCGTCCAGAGGGCCGCCGCGGCGTCGAATGGCGGGAATCAGTCTCGGTGACCAATCCTTCGGCGCGCCATTCGTTGCGTTTCGAACATCGCGCTGGAATGCTGCGAAACATCCTCACCCGGGACGTGCCCAAGCTGGCCGCCGAACACGCCGAAGAGGTCTTGCATCAAGCGCTTGCATGCGCCAACGTCCGGCGGGAACAGATCACAGGGTGGATCATGCACGCGGGTGGGCGTGATGTCTTGCTGGCTCTCCAAGAACGACTCGCAATGGATGTCGAGGGACTCCGCTACAGCCGTGAGGCGCTCCGGGAGTACGGCAACCTCAGCAGTGCGTTCGTCTACTTCGTACTCGACGCCGCGCTCAACGACGCCGCAGCCGGCGGCTGGTGGTGGATGTCCTCCTTTGGCGCGGGCTTCACGTGCCATGGCGCATTGCTCGCAGTGGAATGACGCGACCCATGAGCGCATCGAGCCGCTGTGTCTTGCCCGAAGTGCTGGATGGTCTGGAGGCTGACGATCCACGCGGCCGCCGTTCTCGGCGTGACCTGCGGCGCGTTCATGCCGCGATGCGCTCGGACTCGATTTTGCTGCGCGCGGTTGCCAAGCTACGTCTCACGACCCAGCCGCGCCGGATCCTCGAGCTGGGGGCCGGCGATGGCACACTATTGCTGCGGTTTGCACGCGCGCAGCGGCCACGCTGGATCGGCGTGGATTTGACGCTGCTCGACCGCCTGGATCTGGTATCCGAGGGAACGCGTGCGGCATACCGAGGATTGGGGTGGCGGGTGGCGGTCGAACGCGCGGACGCCCTCGAATGGGCCGCGGAGCCGCGCGAACGGCATTACGATTTGTGCTTTGCAAATTTGTTCTTGCATCATTTTGACGCGGCACCCCTCGCAACGCTGCTGCGGAGCGTTGCGGCGTCGACGGATGCCTTGGTTGCCTGTGAACCGCGACGCAGCGCGCTGGCGCGCCTCGGCAGCCGTCTCGTCGTACTCCTCGGTGCGAATGACGTCACGCGCGAGGACGCCGTCAAAAGCGTCGCGGCCGGCTTTGCGGGACGGGAACTATCGACGGCATGGACTCCGGCTGAAGGCCGCTGGATCATCGAAGAGTTCCCAGCCCTGCCTTTCACACATTGCTTCACCGCGGTACGGGCAAACCCGCGAACGGCCGGGAGTAAGCATGGACTTTGACTGCGACGCGTTGGTGATCGGCGCGGGTGCCGCAGGAACATCGGCGGCCATTCTGCTTGCTCAAGCGGGCTGGCGCGTAGTAATCGTGGAGCAGCACCCTTATCCGCGCCGCAAGGTGTGTGGAGAATGCATCGCGGCGGGCAACCTATCCCTGTTGGATGAGCTGGGGGTTGGCGCTGCGTTCCGCAGCGCGGCCGGTCCTGAACTCCGCCGGGTCGGTTGGATGGACGCCTCCGCGACGGTGAGCGCCGACATGCCGCCCTGTTCCAGCGGACCGTATCCGTATGGTCGGGCGCTCGGTCGCGATCGCCTCGATACCCTGCTCCTGCAGCGGGCACGATCGCTCGGCGTCGTCGTCCTGCAGCCGGCGAAGGCGCGCTCGGTCCGTGGCGATGTCGGGCGGTTCGACTGCACGATAGAATCATGGGTCGGTGGACCGCACCCGGTCGAGGGGAACTTATGCTCGCGTGCACTCCGCACGCCGGTCGTCGTCGACGCTCATGGTTCGTGGGAACGCGGGCCCCTCGATTCACGCGGTGAAGACTCGAATGGCGCACGCGCGCCACGAGGGGATTCGGATTTGTTTGCATTCAAGGCGAATTTCCGCAACACGACGCTCGCGCCGGGCTTCCTCCCGGTGCTCGCATTGCGCGGCGGCTACGGCGGCATGGTGGTCGGAGACGACGGGCGGACGACGCTGGCATGTTGTGTCCGTCGCGATGCACTGGCGGCATGCCGCGCGCAGGCGCCGGGTACATCGGCCGGGCTGGCCGTTGAAGGACTCCTGCGTCGTTCGTGCGCCGGCGTGCGTGACGTGCTGCATGACGCCGACCGCGACGGGGCTTGGTTATCCGTGGGTCCGCTGCGCCCCGGTATCCGTGTCGATGCGTTCCGCGGCGCGTTCCGCGTTGGCAATGCAGCCGGCGAGAGCCACCCGTTGATCGGCGAAGGCATCAGCATGGCGCTGCAATCGTCCGCCTTGCTCGCCGCCCTGCTCATCCGACATCCCGCTGCCGCCATTACCGGCCGCTGCGCCGTCGACCTGCATCGCTCGTATGCGGCGATGTGGCGCCGGGTATTTGCGCGGCGTCTGCGACTGGCGGCCATCTATGCCCACATTGCGATGCGTCCGGCGTTGGCCGAACCGGCACGAGCATTGCTGCGGCGCTGGCCGGCGCTGCTCTGCAGCGGGGCGCGTCTGGCCGGTAAAGCGGCGCGCGCGCCCGTCCCCTCGTTAACGACCGTGGAGATTTCATGAGCACGCTTGAAACCTTGCAGGATATTCTGATCGATGAATTCGATCTCAAGCGGGAACAACTCACGCCCGACGCAGAGCTCGCCGCTTTGGGGGTGGACTCGCTCGACTTGCTGGAACTGATGTTCAAAATCGAGGACCGGTACAAGTTGGCGATCCGCGACGACGTGCCGACCACCTTGACCACGGTCAATGACGTGGTGGCGTACATCGACGGCCTCCTCGCGCGCCAAGGCAAGGCGCGCGGCTCCGATGGCGCCGACCTCCACGCCGCGACGTGACCATTCGTCGAGTGGCGGTCACCGGGCTCGGGGTGGTAGCGCCGCTGGGCGCGTGCCTCGATGAGCTGTTTACGAATCTCACGGCCGGACGCTCGGGCGTAGCGCGCCTGGCGGCACCCGCATTTGAAGGCCTGCGCTCACCCATCGGCGCATGCGTCGCATTCGATGGCGCCGCTCATTTTGCCGCTGCCAAGCTTCGAATGCTCGATCGCGTCAGCCAGTTAGCGCTCGTTGCCGCCGCCCAGGCGATCGCCGATGCGAAGCTCGATTTTGCAACCGAACGCAGGGAGCGCTGTGGGGTCAGCGTCGGGACCGGCATGGGCGGAGCCGGAACCACCGACGAGGGCTACCACACCATTTATGCGGAGCGCTCGGAACGCGTCAAGCCTTATACGGTATTGGCATCCATGACAAACGCTGCCGCATCCTGGATCGGCATCGACTACGGCATTTCCGGACCCAACCTGACGTACTCAACCGCGTGCTCCTCCTCGGCGGTAGCGTTGGGCGAAGCAGCTCGTCGGATCTGGTCCGGCGACGTGGACGTGATGTTGGCCGGCGGCACCGAAGCCCCGCTTACCTTCGGCGTACTGCGCGCGTGGGAGGCCATGCGCACGATCGCATCGCAAGACCTGCAAGACCCTTCCGCCTCCTGCCGCCCATTCGCCCAAACGCGCACGGGTCTCGTGCTCGGCGAAGGCGCAGCGTTCGTCATACTCGAAGAATGGAATCATGCGGTGACACGAGGCGCGCACATTCGCGCGGAGTTGACCGGTTACGGCCTGACCACCGACTCTGCACACATCACGCGGCCCACAGTCGCCGGTCAGGCCGGTGCGATGCACGCGGCGCTGACCTCCGCCGGCCTCTCCCGGGACGACGTCGACTACGTGAATGCGCACGGCACGGCGACGCTGCAGAACGATTCGGTCGAGACCGCCGCAATCAAGGAAGTTTTCGGCGAGCGCGCCTATCGGATTCCGGTCAGCTCGACCAAGTCGATGCACGGTCACTTGCTCGGCGCGGCGGGCGCACTGGAATTCGTGATCGCGGTCGCCAGTCTCGAGCGAGGCATCGTGCCCCCGACGATGCATTTGGATGTGCCCGATCCCGCGTGCGACCTGGACTACGTGGCCGGCCACGCCCGAACCGGCATGACCCTGCGCGCCGTGATGTCGAACTCATTTGCATTCGGCGGCACGAACGCCGTTTTGATCGCCGAATCAACGGATAGTCAGCGCCGGCGGCTATGAAACGCCCGCGCTGGTCGAATGCGGAAAGCTCACAGACATATGACGGAAATCACGCCTGCGCCATACTTCCCCAAGCCTACTTCGAAATCGACTCGACCCTTCGGGGCGCTCAAGATCGCTGCCGCCGGCGGCGGCAGCGCGCTCACCGCACAGAGCTCGCGCAGCTTTACATGCGGTGAGTCGTCGCGCAACATCAGCCGCGTGCAGATGTTCATGACTTCGTGCAAGTTGGCCAGCATCACCGGCGTGAGTTCCTTGTCCTTCGCCGCCTCTTTCGCAACGTTGGGCGGCAACATGGAAAGAGCGGCGCCGCTGTTGGTGGCGAACGCCAAATCGCATCCACACAGTGCGACGGGCGTGCCGTCATCCGACACGTACACGCCGAAGTAGCTGTTCGACTTCGGTGACGCGTCGAGCTTCGGACCGGGTTTGACCGTGAGTCCGTCGAAGAGCATGCCCAACAGCTCTTTTACGAGGGCGACATCCGGTAACGGAAGCGCGGCGATTACGGGCGAGGCACTCATTTGATATGCGCTCCCAGCGCTGTTTTGAAAGACTCCGGCGTGAACGGCTTTGAAATCAGGAAGCTAGCGCCAGCCGTCGCGGCACGCGTTCGCATGTCCGGCGTTGCCTCAGTGGTAATGAATCCGAACTTTACCTTGATGCCTTCCTTGTTAAGGTTCTCCAACAGTTCTATGCCCGTCATGTTGGGCATATTCCAATCGGAAAGCACAAGATCCGGCCGGCTGCCCTTGATGGCAGTCAACGCCTTCATTCCGTCATCCGTTTCCGAAAATTCGTGCCCTTCGAAGCCCGCTTGTCGCAAGGTCTTCCTCACGATCATGCGCATGGCCGTTGAATCGTCGACGATCAATATCTTCACTGCGTACTCCAACTCGTTTATCGAAAACCCTACCCCGAACCGGTATCGGTCGACCTGGTGATATCCATTTCATCAGCCAATGCAAGGACGCGAGAATAGATTTCGCCCAGCGGCAACACGTCAGCCGCGGCGCCCACTGCTACTGCCTCGCCGGGCATTCCCCACACGATGCTCGTTGCTTCATCCTGCGCGATCGTGCGGCTTCCGGCGTCGCGCATTTCTTTGAGACCTACCGCTCCGTCCTTGCCCATTCCGGTCAGAATCACGCCGATGGCATTCCGCCCGGCTTCTTGCGCGACCGAGCGAAACAGAACGTCTACCGACGGCTTATGTCGGTTGACCGGTGGGCCTTCATCCAAGCGGCAGACATATCGGGCGCCATCGCGCACCAGGCGCAAATGCTTGTCGCCGGGAGCGATATAGGCATGGCCGCGCAGGACCTGCTGCCTATCCTCGGCCTCGCAGACGCTCAGCTGGCAAACGCTGTCCATGCGCCGTGCAAAGGCCCCGCTGAATAGCTTCGGGATGTGTTGCGTAATCACAATGCCCGGCGTGTCCGGCGGCAGATGAATCAACACGTCTTTGATGGCTTCGGTACCGCCCGTGGATGCACCGATCGCGATAATGCGCTCGGTCGTGCGCAGCTGGCGTTGCGGTGCGCGCTTCGCCAGCACCACATCGGCGGTTGCCGCAGCGGATGCCGAAGGCGAGCGCAACCGTGCCGATGCGGCCGCTTTCACCTTGGCGATGAGTTCGTCCTTGTAATCGCCGAGGGTTGCAGCCAAATCGATTTTTGGTTTCGACAGGTAATCGAATGCGCCGATCGACAGCGCATCGAGGGTGACCTCCGCGCCTCGGTCGGTCAGCGACGAGACCATGATGACGGGCATCGGTCGCAGACGCATCAGATTGCGCAGGAACGTGAGGCCATCCATACGCGGCATTTCCACATCCAATGTCAGCACATCGGGATTCAATGCCTTGATTTTCTCGCGTGCGTCATAAGCGTCATGGGCCGCTCCGAGGACCATGATACTCGGATCGCTCGATAGCATTTCGGTCAACATGCGCCGAACCAAGGCCGAATCGTCGACGATCAGGACTTTGATGCGCTTTTGAATCTGCGGACTTGAAATCGATGATGCGTGGATTTGCATGATTGGATTGGCGTTCTTAGTCGAACAGTTCGACGTCATTATCGGCTGGTTTCGTTGCCAGGCTGCTGAGATAATTGGTTTCGCGCTGCGCGATCTCCACCACATCCAGCGCGCGCAACCTCTTCAACATGGCAACTCCCGTGGAAGGAAAATACATCACACGGCGCGGATAGACGTCGCCGACGTCCTCGGCCGCGATCTTGAATCCCTCGAGCTTCAGGAAATGTCTGGCGAACGTAATGTTTTTCTTGCCGACATCGGTCATGGAGGACAAAATCTTCCCGCCGCCGAATAGCTTCACTTCCATCCGTTCGCGGCGTGCGCCGAGCTTCATTAATTCGTTGATCAGACTTTCCATCGCGTATGAGCCGTATCGGGTCGAAAGCGCTCCCGGACCATCCAGCCAAGAACTTTTTCCCACCGAGTGGTCTTCGGGCAGCATGAAGTGGTTCATGCCGCCGATGCGCACTACAGGATCGCGGATGCAAGCCGCGATGCACGAACCGAGCACCGTGGTAATCGCCTCGTCGCTGCGCGTCACGAAATACTCACCGGGGAGTATTTTGGCCGACCATTTATCGCACGCAGGGTCCCAATAGCGCTTGACGTGCTCAAACCCTCGCGTCACGGCGGGCAACTCGGTTTTGACCTGACTGGAGTGCGCGCTTCGCATCGTCACGCCCGCCGATAGATGGTTTTGCCGATCAAGGCGTAGTCCTCCGAAACCTTGAACAGCGTCTCGGAGTGTCCCAAGAACAGCAAGTCACCGGGTCGCTGTAGTTTTGCGATCCGTGAAAAGAGTCCTCGCTGCGTATCCTTGTCGAAATAGATTACGACGTTGCGGCAAAATATCGCGTCGAGCGGCCCCGACATGGGCAGATCGTGCATGAGATTGATTTGCTTGAAAGTGATGAGCTGGCGAAGCTCCGGTACCACCTGGTAGCTTAGCTCCGTGCCCTCGCGTGTTTCGGTGAAAAATCTACCGAGACGTCTAGGATCGAGTCCTTTGACCCGATCTGCGTTGTAGCTGCCCCGTTGCGCCCGCGCCAAGATATCTGAATCCAAATCCGTCGCAAGAATTTTGATGTCCCATTTTTGCCATTCGGGAATCGTCTCCACGATGGTCATGGCGATGCTGTAGGGCTCCTCGCCCGACGAGCAGGCCGACGACCATATACGGATACGCCCGGATCGCCGTCCCGGACCGCGGCGCGGCGCCAGGAACTCGTCCCGAAAATAATCGAAATGATGGGATTCGCGAAAGAACGACGTCAGATTGGTCGTCAGAGCGTTGCAAAACGCAACCAACTCCGACCCGTCCCCCGACTCGAGCAACTGCCGGTACGTACCGAAGCTCGACATACCGAGAGCACGCAACCGCCGGGAAACCCGGCCGTAGACCAGTTCGCGCTTGGATTCGGCAAGGTTGATGCCCGTCATTTGCTTGACCAAGGTGCGCAGAGCCTGAAAGTCGGAGTCCGTAAAGTCGAACTCGCGCTCGCGAACGGCGGTGGCCGATGATGTGGCGGTTTGGCGATTCATGTGTTCAGGTCGTGCCCACGATGGCGAGAAAATTGGTGCTGGCGCCCGCATCCCGGATCGCTACCCGTTTGCCGAAATTGAGTCTCATGCGGCCCCTGGCAATGCGTTTGATTCGCCCGGCAGAAGATCTCTGCCGACCAGCGCATCGACATCGAGCAAGATCAACATGCGATCCGACACGGTGGCGAGGCATTGAATGAAATCCGCATTCAATCTGCCCCCAAGGTTCGGTGTTTCCTTCAGATCGTTCGCGCTGATATCCACGACGTCGGATACGCTGTCGACTACCAAGCCGAATTCGCTTCGCCCCGTGGGTGTCATGATCGACAGTACGATGATGACGGTGAGGGGGGTGAATTCCGCTCGTTCCAAGCTAAAGCGGACCCGTAGGTCCACGATCGGCACGATGGAGCCGCGTAGGTTCAGTACGCCCAGCACGTGCGTAGGCGATTTTGGAATGCGGGTTACGGGAGACCACCCGCGGATTTCCTGAACACGCAGAATGTCCACGCCGTACGTTTCCGCGCCAAGACAAAACGTGAGCACCTGCCGCGAGGATGCCGGAGCGCCGTCGACTTGCTTCTTTAGTGAATGGTCTGTCATTGATCGACTCCGCTGATAGGCCGACGCCCTGGGGAAGCGCTGGCTCACATTGCTGCTTGCCTTGCGCACTCATTGCATTATCGGCATCCCGGCAGCCTTTCTTGAGCGCCGGTCTCAAGACTTTAAAACAGCTCGACGCTGCTTTGCGACAGCGCACATGGCCCCGAGCCGTTCGTTTGACCAACGGCCGGCCCGAGTCGTTTTTGCTCGGTACGGTTAGTCTGCTCGACCTCGCGCAGCGCGTGCAGCCATTCCCCGTAGGAGCGCGGCGAGTGATCCTGCAACAGGTCCTGCAGCCGAATCAGTCCGGCGCGCACCAGTGTTAGCCGTTGAGCCAGCCGATCGTGATACTGCAGCGCAACAACCGCAGTGTGAAGTGAATCACCGATTTGCTTGCAGGAACTTCGGAGCACGGTGCGCGCGGGTTCGTCGCAGACGATGCCCTCGATCGTGCCCTTGGCGGCTGACAACTCGTGAAATGATTCACCGACGGACACGCATTCACGATCCGCTTCGATCAGCGACGCCCCCAGCTGCTCGGCCAACATGTCCAGATGCCGGCCAAATTCCGCGATGACCTCCTGAAGCACCGTGCTCTGCGAATCTGTCGATTCTGCGGACGGGTCGCTGTGTTCAAGCACGGGAACTCGCAATTTGAAAGGTATCACGCAGCCCCAGGACGGTGAGCGCCTGAGTGAAGGCGGCCGACTCTCCGCGGAATTCGAGCGAAACTCCGCGCTTTACCGCCTCGCCTCGAAGGGCCAACAGCAATTGCACGCCGGCGGTATCCGTGGTCCCGACCCGGCTCACGTCCACGGTTAATGTGGATCCTCGATTCAGCGCTGCAGTGAGCCGTTGGTGGGCAGCCTCTACATCCTTGATCTCCAAGCTGTGTTCCAGTTGCACGACGGCACCCACGCTGACGTCGGCCGCCACGGAGGCGGCATTCAACGCGGCACTCGAACCATCGTCCAGACACGGCCCGGCATGCAGTGGGGCACTGTCGGAAACTTCCACCGGCGTCGTCACATGAACAGCTCGTGCCGCATCCGCTGGCACCGTCACCACAGAGCCGGTAGTTTCGGCGACCCCGCGCTTTGCGGAGACGCGCTTCACTGGGCTGCGCTTTTTGACCGATCGCGTCTTTTGCATGATCAAGCCGCCTCTTTGCTGTCGCCAAGCACGCTGGATATGACGAGGCGTTCGATGTCCAGAACGATCACGAGCTTGTTCTCGAGATTTGCGAACCCAACCACGAACATGTGGTCGACGGAACCCATGATGTCCGGGGGCGGCTGAATGCTGTCGCTCGCAATGCTGTAAACATCGGACACCCCGTCGACGACGATTCCGACGATACGCTCCCCGCGGGTACCGGCAACATGCACCACGATGATGACCGTGGCCGCATCGAACGCGGCACTCGGAAGGGAAAAGCGCACGCGAAGATCGACCACGGGAACGATGGCGCCGCGTAAATTGATAACCCCAAGGATGTAGGCAGGTGAGTAGGGCACGCGGGTGACAGTATCCCACCCCTTGATTTCTTGGACGCCCAGAATATCGGTGGCGTATTCCTCACCGCCCAGGAAGAAGCTCAAATATTGATGCGTCGCGCCGCCGGCTTGCGAAGCGTCCGACTTGAGCGCTTCGGGTACTCCCGCCGCGATCGACTCCTGTGCGTTCATGCTGCTCGTCCCATTTGCGTCGACTGACGTTCGAGGAAAGTCCTAATCAAGCCAGGTACGTCCAGAATCAGGGCGACCGTACCGTCTCCGTGTATCGTCGCGCCGGCAAGACCCGGCACTTGTTTGAAATTGGTTTCCAGGCTTTTGATTACCACTTGCTGCTGAGCGAGCAATTCATCGACCAGCATCGCGACACGCCGCCCGTCGGCCTCCAGCACCACGAGCAAGCCGTCGGAAATTTCCCGGCTATCCGGTTCGATTCCGAACAACTCGTGGAGCCTGATGATGGGCAAATAGTCGGCGCGGTGCTTGAACAATTCCGTTCGGCCCGCGACGCAGCTGAGATTGTCCCGCGTCGATTGCACCGTCTCGATGATGGAGACCAGCGACGCGACGTAAATTTCCTTTCCTACCCGCAACACCTGACCCTCTAGAATGGCCAGGGTCAACGGTAATCGGATTCGAATGGTGCTGCCTTGACCCTGAACGCTGAATATTTGGACGTGACCGCCCAGATCGTTGATGTTTCGCCTGACCACGTCCATCCCGACACCCCTGCCCGACACATCGCTGACCGTGTCCGCGGTGGAAAAGCCGGCGACGAAAATCAAATTGTAGATGTGCTCGTCGGAAAGCATGGCATCCGAATCCACCAAGCCGCGCTCCCGCGCCTTCGCCAGGATGCGCTCCTTATTGAGCCCAGCGCCGTCATCCTTGACCTCGATGATGATGCTGCCGCCTTCGTGAAATGCATTCAGTTCCAACGTTCCTGTTTCGCTCTTTCCCGCCGCTACGCGCTGCGCGGGCGCTTCCAACCCATGGTCGAGCGCATTGCGCACCAAGTGCACCAGCGGATCGCCGATCTTCTCCAGAACCGTCTTGTCCAACTCAGTGTTCTCGCCGCTGAGCTTGAGCTCCACTTTTTTGCCCAATTTACGGGACAAATCATGCACCAGGCGAGGAAAGCGATTGAACGAGAAGCCGATGGGCAGCATGCGTATTTGCATCACGCTTTCCTGCAGTTCCCTCGTGTTGCGGGTGAGTTGGGCGAGACTTCTCCGCAACGCTTCGATATCTTCCGGTTCGTATTTCTCCGCGAATCTGCCGAGCATCGATTGCGTGATGACGAGTTCGCCGACCAGGTTTATCAGGGCGTCGACCTTTTCGGTGGCCACCCGAAGCGAACCGGACTCACCACCGGACTTGGCTGCACTGGGGGGCGCCGCATGCAAATCCGATGCACCCGCCGAACGTGGCGCGGCAGACTGAGGCAGATCGGCTGCCGGTCCGTCGGTGGCGGCGGACGAACTACTGACGCCGTATATCGGTTCGTATGTGATTTTCGAACTCGCATCGACCCAATCGAAAACCTCGGCTACACGAGCATGTTCGACGGCGCCGCGCAGCAATAACGTCCAGCTCAAAAAACATTGTGTCGGTTCGAGATCGCTCATGTTCGGTACGTCGTCGACGTTCGCCGTGACCTCGAGAGGCCCAAGGTTCGCAAGCTCGTCGAAGATCCGCATGGGATCGTTACACGTCTTGAACAGGCTTACGTCAGGGGCGAACACGATTCGCCAGCCCTCGAGAGGGCCGGTCAGAGCGGCGGCCACCGCTGCAATATCGCGTTTTACCGGTTGCACGATGCGCGGGGCAACTGTGCTCTGAGCGGCCGGTACGGCGGGGGGCGCCTCGGAGGCGGCGGCGCTCATATCGGCGACGGCCGAGGGAGCGACTCTCTGGGCGAGGATTCGGGCAAGCTCGCCGCTCAGCGCGTTCGGCCCGGTCATGACGATCGGCTGCTTTGCCTGCGCCGACTGCGTCATCTCACGGATCACGTCGACGGATTGCAACAATACCTGCAAGGCGTCCGCGGTGATGGCGCGCGCACCGTTGCGCATCTCGTCGAGCAGGGTCTCCACGGAATGCGTGAATTCCGAAATTTCCATGAAGCCGAAGGTTCCTGCCCCACCCTTGATGGAGTGCGCGGCACGAAAGATATTGTTGATGGTCTCGCGATCTGCGCCGTCCTCGAGCGTCAGCAGACCGGATTCCATGGTATCGAGCCCCTCGAAGCTTTCTTCGAAAAAGAGGCTGAGGATCTCCTCCATTTCCGAGTCGATCGACATGGACTTACAGGACCTTTGCGATCGTGGCGAGCAGCTTTTCGGGGTTGAAAGGTTTTACCAGCCACCCCGTCGCGCCTGCCTGCTTGCCCTGCATTTTCTTCTCGGGGCCCGCCTCGGTCGTGAGCACGAGCATCGGCGTGAACTTGTATGCGGTCAATTGACGCAGTTCACGCACCAGCGTTATGCCATCCATGCGCGGCATGTTGACGTCCGTCAAGACCAGGCTGACGGAGTTGCTTCGGGCGTACTCCAGGGCATCAACTCCGTCGGTAGCCTCGATCACCTCGTAACCGGCATGCTTTAGCGTGAAGCTAACCATCTGCCGCATGGATGCCGAATCGTCGACTGCCAGAATGGTCGCTGCCATAAATATTCCTGTATCCAGTAATTTTCAATCGTCGTTCGTTAGTGCGTCCGGCCGGACCAACTTGAGTCGCCGCACCTCTGCCGTGACGGACAGGGATTGGACGCTCGGGCTTTGCGGCTGGCTACACTTGCCTTAGCGAAGGTATCGGCGGCCGTCGCTCAAGGTTTAACGGATTACGTTGAAAAGTGTGACTGCTGCAGGAGCAACCCTCGGCGCGGTGCACGCGAGTGCGCTGAACATAACCCGACGGCCGGCCGAGCGCGCATCCGCCACCTCGAGCGGCCGTAGCGATGTATCGGCTTCGGCTGAGTTGGCTTTACCAACGGGTGCACATCCGTGCGCCGAATGATGGTAAACGTGGCGCATTTGGGCCTATATTCCCGATCTTAAGGTCAGAGCTGCAATCAAGGAGTGTATATCGTGAGTCTATTCGGCCATGGAAACGATCTAAACCGCCAGTTCATCGCGAGACCTGACTCGGCGAAGGAAGACATTCTCTATAAATGGCCTGACATGACGATCCGCAGGCTCACTCAAGTGACGGTGCAACCGGACGAAACCGCGATTTTCTTCAAGGAGGGCAAGGTGGCAGGCACGTTGCCGCAGGGACGCTCCACGCTTGATGGCGCGCTGATCCCATTCCTCGGCGACATCGTGGATTGGGCAAGCGGCGGCAATATGTACCGCGCCGAACTATACTTTGTGGGCACGCGCGAATTCGTGAGTCTGCCCTTCGGCGGCCCGATCGATAACATCGAAGATCCGGAAACCGGTCTAGCCGTCGGACTGCGTGTCTACGGCGAATACGCACTCACGGTCAGCGATCCCGCCGCCATGATTTTGAAGCTGGTCGGCACGCGGCAGGCATCCAACGAGTTGATCACCGACTGGGCCCGCGAGCAAATTCTCAAAGCATTGCGCACCAGCGTCGTGCGCAAACTGACCGCCGAAAGGTGGCCGGTCCTGGGCATTGCGGCGCGCACGGCAGATATCGAAGCCGCGCTGGTCGCGGATGTTCAGGCACCCTTGACCCCCTATGGGTTGACGGTTACTCGGCTGGGTAACGTCACCATCAGTCTTAAGCCCGAGGACGAACAAACGCTCAAAGGCTTACGTAAGGACACCGCGTACACGCGACTCGCCGGCGGCTTTCGTGAGTATGGCGTAGGCGCCGCTTTGAAGGGCATCGGCGAAGGAGCCGCCGCCGGAGGTGGCAATGGAGTTGCCGCGCTCGGCGTCGGCATGGGCCTGGGCGGCATCGTGGCCGGGCTGGGAATTGCGAGTCCGCCTCCCGGCGCGAATCCAGGCTCTGCACCGCCCTCCGGACCGGTGGGACCCGGGCCGGTCGGCAGTGCCGGCGGGACCGTTTGCACAAGTTGCCATGCGCCGAATGCGCCCGAGGCGAAATTTTGTTCCAGCTGCGGTACGACGCTCGCGGCACCAAAAGCAATGCACTGCACGCAATGCGGTACCGCCGCGGCGCTGGGGGCTAAGTTCTGCGGCAACTGCGGAGTCGCGCTCAGTTGACGGCATGGATCGCCAGGGGCCGTGCGTTTTGGTGCGTCGCAGCGTTCGGCGCTGCCGGCGCCGCATTCGGCCGCGCGGGAGGTGGAGGACATTCGGGATCCGTCCATAGTACCAGTGGCGGACACTCTGCCAGCTCGACATTCGGCGGCGGCAGCGGAAATGGTTCACTTGGCGGAATCATCGCGCTATTCATCGTCGCGTTGATCGTTTGGTACTTCGTCCGTCGGCTGAGGACCCAAACGCCGTCCTCGCAAACCTTGGGTGGTGCATCGCCCCCGTCCCAGGCTGCTGCGCTCTCGGCGCTGGGAGCCGTGCTCGGCGCGTCGGGGCTTGCGCGATCAGGCACCGGCGCAATGGCTTCCGCGAGCGCCGGGCGGCGGCCGAATCTGCCCCCGGCCATTGATGTGATACGGGCTCAGGATCCGGGCTTCGAGATGGAAAGTTTCCTGCAGCGCGCCGAGATGACATTCTTCTTGGTCAAGCGCGGCATGCAAAGAATTGACGCCGTCGCGGTCCGTCCGTACCTGAATGACGCTGTGTTTGCCGACGTGTCGCGCTACATCGCCCAGATGAAGGGGCAGCATCGTCATGCGCTATTCGAAAGCCTGAACGTGCGGGCAGTGCATTTGGAGAATGCTGAATGCAACCCACAAGGTCAGACAATACAAGTGCATTTCGATTTGGTATACCGCCTGAAAGCGTTCGACGATTCGAACCATGTTCTGGCGGACGAGGGCGCGGACAACCGTCACGGTGAACGGTGGACGTTTACTCGCGCCGCCGCAGCACGCACGCCCGTCAACGGCGACGTGACCGCATCGCGTTGTCCGGCCTGCGGCGCGGAACTACGACTCAACTTGGATGGCACGTGTTCGCACTGCCGCGCCAGCGTCACCAACGGCACGGTCGATTGGGTGGTCGCCGACGTGCAGCCCGCTGCGTTTGTGGGTTACTCGAGCGAATCGCAGATGGCGGTTGCTGCGCCAAGCGTGGTGGCAGGCATCGCCACCTTGAGCGCGGCGGACCGCAATTTTTCGCTGGACGCGTTTAGGGCCCGGGCCAAGCAGGCATTCCTCACATTACAAGACGCGTGGTGTAAACAGAATTTGGATGCCGGCCGAGCCTTTTTGAGCCCCGGAGCCTATTTCGCCTGGAGCTCGCAGCTCGAGGCGTTGGCAGCCGAAGGCCGACACAACGTCATGGAAGGCCTCGGCGTTCGCGGAATCGAAATCATCCGGGTCGTGCACGGACGCGTCTTCGATGACTTGACCGTGCGCGTGTCGGCCGTAGCGGCCGATTTCGAGGTCGACAAAGACAACAAGATACTGTTCGGCGATCGTACGGTGCAGCCGTTTTCAGAAGATTGGACTTTTCAGCGCTCAGTCGGCGTTGCGACAACGAATAAGCCCGGCACTCTCGAAAGCACCTGTCCCGGCTGCGGCGCACCCGTCGCGCTCACGCAGATCGGCGAATGCCGATACTGCAAGGCGGCCGTCACCAGCGGAAAATTCGACTGGGTGGTTTCTCGCATCGAACAAGAGGATGCACAATCGGACGGTAATGGATCCGGCGACCATCCAGGGGCCGATCTTGCGCTGCAGGTCGGCGGGGCGATCGTCGGCGGCCTACTCGGCAGCATTTTGTCGGGCAAATCATCAGATGATTCCCAAGATCGCGAATGGTAACGTCGCGTCGATCACCCGGGTCGCGGCGTGGACTTGGTCCGACGGCTGAAGGGCCGGCTCGCGGCGCGCCGCTCGATTACCGGTGCAGTGGCACCGTGGGATGCAGCGGGACTCGCTACGGCCGGCCGTGAGGCGGTCGCTTGGTCATCGATTCGGTACCGGGCGATCAGCTCGGTCAGGTGCGCCGCTTGTTCGGTCAGCGTTTGCGCCGCCGCCGAGGCTTCCTCCACCAGCGCCGCGTTTTGCTGCGTCACGCCATCCATCGACGTGACTGCCTTGTTGACCTGTTCGATGCCCGACGCCTGTTCCATGCTCGAGGCGGCGATCTCCGCCATCACGTCGGTGACTTTCTTGACGCCGGTGACGATCTCGCCTAGCACCTTGCCGGATTCATCCACCAGTCGCGCGCCAGCCGATACCTTGGCCACCGAATCTTGAATCAAACCCTTGATCTCTTTGGCCGCGCCGGCGCTGCGTGAGGCGAGGTTGCGAACCTCGGAGGCCACCACGGCGAATCCCCGGCCCTGCTCCCCCGCGCGCGCAGCTTCGACCGCTGCGTTCAGCGCCAGCAGATTGGTCTGAAACGCGATGTCATCGATCACACCGATGATGTCCGCGATTTTCTTACTGGCGACGTTGATTTCGTTCATTGCGGTAACCGCCGAGCCGACTACCTTGCCGCCCCGTTCCGCCTGCTCCCGTGCCGCTGCTGCCAATTGGTTGGCCTGCGCCGCATTATCCGCGTTGCTCTTGACCATCGAGGTCATCTGTTCCATCGAGGCCGCGGTCTGTTCCAGACTCGAGGCCTGCTCCTCGGTACGCTGGCTCAAGTCCAAGTTGCCGCGCGAAATCTCGTCCGCCCCCGTACGAACTTCGGTCGCCGCCTGCGACATCGCGCGGATCACGTCGGCGACACTGGCCAACAGTTGGTTCATGCCCGCGGCCAACACCTTGAAAAAGCCTTGTTTACCGTCCTCCAGAACTCGAGTGGTCAAATCGCCGTCGACGGCTTTGGCCACGGTCGTCGCCAACTCTTGCTCGACCGCGATTTCCTCGGTGCGGTCGATCCATTGCACCACCGTGCCCACTCGCCTGCCCTGTCCGTCGACCACGGGACTTGCATTGATCCGCAGCGTCGCGCCGCCCAACGTGAGTTCCTCGGTGTGCCCATTGGCGAGTTCGCCGAGCCGCTTGGCCTGCTGCGACGACGCTTGATACAACGTTTCGAAGCTACTGCCCAGCACGTGCTCCGCGCCGAACGAGGACACTGCCATGCGGATTTCGCCCGCATGCAGTCGGAAAATGCCCGCTGCAAAATCGTTTACATAAATGATCTTGCCGTTGGTGTCGACCAGCGTCACTCCGGCCGACACCCGATCCAAGGCCGTGCGGATACGTGCGTTTTCGACCGCCGCCGAAAGCTCCGCTTCGGCCCGGCTGCGATCCGCGTCTGCCCTGGCACGGTCTGCATCGGTACGCGTCTTGAGGTCTTGCTGCATTTGCGCGACGGTGGCGAAAAGGCTGGTGGTATCGCCGGCGCGCAATTCGATTCGACTCGAGAAGTCGCCCTTGGCCACCATGCTGGCCACCTTCGCTACATCGATGGGTTCGCCGCCAAGCTGACGGGTGATCTGCCGGAAGATCACGAAGCCAATTGCACCGACGATCCCCACGGTCGCCAAGGTCAGCAGTACACCTATCCTTATCGCGGACAGCCGGGTGCGGGCTGCCGCCTCGCTTGCCTTGGCGGCCATCTCGACGTTGTATTGAAGATGCTGATTCAGTGCATCGGTGGATTTGGCGAGCTGCGCTTTGACGCCCATCAGCACATCGATGGCTTCAGACTTGTGACCGGCCAGCGACAAGGGAATGACCTTTCCCATGATGGTGTCGTAGTACGCGACTGCGGCTCGATCGGCCGCCAGCATCTCCTTGTCCTTCGCGTCCGAGGCCAGCGCCTCGTATTCCTTGAGCGCCTCGTCGAGTTTCTGGCGACGCGCAGCCATTTGCTTGTCGGCGGCTGCCATCCCCGCTGCATCCAGAGTCGCAACATGCTGCCAGACGTTCAGGCGAACCCCGATGAAGTTCGAATCCAATTTCTGCAGCGCGAGCAAGCTGGGGACCGAATTGTCGTTCGCATAGCTGGCCGAATGATAGACGGACCCAATGTCGTGCATCAGCACCGCGGAAATCAGTAGGATGCCTACCAGCGCCACCGCGGGCAGTATTGCGAGCTTTCTAGCGATTGTCATTCACGAGTTCCTCAGGATCAATTTGGGCCATGGCGTCGGACAGGGGTGCCGAACGACGTTCAATGCAGGACTTCTCATGCGTCGTAACGGCATGCCACGCGAAAACTTGATGCACTCCTGCGTCGACGACCACAACGGCATTTCGACCCGACGAATGCGGCCGGGGCGCCGGCACTGCAACTTTTTACCGTCCGGCTTATTCTTGTTCTAAACGAACATACTCCACCGTCCGCCGTGATCCCGCAGCGATTGTTCATGGCGGGGTGCAAAGTATTTTTGGCGGCGCCGGTACCGTGGTGGTTCGAGTACCCAAAGGCGTGCCGCTCGTGTAGGCGTCATTGGCTTAAGTGCGCTCATCAACGGGTGAAACCACGGCAGACCGCGGCAAGTTTGTTGCCGTCGGGATCACGGACGTAAGCGGCATAGAAATCAGCATTGTATTGGGGTCGAAGACCGGGAAGCCCTTCGGATGTTCCCCCGCCGGCAATCGCCGCAGAATGAAAATTCTCAACTTCGCTCCATGATTTCGCGCCCAGGGCCACCATCGTGCCGTTGCCCGCCGTCGCCGCCTGCTTGTTGAAAGGGCTACATACCCAGAGCGCGATCTCAGTCGCACCGTCATTCTCATAGGTTCCCCAACCCGCAAAGGTACGGTCCATCTCGGGGTCACCCGTGATGCACCGTTGGATACCAAGCGCACCGAGGGCTGCATCGTAGAACCGAACGGCGCGATCGATATCATTGGTTCCCAGACAAATATAAGTGAACATTGAGTGACTCCCCTGCGTGTTCAGAATTTCCATCGCGACACCGTCAAAGCGAAAATGGCATTACTTTAGATCCTAAGAGGCACAGACAGCATGAGCAATACCGCCTTTTTCACTGGCGAGGAGGATGGTAATGACTAAGGCGGACGATCGGCCGAAAATTGCGGCAAGCCATCTGCGGGTTTATCCCACTCGACGGCGTGCGCCATCCAAGTGTGATCTATCGGATGCACAAGCCCTGGATCGTCGAGGCTCGCAATGGTCACCGAAATCTCGTCTGGCCAACCGGCATGCCAATAGGTTAGCGCGGTACCGCACCGGCCACAGAACCCTCGCACTACATCAGGGGACGAGCGATAGTCGCTGGCGCGGCCTCGCGCAAAAGTCATGCTTTCGTTTGCCACCGTATAAAGTCCGACCACATGAGATCCTGCGGCGCGCCGGCACGAAACACAATGACACAGGGTCGGTGGGCTCGTCGGGAGTGCGGTTCGATAGCGCACTGCGCCGCATAAACATCCGCCGTTCAATTCGCTCGCGACCACAGAATGTCCCTCGGCGTCCGTTGACCCGTTCAGTCGGCAGATTTGCGCGTCCGCCGCTGCTGTGACTGTACCCGTAACATGTCGCCTTGAGGAACCATAACCTGTCGTTTATCGCATTTAGGACTCTCAAGGCGTTGGGATCATGCCATGTAAGGGAACCATAACTTGTCGCAACGTGCGAAACGGGAACCATAATGTGTCGCTTCCTGCATCGCAGCTTCCTTCAGTGGCATGCACGGGTGTTAGTCGCGGCGGCACTCCCTAATTTACTTGAATGGCTGCTCCCTTCTTCGGCGAATACACCAGATCGACAACGACGTCGGCCTTAGTGCACCTTGTGGTCAATGCCAATGGAAAACTCCTGAAAGAACCTTGTCTGCAACAGCGTCTTGGAAACGCTCAGCTCTTGGAGCAATTGCGACAGAACGTCCTTGAGGATAAGGAGCGTGTCGTAGCCTGCGGTGAAACCCCCGCCGTACGCGTTGCGTTGAGGACCAACCGGTGCGTCGTTGCCTGCCGCGACGTGGGCTTGATGCTGGCCAGGTGCAACGGCTGCGCCAATCGTCTCGACACGATCTCGAGAGCTTTGTATTTCCCTGAAATTACTCATGCGCTATCTCCTAATAAAGCGACAACCTGTTCTTACGAGCGCGTGGGTCGCGACCGTGACGGAACGCCGGCCGTCAATCAGCCGTTGAGGTCAGGCGCGTGGGATGTCGCGCTTAGGCGCAATCCGAATAGGCGATCAATGTTGAGTAGCATCACCGTCTTGCCATCCAACGTGACCAAGCCGCTGATGCAATGATTCTCGGTGCATCCGCCCACATCGGGTGTCGCCATGATGGCGTGCGCCGCGACATTGTGGACGTCTGATACACCATCCACGCAAATGCCGACGGTCTTCTCGCCGAGTTCGTTCTGCACCTTTAACACAATGACCACCGTGGAGGCATCAACGAGCCTGGCTTCCAGACCGAAACGCGCCCGTAGATCCACCACGGGGATAATCGCTCCCCGCAGGTTCATCACGCCCTTCACATCGGGTGGTAATTCGGGCATTTGAGTCACGGCGGACCAACCGCGAATTTCCTGGACGCGCAGAATGTCGACGCCGTATTCCTCATTGGCGCAGATGAATGTCAGGTACTGTGCGCTCAAGGTCTCTAACGGTCCTTTGGACACAGGCGCGATGGGGCTAGCAGTGGTTGGCATCATATATGACCGTGTTTGCGAAGATGGATGACCGTACTCTCGGCCGGTACTCAGAACTGGTTCCACTCGGAATCGCCGGACGCATCACTGTTCACGGCCTTGCGCACGGCAGGTTTTCCGGCAGCGACGCGGGGGGTTGACGGACTCGCCGACTTACCCTTGACAGGCTTCGCCCACGGACGCTTCTCCGACCGCCGTTCCGTCGCTGCAGGCGCAGTTGTCCTCTTTTGCATCGCGCCCACCGTCGTGACGCCTGACCCCTCGTCGACATGGTAGTGCTCGATCAAATCGTTCAACGCCTGTGCCTGATCGACAATCGATTGGCTAGCCGCCGCCGCCTGCTCCACGAGAGCGGCATTTTGCTGCGTAACCTCATCCATCTGCATCACAGCTTTGCCGACCTGCTCGATGCCCGAGGATTGCTCGGCACTGGCCGCCGCAATTTCCGACACGATATCGGTCACTTTCTTCACGGAAGCGACAATGTCCTCCAGCGCTTTGCCTGACTCATCCACCAGCTTGCTGCCCTCCTCGACCTTGGCGACACTGTCCTGGATCAAGCCCTTGATCTCTTTGGCCGCCGTTGCACTGCGTCCTGCGAGGTTGCGCACTTCGCTCGCGACCACCGCAAAGCCGCGGCCTTGCTCACCGGCCCGAGCCGCTTCGACCGCCGCATTCAAGGCAAGCAGGTTCGTCTGGAAGGCGATTTCGTCGATGACGCCAATGATATCGGCGATCTTTTTCGATGACGTATTGATCTGGCGCATCGCGGTGACGGCGGAGCCTACAATGCCTCCACCTTTTTCGGCCTGTTGGCGCGCGGCGACCGCGAGCTGCTTGGCTTGGCCGGCATTGTCGGCCGTCTGCTTGACGGAGGAGGTCATCTCCTCCATCGATGAGGCGGTCTCCTCCAAGCTCGACGCCTGCTGTTCCGTGCGCTGCGAGAGGTCGGTATTTCCCCTGGCAATTTCCTCCGCGCCAGACTGCACTTCGGCGCTCGAGGTTTTGACGCTCTTGATCAGCGTCATCGTCGATTCGAGTAGCGTGTTGATCCCGCGGCACAGGGTTTCGATTTCCCCCGTCTTGCCCTGCGTCGGTATGCGGGCCAGCAGATCGCCTTCGGTCGCCGACTTGACTACCCCTTGGGTTTCCTGGACGGCCGCCTCGAGCTGCTGTGACATCAACACCTGCTGCGTCACATCGGTTGCGAATTTGACGACCTTTAGCGGCTTGCCCTTTGGGTCCAGAATCGGGTTGTAGGACGCTTGAATCCAGACCTCCTTACCACCCTTGCCGATGCGCAAATATTGCGCGGCGTCGTACTCGCCGCGGCCGAGTTTGGCCCAGAAGGCACGGTAGTCGGTGGACTCGCGAACCGCGGGCGGCACGAACATGCTGTGGTGCTTGCCTTTGACCTCATCCAAGCTGTAGCCGAGCGTCTGAAGGAAATTGGCGTTCGCCGTGAGGATGGTGCCATCGAGACTGAACTCGATCGTCGCCTGTGACTTGCCGATGGCGGCTATGGTCGCCATTTGCTCACGATGCGCCGTCACATCACCCCACTCGAGCATGTTGCCGACGTAACGGCCTTGCGCATCCAGATTGGCGTGAATGTTGAGGTCGAACGTCAAGGGACCGACTTGGATTTGCGCTCGATGCGGCAATCGCGAGGCGTCCGCCAGCATACGTCGCTGATGCGACGGGTCCTTGTGGAACACATCGATACAGACGCCCATCATATTGTTCGGGTCAAATCCCGGCCAGAGATTGCGAAAATGCTCAACATTCTTTGCGAGCAACTGTCGAGTCGTCTCATTGGCATATGTCACCTTGAAGTCACGGTCGACGAACATCACGGCGCTCGATACCCGTTCCAATGCGGACACGACTAGGGGCGTCAACGTTGACTGAGACGTGACAGCGGCAGACGGGATCTTTTTATTGAAGAACATTATGGGCCCTACTTTGGATATGAGTGGGA
>Ga0181536_10000664_pt1 | contig 41153 bp, 32 predicted proteins | sample PEATcosm2014_Bin_41_FD_121105 | JGI IMG/M metagenome (GOLD analysis project Ga0181536, IMG submission 121105) | Peatland microbial communities from MTU Mesocosm Facility, Houghton, MI, USA - PEATcosm2014_Bin17_60_metaG | ecosystem: Environmental > Terrestrial > Soil > Wetlands > Peat | place...
ATTTCCAACCAGCGGTCGCCAGGGATTGGATATGCTGATTTTGATTCCATACTCCCGGAGGATTGACTCTCATCCGCAGCAGCGCTTGTGGGAGCGTGCGGCGCCGCAAAAAACATCACAATGACGAGAAAAACCCTGACTGCCAACCGCCGCCTCATAGGGGTCTCCTAAATGTTCCCTTTCCATTTCTCTCGCCGTGCTTGAGGAACCGCGAAGCAGGAAGTTCGTGGCGTCCTGGTATCATAGTGATTCTTCTTCCTTATCCTTTTACGACCAAGACACAAAGGCACCAAGCGGGTTGTTCGCGCATTACTTCAGATGGCGGTTGTACCATTCCAGGGTGCGCTGCATGATGTCGTGGCGGTGCGTGGGGTCGTAAATCAAGTGGCCCTCATTGGGATAAACCACAAATCGATTCTCCACGCCCAGCGTCTGGAGGGCGTGCCAGAATTCAAATGATTGCGGGGTTGGACACTCGCCGTCGCGATCGCCCACCAGGATGAGCGTCGGCGTTTTCACGTTCTTGATGAACGTAATGGGTGAACTCTTGGAATACACCGCCGGATCGTCATAAGCAGACGCGCCGAAGAAAGGGATCATCCACTGGTCGATGTCGTTCTCGCCGTAGTAGCTTTGCCAATTCGCGATGCCGGCCCCGGACACCGCAGCATGGAAGCGGTGCGTTTGGGTAACAGCCCACATCGACATGTATCCCCCATAACTCCAGCCGCCGATGCCCACTCGGTCGTTATCCACGGGAAAATGTTTCACGACGTAGTCAACACCGGCGAGGATGTCGCGCAAATCTCCGTAGCCGAAATCTTTGACGTTGGCCTGCGTAAAGGCTTCACCTTGGCCATAGCTGCCGCGCGGATTGGGCCGCAACACGAAATAGCCGTAATGCGACAGGAGCGTGAAATCAAAGAGCGAGCTGGGCCAACTGGGACGCGCCATGGCGCTGGGGCCTCCGTGGACCTCCACCAACAGTGGGTAGCGCCGCGAGGGGTCATAGTCCTGGGGATAAGTGAGCCAGCCCTGAATGTTGAGGCCTTCATTCGTCCAATGGATGCTCTCAACCTTTCCCCAATTCGCGTGGTCGGCGCGGCGCGAGGTAGGGATCTGCTTCCACGCTCCGATAGGTCCAGCCCACAACTCCGGCGGGTCGGAGAAGGTCTCTCGTACCATCGCGCACGTCTTCCCATCGTTCGCCACGGAAAGGCCAAAGTTCCACCAGCCGAGGGAAAGAGTTTCCGGACCGCTCCAGAGGGTGGTGACTTTTCCGTTCCGGTCGCCGAGCGTGGCGATGCCGCTCGCGCCATCGACACTCTCCAGCAGGAGAATTTCGTCGCCGCCCGGCCGCCAAGCAAGACCGCTAACGGAAGCCTGAAGGCCGGGGGTCAAGTTGCGGGCGGCGCCACCCGCGGCAGGAAGAAGAAAGACATCGCCGCCGGTTGAACCCTCGTCGCTCATCAGCCCACCGATGAAAGCGATGCTGCTTCCGTCCGGAGACCAACGCGGCACGGCAGCTTGCAGAGCCGGCTTGTATAGGGATTTCATCTTTCCGGAATCTGCCTGAAGGGAGTAGATTTCCGCGACGTACCAATTGGCGTCGCCCGCGCCGTGGGCGGCGGTCAGCACAAACTTATTCCCGTCCGGCGACCAGTCATATTCATAAACGTACAGATCCGCCGGGGAAACCTGCTGAACCCGCCCGGTGGCCGCGTCCACCGTGGTCAGGCGTTGTTCGTAGATCTTGCTGTCAATCACCCCGGAAGGAGCCGTCATCGGCTCCAGAGGCCCGGGCACGCGTGGAGCGTTTTCAGTGAAGAGCAATGCCAGCGTCCTACCATCCGGGGACCAGGACGGGGCGTCGAGCGCGCCCCTTAAATCAGTAAGCTTGCGCGCCTCGCCGCCCGTGACTTTGGCCACGTAAAGCTGCAACTGGTCAGGCGTTTGCGCATTCGACAAGAAAGCCAGTTGGCGGCTGTCGGGCGACCAGGCAATCTCGCGCTCGTCCGACGCCCCATCCTCGCCGCCCGCCGTGATGTGGCGCTGCGGGGTGGCTGGCGCCGTCAGGCTGCAAACGTAGATTCCAGCCGTCGAGGCGCCATTGCCTTCAACCCACGCCACGCGCTGGCCATCGGGCGAGATGGCCACCTGCCGGATACTGTGCCCGCCCGCGAGCGAATCGAGCATCGCGTCAAGCGAGGATTCCTGCGCGGTGGCCCTGCCGGAAATTAGAGTGAAAAGAAGGGGTAGAATCAGCGCGACAGCTCGCGCCATGCGGCTCACCATGAGAGGGCTCCCAAAGGTAGGTGATAGGTCGTAGATGGTAGGTAGGGGGCACTGCCTGGACCCGACATACCATCTACGGCCTACCACCTGCCTTTCTCGGAAAGGTTTTGACCGATCCCACCCAGGTCTAATCAGTGTGTGCGCAGGCCCAAAGGGTCAAAGCCTGAAGCGACATCGTAACGGAAGCCGCCTCCAACGGCAAGCGGTGCTCCCCAATGCGGTGCTCCCCAGTGCACGCCCCCAGAGGGTGATGGGGCAGTTTCCGGTTAGGCGCTCGGGATGAATCCCAATCACATGGCATAAAAACAATCCAAACCGCTCCAACTCTGACGAACTTGGACTAAACTTGTGCCATATGGGCACCGAAGAGGGCGTGAGTCTAGGATCTACCACGCACGGGATCGCTTCCAGGCGGTCTCTCTCAGCCTTGCTTTCGCAGGTGCTGGTTGCGTTCACGGTCGAGTTCGATAACGAGTTCGAGCGAAAGATAGGCGAGGCGGGTTACCCCGGCGCGCGGTTGTCACTGGTTGTGTGGGCTAACGTGATGCGGTTCGTCGGCGAGGGCGCGGTATCCGTCCGCGACCTGGCGGCGCAGGCCCTGGCGCCAGACAAGAAGATGAGATTTGAGCTGGGGTGCTTGGAGAGATGGGGATTCGTCGCACTTCAGCCAGATCCGGCGGACGACCGACCCATACCGACTGGCGCGCATCGACAATCCGGCCTCGAACTGCGCGACGGGCGCGGCATTCGCGCTGGCTGGATGGTTCGCCCTACTTCCAAGGGGCTCACGGCGAGCGAGATTTGGCCGCCGTTGTTCGACGAGATCGAGCGGCGCTGGGAGAGGCGGTTCGGCAAGGACGAGATCAGCCGCTGCTTTCGGAGGGCTTGGTTCCCCCTCCAGGCACAGCGCGGGCGGGCGACCAAACGCCGGCGCTTGGCCGCCGCAATGTGGGGCCGGCGGCGCGGCAGCGAATGCGCGATCTCGTGGCCCAGTCCGAGGCGTTCGTCCGGGATCCTGCCGGGGCGTTGCCGCACTATCCGTCATGGGATATGAACCGCGGGTTTGGGCCTTAAATTGGCCAACCTGATCAGCCACGCGCCCCATGCTGGGTCGGATAAGGTGGTCAACTCACTTTCAAATACGCGTGAGTTCAAATAACATAATGAAGTTCTTCCTTCAAATGCCGGAATTTCATATTACTAATTTCCTGCCGGTAGGAATTTGCAAAGAAAAATCAGACATAATTTTCCTCTCTTCCGCAAATCTCTGGGTATTCCCCTCGAGTCTGGAACCCAACGTGTTAGGCTACAATAGGTGAGCAATATCAGAGTGAAATCACGCACCTCGGCTAGGTGTCCGGGGCTGACGGCTCGCGGTCATGCGCGCCGCAAGGAAATGAGGGGCCAGCCTTAAGTCATCCCGGATGAGCGCCACTCTGCCAGACCAGGGGTAAGACGCCCAGAGCGCCGCGAACAAGTTCGGGGGGGGGCTGCCACTCGCTAAAAATGGCAACCCCTCAAGGGCGACGTTCCAATAGCGGCCCCAATATGCCAGAATGTACCAGAAAATAAAGGGGTTAACCGTGGATTAAGAAGTTTTTGTTAAGGCGTATGTCATTGAAATTTAGGGAGTTAGTCTATTGCTGGGTGTCAAGCGTGAAGAAAAAAGGGGGAGCAAAGAATGCAGCCTTAACCCAGAATGTATCTGAAAAAAATGAGATAGAAATTTGATCTCGGTCAAATCCGCTACCAAGCTAGAATGTTTATGATAAATAAGCCACTTATCGCGCGAGGCCAGAATGTTGATGAAAAGAAAGGAATAAGCAGGTGGGCGGGAGGTTGAGAAAATGCTGGATTCTGAATTCTGAACGGCCGCAGACGAGATATCGGCTCGCCGGCTCATCCATCCATCGACGGATCATGCCGTTGGTTTTAGATCGCCCGATGACCCGATCTTCCGATGATCAGATGGTCAGATTCTTGCCGGTCTGGACAATTCTGGGGACTCCAGCTCTAATACGCGTATGTCCAAAAAACACAAAGAAGCTGTCCAAAAGCAATTCACCAAGACCGCGGAAGCCTTCTCGACGTTCGCGATGCGCGATACGCCCGAGGTTCTGAAGGAAAAGGTGGACTTTGCCAAACCCCAGTCCAACGACGCCGCGCTCGACATCGCCTGTGGGCCGGGGGCGTTTGCCCTGGCGCTTGCGCCGCGCGTGCACCTGATTCGCGGCCTCGACCTGACACCGGAAATGTTGCGCCGAGCTCGCGCCTCTCAAGCCGAAAGGCAGATTTTGAACGCCGCCTTTGTACAAGGTGATGCGGAGCAACTTCCTTTCCTCGCCGGCGCATTCGATCTGGTGTCGTGCCAGTGCTCGTTCCACCACATGCCCAAGCCCCAACTGGTGCTGCAAGAAATGGCCCGCGTTGCCAAGCCCGAAGGCCGACTTCTGATCATCGATCCTCTAGCGCCCGAGAGCGACTCGAAATACGAAATCTACAATCGCATTGAACAGCTTCGCGACCCTTCGCACGCGCTCACCCTGCGCCTTACTGATTTCTTGCGACTGTTTGACGAAGCGGGGTTGGAGATCCTGCGGCAGGCGCTCCGGCGGCGGCCACGATCATTCAATAATTGGATGCTACGCGGCGGCCACGCTCCCGGAACCAAGAAGTACCTTGAAACTCGCAAGCTTATGGAAAGTTCCATTTCAGGTGATCGGGCCGGCTTCTCCGCCCAGGCCCAGGGCGACGATATTCAGATCGTTCACAATGAGGGGATGTTTTTGCTGACGCGAAAGGCTGGGAATGGGGGGAAGAGTAGACAGTAGACAGTAGACGGCATACAGGGAAAAGACCGGGCGATGGCATGATCTGAGTATGGAAGCTCTGGAGATGCGAGACCGTCGACACCACTAAGGGACTCTCGTACGTATGATGGAAGCAGGCGAGCAAATGCCCCAGTGAATAAAACGTCCGTGCCGGACAGGCGAGCTTGCGGTTCCCCGTATCCAGTCTACAGTCTACTGTCTACTGCTCCTGGAACGGCCATTCCCTCCGCACCCGCGAGCGGGCCATGTAGGCTGCGGTTCCTACCGCGAAAATGAGGAAGGCAAAAATCAGCGAGCGCGCTGCCGCCGTCGCCAGAACGTAGATCCATCCAAAGACCGAAATGATTCCGGGGATGGGATAAAACCACATGCGAAAGGGCCGGGGCAGATCCGGCGCGCGGAAACGGAGCAGGAAGAAACCGATGGTTTGGGGAAGGTATTGGATGAGCACGCGCGTGGCAACGAGACTACCGATGACCTCATTCAAGTGGCCCAGGCTGAACACGGAAGCGATCACCCCCAGGGTGATCAGCGAAATGTGCGGGAAATTGCCCTTCGGGTGAAGGCGCGCGAAGACGGGGAAGAAATTGCCGTCGACGGCGGCGGCGTAAGGGATGCGCGAGTAACCCAGCAGCAAGGAGAATACGGAGGAGAAGGCGATCCAGAGCAGCAGCACCGTCATGATCTTGCCCGCCGCCGAGCCAAACAAAATCTCAACATAAACGGAGGCGATGTAGCGGCTCTCGATGGCTTTGCGCCAGGGGATGACGCTCAGGAACGATGCAGTCATCATGATGTACAGCGCCGCGACGGTGAGGATCGAAAACATGATGGCGCGCGGGATCACCCGGCCCGGATCGCGGATCTCCTCGGCCAGATAACAGACGTTATAGTAGCCAAAGTAATCGTAGAGGGCGTAAAGCGTGGCGTGGCCCAGCCCCACCCAGAAAATCATGTTGAGATGGAAGGCGCCCGAAGGAAAATCAAAAAGGCGCGCGGCGCTCAAGTGGGAAACTCCGGAAACGACAATCCACAGGCACCCGATCATCACACCCGTAACGAGTATCACGGAAAGGTTGCCAATTGCCCCGATACGTCGGTAAAGCAGCGCCACGAGCAGGAGGGGAAATGCCGCCGCCAGCCCGCGAATCTCCCAGCCCGTAAGCTGCGGCGCCAGGTAGTGAAGGTAATTGGCGAAGCCGATGCTGCCGCTCGCCACCGAGAGCGGGGCGGAAAAGATGATCTGCCAAACCATCAGGAAGGAAAGCCATCGTCCCATTCGCTGCGGACCGTACGCTTCCCGCAGGTAGTTATAGCTGCCGCCGGCTTTGGGCAGAGCCGCGCCGAGTTCCGCCCACACCAGGCCATCGCAGAAGGCCAGCACCGCCCCCACCAGCCAGCCCAGCATCGCCTGCGGGCCGCCCATGGTAGCCAGGAGAAGGGGAATGGTAATGTACGGGCCGATGCCCACCATGTCGGTGATGGCGAGCGCGGTGGCCTGCACCAGCCCCAGTTCCCGCCGCAGACCGGGCTTGTCTGTTGAGCGTTCCAATGATCACCTGTGAGGAGGGGCTTTCCGCGAAATCTGGCGAAGCAATTCCGATTTCACGCGCGGATGAGGACGGGCAGGCTTGGAGGCGAGGCCCAGAAGGTAGACCGTTTCCGTGGCCTCGCGGATACCCGCCAGGCAGTGCGGGCAGCCGCGCGCCATATGCTCACGGAGATCCAGGGAGCCCCGTTCCGAGAGCGCGCCCAGCAACCACAATTCGTAGAGTTCTTCTAAATGTTGGCAGCCCATGTTCCACATACGGCCCGACGCCGATGTTTGACAAAAGTCACCGCGGCCCGCAAGGACCTTTGCACTTTGCCCAAAGGTTCACCGATCTCAGCGGCAATTTCCGATTCACACATCCCCCCGAAGACGGCCAACTCCAAGGCCTGTCGTTGCGGCTTCGGCAATTGGTTGATCACTTTGTGGAGAAGAACCAGACGATCATCAATCAAAGTGATTTCCTTCGGCAGGGGCAACCAAGCCGCGGGAACGGTTCCCATCGCGGGAGTTCTAGCCACATCAGCGAGGCGGGGTTTCAGCGCTGTGGTTTTCCCCTCAAGGGATTTTGCCACAGACGGCGGGAGAACGCCGGCCTTGGACTTTTGCGCGCCGGGGTCCGATCCTTTTCCCGAGTGGGCAATGGAAGCTTGCGGGCCGATGTTTGCCGCGTTCTTGCGCAGCGCGCGAAGCCGATCCACAGCAGCCTCACGCGCGGTGACCACCAACCATGCCACCACGCTATTGCCTTCCTGGCTCAGGCGCGCACTCTCACCCCACAGGCACGCGAACACTTCCTGGAGGATTTCTTCCGCGGCGTCACGCGCCGGAAGGATGTGCGCCACGATCCCGTAGACACGCGGGGCATACCGGTCGTAAAGCTCGCTCAGCGCGTCCACATCGTGCCGCGCAACGCGGGCCAACAAATCTTCGGCAGGCAATTCGACGCTCATCAAGAATTCCCGACTAGGTTGCGCCCGCGCGGGTCAAGCATCTCGACCCATCCTCTATCCTCAAAACCATTCTTGCAATGGAGGTTCAATTCAGCGAGCCGCATGCCTCACTGTCCAATTGTATCGCACGGCGGTATGTCGGACCCGGCAATTAAAGCTGACATAATGCGGGCCGAATTGCTAATGATTCCCATAAAGAGAATCGATTGGACAGCTATCGGCCCCGGGTTTAAATATATTGAGAGTCCCGCTGGAGCATCGGATCCGCGTCGAGATGACCTTGCCCCCAGGGCTTCGCGGCGCGGGCCGGTGCGGGACGGATCTCTCTTCCTCTTGCCTCCAAGCCCCTCGGTAACGCACAGCCGAGGGGCTTTATTTTTGTACAAAAGTAGCTTCTCGTTAGGCCCGAATCTCCTTGGCGATTCCATCCCACTGAACAAGGTGCTTCTGGAAGTACGAGGCGTTGGCCATGTGGCACGCGATTGCCGCGTTGTTTCCGAAAACCGTGTCCTCAATAACCGGCTTCCGGGTGCGCACAGAGTCGAAGAAATTGTGCATGTGCGCCCAATCCCCGTCATAGCCGGTGGGAGGGCGGAAGACGATGGTTTCGGTCCCGGACTTTGCCAGCCGGGCATTGTTTTCGACGTGCCACTTCCTGGCGTACTCCTCCCGCATGGTTTTGGGGAAGCTGAGGTAGTACCAGCCAGGGTCGTGATCGGTCCCATCCTGGGTCGTCAAGGTCAATCCTTCGCCGGCTATTTCCAGCAGGCCACCCGTTCCGTAAAACCTCGTGGTTTCAGGAAAATCGCAAGTGAGGGTGAGCTTGATGATTACCGGGAATTGAGGGTAGTCGTAAAGCACATGGTGAACATCGGGAACGTCGCGGCCATCCTTGAAGCGGAAAATTCCGCCCGTGGCGAAAGCCCGCTCGGGAGGCAGCATGACGCCGCCGACATAGTGAATGCCGGTCAGGAGGTGAACCATCAAGTCGCCTGCCACGCCCGACCCATAATCCTGCCAGCAGCGCCAGCCTGCAAAGCGCACGGGGTTAAAGGGAATTTTGGGGGTTGTGCCAAGCCAGGTGTCCCAATCCAGGGTCTGCGGCGAGAGGTCCGGCGGGGGAGGATATTCCCACGCGCCATTGGGAGAATTGCGGCCCATGGCGCCCTCCACGGTGTGGACGTCGCCGATCGCTCCCTGCTCAATGAGCTCCTTGGCTTTGGCGTACACAATGGAGCTCGCGCGCTGGCTGCCGATTTGCACAATGCGATTGTTCTTCTGCGCCGCGGCAATCATTTCGAAGCCCTCGCTGACCTTATGGGTCATGGGCTTCTCAGAGTAGACATCTTTGCCGGCGTTGCAGCAGTCCACCACAATTTGCTTGTGCCAGTGGTCGGGCGTCGCATTAATGATGCAATCGATTTCCTTGTTGTCGAGCAGATCCTGGTACCGGCGAGTGACCGCGATGGGCTTGCCCACAATTTCCTGGGCGAGGACGTGCCGGCCATCGTACAAATCGCAGGCCACCACACACTCGACACCCGGGTGGGTAATCGCTCCGCGCAACAGGCCCGAGCCTTGCATACCGATGCCGATAATCCCAAACCGCAGCCTGTCGCTGGGTGGAACCGTGACCTCGGCAGCGTAGGCAGGGCCGGGATCGAGCAGGATGGTTTTACTTGCCAGGCCGGCCCCTGCGGCAGCAGCCGTACGCCGCATGAAGTCGCGCCGCGAAAAACGAGATTTGCTCATAAAAATGCCTCCGGATTAAGGATGAATGGGACTCATCACGGGAGGTTATCCTATTCTTCAGAAGAACTAAGAGCAAGAAAGAAAGGCTTGTCGCTGCCCCCGCTTGGAGTCCGGGGCACAGTCATGCCTTTGCCATGCGGCCCGCTGTGCCCCCGGAAGATCTTATGCAGACTGAATCTTGTGCGCACCCTCATCCCACGCAGCCATGCATTTATTGAAGTAGGAGTAATTCGCCATGTGGGCGGCGATGGCGGTGTTTTTGCCATAAACCGCATCCTCCACGGAAGTCTGTCTTGTGCGCACCGACTCCATGAAATTGTTCATGTGGTCGACCTGGTAGTCGTAAGCAGGCGATGCCGCGAAGGTTTCCGCGGATTCGATGAGCGGGTATTTACCGGGCAAAGGCGCAGGATTATCCTTGTGCCATTGTTGCAGATACTCAGTTCTCAGCTTTGTCGGCCAGCCCAGAATCGAATAGCCTTCAGGTTGTGGTTCGGTATTTTGCGGCGTAAAGGTAAGGACGTCATTCTTGATTTCCAGCGTCCCTTTCGTACCGCAGAAGCGCACGACGCCCGGCGATTCGTTATTCAGGTTGCAGCGCAGCGAAAGGCGGAAGTTGGGGTATTCAAACAGCGTCCAGATCAGGTCGGGCGACTCACGGTTTTCGGTCCAGCGCAGGATACCTCCCATACTCGCCGCGCGCAGTGGGGGTGCGGTGATCCCGGCAATATAGTGGATTCCCGTCAGCATGTGCACGTAAAGGTCACCCGGCAAGCCCTCGCCGTAATCCCGGAAGCAGCGCCAGCGGAAGAACCGGACGGGATCGAAGGGGCGCTTGGGTGCGTCTCCCAGGAACTGGTTCCAATCGATGGTCTGCTCGCTGGCGTCCGGCGGGATGGGATAAATCCACGCGCCGCTGGCGTCATTACGGTCCATGCAGGCCTCGGCCGCGGTCACTTGCCCCAGTGCGCCGCTATCAAAAATCTCTTTGGCTTTGGCATAAACAATCGAGCTTCGACACTGGCTGCCGACCTGCACAACGCGGCTATGCTTCTGCATGGCCTCGACCATCGTGAAGGCCTGCTCCACGGTGTGCGACATGGGCTTTTCGCAGTAGACGTCTTTGCCCGCGGCGCAGGCGTCCTGGGTGATCTTGGCGTGCCAGTGATCCGGCGTGGCCACCAGCACGGCATCCACATCGCTGCGATCCAATATGGCGCGGTAGTCCTTGGTGGTGAAAATCTCCTTCCGCGCGTACTCCTTGGCGGCGGTCAGCCGTCCGTCATAGAGGTCGCAAGCGGCAACGATCTCTGTACCCGGGCAATGGAGCGCCGCCTGCATGATGGTGCAACCTTCCACCCCCGTGCCGATGGAAGCGAAACGCACCCGGTCGCTGGCGGGCACGGCGCCTGGCGCGGCCTGAAGTGGGCGGGGTGAAAGCAGGGTGGCCGTTGACGCGGCGCCAAGAGCCGCAACGCCGGCACTGGCGCCCATAAATTCTCGACGATTCATTTGAGAGCTTTTCATGAAACCAAATCCTCCTTAAAGTGTGCTTGCCAAATGGAAAAGAAAGCAAAATGACCCTGTAGCTTGCCAGAAAACTCGCTGGCGCGAAAGGTCCTTCTCGATGGAAGCGAAACTTATTTCGCGGCCGCGACCTCACGAACCTCAAGAGGCAAAGGCCGCTCACACGGAAGGCCGGGTAAGAAGGGATGTGCTGATGGGCAAGGAGGGAGCCGCCAAGGGTATCGTCGACGTCAGTCGAAACAAGATACTATCCGGCGGGACGTCTTCGAGCGGGTTGGGCCAGTCGGTCCAAATGAAGATTTGTCGCGCCAATCACGCACGCGCGGTGTAGGTTTGACCTTCGGCAACGAGCGCTGAGGATTCTTGCTTTAACTCCTCCATCGCGCGGCGTACCGCCTGTTGTGTCACCGGGTCAAGCCCGCGCTCGACCATGGGGAACAGGCGACCATTTTCATCCAACAAGTGGTTCCGCAACCACAGGATGTATTTACGGCCGCTCTGCATGACCTCTTGTGGATTCCCTCGCCCCTGGAGCAGGAGATCGACGCTCTGATGAAAAATCTTTTCGGTCTGCTCACCGGCATCGTGTTCGTGCCGCATCCGGTCAAGGGTGAAAGCCATGCCTTGCACATGATTCTGAATGGCGGGGTAGAGGATTTGTTCTTCCTCCACAACATGGGTATGAAGGGCCTCGGAAATTCTCCGCCGCAGCCCGGTCAGCCGGTCCGCGGTCTTGCGGCGGTCTCGCGCCAGGCGCAAAACACCGAGCTGCTCTTGGAGTTCATTCAGCAAAAGAGACAACTCCTGATGCTCTTGCACCAGGTAATCCGTTACGAATCGTGTCATTGGGAAAATTAGACCTCCATCTGTTCCATTCTATACGATGCGACCTCGGAGAAAAGAGTTTTGCGGAGTTAATGTCACCCGATGGACATCTCGTCGCAGCGCCAATCCGTCACGAGGTCCCGGGATATATATCACATTGCGACACTGTGCAATTTCCAAGGCGTCGGCGCTGCAAGTTCGATGGGAGTCAAACTGGAGTGGAATCTCAGATATCGTAGCAGTACAATCGCGGGCTGCGATAGAAAGAAAGAGGGAGGACTCGAAGACGATGCTCATTGCCCCGCCGGATCTTTCCCCAAGGCAGTTTCGCCTGACTTGCGAGCGCGCGATGGTTGCTCCCGCTGATGTGCTCTTCCGAGCGTGGACGGAGGAGTTCGACCGCTGGCTTGCGGCGCCGGGATCAGTGCTGATGAAGGGCGAAGTTAACACCGCCTTCTTCTTCGAGACTCACTTCGAAGGCAAGCGGCATCCGCACTACGGGCACTTCCTCAGGTTGGATCGCGATCGGCTGGTAGAACTGACGTGGCCCGCCGCAACAAAAGGGGCTGAGACTGTGGTGACGGTCGAACTCGTGCCGGACCGCGGCGGGACGCGCTTCCGGCTGACGCATGCTGGTTTTCCTGACGATGACTCAACGAACCAACATGAAGGGGCGTGGCCGCACGTTCTCGCTCATCTCGACCAATGCATGGCGGCACGCGGGTAAAATGAAGATCGTTTACGGGAACCTATCCAATCAACGGTCGGCGATCATTTCTCATCCCTCCCTCGCAACAATCGGTGAATTATGCGGAACACCCTAATTGTGATTTGTCTTCTGTTTATGGTGCCCATGGTGGGTCGTGCTGGCGCGCCTTCCGATCAACCTACAGCCCTTCGCACCGACCGCTGGATTGAACTCGACCTCTACTGGTTTGATCACGAGCACATTGCGCAGTCGGTCTCACAATTTCTCGACCGCACTTATCCGATCTACAAAAACGCCGCGGGTTGGCGGGGCGTGATCGTCAACGTAGGGTTCCTGATTGATTACATTGCGGGCTTTGAGGGCGACCTCGATGAGCGCGTCCCTTTGCCGGAATTTCAGGTCAAGCAATGGCTAGGACCGCAATTCCAGAAGTTGCCCTATCCCTTGCCCATGGAGGAAATCAAGTACCCCGCTTGGACTTATCGCGATCTTAAAACGCTGGGGGAGGAATTCCGCCGCCAAGCCGCTGAACGCTATGGGATCAAGGATTTCAAGTTCGGCAGCCTGCTGCTGGGCAGGCATCACGATTACAATGCCAGCGGAGGCGGCTGGCGCGACGAGCACCCCGAGATTTGGGATCAACTCAAAGGTGAGGGAGGCGTTGGCCCCCTGAACCCCTGCCGGAATCTACGCGGCGACCATCGAAAGTATGCTGCCTTTCCGACGGGAATTCCCCAGGACACGCCCTTTCCGCACTTCTTTGCCCAGCAATGGGGAGCGGTTTCGAAGGCCGTAAAGTTCGATGCCCTGGTTCTGCGCGATGGAATGTGGGGACAGGTCGAGTACCTTAAGGTCGGCCATTTCGGCGGCCGCGCCGCGGCTGATCCCCAGGAGATGGAACGTTGGCACCAAACCATTGCCACTCTGGTGCGCGAAACCAAACAGGCCAATCCCCAATGCCTGATGATGGGGTTCTCGAACGCCGTTTCACCCGTCTCCGAGTGGAGGATTGACGGCTTCGATCTCGAGCGCATCGCCAAGGAAGGATATCTCGATGTTTGGATTGACCAGTCTTGGGGCGGAGCATGGAATGAGTACTGGAACAACCACCTGATTGGTTACTCCTTCCAACTGGCAAATATTCTTGGGCACGCCGCTCAGCTCGCTGACACGCCCACGCGCCATTACGTGCTCGTGGACACGTGGGACGCCTATGAGCCGTGGGACACGCTGCATACCGTCCCCGAAAAGATGCGCTGGGAAATCTGGGCCTTCCTGCACGCCGCTGTCAAAATGCCCAAGGGGGAGAAGGTCCCGCGAGGAATCTACTTATCTTGGGCCAATCACGGTCGCGATCTCTGGTCGGCAGACGATGTCAACTTCCTCGCCACCAATGTGGATGGCGCCACGGCCGATGCTCTCATGACCCACGAGACGCTCGGTCCCACCCTGGTGTACAACCGTCGTTTCGTTGGCTGGCTGCAAGCTACGCACCCGGATTGGCTGATCAAGGAATTTTTTGAGGACCATGCGGGGATGCTGATGAAGTGGCAAGTGCCCATCCTCTCCATCACCCGCCCGGAGTGGCTGCCTTCCGTGCATTCGGATTTACTGGTGTTTCAATCCCCGGCGCAACTCGAACCGGGGACGGTGCGGGAAATTCGCCGCCGCGAGCGCGCGGGCGAGGCGATGGCCTTCGTTGGGGACCCGACTTGGGGCATTGATCCTCAGTTGAGCGGGATCTTGCAGCCGCCTTGCAAGACTCTCGATCAGGAAAGGTCTCTTCAGTCGGCCCATCTTGAATCCGCGATACCGGGATTGACCAATGATCTCGGCAAGAGCTTCAACGTGTGGCAAGGCCACTACGCGCTCGCGGCCAAACCACGCGTCGAAACGATTTATGCCACGGGCGCGTGCCCTGACTTGGTTCTCGAGGATTCGCCGAACCGCCATTGGCTTTATTGGAATCCACCCTTTTTCTCACCCCATGAAAACGCCAATGATGGTGAGGGCACAATGTCAGCAGTGATCGCCGACACGGAACCCTACGTGCTTACTGCGCGCGCCTTCCAGATGCTACTGCGAGATGCAGGCAAATCGCCGTTTGATGCGTCGCAGCCCGTTACGGTGCCATACGAGATTCACTATTGGCGCCGGACGGATGGAAAGTTGGTATTCCTGCTCGGCAACCTGGAACGCGATCTTCCCGGCGACGCTGCGGTCCCCAAAAGTCTTCGCTTGAGAATTCCCGCAAGCATGATGCAGGCTTCAGGCAAAGAAGGACATTTTCGCGATGTTACGGGTTCGGGAAGTGCCAAGACTACGCAGGCGCCCGACGGGTCCTGGCAAGTCCAATTGAACGTCGGTGCCAGCGGGTCCGGAGTGTGGGTTTTCGAAGAGTAGCCGCGCTTGTTTTGAAATGGGTGAACCATTTGCCAGGCGCTTACGTATTATGATTTGAAGCGAGAGGACAGGTGCGATGGCCTTCCCTGGACCCTCCAAGGAGAACAGATATGCGCTATGTGACCAAAGTCGGTTGGATTCTGGGAATGTTGTTGCTTGCTGCTCCTTTGGGTGCGCCCAAAACCGCGACGGAAGCCGAACCGGGCTCCTTCGTGATTGTCTTTAAGGACGGCCGCCAACAGAGCTTTCGCGTGGCGGACATTGCTCGGATCGAGTTCAACTCCCCTGCGGAGAGGGTTTCGGCTAGCTCAGCTCGTTTTCTGGGTCAATGGAAAGTAGGCAACGGCGTGGGAGGGACATTCATCATTACGCTAAAGCCCGACGGCGTGGCACGAAAGACCTTGGGGTCAGAAGGTGGCATGTGGACCGTCGTGAACGGCGAAGCCCACATCGCCTGGGACGATGGGTGGCACGACTTCATCCGCAAGGTCGATGGCAAGTATGAAAAGGCGGCCTTCCGGCCCGGCGCGGATCTATCCGGCTCGCCCGACCATGTTGCCGAGGCTGCTTATATCGAAGCCCACTGATATCCCTCGCCATGAGGCAAAGAGCAGCCGCGGCCCAGACCTTTCGTCCGGGTCGGCTCACGGAAGCGGCTTGGTCCGAGCCCGGATTTCTCACGAGTTATCTGAAGGGCGACGCATTAGTCCCGAGCCCGCAGACCCTTCCGATTATAGTCGAGCCTGACTCCTCCCACAGTCTGGATGGGCGTGCGAAGCTTTGGAGTGCGGCAGCTTGCTGCCGCTTTCCTCCCCGCGAGCTTGGTCGCGGGTTTTCGAATGCGCATCCAATGTCCGTTCCGCAGGTGGGATTAGAGAAGGGCGGCCGCCGGCAAGCGGAGTAGCGCGGACCTGTTATGTAGGTCCGCAGCTCGTCCACGGCTGGCGGAGAAAAACCTACGCTTGGTCTTTGCTGATTTTCCGCCCTATTCCCTCATGTCTCGCTGACTTTCTGCCGATTGAAACGCATGAACATTTTGCCAAACGCCGCAATTGAATCTGGCAGCGACACTGCTAAGGTTGTGGTATGCTCTGCGGAAATGGACGGAAAGAACAAGCTCTATTTTGGCGATAACTTGAACATTCTCCGCGATTGCGTCGCGGATGCGAGCGTTGACCTGATTTACCTCGACCCGCCCTTCAACTCCAACGCCAACTACAACGTGCTCTTCAAGGAAAAGAGCGGCGAGGAATCCGCCGCGCAGATCACGGCGTTCGAGGATACCTGGCAGTGGAGCTTGGAAGCAGAGGCGGTGTACAAGGAAATCGTCACGGGCGGCCCGCGCAAGCTCGCCGACCTCATGCAGGCGCTGCTCTCCTTCCTGGGGCGGAACGACATGATGGCTTATCTGGTGATGATGGCGATTCGGCTGGAGGAATTGCACCGCGTCCTTAAACTCAGCGGCAGTATGTATCTGCATTGCGACCCGACCGCAAGCCATTACATCAAGTTGTTATTGGATGCGGTCTTCGGAGTGCAGAACTTTCGAAATGAGTTGATCTGGCAGAGAACGTCTGCTCATGCCAATGTCATGCAGAAGTTCGGGTCCGTTCATGACGTAATATTCTTCTACACGCGGTCGGAAGAGTTTCGTTGGAACCAACAATACTCGCCCTACGATAGCCAGTATATAGAGACGTTTTTCGACCAAGTGGACGAGTCGGGGAACCGATATTTTCGTCGAGACCTTACAGCGGCAATGTCTCATGCGTCCAAAGGCCAAATCTACACTTGGAGGGGAATCACACCCCCACCGTCGCGCTGCTGGGCGAAGACGCAGGAGAATATGGATAAGCTGGAGGCCCAAGGCCGGATTCATTGGCCTAAGAAGAAGGGCGGCATGCCGCGTCTGAAACTCTACCCCGAGGACATGCCCGGTGTGCCTATCCAGGACATATGGACGGACATCAAGACAATGCACAACCTATCAGCGGAACGTCTTGGCTACCCAACGCAAAAGCCCGAGACACTCCTTGAACGCATCATTAAGGCCAACAGTAATGAAGGAGATGTGGTTCTCGATCCTTTTTGCGGGTGTGGCACGGCTATTGCCGTGGCAGAAAAGCTCAAGCGCCGCTGGATCGGCATTGACATCACTTATCTTGCCATCAACCTCGTGCAGCGCCGGTTGCGTGACACCTTCGCTGAGCAGCTCAGTCCTTACGAAATCATCGGCGCCCCGACGGACGTGCAGGGCGCGGAGGCCCTAAAGGAAATAAATCCGTACCAGTTCGAGTGGTGGGCGGTGGACTTGGTGAATGCGCGGCCCGCCAAGGACCACAAGAAGGGGGCGGACACCGGCATCGACGGCTATATCAACTTCTTTGACGACAAGAGCGGCCAAGCGAAACAGGTCATCGTGCAGGTGAAGGGCGGCTACATCGGCGTAAACCACGTCCGCGACCTGAAAGGAGTGCTCGACCGCGAAAAGGCCGCCATCGGTGCACTCATCACCTTGCGCGAACCCACAAAACCCATGCTCACGGAAGCCGCAGCGACCGGCTTCTACGAATCAAAAGACTTCCCAGGTCGCTATTCCCGCCTGCAAATCCTCACCATCTCCGAATTGCTGGCAGGGAAGAAACTCGAATACCCGGCCCACCGCGTCGAAACCTTCGCCAAAGCGGAGCGGAAGAGTAAGACTCAGCAGGAGGGCCTTTTCTAGTCGTCCGTTGGCCCGAGTGGCCGCCGGTTCAACACGTGGAACCCACTCGTCTGATCCGAGACATGCAAAATCCGGGCATGTGCGCCTCGCACGCGCTAGGCCTGGACGAGGAGCGAGACGATGCAACTGACGTATGTGTTTCCCGTAGCGAGTGAAATCAAGGTTGAGGACGGAAGCTGGAGTTGCCTTTCCTTCGAACGGGATGGCAAACGCGTGAGCATTCAAAAGCCGTACCCCAGAACGAAATTTGATTGGCAATGGGAATCGCTAACAATGCATTCGCGGACTCCCCCGCCGAAAGAGTGGGTTGAGTTTGAGGCAGGGCAAGACGAATACGGCACCTCCCTCATAACTGTTGAAATCATACTCCCCGCCGACGCTACTGAGGAGAGTCTTCGAAAGGAAATGCGGGGATTCGTGCTGCCTCTCTTACAACAGCTAGTCTCCTGGATACGAGTGCTTACACGCCAGTTTTGGCTGGGTTATTACGGGAGAAGCACGCGGCCACAGAAATATTTGCTGTACATAGGTCCAGGGGAAAAAGACAAGCCTCGTCACTCAGGTGCCGTGGGTTGGGGCCTTGAATACGGCAGGGACCTCGACGCGACGACGTGGGCGCAAATTGGAACGAAACTGGCTCTCGGAGAGCGTCCCAGACCTTCGCAGCTTTTCTTTTGCGACGCGCTTCTCGACATATCGGACGGTGACCTGGCACAAGCAATTGTGGCACTCGGGGTGTCATGCGAAATAGAGATCGCCACACTCAGGCAGGATATTCTTGCCGGAAAGGACGAGGAATTCGGACGGCTGTTTGAAGAGTATATGAGACCCAGATTCGAGGAAAGCTTCAAGCTTCTCAATGAATTCGGGTGCGACCCCTTTTCAGATTTTGACAAGGATGCATGCCATCTCGTCCGAAACCTCTATAGGGCCCGCGGTAAGGCTGCACACCGAGGTGAATGCTACTACGTGGAGAACGGGCAAAAAGTCTTGATAACACTCGCCGGGGTTTTCGAATACGTGAACGCCGTCGAAAGACTCTTCGCGTGGTCAAACGCGCAGAGAATCAGAATCAGCGAGCGTAGCGCGCCTGTTCGGTAGGTCGGCGGCTTTTCCTTGTCCTTCTTCTTAGAGCTTCAAATTCTCGTTAAGAACCGCGGACCTACCGAACAGGTCTGCGCTACATTGCCATTGCTGCTCCCCGAGAACAATTTCAGACAACTAGCCCCCAGCAGAGAGTCGATTCCCCTGACTCAAGGAGGAATTCCCGACTTAAAGTCCTGTTTAACGGTTGTTACATCATCGCACAACATTTCTCTTGACAAAGCGTAGCGCCATATGCTAGCATTGAAGGCTACGGCGTGCTGACCCAACCTGCTGGGCCGCAAACGCACGCCACGGGTCACGGAAACGAATCGTAAGTTGTCCGGGAGTGAGGCAATGGGGCGGTCATCAACGGGGCAGATTATCGGGAGGTTCGATCAGGTCGACCCAGGGGAAAGGTCGCGAGGGGAGCGAGGCCTGAAAAAAAGATGTTAAAAAAAGACGAACGAAGCCGGAATCTGTATGAAAACAAACAAATCTCGGACAATGTGCCTGGAAAAAAGTCGGACATTTATGTATTAGATTCGGCCATTTTATACAAACGGATCCGTATTTTGCAGAAATCTCCGGCTTATTTGTCAGTTTTGGAGGCGAGGGACGAATTCCTCGCTTCAGTATGTTCAAACTCGAGGCACGGACATCCTGTCCGTGAAGGAGACATGGCCAGGATGGCTAAAGCCCACTGGACGAGGCGACAAGCCGCCGTTACCCCGTGATGTAGCAGATATAGAAAGGTTTAGCCCCTTATGACGCAAACCATCAGAAAATCGATGTCATTGAAGCTAAACGAGTTAATGGATTTTCATGGCCGAGGCTAGGGGGAAAAGATGCTATATCGAAAATGAAGGATTAACCCGTGATGTTGATGAAAACAAAAGGACAAAAAATGTCATAAGGCCGCTACCCCGTGATGTTGATGAAAACAGTGGGCTTATGATTTGTACCCCGTGATGTTGATGATAATGAATATAGTTAGTGAAGAACGGGAAGAGCGTGCGTAACGCCGCCATCTTGGCGGCTCCTGTGCCGGCTGGAAGCCGGCGCTACGCAGCTTGTCGTAAGTGGGTGCCGGGGGGTAATATACGCAGGAAGTTATATTCGTCATGATGCTGCTCCATAAGAAGGGTGGTTCTATGAAAGCTCATTTCCACAGGGCTCTTATCTTTCTGGTCGCCTGGCTTTTGCCCACGCCGGTAGTGGCACAAGTGCTGGGGACGCCAGCCACTGGAAGTTACGCTCATTTCGCCCGAGCAAAATGCCTCGTGGCCGGAACGGCCAAGACCATGGCGGACCTTCCGTTGCGCGTGGCTAGAGTAATGGTTGTACCCAATGCTGCCGCGAGTTCCGAAGCCGTTGTGACCGATGCCGGCCCGGTTGAGGGCTCGGTGAGCGCTGACTCGAAAGTCCGGATTTTCAAAGGCATTCCCTTCGCGGCGCCGCCGGTGGGAGCTCTGCGTTGGAAAGCTCCCCAACCTGTTGCGAGCTGGACCGAAGTCCGCAAAGCGACCGAGTTCGGTGCACACTGCATGCAAGGCCACGTTTTCAGCGATATGGTCTTCCCCGACCCTGGGCCCAGCGAAGATTGCTTATACTTGAATGTGTGGACGCCAGCGGCATCTGGGCAGGAGCGTGTACCGGTCATGGTGTGGATCTATGGCGGCGGTTTTGCCGCCGGCGCGACTTCCGAACCGCGCCAAAACGGCGAAGTCCTGGCAAAAAAGGGAGTGGTGGTGGTGAGTATGAATTACCGTCTCGGGGTGTTTGGATTTTTCACCCACCCTGAACTTACCGCGGAGTCTCCCCACAGTGCGTCAGGCAATTACGGTCTCTTGGATCAGGTTGCGGCGCTCGAATGGGTCCGGAGAAATATTGCCGCATTCGGGGGCGACCCTAGCAACATAACGATCTTCGGCGAGTCGGCCGGCTCCTTCTCGGTCAGCGCGCTAATGGCATCGCCGCTTTCTGAGGGCTTATTCCAGCGGGCGATTGGCGAGAGCGGCGCTTTCTTCAGCACCACCCTCGGCGCACCGCCCCTCGCCGAGGCGCAAGAAGCGGACCAGAAATTTGCGGACTCTTTGGGATTGCATTCCCTTGAGGCGCTGCGGGCCCTGCCCGCTGACAAGCTTCTCGACGCTTCAATGAAGCCCGGGATGATTCGATTCCGGCCGGTCATCGATGGCTATTTTCTGCCCGATTACGTTCGTTCAATTTTCGCGAGTGGAAGGCAAAGCAAGATTCCCCTTCTGGCGGGTTGGAATGCTGATGAGGGGGACTACCACGCTATTTTTGAGAAAGCTGCCCCGACCGCGGCGAATTTTGTGGAGCGCGTGCACTCCCTGTACGGCGACCATGCCGACGAGCTCTTGAAACTCTACCCGGCTGGGACCGACGATCAGGCCAAGCGCTCTGCGCAGGATCTCGCCGGTGACCAATTCATCGCTTTCTCCACATGGAAGTGGATCGATATGCAGTTGGCAACGGGAAATTCCCGCGTCTACCGGTATGAATTCGATGACGCTCTGCCCGCGGCGAAAGACAGCACCGAACCTTCGCGAGGCGCGTGCCATTCGGCGGAAATTGAGTTCGTTTTTGAGGCCCTGGCCTCGAAGAACCTCCCCTGGCGCCTGGAGGACGAGAAACTGTCTGACCTCATGTCGTCCTATTGGACCAACTTCGCCAAGACCGGGAACCCGAATGGTCCGGGTTTGCCTCACTGGCCGGAGTACAACCGTCAGGGTAAATTCGAAGTGATGCACCTCAGTGCGAGCCCGCATTCCGCTTCGGACGAGCACCGAGGCAGGTACGAATTCCTTGACGCGCAGCCTCCCCATAAGTAGCGCGAGTTGCGCTGACCAAGCGCTTTATCAACCCTTGTTGTGCGCGGGCATTGGGGGTAAGATACGTGCCTGAAAGTAAGGTAGTCGCCCTGCCCTTCCTCAAGAGTGTGGTGCCATGAAGACCTGCTTCTGCGGGATTCTTATTTCCTTGTCGGCGTGCTGCTTGTCCATGCCTTGGATGGCATACGGCCAGCAACCTATGGGTGAGGACATCGGCCGTTATGCCATGGAGCAAAAAGCCTGGCCCATTGTGGGGAAAGTAAAGACCGCCCAAGGCGATCCTGTCCGGGGGGCTACGGTGATCGTGGCACCCCTTATCGCCCTGGGTCCCCGAGTTCTCACCACTGATGCGTTAGGAGAGTTCCACACTCAGTTCGTGGTGAATGTCAGGCAAGACCACGAGTTTGGCGTGACCCTATCGGCAAAGAAGAAAGGGTTTCAGACGGCCCATGGGTATGCCGATTTCGACCTTTCCGGTAAACCCTGGACGATTTCGCTTACTTTGCGGGGACCGGATGACGACCTCAATCAGCTCTCTCCCGCGGATTTGATTTCGGGCTTGGCGCCCAAGCTGAAACAACTTGGGCCTGCTGAGGGGCTTGCGGAAAAGAGCGCGAAAGATTACGCGCGGGGCTTGGCCGATTTTCTCGACCATAACAATCCCGAGCGAGCCGTGCCGCTTCTCTCAAAGGTTCTTGCAAATAACCCCACGTGCATCGGGTGCCGGACCATGCTGGGCCTCGCTGAAATGGGATGGTGCGACTGGGACGAGGCCCAAAATACTTTCATCGAGAGTGTGAACGCGACGCTGCACGATCGAACTAAGGGTCGTCCCGAACCGCTGGTGGCATATGGAACGTGGTTAAACTGGCAGCATGAGACGGAAAAGGCGGAAGCGTTTTTCCAGGAAGCGCTCAAGTTCGCGCCCGAGGACCCGCTGGCCCTTCAGGAACTTGGCCGCACAATCCTGGCCTTGCAGCAGCCCGAGGCCGCAAACCCCGTGCTAAAGCGGGCTCTTGCCGCGGGAGCGGGGACGGAGGCGCGACTTCTTTATATCGAATCCTGTCTGGGCGATAGCAAGTCCGATGAGGCTGCCGCCGAAATGAATCGCTATTTGAGCGGTCGCGACGTGAAGACAATGCCCATTCGGGTTCGCCAAGTGTTTGCAAGCGTCCAGAATCGGAAAAAGGTCGAGTCCCTCTTCGCCAAGAACAAGCCGGAAAAAAACCAGGACCACATCGACTTTCTTCAGCACCCTCCCGCGAGCCTGGTCCCCGGACTCGTACCCGCCAAGGACCAGGAACAATTGAGTTCCATCCTCGAGGGAGTGGGCAAGATGGTCGAGGAGTTGGTCAAGACCTACCCGAATACCATGTCTCTCGAAGTGATTCAACAGGAGAAGCTGAGCCGCAAGGGGGTAGTCGGCGAGACGCAGACTCAGAAATTTCGTTACTTGTGCATTGCGCCGCACGAAAGAGAGGGGCCAAGCCTCACTGAATATCGCGCTGATCTTGCGGGAACCGCAGCTATACCGAAGGGGTTGTCCGAAGGATTCATGCTCACCTCCGGGTTTACCTCCGCAGAGTTTATTTTTCATCCCATGTACCGCCCCCAGAGCACCTTTCGTTTCCTCGGGCGGCAGGATGTTAATGGCCGGAATACATTGGTTGTCGCATTTGCGCAGATTCCCGGCAAGGCACGCTTTACCGGAGACTTCCGGAATGGCAATACCGTCGTCACAACCCTTACCCAAGGGCTGGCTTGGATCGACCCTGCCAACTACCAGATCATTCGGTTTCATACGGACCTCTTGGCGCCCCTGCCTGAAATCCGGCTGCAAAAGGAATCCTTGAATATCGACTTCAACGAAGTCCACTTTACCCACGTAAGAGACGCGTTGTGGCTGCCCCAGAAAGTAAGTGTCACCCTGGATTGGAACGGCAGCCAATTCCGGAACCAGCACGATTATTCTAAATTTGAGGTTTTCAACGTTGACGCTACGGAAAAGATTGGGAAACCGAAAACCACCGTAGAGTCTACCCAGGACCCGAAGGAGTCCACCATTTCGCAATGACTCAGGGGATGAGCCCCTTGTCATTGGCGCCTGATAAAGTGTCATGAGCTGGCCTACACCACAGGAACTCGCCCACTACACCTGCTATCGTACGGCAGGCCCTCTCACCATCGATGGCAAACTTGATGAGCCCTCGTGGAAGCTGGCGCCGCGTTCGAGCCGTTTTGTGGATATCGTCACGGGCAAGCCATCGTGGTTTGACTCTCGGGTGGCCCTCCTTTGGGACGACACCTACCTATACTTCGGGTTCACGGCCGAGGAGACTAACGTGTGGGCGACGCTCACCCAACGCGACTCCAAAATCTATGAAGACAACGATCTGGAAGTGTTCATCGCCGGCGAAAATGCCTACTACGAGTTTGAAATCAATGCCCTGAACACCGTTTATGAAGTTTTTTGGATCTGGAAGGACATCTTCCTGCCCGGCAACCGCTACTATGGCCGGCCGGAATTCAATCCCGCTGCTCACCCTACTATGGAAATCTCAGGCATCGGCGGCCATGTGCACCCACGGGGCGAGCGCTGGGGGTTTCTCGATTGGGATTATCCCGGTCTGCGTCACGCCGTGCATGTCGAGGGCGTCCTGAACAAGTGGGACGGAACCGACAAAGGTTGGAGTGCGGAACTCGCCTTTCCTTGGCAGGGTATGGAATTGCTTGCCGATGGCCGCTCGCTTCCACCTCAGGACGGTGACGTGTGGCGCATTGATTGTTCGCGCTTCCAGCAGGTCGGCCCCGACGGCGGGCGGCTGGACCCGAGCCCCGGGTGGACCTGGAACCGGCACGGCCACTACGACTCGCACATCCCCGAGACATTCACCTATGTTCACTTCTCGACTGAGGTAGTGGGAATACAATCGGGAAAAACCTGATATGAACCCGTGGGTCTTGCGGTATAATGTTGTTCAATGTATTTGGGCTCCGGCTTTTGACGTCCCCCCCCCTCAGGCATCGTTTCGACAGGGACTGCCATTGCAATCAAGGCCCCTCAATACCTCAAGCCAGAGAAAGGAGGAAACAGGTGTTCCTTTTCTCACTTAAACGGTTTTGCCCGAATTGCGGCAGCAATAACGTACACAGATCCCTGCGCTGGGGAATTATCGAATGCGTGTTTCTTCCTATCTTGCTGACGCGCCCTTATCGCTGTGAACGGTGCGACTTCCGGTTCTTCGGACTGATCTTCGCAGCTCGGAACAAAGGAAAAAAGAGCAACCCAGAGGACAACTTCACAGCGAACCGCCTGAATCCTGAAGGGGATGCGAGCTAGAATTCTGCTCCCCCAACTTCCGCAGCGCTTCCCCGCTCACTCGCATGGTTAGCCACTCCTTCATCACTTTGGCGCCCAGGGATTCGTAGAACGTAATCGCCGGGGTGTTCCAATCTAGTACCTGCCATTGGTACCGCCCGCAGCCCTTCTCCACGGCGACGCGGGCGAGATGCACGAGCAGTGCTTTGCCGATTCCTTTCTTGCGAAACCGCGGCCGCACGAAAAGGTCCTCAAGATAAAGGCCGGGTTTCCCTTGCCAAGTGGAATAGTTGAAAAACCAAAGGGCGAAGCCCGCCGGCTCATCGTCCCACTCCGCAATTTCGACATGAAATCTTGGGTCGCGGGAGAAACCATCGCGCCGCAGATCTTCCGGCGTTGCGACGGCTTCTTCCGGGGCGCGCTCGTATTCGGCAAGCTCGCGGATGAATTCCAGAATCAGGGGAACGTCGTCAAGGGTGGCTTTTCGAATGTTCAGCATGGAGGGATTGTAACCCAGGTCGTTAGGAATCCATCCCCCCCCGCCCCCTTCTGATCTTTATCTTCGGCTAGACACAGGTGATGGGAGATGGGTCATGGCACGGTCTGCAAGACGTGGGCCCCTCCCCCCGGATTGGTCGGAGAATTCACCACATCGCCCTGAGGAGTCATCCAGTGCGTGCCGCCTGTTCCCGCCCAGACCTCGCGTTGCGTACCGTCCACACTGTCGACCGTGAGATCGACTCCCCGGAAGGCGCGCGTGAACCCGTCCACTTGGCTTTGAAACTGCGCCTGTTGCTTCGTAAAACGCGCATGTTCCTGCGCCATATTCGTCTGGAACTGACCGTAGGCGTCGCTTCCAGCCTTCCCGTTGAGCCGAAGCTGTTGGGCCTCCCATTGCTGGTCGATCTCAAAGGTGGCAAGGGAGTGAAGGATCGTCTTCATCGCTTCCGGGGCCTGGTCGATCGGAGTGATAAAGCTATAGAGCCAGGTTACCATCCACACTCCCACCGACTGCATCATGGTTAACTGGGTTTCAGCAAAGACGTAGGCAGCCATCGGGCCTGCGGCACTATCGCACGCGTACAGGACTTCGCCGGCTGTGACCCGGCCCTGAGGATTTTGATGAATGGGAGGAACTTGATTCATCGCCCTAAGCTTCAGGCTTTGGCAGGCGTGCGCAAAGCGGGCCTGCCCATAGAGATCGGCGAAGACCCACCCGGTACGGTAATTCGCCACCACTTCCTTCGCCACACCGTTCGGACTGTACTCCCTGCCTTCTCGCCATCCCAGGTTACGCATGGTCGAGGTCAGAGTGGCAAAAGGAGGCACGTTGGCATCGCCGAAACGAAGGTCGGTCTTGCCATCGGTAGACCTCATGTCCACCATGGCGCGAGGGTCGAGGGGACCAAAGCGGTACGCACCCCCTACGATCTTCCAACCCCGAGGAACTTGTATGGCAAAGGCGTGCTCGGCAGGATCCTCAAACTGCCCCCAGGCAATCCCCGAGGCCGTCCACGAAGCCCCTGGTGGGAGGGCGAATGGACCGCGAGAAACTCCGCTGGATGCACCCAGTAAAAGCAGAGAAATGAGAAGGGTAGTTTGCCTCATGGCTCTCCTCCAAGGCATTGCCAGAATTCACCAAAGTCCTGAGCTTTTCGATAAGCCTGATGTTTAGCCAGTCACTGATCGAGATTATTTTAGCTGTGTTGAGGGGGGGATGGCAATACCAAGAAATGCGCCGCGCCGATACCGCATAGAACTAAGGCCGGGCCGCATGGTCAGGGCCAGTGATGTGCCTCTCCACTACGCTGATCAAAGCGTTGAGACGCTCTCCGGTGGTTTTCTGCACCTCCGCCAGCTCCATCATTTTCTGATCGAAGAGTGCCGAGCGTTCGTCTGATGCCTTCTGCACCTCCGCCAGCTCCATCATTTTCTGGTCGAAGAGTGCCGAGCGTTCGTCTGATGCCTTCTGCGCTTCCGCATGCTCCATCATCTTCTGGTCGAAAAGCGCCGAGCGTTCGTCTGAAGCCTTCTGCGCCTTTGCCAACTCCATCATCCACTTTTCAAAAAACGCCGAGCGTTCGCCCGAAGCCTTTTGCGCCTCCGCCAGATTGCTCAGTCGGTCGTCTAGGCCGGCCGAGCGTACGTCCGAGGCTTTCTGTGCCTCCGCCAGCTCCATCATCCACTTCTCGAAAAACGCCGAGCGTTCGTCTGAAGCCTTCTGTGCCTCCGCCAGATTGGTCTGTCGGTCGTCAAGGCGGGTGAAGCGATCGTCGCTGATCTTTATCGACTCTCTCACGACTACGGCAAGGTCCGCCACGGAAATCCGGAGGTCTGCCACCGAAACCCTGAGGTCCCCCACGGAAATCCGGAGATTATTGGTGCTGGCTTCAGAACGCGCCAGATTGGCTTCGAACTGCGCCTGCATTTGCAGGATAAATTCAATTTTCTTGTCCATTTCGTCAAGCGTCATAGTGCGTCCTCGGGCTTAGAGTCTTCTCACGGCCGACTCCGTAATCAGGTTACCATCAACCCCACCAAAAAGAAAACCAACCTAGCGCCCGTGCCCTGAGCCAGATGTTCGCTGGTGAAGTTAGCCCGCCCCTGCCGGGGCTGCGGAGCGGTCACCCACAAGGCGACGGTTGACACAAGCCCGCCGCGCTGGTTAAATGACATCCCAATTCAGGAGGTGAATCTATGTTGACGCGGCGAAATTTCTTGGGAAGTGCGCTAGGAGGTGCGGCAGTGGGAGCGGGACTCGGATCTCGGGAGCTATTAGCGGCAGGAGGGCTCGCCTGGCCGGGGCCCATCGGCCTTGAGCTCTATACGGTTCGTGAACTATTCGCCAAAGACCCGGCGGGAACCCTCAAGCAAGTTGCCGCCGCAGGTTACAAGGAAGTGGAAGTCGGGCCCAGCGTAAAGCCAGCTTCGCTCAATCCCGACCTGCGGGCCGCTGGCCTCACCGCTCCGAGCGGCTATTTTGATGTGCCGGCAACGATCGAGGGTTGGAAGTCGACTGTTGAGATGGGCAAGAATTTTGGGCTGCATTACCTGGTGGTTGGGGATAACCCGCATCTCGACGCCGATGCCTGGAAGCGCCGGGCGGACCTTTTCAACCAATGTGGAACTCTTTCCCTCAGTGCCGGAATGCAGTTCTGCTACCACGCGCACTTTCGCGAGTTTGCCCCCTTGGGTAACACCTGCGGCTACGACATCATGCTGACGCAGTGCGATGCGAAGCTGCTGAAAATGGAGATGGACGTTTTCTGGGCCACCTATGCGGGCGTCGATCCGGTGTCGTACTTCGAGCGTTATGCGGGCCGCTTTCCGTTGCTCCACATTAAGGACCTCAAGAAGGGCTTTAAGGGAAGCACCACGGACGATCCTTCGGACAATGGCCCGAACCCATTCTACCCTGTCGGCAAGGGCAGCATCGATTGGCAGAAGATTTTTGCCCATGCAAGCAAGGCTGGCGCGAAGCATATTTTCGTCGAACAGGACCGCTGCGACGTGCCGCCACTGGAATCCATTAAGATTAGCTTCGACTACCTGAAGAACCTCCGCATGGCCTGAGCGCGGGCATTAATTCTCCCGGCCCGGTGGCGGGGTTTCGCGTGTTACCGTCCCACTTGCGGGCACCACCCTACCCCCGGCCCAGAAGTGGGACGCGGTCCGCCAACGTGCTACACGGCGGGACACCTCATGCTGGGAAGGGGGCAAAATGTCTATTTTTCCCCTTGTAATCCTCCCTTAACGGAGCGACGATATTACTCGTCTCGTCACAATCCCCTAAGGAGTGCGCGCCACTCGTAGATCGAGCTTGGGTCTCGTCGATCGGCGAAAGGGCTGGCGTCGATTGCACAACGAAAAGCTCGGAATGCCTGGCGGCCGTTGATGGCGCCATTCGCTGATGACGCGATGGCTTCGGCAGGCTTGTGACCACTGCCTCTCGGGGGGGATGTGGCAAGAAGGATCTGAAATCTGACAGGAGGAGGTTACGACTTATATGAAACGCATGTTGGGTTTATTGGTCGTTGCGTTTGTAGTGCTCTCGTTTGGTTTCCCGGTTTCCACTCGGGCCCAGAACGGCCCGGGACAGCTTCGCGGTGCTCAGGGGCACGTGGTGATCCCTTTATCCAACAACCATACCCCTGCGGACGCAGGTATTCGCTCCCACACCAACCTGCGAATCTTTGTGCCCGACACACCAATCACTCCCGACGAGTTGCCTCCATATGCCGGATATGCTTATGAGACCCCGGCCTCACTCGGCTGCATCTACGGACTAGTCCCGGCCTCGCCCGGGTGCAATCCCAACACCACCACGGTGAATCCCAGCGGCGGGAGCCAGACCATTGCGATTGTCGATGCCTATGACTACCCGGCTGCAGCCTCCGACCTTGCCGTCTTCTCCGCGCAATTCGGCCTCCCTGCCCCCAATGCCTCCAACTTTACGGTTGTCTACGCCAGCGGAACCGAGCCGCCATCGGATCCCACGGGCGGATGGGAAAGTGAAGAGGCCCTGGACATCGAACAGGCCCACGCCATGGCCCCCTACGCCCACATCTACCTTGTGGAAGCCAATTCCAATTCCAATTCCGATCTTTATCCTGCCGTGCAAGTGGCTGCCAATTACGTGGTTTGTGGGAAAAGTGCTTGCCCTCATGGCGGACCTGGTCGAGGAGAAATCAGCATGGGTTGGGGGACCTCGGAGTATAGCGACGAAGCGTCCTCTGACTTTTACTTCCGCCACGACGGCGTGGTGTACTTTGCCGCCGCCGGTGACGCGCCTGGGACTTTTTATCCCTGCGTGTCTCCGAACGTGGTGTGCGTCGGCGGGACGAGTACGGCCCGAAGCATTTTTACCGGCAACTTCCTTTATGAAGTTGCCTGGCAAGAGGCCGCCGGAGGTTTCAGTTACTATGAACCTCGTCCGTTCTACCAGAACTCGATTAGCTCAATCGTGGGGCCAACCCGCGGTGTGCCTGACGTAGCCTTTGACGGCGACATCAACACCGGAGTGTGGAATTACGACAGCGTTCCTTACGAAGTCGCGCCCGGCGAGTTCGAGCCCGGCGGGTGGTTCATTGATGGCGGTACGAGCGTCGGCGCCCCCTCGGTGGCCGGCATCGTGAACGCCGCGGGCCACTTTTACGACTCTTCGTTTGCGGAGCTCGAAACGATCTATTCCCACCATCCCGGCGCACCCGGCTTCATGGACATCCAGAGGGGATACTGCGGTCCTTACGTGACCTTTGCCGCAACCCCCGGTTGGGATTTCTGCACGGGAGTGGGAAGTCCTTTCGGCTATAGAGGAAAATGACCCTTCGCCGCTTCGCGGCTTTTTGGATTACGCGGCCGGCACAGATTGTGCGTGCATGCGAAGCTTTAGAGTGCGGCAGCTTGCTGCCGCTTTCCTCCCCGCGAGCTTGCTCGCGTGATTTCGCCCGCGTGCATAATTCCACGCCAGCAAGCTGGCTCGCGCAAAAGCGGCAGCAAGCTGCCGCACTCTAAAGCTTCGCACAGCAGGTCTTACTGTGCCTGCAAGGTGATCGGGACCGCCGCCGGTCGGACGTTGCTCCCTTTCACGGTGAATTTCCCTTCGATCTCTCCCTTAAGTCCCCGAGGCACGAGGATTCGTGCGTCGATCGCCTTCACCTCTCCCGGCAAGAGGTCGAAATAGTTGTCACTGTACGCCACGAGATACGGAGTCTTCGTGGACTCACCGTCCCACGCCGCTGACATTCTCACCAAGTGCGCATAGTGGCTCCGGTTCTCGATGCTGAGGCTCACATGCGCCTCATCTCGCGAGACTGTGGCGGCAATACTATCGGGGATCTTCAACTCCGCTTCCATCTGTTCCTTCAATGTCTGGAAGAGAGGTTTCTCCCGCGCCGATAGAATCTGGCCGTACTCCACGCCCGGTTTTTCTCCTGTCACCTCCGCCATCATGCGCATGAACAAGTCAAAATATGCTTTGTTTTCCGGATTCAGGTACAACTCCTGGTCGAGCATGTAGGGGTATACCACTTTGGGGTTCCAGAGAGCGTGGTCCGGCATGTATTCCGGCGTGAACCCCGTGAACACGAGCGTTCGTCCTTGCCCGTAGTGCCCTTCCACCAGCAGTGGTTGACCCGAGATTGTCATGAGTTGCGTGTTTCCCGCCTTTAACTCAACCTCGTTGAATCCGGCCACCCCGTACTTTTTCAGCAGGCTCGTATCCCATCCCGCGCTTGGGTCGGTTGCGCCAATCTCTTTTACCCTCCCCGCCCCCAACTCACCGGCTCTCTGCGGTGCTCCGGATTCTCCGTAGACCAAATCATTCTGCGTTCTGAGATTCACCGGTAGCATTTCTGCCAGCGGAGTGAACTCCAGGCACGCTCCCTTGCCATAACCTCCGTGGAAGCTCCCCGGTCCGCCGGTATGGATAAAATTCAGTCCTTCATTGACCGCCCGTTTTAGCCCCTCCGCTTGCTCCCTGCTCAAAACCTTCCAGAGGGAGTCGAATGACGCCAGCCAAACCACGTTATAGCTATGCTTGAGTGCCGCGGAATCCTCCAGAGCTTTCAGTTGGAGAAAGTCTTCTTCGTCGATTTCCTCCACTTTCATTCCCATCGCCCGCAGCATCTCGACCACCGGCACCGTGGAGCTTCTCTGTCCGATCACCAGCACCCTTGCCGGTTTCACCAAAAGCTTTGGCGTCACCTTGATATAGGTCCGGTTTTCCGCTTGCAGCTTGCCTCCCACCTCCGTTGCCTGCCCTTTCAGCACATACACTCCCGGTGTGTCAGGCGTCACCCAGTCTACTTCCCCTACTTCTTGACTCGCGTCGCCCGCCACCGTTGCCTGGAAGTCTTTGCTCCAAACCTTCTGTCCTTCGAGGTCATCGATCTCGCACTGCACCTTCACCGGCACTTCGCGCCGATGCTCGTTCGCGATCCAAACGGGGATTTTCAACTCCGTTCCCGAAACCTGAGACTCCAGCGCGCGCTCGTAGGCAAAGTTCAAATCAAACTGCGCCTCCGACTGTTTCAAGAAGTAGTAAGCCATTTTGGGAATGCGGTTGTAATCGATAATTTCCCACTGGATACCCGGGGTAACCTCCATGTAGGCCCAGAACCTAATCCCATTGATGGGATTGTGCATCTTGCGGCGGTAGGCCTCCGTGGCGTATTTCATGATGAAGGCCTGGTAGAGTTGTGAGTCATCCACAAATTCCTGCGCCGTCCGGATATTTCGATCGACGAACTGGTTGGTGTAACTTAAAACGCCGGAGAATCCGGCGTACTCAAAGCTGGTCAAGTAAGAATAGGCCGGAACGCTGATGGGCAGGTTATACCATTGAGGCAGAGTCCGGTTCTTCTCACTCCAGAGATCCTCGGGCGACAAGAATTTCTCCAAACTCTCGAGCGCCGGCAACGCCAGGCTGCCATATTCGGAAACAAAACCCGTAACGGCGTTGAAGTGCTCCTGGTAACCGCCTCCAAAAGAACCCATTCCCGCGTTCGCCATCCAGAAATGCTGTTCTCCTAAGTCACACAGGCTGGGTTGATAGATGGCGCCTGCATCTAATTTGGTAACCACTTTCCCCACCTCATCGGAGAAGCCTTGATAGTCGTAGCTGGCAAAAGATACCGAACCCGCGCCCCAGCCCCCGCCGTCTTTTGCATGGGCCTCCGCAAAGGTCGCCCACTCGATAATCGAGGGATGGTTGCGCAGCGCCACCACGATTTCGCCAACCTGCTTAAGGGCAGATTTTACGAATGCTTCGTGACGGGGGTAAGATGGGTCGAGCGGTTGCATTGGCCCGAATTGACCAAAGGGAAGTTCTGTAATCAAAAGAATCCCCATCTGGTCGCACAGATCATAGAAAATCGGCTTCTCGATAACCGTGAAGTTCACCAGGTGATTAAGATTCATCGACCGGTACATCACCAGGTCTTTGGTGTAAGTTTCCTCCGACGGTATGCTTCCGAAGTAATCCGACATCGGGTACCAGGAGCCCTTAAGAAACAGCCGCTCGCCGTTTAGCCAGTAACTCATGTCGGCATGGCGTTCGATGGTTCGAATTCCGAATTTGGTGATCCTGGTGTCTTGCCCCGCACTGCCCGGCGCGGAGATGGCTGTGGTCAACTTGTAAAGGTCCTGCTTCCCCAAATCCCATGTCCACCATAAGTGCGCATCCTTCACCGTCACTTTCTGCCGGAAGGTGTTTTCCCCCGGATGAAGCATCAATGTTTCGCTGGGCAAGGTCAGGGCAGCTCCGGAGAAGTTCTCGGGCTCGATCTTCAGTTTCAATTCCGCCGTGACCTCGTGCGCCTCATGGTTCTTTATCGTTCCGGTAATTTCCAGATTGGCGCTGGAATCCTTGCCCACGGCTTCCGTCCGAACAAACACGTCGTCCACCACGGCCCGGCCTGACACGAGTAATCTTACGTCGCGGAAGAGCCCCATGGGAAACGCGGCGTTTCCATATGCGGGAATTCCGCCCCAGTACGGACCCAAAACGTAAGGCGCATACGGCAGGGATATTTCATTGGGGTCGGGCATCATCCAGTCGCCTTTCAGATATTCCCCAAATCCCCGCCCCGTCGGCATCCACGGGCAAGTCACCTTCACGACCAGAGTATTTTCTGCGCCCAACCTCACGACAGAACTCACGTCATAGGAGAAGGCCTCGTAAGCCCCTTCGTGTCCCCCCAGTTCCTCCCCGTTCAACCACACCGTGGCGTAATAATCCACGCCTTCGAACTTCAACCGCAAAAGTTTCCCGCCATCCTCTTTCGGCACGACGAACTGCTTCCGGTACCACCACTCTTTTTCATTTATGGTGCTCAACTCTTTGGTCTGGTAATACCGGTCCATCCCTTCCATCCCCAATTGCAGTTGCACTTCGCCCGGCACGGTCACAACGCGATAGTCGCGATCATCAAAAGTCGCAGAGTAGGCTTTCTGCTTCTCACCTTCGCCCATGGGGTAGGACGCCAACTTCCAGTCTCTCCCGCTCAGCAGAACCTCATGCGAGGCGGCGATGGAAGGTTGCGCGTTTTGGGTCTTCCCGGTCACCGGGAAAATGGACAGCAGTAAAATCAGGATAACAGTGGATGTAGTGCTTCGCATGTGTCACTCCCAAAGTCGCCCCTTTGAGTCTCAGAAGAACTTCACGAGGCGTACACTCCGTACTTTTCCACGAGTTCGCCCACGCGGCGAACGCGACGCTCCAAGCCATCGGGAGGAACCTGGTCGGCAACCCCCAGCACGTAGCGTGGTTCGGAGCGCATAACCTCCAGCACATGGCGGACGTGGGCGTCAAACTCCTCGTCGCTCACGAGGCCGGTAAAAAACACTCCCGGCAGGCCGCCCCAAAGGATCGTGCGCGAGTTGCCGCTCATCTCCGCCCACTTCTCGATTTCCAAATCACCCGCCGGAGCAGGTGTAAGCGCCTCGATAAACGTGAGGCTGGTCGAACACGTCTCACGCAGCAAGCCTTTCAGGGTCCCATCCAGGTGAATGCAGGAATACTTCCCGGCCTCGTGGATGCGCCGCGCCCAGGTCTCTTGATAATCGCGCATGAACATTTCGTAAAAGGTCTTCCCCACGCACTCGGAGGAGAGGTTTTCCGGGATCATCAACACTTCGGCGGGACTTTCGAGGGCGATGCTCGCCGCCGCATCGTGAGAGCGCCGGACCACATCCAGGGTCTTGCGAAATTCCTCCCCCGCATCGCCGAAGATTTCAAAAACCGTCGTGACCCCCGCGTCCAGGGCAATCAACTGCATCAGCGGGCTCTTGGGCAAGTAGCAGAGCACCATTCCCATGTCGCCCACCTGCGCGCGCCGCCGCCAGGCGAAGGCGTAGTCCGGCACGTAATGCGTGTTTTCGTGGAAATAGCGGTAGGCGCGCAGGTCGGCGGCCGATTTCACCAGGTGCTCGGTGGGTGCCTCCGCGAACGATTCGGGAAGCCACGTCCAGGTCTCGCTCAAGTTTCCGCACGGCGTCTCGATTTGGCGGCGCCGCAGGTTTCCTTCGGTCCATTCCCGCACCCGGCAATGCTCGGTGATGGCCCGGAAGGGGAAATAACCTTGCAGGTAGAAGCCCACCCCCAAGTCACGGTGCCAGTCGATGTAAGCGTCACTCTGCTTGAAGTCCTGGGGCTTCTCGCCCCGGCCGATCAGTGCCGTCGCCCAATAATCCAGATCACCAAACCACGGCACAAGATCGGGCTTCTGCCCGTTCAGAATTGCCAGCACTCTTTCCCGGGGGGTCATGGATACCTTTTCTCTAAAACCTTATGCACAGCAGAGGCGCGGAGCAGTAAAAGAAAACCAAGAGGCGAAGGGCAAAAGGCAAATGTGAGAGTCCCATATTCAAACGCGGATTTCCGTTTTCGTTCCTCGGACGGCGGGCATCGTACACCCGGCCACCTTTGGATGCAAGGTCCGGTCGAGTTTTGGTCGGATGCACGACATAAAAAAGGAGATTGTCGTAGCGCGGGCGTCCCGCCCGCTGTGACGGGAGCGTCCCGCTCCCGTGGGAATGCGCGGGCAGGATGCCCACGCCCCAGCGGGCGGGACGCCCGCGCTACGTACAGGGGTCTCCGCTTTCATTTTTAACTGGCGCACCCGTTTTGCTCGGATGGCTTTGTGGGAGAGAAACCGGGGAGTGTATACGGGATCTACTAAGGGAAAAGGGCAATTCCGGTCAACTCCAAAACAAGAGGTTATCAATAATGACGACCAAGGGTAATCTCGCAACAATGCTCGTCGTCCTGACCCTGTTCGGATGTTCGGGAACGCAGCAAAGATTGGACGCGAGCGGCCAGGAGGGTAAGAGTATCGCCTCGTTGAGCGGCACGCGTGTGGAATACATCACTGATCCTTCCATGAACAATATGAACGCGATCGCGGTGACGATTCCGGAGAAGTGGCACTTTCAGGGAGTGCCGTTCCAGGGGGGCAGCCTGCCGAGTCTGCCGTTTTTTGTGTTCCGGGCGTCGAGCCCGGATGGCTTGAGCTTTGTCGAGCGGCTGCCGCGCCTGGGTTGGATCTGGGGAAGTGGACCGAAAATGCCGCAAAAGTCGCCGGGCTATTTAGTGGTCCAGGGTCCCATGAACGCGCAGGGGTTTCTGAAGTACCTTGCGGCGACGCTGAAGGTTGAGTACGTCGAGGACGTGCCGATTGCGGCGGATGTAGTTGCGGCCCGGCAGAAATCGGCGCTTGCCAGCGATAAGGATTATGACTTCTTCAAGGTTACGAACACGCGAGATCAGGCTTCCGCCAGCAACAGAACCAGATGGCGATGGCGCAACTCCAGGCGCAACACGCGCAGTTTGAGCACGACCAGGCCGTGCGGCAACAGATGCATGAGGAATTTATGGCGACCATGCAGCGAGGAGCGGACCTTTCGATGGCGCGCGCCCAAGCGAGCATGAACGCGCGATCGACGGCAGCTTCCGATTGGGTGGACTATGCGCTGAACCAGAGGACGGTGGTGGATCCATCCACTGGACAACTCACCAAGGTATCGAGCTCCTACACCTACACGTGGAGGGACAGCACCAGACAGCACATCTACCAGACGAGCGACCCGAATGCCAATCCCAACGGCACGATGCCGGGGAATTGGACCAAGCAGCAGTGGGTGCATGGCGATGGGACGATGTAGGGGATGCACCACCGCTTCATCATGTATACACTTAAATTACAAATGCTCTAGATGACTGAGTTTACGCCCCACCCGATGAAATAAAAATACTTCCGTATGCGGGTGCGACAGAATGTCCGAAGTTCATTTATGACTGAGGATTAGCGGGCATTCTCGGATTATCCACAATAGGGGACGTCAAGGAGAGTTAGCATCCACAGATTACGCAGATTTCAGAGATTCAAGAACTGATAATGTGAAAGAATCCAAAGACGGGCGAATTCACCTTGCATAGCCCGTTGAGAATTGGGGTCCGGGCACGCCATGGCGCGCCCGGACGACAATTCTTTCAAAGCTTCATCTGCGTGATCTGCGCAATCTGCGGAATCACTGCACGGTCACGTTAACCGTGATGGAATGCGAATCGCTTCCACTTACCCCTTTCACCACGATGGGGTAGGTGCCCGGCGGCGTTGGCGACGAAGTGGCCGTCCCGCTCAGGCTGACGCTCTGTGGGCTGCCGGTGGCGTTGTCGGCAATGCTCACGGATGCGCTGCGCGAACCCGTTGCCGTCGGCGCGAACGTCACGCTGATCGAGCAGGTGCCTCCAGCCGCTACCGTGGCGCCCGCGCAGGTGTCGGCGGTCTTCGAAAAGTCGCTGGCATTCGTCCCGCCAATTGTGACCGTCGAGATGGTCAGGTTGGCGTTGCCGCTGTTGGTCAGAGTCACGCTTTGCGCTGTGCTGGTCGAGCCCACACTCTCCGAGCCAAAAGAGAGCCCGGAAGTGGGCGAAATGCTGACCGCTGGCGTGAGAGTGGGAGGTGGCGTACCCCCACCGCCGCCTCCTCCGCAGGCTGCCCATACTCCCACCACAAGAAGAGTGGTCGCGAAAAGCAAAGCTGCGGGGCGCCGCCGCATTGCGGACGAACTGAGTAGCATGGCCAGAGCCAACATCCCTGCCAGCAACCCGAGAAATCCCACCGGCAAGCGATGACTCGGGGGGACTCTCCGATGCAGGGCGGGTGGTGCGCTCGAGGAACCTGTGGTGGTAATGGTCAGCACATCGGTGACTGCCGAAGCAGCGGTAGGGTTGACGGATGAAGACGCTAATGTGCAACTAGCTCCCGTTGGGCAGCCACTCGCAACGGATAGGTTGACGGTTCCGGTGAATCCATTTTGTGATGAAACGTTAATCGTCGTGGTCCCCTGTTGGCCGGGCGCCGAAATAGTGACCGCAGTGGGATTTGCTGACACGCCAAAATCGGTGACCGCGAGGGAAGTCGCGGACGAAGTGGAGGTCGCGTAGTTGATGTCGCCGCTATATTTTGCGGAGAGGCTGAGATTGCCCGATGTCAAGGTTGTGGTGAGAACGGCTTGCGCTGCAGCAGGCACAAGAGAATTCCCGCTGATAGATGCGGCACTACCAGATACCGTTACCGGATTGCCGAGCGGGGAGCCATTATTCAGAAGTTGCATCGTTCCGGTCGGAGCAATCCCGCTGCTCGTCGTCGTGAGCGTCGCGGTAACGGTTATTTGGGTCCCTGCTGTCGCTGACGATGGCACGCCGCTGGTCGTTGTCGAAGTCTGTGCCTGGGTAATCGTAATCGGAAGCGTGGCAGAGGTGCTTCCAGCGTAGCTAATGTCGCCCGGGTATTTGGCCACGAAGGAATACTGGCCGGCGTTAGCCTGGATGGGCTGGTCCTCCGCATACCCTTGGCTATTCAAGGTAAAGCTTCCGGTAACCGTGCCATCCTGGTTGGCGGGCGCCGGAGTCAGGGTCAAGGTTCCCGTCGGGCACGGGTAGGAAATCGCTTGTTGGATGCCGCTGGAATTCGCAGGGGCGCACGACAGGCCGCTGCTGTTGGTCACATCGAAACGCATAATGTAGGGTGAGCCGTACGCTAAAGTGGTGGCGGTGGTGTCGTAAACAGGCTGCCCGCTACTGAGAAAGGTGACCAGGCTGATGACTGTCTTGCTGCTTTCCGTGCTCACCTTGACTGCGACCGGGATCGAGTCGCTCGCCGCGTAGGTTCCATTACCGGCGTAATGCGCCGTCACATTGTAAGACCCGCCGGGGAGCATGATGGTGGAGCTCGAAACGCTGCCGCCGCTCAGGGTGAAGGGGCCGATGCCGGTATTGTTATTCGAAGCGGTGCCGGCCTGCGCGATGAGGGAAACATCGCCCGCTGGCGTGCCGCTGCCGGAAGCAACACCGATGGTGAAGTCGACCGGCTGCCCGTGCACCTGCGTGATGGGATTGGTGGTGGGAGTAGTAGAGAGTGAAAGGGTCGTCGTGGTCGTAGTGAAATTGGATTTCCAATTGTTCACCAAATTCGCAACGTTGACGGAACCTAACCCCGTGGCCAAGTCATAGCCGGCGGTGGCGGGGTAGGCAATTGAACTAGGGCTGCCGTATACCATGACGCCGTAGTCGCCGGAGATGGTGTTGCTACAATTCAGCGTCCCCCCTTCACAGATTACCGAGTTGTTACCCACCGTTATGTCGTAGAAGATACAACTCGAGCTCGTTGGGGGTGCCGTACTGGAATTGCAGCTTGCCCCGGTTGGCGCCGCCATCGGGTAGAGTACGTAGTTGGCATTTCCCTGGCGGCCGTGAGCTTGGTTGACCATCGCCATGATGCCTGCGAACGCTTGTACTGCCGCCGAGGTTCCCGAACCAGCTTGAAAGTCCGTGTAGGGAGCGTTCAGATCGCAGGAGGTCGAACTCCCCCCGCTTGCGGCGTTGGCGTCCATCTCGCAAATTACATAAAAACTGCCATTCAGGCCGTTGCCTGCAAACAGAGACAAGTCCGGGATGTCCCGTGCGCTGTCATTGGGCACGCCCGCTCCGCTCTGCCACGAAGGCTTGGAGTAACCTCCACTACAAGTGAAGGGAGGGTAGCCGTTCGTTAAAGTGGGAGTGATGCAATTGCTGGACCCGCCGCCGCCGGCAACCAGGTAGAGACCACTACTGAGCTCGGTGGACGAAGGCGGCGGAGTGCAGCCGAGCAAGCCCGAGGCCGCGCAGGAATCGTTCCACGTGCTCTCGGGTATGTAGGATTTGGCGGAAGACTCGGACGGGGAAGAGTTCGTCTGATTCCAATAGGTGGCGATACTGCTGACGTCGTTGAAATCCGTTCCACCCACCGCCACGTTGAAGGGCGTGGAAGCCTCACCGCTCACGGCTAAACCATATTGGGCATACGTTTCGCCCGCGTTCGCGCTGTCACATCCCGCCGGGCCGGAATCCCCCGCGGCCATCAGAACCGTGATGCCCTGGGCGGCGGCCTGCTCCCAGAGGGTAGAGTAGAACTGATTGCCACCCGTGCCCAGCCCTGCCTCGCACCCGCCGTAACTTTCGCTCATGACGGGCGCCAGGTTGTTATCAACAATATAGACCGCGGAGAGATCGATGCCGGCGGTCGTCTCGGTGGTTTCCGACACTACAAGATCAATCGTTGCCCCCTTGGCGACCCCTCCAGACAATTGGACGTCGAGGTCCGCTTCGGTCTCCTCGCCGTCCAAGAGGATTCCGGGGTCGGGACCATTCAAAATGATGTTGGGCGGGTTTGCCGGAAGGCCGAACATGGCGCGAAAGTCCGCCACGTCCTGGGGATTGATATTGGTCTCGCCGACCACGGCGATGGTTTGCCCCGTGCCGTCTATGGGAGTAGCAGCATTCCAAAGCGGTAGCACGTTATAAATTGTGGCGAAATCGGAAGGGCCAAGGGCAAGCCAATAGCACCCACTGCTTCCGTTAGAACAAGTAACAGGAAAGGTAAACAGCGGCTCCACCGCGCCCGTTGCCTTGGACCGCCTAAATGTTCCCAGGTTCTCGTGTAGAGGCTTTCTAGGGAAGTTGTTGAGCGAGGCGAAGCCCGCCACCACGGGTGCGAGAGCGGCGGGTATCTGCGGGTCGCTGGTGTTGGCCCAGTGGTCCTGGCCGTTCACGCGGAATTTGTGAATCTCCGTTCCCAGAACTTGCCGCACCAACCCTGCCGTGCCGGAAAACTCGATAACCGTGCGGCCTGCTGAAACCTTTGTCACTCCGAAGCCCTGAGACGCCAGCCAATCGGTGACCGCGTGAAGGTCGGAGTCGGCAGGGCCAAATTGCTGCCCGAACTGCTCCGGAGTCAGCCATAGGTGAAACTGCGCGGACGACTTCACCTGCTGGTCGTCAAGCAGCTTCCGCAGGGCGGTTTCCTGGTCAGCGCCGCGCTGTAAGACCAGCAACATACGCTCCATGGGCAAATCATCGGGCGCCACGCCCTGGTCAAATTCCGGCCGCGCCAGGGGGTGGACGTTGCCGTGGAGAGTAACGAGGTTCTGCATGTCGACTGCTTCGGTCACGCGGGCGCGCACAACGCTGGTTTGCCCCGCTGAGGTGAGAGGGAACAGCCCAAGAGAAACTGACAAAATGGCTACCGAGATGATAAGTGAGTGTGAAATCTTCATAGGTCCTTTAACAGGCAAAGCTGGCTTCCCAATCGTGGCAAAGCGCTATCGATACTCCAAGGCCACAATCGGAGTTCAGGCAGTGTACACCTCCGCCGACCGATTGAAAATGATTCTACTGGCGCGTGCGACAACATGTCCGAAGCCCATTCATGCCGGTGATTCTTGAAATCTCGATACTAAACCTCCGCGCTTAGCGCCAAACCGTAAAGGATGTGACTTCGCC
>Ga0181536_10000665_pt1 | contig 41140 bp, 38 predicted proteins | sample PEATcosm2014_Bin_41_FD_121105 | JGI IMG/M metagenome (GOLD analysis project Ga0181536, IMG submission 121105) | Peatland microbial communities from MTU Mesocosm Facility, Houghton, MI, USA - PEATcosm2014_Bin17_60_metaG | ecosystem: Environmental > Terrestrial > Soil > Wetlands > Peat | place...
GCGCGGCCGCGGGCGTAGTTCAGCGGCAGAACATCAGCTTCCCAAGCTGAGAACGCGAGTTCGATTCTCGTCGCCCGCTCCAAAAAAGATGCTCCGGACAAGAGCGCATCCGTTGGTCGCTCCGAGAAGAGACATCTTTGGCGGGTAAGCCGGCGAAGTCGTGGCTTTCTCCCTATTTGCCCCTTAGGGCACGATTCGGCGAGTACTTCTGGGTCGTATGCACGACGAGCCTGGCGGCAAGGATGAGGAGCAAGACGAGCACCAACAACAAGAGCGCGGCGTCCGACGCGAGCGCGCTCAGCGACGCGAGCGGTTCGTTGTAGAAGGTGTACACGGGGTAGGTGAGGTAGGGAACAGAGGCGTGGACGAGCTGGGTTGTCGGCAGATGGTCCGACCAGTTCGCGGTGTAGAGCAGCGGGGCCGTTTCACCGATCGAAATAGCGAGCGCGATGATGAGTCCGGTTGCGATGCCCGGAATCGCAGAGCGCATGACGAGGCTGCGCAGCACGCGCGTTCGGTGCATCCCGAGCGCCTCTCCGCCTTCACGATAAGCAAGCGGCACCTGACTGAGCGCGAGCTCTGTGGACTTTGCGACGTAGGGAACGACGAGGAACGAAAGGACCAGCCACGCAGCGAGCAACGAAAAACCCCAGTGCAAGTAGACGACGAGCGCGACGTATCCGACATAGCCGAACACGATGGAAGGGATGCCCGAGAGAATCTCCGACGCGCTGCGCAAGATCGTTGTCGTCACGCTGGGACGGGCTACCTCTGAGATGTACACACCGCATCCGATCCCAACAACCCCTGCAATCACGGCAACGCCGGCAGTGATGAGGAACGTCCCCACAATCGCGTTGAGCAAGCCGTTTTGCGTCGCGGTCGTGTGGATGAAAAGGTTCCAACGCCACACCGAAGCAGCCTGTGTTGCGATGCCCCAGACGATCCACACCACGGGGATGATCACGAACGCGAGGCTCACGCTGCACACGCCCCACCAAAGATGGTTTCTTATCTTGCGACTCGTCGCAATCGAATTGCGCTGCGCAGCCAATGCCCCAGCGGTCGTCTCGCCGACTGCCATCTAGAACCCTGCCCCAACCGGAAGCACCGCACCTTTTGCTGCTCGCCGAACGATGACGCGCGCGAGGACGTTCACACTGAGCGTGATCACCATCAAGATGAGCGCAAGCTCAGCAAGTGTCTTCACCGCGAGTCCGGTCGGGTCGGTAAGAGCCGCGTCCAGCTGCAAAACGATGGCCGCCGCAATCGTCGAGGCGCCTTGGTAGATATTGCTCGGCACGTACTGGATCCCACCAGCCACGAGCGCCATGGCAATCGTCTCACCGAGCGCCCGACCAAGGCCAAGCACCGCAGCTCCTATCACTCCCGTGCGCACCCAACGCGCCTGGACGGTCTTGAAGACCTCCGCGCTGGTCATGCCGAGGGCCTCTGCGCCCTCTTTCGTCGCTTCGGGAACCTGCCGCAGGAGATCGCGTGTGGTCGCCGCGATGATTGGGATGATCATCGCGGCAAGGACGAGACCGGCTGTCAACAGTCCCTGCCCGGCGCGGTTGTAGTTCCCGCGAAAGTAATTGAGGACCGGCACGTTCGGCATGTGCGAAAGCCACGGGTAGATGTGCGCGGCGAGCCACGGGCCAAACGTCAAGATACCCCACAACCCGATAACGGCGCTCGGCACGCCAGCGAGGACCTCCAAGAACAACCCGATCACCGACGCGATCGCGTTCGGAAGCTTTTCGACAACGAGAATCGCAGCTCCGACGGCGATGGGAAGACCAACGATGATTGCGATCGCAGAAGTCAAGAGCGTGCCCACGATGAGCGGCCACGCTCCGTACGCGGCCCCGACGAGATGCGTAACGCCATGAGAGTGCTGAAAGGCCGCGTAGGCGTTCCCGACGTTCCACGTTGAGCCGGTGAGGATCCCCCACCCGTTGAAACGAATCGCCGGAATCGCCTCGAGGAACAAGACGACGAGCATCGCGACCAACGCGATGAGCGGCAAGACCGCGCTTATCGCACTGCCCCCGATGATCGAGATCTCCGTAACGCGCCGAAGCTTTAGCCGAAGTGGAGACGTCGGTTCCATCGACGTCGTGCTTTGCATTCCATGCGGTGGCAGAGGTGTCTGAGGGGACTGCGGGATTCCTCCCGCAGTCCCCTCAGATCCTGATGAAGGCAGACCGTCTTCGGTCATCTTGAATCAGATGGTGCGTTCTTTATCTACGGGACTGCCTTGCTAGGTGATCTGTTTGAGAAGCGAGATAGCGATTGTCAGAGCGTTGAGCGGAAGTGGCCTGAAGTTCACGGGCTCGAGATAGCTCGGGGCTGAGCCCTCTCGCGGATCCATCGCCCAGGCGAGAAATCCCTTCACCGCGGCTGCCTTCGGGTTGTTCTGCTTGACGATCGCATATTCGAAGTTCACGATCGGATAACCCTCTGGCGCGCTCTTGGAGTCGATGAGCGAGATGCCACCGGTCGCCGGCATCTCTTTGAAGCTCGCGACTTCGTCGTTGATGCTTCCCGTGTCCGGCAGGATGTAGTGCGGTGCGCCTTTGCCCGTGTAGCCGTTCTGCAATGCCGCGTAGCCAAGACCCTTTGCCACCGAGTTTCGCTCATAGCTGATACCGATGTACGCGATGCATCCAGGGTTTGCGACGCAGGCCGCTTGCATACCAGCGTTGCCGGATGCCGCGAGCTCGCCGGTCACTTTCGGCCAGGTGAGCAGCTGAGCGGGTCCGTTGGGCGCAATACCGGTGGGATCTTGATCGAACAGGTACGTCGTGAACAAGAAGGTGTCACCGCTTGAGTCCGAGCGGTGGATCGGAACGATCTTCACCGCGGGAATGGTCAGTCCCTTGTTGATCGCCTCGATCGCGGGGTCGTTCCACATCGTGATCGCGCCCCCGTAGATCTCATTCAGAATCGTGCCGTTGAGCTTGATGTGCGTGGTGATCGACAGGCCGGGAATGTTGTAGTTCACGAGTTGAGCCGACACGGCGAGGGGGACGTTGAGGACCCCGTCGGTCGAAAGCGTCACCAACGGCAGGAACGGGTCCGACCCTCCGATGTCAAGGGTGCCGGTTTCCGCTCCAGATTGGCCCTTGCCCGAACCGCCCGCTGCGGGACTGAGACCCGAAGCAAGTCCGTGGCCTTCCCACTCGAGCATGAGCGGATAGATGAGCGACGACCCTGCCTCGGTGAGCGTTGTCCCGGACGGGTAGGCATTCTCGTAAGAAGTGAGGCTCTTCTCGAGGCTCGTCAAGGTCGGAGCCTTCGTCTTTGCCGCCGTCGTCACCGCGCCCGCAGCGACATTGCCGAAGCAGGCAAGGCCGACGGCGGTCGACAGCGCGAGCGCCGCCTTTGTGAAGCGCGCCTTGTGCTTGTGACCGCGGCAGCGCGTCGCTGCAGTCACTGAATCTCGCACGTTCATTTTGAGATGTTGCTCCTTTCGAAGTTCCTGCCAATTGGCAAGGAAGATGGTGGGCAGTTGCGTTCTTGTCGAGCCATACCGCGTCACGTTTCCCCCCGATTACTCGGTGGTCTCCTACTCGGTACCGCCGAGATACCGAGCAGTTTCATTCCGCTGCGGTCTCTCGAAGAGATCCGCAGTCGGCCCTGTTTCTACGAGGCGTCCCTCGTAAAAGAAGATGGTGTTGTCGGACAGGCGCCGCGCCTGGGCCAAATTGTGCGTCACGATGATCACGGACAGCTCCGGCGTGAGACGGCGTACGAGCTCTTCGACGGCCTCGGTGGAGCGGGGGTCGAGCGAAGAGGTCGGCTCGTCCAACAACAAGACGTCTGGTTCAACGGCGAGCGCCCGTGCGAGGCAGAGGAGCTGCTGTTGTCCCCCGGAAAGGCGGAAGGGCGAATCGTTCAGTCGGTCAGCAACGTGGCTCCACAACCCCACCTCGGCGAGCTTGGTCTCCGCGATGTCCTTGAACGATGACCGCTTCGCCATCTTGTGGGCTTTGACACCGGCAACGACGTTGTCGAGAATCGACATGGGAAAGGGATTCGGCCGCTGGAACACCATCCCGACCCGACGTCGGATGACGAGCGGATCGAGGTGTGGATGGTGGATCTCCTGGCCCTGAAACAAGATGTCGCCGCGCTTCCAGAAGTTGCGGACCTTGTCGTTCATGCGATTGAGGGACCGAAGGAACGTCGTCTTGCCCGAACCAGACGGTCCGATGAGCGCGGTGATCGTTCCCTTCGGGAAATCGACGGTGATGTCCGACATGATCGTCGCCGTTCCAAAGCCGAGCGTCAGATTCCTCGCTGCCATCTCCACGACTCTGGTGGAAAGAGCGGTGCCGACGGCATGTTCGTATAGCGCGGTCATGGCGGAATCTTGCGGTTCAAGGCCCATGCAGAACCTGACCGTACGCAAGCCCCTTGAACAAGAAGTGATCGGACAGCATCAAATGAGTGACACGCAGATGAACTCTTCGTGCCCGTCAAGTAGGTCTTTCGGGACACAAGAGACGGGCATGAGACGAGTTTGCGGACAAGGTCATCGCCCCTTTCCCGTTCGCGCCGGCGAGCAGACGCGCGACCGGCTCTTACCCCATGGTCTCGAGGACCGCGTCGCTCATCACCTGCGCCTGGTGGAAAGCGAACGGGCCTTCTCCTTCCCTCGGGCACAAGCGATGGACCAGACTCCTCGATGACAGGGAGATCGAACAAGGACGCGTCATCGAGCTCACCGAACATTTCTTGGGTAACGACCTGCACATGGGACTCGAGACGCTTGTTCGAAGCAGGTCCCGCACCGGTGCGCCGCGCCCGCGGAGATGGAGATTTGGGCGTAGCGGGCATCCATATATACAGCGTCGCGTCTCGCGAGCTTCCTCCGGATGAAGATCGAACGACGCTCGGCAGGCCAATAAAGTCCAATGGCCCTACCGACAGCCGACCAAAGTCCCTAATTTTGCTACGTGGAGCAGGTTCGGTCCGCCGACGAAGCGATCATCGACCTCGAGGGGATCAGCACCCTTATCGCCCTCTTGCAGGCACGGGGCTACGCGACGCGCGGACCGGTCGTGCGCGATGGCGCGATCGTCGCGGGCGAGCTTGCCGATGCCTACGACCTACCGATCGGATATCACGACGAGCAGGCGCCGGGGAGATACCGGGTCGTGGAATCCGGAGACGGCGAGGCCTTCGGTTGGGCCGTTGGCCCCCAGTCCCTAAAGGGCGAGTTCTTCCCCGCGCGCAACTCGATCTGGCGGGCGACGACGGAGAACGGTGCACCACGTTTCGAATCCACCGAGAGCCTCGAGGGCCTCCCCATCGCATTCATCGGCACGAGGCCCTGTGAGCTCGCGGCGCTGTCGATCCTCGACCGAGTCCTGAGCGGTGGGGCCCATCCAGACTCCAGTTACGCAGCGCGCAGGCGCGACGCGTTCATCGCCGTCGTAGAGTGCGGCGCTCCGAGCGCGACGTGCTTTTGCACCTCGATGGGCACAGGTCCTGGCGTCGAGGCGGGCTATGACCTAGCTATCACCGAACTCGCCTCAGACGAGAGCGCCGACACCTCAAGAAGTGGAGCTGGAGAACGCCAGTACCTCTGCCGTGCCGGCTCCGATGCGGGCCGGTCGGTCCTCGCGGAACTCCCGGGACGTCGCGTCGAAGACACCCATCGGGCGGCTCGAGACGTCGTCCTCGGCGATGCCGCTCGAAAGATGGGTACGCGCCTCGACACAAAGGGCTTGCCCGAGCTGCTCGCAAGAAACCTCGATCACCCGCGTTGGAACGAAGTCGCGGAGCGCTGCCTCGCCTGTGGGAACTGCACGATGGTCTGTCCGACCTGTTTTTGCAGCGATGTCCACGACGTCACGGACTTAACAGGTGCGACGACGCGGACCAGACGGTGGGCCTCGTGTTTCGAGCTCTCCCATTCCTATATCCATGGCGGTGCCGTCCGGATTTCGACGTCGTCGCGCTATCGCCAGTGGGCGACCCACAAGCTCTCCACGTGGCACGACCAGTTCGGGTCTTCTGGGTGTGTCGGATGCGGACGCTGCATCGTCTGGTGCCCCGTCGGCATCGACATCACCGAAGAGGCGCGCGCGATCAGGGCCACCGATGGCGCGACGGCCCCAGTCGCGAGCACAGAAGGGACCAGCTCATGAAAGAAGACCTCGCGGAAATGATCACCCATCACGGGCTGCTCGCCGGACTTCCTCCCGAGGACATGGAACTCATCGCGGGCTGCGCGAAGAACGTCGCGTTCGACGCGGACGACCTGCTCCTCGAAGAGGGCGCGGTCGCGACGACCTTCTACCTCGTGCGACGGGGCAACGTCGCGATCGAGGTTCACCAGGCTGGCCGCGGTCCTCTCGTCATCGAGACGATCGGTCCGGGCGGTGCCGTCGGCTGGTCGTGGCTGTTCTCACCCCACCGATGGCACTTCGACGCACGCGCGCTCGAGGACGTTGGGGCGATCTCGATCGATGGTGCGTGCCTGCGCACGAAGGCCGAGGCCGATCCGGCATTTGGATACGAACTCATCAAGCGCTTCGCCGCGTTGATCATCGATCGACTGGAAGCGACGCAGCTCCGACTGCTCGATATCTACGGCGATGTCGAGGGACGCTGAGGTGCAATCCGCTTTGGCGAGGGATCTCGCGCCCGAGGTGACCGATCCGTTCCTGCCGATGCCTTATCGCGTCGTCAGCCACCACTACGAGACGGCTGACACCGTCACCCAGGAGCTCGCGTCGCTAAATGGCGCGGCCCTCGCCTTCAAGCCGGGCCAGTTCAACATGTTGAGCGCCTTCGGCGTCGGCGAGGTGGCGATCTCGATCAGCGGCGCCTCCGATGACGGCGTCCGCTTGCAGCACACCATCCGCGCCGTCGGCGCCGTGTCGACGGCACTCGCCGAGAGCGAGGTCGGAAAGATCGTCGGTGTTCGAGGTCCTTTTGGGACGGATTGGGGAGTGGACGACATCGGAAGCAATGACGTCGTGGTCGTTGCGGGTGGTATCGGGCTCGCACCACTAAAATGCGTCGTCACCTCACTTCTCGAGCGGGCGCGAACGGGGGCTGGTCGGCTGTTCGTGCTCGTCGGTGCACGATCACCCGAGGACGTCGTCTACAAGGACGAGCTCGACAAATGGCGCGACTCCGGAGCGTACGTGGCGCTAACCGTCGACGGTGCAGGACCCGAATGGCGTGGTCGAGTAGGCCTCGTCACTTCGCTCATCCCGGATGCACCCTTTGACCCCGAACGTTCGATCGCCATGATGTGCGGACCAGAAATCATGATGCGCTTCACCGCACGCGCCCTTCTCGACAGGGGAATCGACCCCGCAAGCATCCGGCTCTCGCTCGAGCGCAACATGCAGTGCGGCATCGGACTGTGCGGACATTGCCAAGTCGGTCCGCTCCTTTTGTGCCGCGACGGTCCCGTCGTCACCTACCTCGGAGATGTCCCCGATCTCATGTCGAGGCGTGAGCTATGAGCGTCGCGACGCAAGACGTGAAGCGCGCTGCCGCGCGCCCGACGATCGCCGTGTGGAAGTTCGCCTCCTGCGACGGCTGCCAACTGAGCTTGCTCGACTGCGAAGACGAGCTGCTCGCGATCAGCGAGGCGGTGACGATTGCCTCGTTCACCGAGATGTCGTCCGCGGTCATCGAAGGGCCGTACGACCTTTCTTTGGTCGAAGGTTCGGTCACCACGGAGCTCGACGCGGCACGCATTCAAGAAATCCGCGCGAACTCGGCTGTGCTCGTGACGATCGGTGCGTGTGCCACCGCAGGGGGCATCCAGGGTTTACGCAACTTCGCCGCTGATGGCAGTTACGTCTCGACGGTGTATGCACATCCCGAATACATTTCGAGTCTTTCGACCTCGACTCCCATCGCGGCGCACGTCAAGGTTGACTTCGAGCTGCACGGCTGCCCGATCGATCGAAATCAGCTCGTCGAAGTCCTCACCGCTTACCTCGCCGGGCGGGCACCGGTGATCCCGGATCACACGGTCTGTGAGGAGTGCAAAGCCCGCGCAACGGTCTGCTTGCTCGTCGCGAAGGGCACGGCCTGTCTCGGCCCGGTGACACATGCGGGGTGCGGGGCGCTGTGTCCGAGCGTCGACCGGGGATGTTTTGGATGCTTTGGTCCTTCCGAGGCGGCAAACACTGCGTCACTTGCAGGACAGCTTCTCCTTGGGGGCAGCTCAGAGACAGACCTTGTTCGCCTCTTTCGGACCTTCAACGCCGGCGCGCCGGCCTTTTCCAAGGAGGCCTCGATCCATGACGCACGGGACTAAAGGCGCTGATCGCGTATTCTCCGTAGAGGGCCTCGCGCGCGTCGAGGGCGAGGGTTCGCTCCACGTGCACGTGAGCGACGGCATCGTCACCGACGTCGCTCTCACGATCTTCGAACCGCCCCGCTTTTTCGAAGCGATGCTCGTCGGTCGCTCTTATCTCGAGGCTCCTGACATCACCTCACGGATATGTGGCATCTGCCCCGTCGCCTACCAGCTCAGTGCTTGTGGCGCGATCGAAGATGCCTGCGGAATCGCCCCTGACGAGCGCATCGAGGCGCTGCGCCGTCTCCTTTACTGCGGCGAATGGATCCAAAGCCACGCCCTGCACATCTACTTGCTGCACGCGCCGGACTTCTTTGGCTGCACGGACGCGGTCGAACTCGCCGAGCGTGACCGCGTCGCCGTCGCGCGAGGACTGAGTCTCAAGAAGGTCGGGAACCACATCATGGAGGTCATCGGAGGGCGCGCCATCCACCCCGTTAACGTCAAGGTGGGTGGTTTCTACCGGGCGCCTACGCGAGCAGAACTTCGCGCGCTCATCGATCCTTTGGAACAAGCGCGAGACGACGCGCTCACGACCGTCAAGTGGGTCTCATCCTTTGACTTCCCCGACGTCACGGGCGACTACAACTTCGTGGCGCTTCTCGGTGGCGATCGCTACCCAATCGAGAGGGGAAGGGTTGGCTCCTCGGGTGGTTTTGACGTCACGCTCGGCGAATACGACGCGCTCGTCGTAGAGGACCACGTTGCGCGCTCGACGGCGCTGCAGGCTCGCATCAATGGCAAGCCGTATCTGACCGGTCCGCTCGCGCGCTACGCGCTGAACGCGGGCCGTCTTCCAGAGATCGCGCGGGACGCCGCGCGCACAGCCGGCCTTGGAAGCCCGTGTGCGAACCCCTTCAAGAGCATCGTGGTTCGCGCGGTGGAGCTCGTCTTTGCCTGCGACGAGGCGCTTCGACTCATTGCCGAGTATGAACCACCGGAACCGCCAGCCATGAAGTTGACCCCTCGAGAATCCGTTGGATATGGCGCGACTGAAGCACCACGGGGACTGTTGCTGCACCGATACGCACTCGACGCCAACGGAACAATCGTCTCGGCCCGAATCGTCCCGCCGACCTCACAAAATCAACTCACCATCGAAGAGGACTTGCGCCGTGTCGTCGAAGAAGGCCTGCAGCTCTCCGACGCCGACCTGACACACCGTTGTGAGCAAGCCGTGCGCAACCACGATCCGTGCATCTCGTGCGCGGCACACTTCCTCGATCTCTCGGTGGAGCGGATGTGAGCGACGTTTCACATCCGAGCCGGGTCGTTGTCGCGGGGATCGGAAACGAGTACCGCCAAGACGACGGAGCAGGTCTCGCCGTTGCTCGCCTCGTCTCGTCATCAAGTCCTGAAATCGGCGACGTTGGCCCGCTCGGGGAGCCTCTCGACCTCCTCGGTCGCTGGGATGACGCAGACCTCGCCATCGTCATCGACACGGTGCGCTCGGGCGCGCAATCGGGAACGATCCGGCTCATCGAACTGCGCGAGAGCGACGACCCCACTGAAGAAGCCGTGTCCGGCGCGACGAGCACCCATGGGATCGGGCTCATCGGTGTGCTGCGCATCGCGCGCGCGATTAACCGTGCACCTCATCGTGTCGTCGTCGTCGCGATCGAAGGAAGTGAGTTCGGACTCGGAGTTGGCCTAACTCCTGAGGTCAAGCGCGCCGTCACGGACGCGGCACAACAGATCATCGAGCTCTTGGAAGAAGCCGCTTGATGTGTAACTCGGCACTCCACCAAGTCACCGAGGTCCTCGACGGCGCGCGCGTCCTCGCCAAGGATCTCAACGGCACCACCCACCAGGTGTCTTTGCTCGCATTCGACGGGGATGCCCCAAGAACGGGGACGTGGCTCATCGTTCACAGCGGCTACGCGATCGACTCAGTCGAAGAGTACGACGCGCAAGTGGCACTCGCCGAACTGCGGCGAGTGCACGTGATCGATGCGCCAACGAGCACGACGACGCATTCGTCTAAATCGAAATTCGTTGAAAGGATCGAACGCGCATGAACTACCCAAGCGGTAATCGCCGACAGGTCAGCGGCCTGGCCATCGCCGGAGCGACCGCGCTCATAAGCGGTGTGTCCGTCTTCGTGAACAGTTACGGCGTTCACGACTTCTCGTCTTCGACGCTGTACACAACCGCAAAGAACATCGTCGCGACGGTTGTACTCATTGTCGGAGCACTCATCTTCAATGCGATGCGCTCCGGCCAAGCGCGCGCAGCCCAAAGAACAAGCTCGAGCGCCACGCCAGTGCGCGCGCTCAGCTGGCGAGCTGTCGGCTATGCGTACGTCGGCATCATCGGTGGTGGAGTCGCCTTCGTTCTGTTCTTCGACGGTCTCGCCCGGACCGCTGCTGCGCCCGCGGCCTTCTTGCACGACACGCTTGTCATCTTCGTCGCCCTCATTGCCTGGCCCGTTCTTTCCGAAAGGATCTCCGCGTTCAACCTGGCCGCGATTGGCCTTTTGGTCGTGGGTGCGGTCGCCATCTCGGGCGGCGTCGGACATCTTGGACTCGGGTCCGGGCCCCTCCTCGTCCTTGGCGCGACGGTGTTATGGGCTGCAGAGACGGTGATCGTGAAGAGGCTGCTCTCAAGCACTACCCCGGGACGGATCGCGATCATTCGCATGGGCGTCGGCGCGATCGTCTTGATCGGTGACCTTTTGATCACCGGGCGCCTCTCGGGTCTCGCTACCCTTGGCCGTGCCCAGCTCGGTTGGGCCTTGATCACCGGCGTTCTCCTCGCTGCTTACGTCGCGACCTGGTTCGTCGCACTGTCTCGTGCGCGCGCGATAGATGTCACGTCGGTGCTCGTCGCGAGCGTCGCGGTCACCTCGCTCCTCCAGGCGATGAGCGGGAAAACCCTGCATGAGCCGACCTACCTCGGTGTCGTCCTCGTTGCGTTGGGGATCGCCGCGCTCGTCGCCTTCGGTCGTCGCAGAGAACTTGCGTGACGTTTCGCCCGAATGGGCCGTTGGTGTTCGCGCGTTACGCGTACCCACCGAACGCCCTCGGCTACTGCGGAGCTGATGACCCCGCTGCGCTCCTCGGCGCCGCCGTTGATGGGCCCGACATCGACGCTCTTCACGCGCTCGCGAGCCGTTTCGAAGGGGCGTGGCCGTACCTTCAGCTCATAGCGGCGTGCAACGACATCGCGGACCCGCTCGATTGGCGCGTGACCAAGGCGTATTGGGTCGGCAACTCGCTCCTCCACAACGTCCCACGTGCGACGTTCACGGCGTCCTTGGACGAACGCTTCTCGCGTCGCGCAGGCAAGGGCTTCGCGCCGATCGCCGAGGCGGTTCCCGCTGGGGGCGTGCCGCATCACAGCTTTCACGTGTTCGCCGTGTACCCCTGGCTCGGCATGCTCCGCGCGGGCATGGAAGGTCCTCCCCTTCGCGTCCTCGATCGATGCCGCGTCCGATGGGGACGCATCGAAGCCGTCCTCGGCGACCGCGTCGTCGTGCGCTGTAGGACGCTGCGCTTTGACGGCCACCGACTCCTTCTCGGCGAAGAGCAGCTCGAAGAGGACCGGGTGAGCCTCGACGGCGTGGGTTTCGTCGGCGAACTCGTTGTCGGAGATGTCGTCTCTTTGCACTGGGACTGGGTCTGCGATCGCCTCACGACCAAGGACGTGGCTCGCCTTCGTTACTACACCGAGCTCAGCCTGACCGCGGTGAACGAAGGGGCGCGCCCTGGGCCAGCTGTCGTCGTCGACGCCTACAGCTAAGGGACCTCGACACCGGGCCGTCCGTTGATCTTTGGGAAAGCTCAGGTCGAACGATCTTTAGCCTGCGGCCGCTTTGTCGACATGCCCTTCTGCTCGATTGCACCGAGCCCGATCATTTCCTGCTCGCGGCAACGAAGTTTGTCCGGATGAGACCGGGGGATTCCTTGACCTTTGTTCCTCGGGCGTAGTCGGCCGAACGACGTCCTTGGCTCTTCGAGCGATTATTTCTGCAAGGCGGCGACGATTCTCAGATTCGGACCAAGAGCATGCACCGCGGGAAAACCGCCAGTGATCGGATTGACCGTCGCGACCGAAGCGAGAACACCAAGAAGAGACGCCGTCGCGACACCTTTGGTTGGCTCACAGCCGATCGCGGGCCCCGTTGGCTCACCAGTGGCATCCACGGTTCCCAACGGTCCGAGCCGGACAACGCCGGTTCTTGCACACGCAACGGGCTGAGACCAACCCGGCGCTCCGCTGTCAACGGCGTGGAGTGCAACAACGCCGAAGAACGCCGCGACGAGAATCAAGGCCGCGAACCCAGATTGGATCGAGCGGCGCTGTCGACGAGACGTTGTCGAGGAGATTTCGGCGCTGGGCGCAGATGCGGTACCCATGTCACTCATTGTGGTCATCTAGCCACGGGAAGTCACTGCGCATACGACCCTTTCGGGTTGATGAATACGAAGGCATCGTATTGGTGCAATTGCCCTAGCCGGGTTCGCAAGCAACAGGCGTCGCGCGTCGCGAGGAGATCACAACCTCTCAGCTGGGTATCTCTTCGCCATTGCGGCAGGTCAGCCCGGGGTGTCCCGCTCCGGTGGGAACGAGGCACGCGTCACGTGGCTCGCTCGAGTCTTGGAGCCTCGCCTGCACACCTTGCCCGATCAAGAGAAGGGCCCGTCCCGATGAGACGATGCAGAAAAGAGCCGAAGAAGAGACGCGCCCTCGAGCGGAGCGATCTCGCCATTTGGCCCTCTAGGCGTCGCATCGTGTGCGGCGCGGACGATGCATGTTCACGAGCCGTACCGGGCCTAAGAAGACGCCGGACGAGAGGAGAGATCTTCTTCGCTAGCCGATCTCGTTGAGCGAGACGATTCCGTCGCGTGCGGCAAGCGCTACGGCCTCGAGCTTGGAGTGCACACCGAGCTTCGACAAGATGTTGCCCACGTGATTTCGCACGGTGTTCGTCGAGAGGTAGAGCTCGTGCGCGATCACCGTTGTGGAATGGCCCTTCGCGAGGAGCCGCAACACCTCGAGCTCGCGAACCGAAAGGAATCGGGCCTGTGTCTTTGGACGTCCCCGCAGCCGTTCGAGCAGTCCTGCAAGATCGCTCGAACGCATCACGGATTCGCCTCTCGACGCCGACCGGACGGCATCGACGACGTCTTCCGCGGGCTGTTCCTTGGCCAACATGCCCGAACAGCCGGATTCGATCGCGCGGGCGAGCAGGCCATCTCCGCCAAAGGCCGAGACCATGACGACCTTGGTCTTGGGGGAGCGCTTGAGGATCTTCTTCGCCGCCTCGGCCCCATCACCATCGGGTAGCCGGTAGTCCATCAAGACGACATCAGGCGACTCGGCGTCAAAGAGCGTCAGTGCCTCGGCAACGTTCGTCGCGATACCCACGAGTTTGAAATCGCGTTCGTCAGAGATGATGCGAGCGAGGCCCTCTGCGACCATCGCGTGGTCGTCGACGACGGCGACGCGGATGGTTCCATCGGCTAGAACCTCATCTTCAACCTCAGGTTCAACCTCAAGCAGAGCGGCACCAGCTTTCGACCGTAACGCCATCTCCACCTCCCATCTACCTCGGACAAAGGCTAGTGCACTTTTTGGCCCATGTTTCCGGCGGGCCCATTTCCTCCAGAACCCCAGCTCAGAGGCCCTGGCACGGTGAGGACGAGGAAAGCGGCCCGAAGGAGGCTGTCTAAAGGTTCAAGTACCCTCGATGCTTGATTGAGACTTGTCGATGACCTCTCGAATCTTTGCGAGAAGTGCTTGTGAGGAAAAGGGCTTTGCGAGCAGTGCCGTTTCATCGTCGACCCTCGGACCGAGCACGGGTCTCGCATAGCCCGACACGAACAAAACCGCGATTCCGGGCACGAGCTCCGCGATCCTCGCGGCGACCTCGCTGCCAGACATCTCGGGCATGATGACGTCACTTATCAACAGATCGATCCGCTCGGGGTGCTCCTTCACCGCGGCGATGGCCTCCGGCCCGCTTGCGAAAACGAGCGCTTTGTAGCCGTTGCGTGTGAGAATCCGCCCGGTCGCCTCGCGCAAGGGTGCCTCGTCCTCGACGACGAGGACGGTCTCTTGCTCGCGAGGGGTTCGGAGTGCGGTGTCTCTATCGACCCTGCGTGCGGGCTCGGACGTCGTCGGGAGAAGGACGCGACAGGTCGTTCCCGTCCCGAGTTGAGAGCTGAGTTCGATATCTCCTCCTGCTTGGGCGACGATTCCGAACACCATCGGCAACCCGAGACCCGTACCTGCCCCCCGGGGCTTTGTGGTGAAGAAGGGTTCGAAGGCGTGTTCGAGGACCGATGGTTCCATCCCCGTTCCGTTGTCGCTCACCCGAAGCAACGCATAGTGCCCCGGTACCAAACCTGGGCGAGCCTGGGCGTAGGCCGAGTCGATCTCGATGTTTTCCGTCTCGATCGTCAACACGCCACCGTCTGGCATCGCGTCGCGAGCGTTGGTGACGAGATGCACGAGGATTTCCTCGAGCTGTTGGGCATCGGCCTCGATCGCCGAGAGTCCCGGCGCGAGCGAGATCACGAAACTGATGTTCCCCGCAAGGGTCCCACGAAGCAGCGTCTCCATCTTCGTGATCACGTCGTTCAGGTCGATGACCTGCATCGCGATGACATCCCGGCGTGCAAACGACCGAAGCTGACGCGTGAGGACGTTCGCGCGCCTTGCCGCCTCTTGAATCTTCTCGAGATCGGCTCGTGCGGCGGTCTCGTCGTCGAGCTCATCGGAAACAAAGCTTGCGAAGTGCGATATCACCGCGAGCAAGTTGTTGAAATCGTGCGCGATGCCGCCCGCGAGCTCACCCAAGCTCTCAAGCCTCTCGTATTGATGCGCCCGGCTTTGGAGCGCCGCCTGGGCGCGTTCGAGCGCTATCCGTTCCGCAATGTCGCGGTGGGTTCCGAATAAGGCCACGACTGCGCCGGTCTCGTCGCGAATCGGTGAGGCCGTTACCGAGACATCGAGCACCGTCCCGTCTTTTCGGACACGTTTGGTGTCGTGATGCGCCAGGCGCTCGCCGCGCCGCAAGACATCGAGGGCTTCGCCGATCTCATTGAGGCGATCCGGTGGGAAGAGAAACGAGGTGAAGCGACCGAGGACCTCTGGGGCTTTGTAGCCGTAGAGGCGCTCGGCTGCTGGGTTCCAGATCTTGATGTACCCGTCGAGGTTCCAGCCGATGATCGCGTCGTCGAAGGAGTTGATGATCGCGGCGAACATTTCTGGAGCGTTCTGACCAGCGTCGACGCACGCGCCGTTGCGCTCCGTTGGCGCGGTTTCAGTGGTCATCGTATGAACCGTTGGTCAAAGTGTCGTGATGACACGACAATCCCCTCGCACTTCTCGTTTCTTGTTTCCCGGCTGAAACGCTCGGCACGCTCTCCTAGGTGCCTACTTTCGCGCACATCAATAGAGCATTGGCCGAGAAACCCCAAGATCGCCAGTGACATCGAATCTTCTGACACGACAGTGCGCACGCTCCACATCATGGTCCCATGAGGCGATCTTGCCCAGGTGAATTCGCTTTCGTCTGATGGCCAATACGCACTGTCGTCGATAGTGCAAATGGGCCATTACCCGAGCGGCACATGAGGTGATCGTCGACGCGAGCTCCCGATGCGAAGGACCTCAAACGACGTGGCAGCCACTCTAAGGTGAACAACTGGTGAGCGCCTTCTCGGAGAACCGATGGCTAAACCGCATCAAGGTTCGGTCGATCGGGAGGAATCCCCTCACGACGAACATCGTGATCGGTCTGGTCCTGACGGTCTGTGGTCGCAGGATCTCGAGCCTCAACCCTCCCGCTGGATATGACCCGTCATGGAGGGCGGGTCTCGCCATGGCCTTCAATCAGCACCTGGCGTGGGGACCCGGCGTCGACTTCACCTACGGTCCGCTTGGCTTTCTCGCATCGCCGTTGCGCTATTTCGCGCTCACCGCATCACTCGCGTTCTGCTACCAGATCGTCCTCGGCGTTACGCTCTTCGGGCTGCTCGCTTGCCTGTTGCGAAAGCACTTTCCTCTCCTTATTGCGATCGTCTTGAGCTTTGCGGTCGGCACGACGGTGATTGCCGACGTCGAGGGTGTACTCGGCGCAAACGACGTCCTCATCGGCTTCGCGGCGATCATCGGCCTCTTGGCACTTCAAGACGACGAGAGCCCCAGGCGTTCGCGTCTCATCGTGCTCGGTGTGCTTTGTGGTATCTCCGTCTTGGTCAAATTCAGTGACGGTATCGCCGCGTTCGGAGTGCTTGGTGTTGTTATTGCGACGAGCAGGAACTGGCGACGCGATGTCTTGATCGGCCTTGGCTCGTTCGCCGCGACCTTTTTTCTCGCGTGGATCGCGACGGGAAACAGTCTCGAGAACATCGCGAGCTTCCTTGGCAATTCCATTGCCATCACAACTGGCTACGCGAGCGCCGAGGTGCTCGGCCAGATGACGGCGGGGCAACGCTGGGAGATCGCGGCGTTCCTCGTCGTTCTTCTCGCTCTTGGCATCGATTCCCTCAGGGGAGAAGACTTCCGTCGGATCACGGGAACGGTCCTTGTTCTCGTGGGCATTTGCTGGATCGTCCTCAGGGAGAGCTTCGTGCGTGAGGACGCCGCGCACGCGCAAATCTTCTTCGCGCTCGTACTGCTTCTCGTGCCAGCTCTTCGCGTAAAACAGAAACACAAGGTTGTCCTGCTCGCGTCGATCCTGCTCCTCGGAACACTTTGTTGGACCAGCCGTGGCGAGGTCCCTTCTGGTGTGCGTAATCCTGTGGCAAATGCGCGAAGCTTCATCAAACAACTGACCGTGCTCGCTGGTGCATCGAGGCTCGATACCGCGATAACGAACGCACGTCTCCATCTCCAAAGCGTCTACGCAGTCCCGGGCGACATGCTCGGCGAGCTCGAGCATCAAAGTGTCGCGATAGAGCCGTTCCAGAACGAAGTCGCGTGGGCTTACCCCGGATTCCGCTGGGACCCTGAACCCGTGTTGCAGAGCCCGAACGCCTATACGAGCTCCCTTGATGATCTCGATGCGGACTTCCTTTACTCGCGTCAGGCACCGACACGTATCCTTCAATCACCTCCAAAAGCAATCGACGGCCAATATGCGTTCTTTGAAGCACCGTCGACTCAGATCGCGCAGATGTGTCGCTACGTGCAGATCATCCATGATGCTCAGTGGCAAGTCTTGCGACGCGTCTCAGACCGCTGCGGACCGATACGCAAAGTCGGATCGACAACGGCACACGCCGGCGAAACCATTTCCGTGCCCAAGGAAGAGCCAAACGTCGCGGTGCTCGCGTCGATCCGTGGCATTGCGTCGTCTCTTTCGTATCGCCTCGGCGAGATCGTCTTTCGACCGCCAGTCATCTCCATAGAGCTCAGCGCGAACAAGCTGAAGCACACCTATCGCCTTGTTCCTGGAACAGCATCTGACCTTCGCGTCATGGACGCGCCAAAGACGCTCGGTTACGCACAGGAGTACGCACCGATGAACCTCACCAACGTGGCGATCGCGAATCCCGAGTCCAACAGTGACACCTACACCGTGACGTTCTATGTGATGCCTATGAGCAAGAACTGAGGCACACGTGAATCGACGTTTTCGATCCGGAGAAGACGAGGAGCCCAATGTCGTGCGATCCCATTCGATGACAAGGCCGCTCGTTTGTTACGACGGCGATTGCAGATTCTGTAGAGCGTGCGCGAGTGCCCTTGCGCGCCTCGATCGGTCTGGAGAGTTCTCCATCGCTCCCTTTGGAGATGATCGTGTTGAGCGGGCTCTTTCGGCGCTCGATCCGCAAACACGACGAGACAGCCTGCACCTTGTTTCAGACAGAGGCGTCTCGAGCGCCGGCGAAGCATTGCTTGGGATCGCGACGCAATTGTTCGTCACGCGGCGCATCGCCTCGCGGGCGCGCCGATCAGTCTTTGCTCGGCACCTGGCTGGAATCGCCTACCGATGCGTCTCCGCTCGACGCAACACCTTGTCGCATTTCGTCCCCGACGTGCAACGCACCGTGAGGTAGTGGACCTGCAAGTACGGCAAGTGAGCCATGTGACGTCACGTCAGGCGCGCTTTTTGAGGCCAAGGGGAATTCGACGATGAAGGTCGCTCCGTGGCCGATCTCGGTATCGACTCGCGCGCTGCCACCGTGGGCTTTGGCGATCGACGCGACGATGGCGAGTCCGAGACCCGATCCGCCGCTTCCGCGCGTCCGAGAAGGATCCGCCCTGTAGAAGCGCTCAAATATCCTCTCAACGTGTTCCTTGGCAATGCCCGGTCCCTCGTCGCGAACAACGAGCATCGCGCGGTCGTCTGCAGCAAAGACACGCACCTCGATGGGGACGCGCTCATCGGTATGGCGTAGTGCATTGTTCACGAGATTCGTCACGACTTGGCGAAGGCGCGGTTCGTCTCCGATGACGAGAACCGGTGCGGGCGCGTCAACGCTCATCGGTCGATTTGGGGCTAGCACCTCTGCGTCAGCGGTCGCGTCCGTCGCGATCGCAGCGAGGTCGACCGGCGCCTTCTCAAGGGGTCGTCCTTGGTCTAGTCGAGCCAGGAGCAAGAGGTCATCGACGAGGATGCCCATGCGAGAGGACTCGTCTTCGATCCTTCGCATTGCGAGCGCCAGGTCTTCTGGACGGCTCGCCGCTCCACGTCGAAACAGCTCCGAATAACCCCGAATGGAGGTAACCGGGGTTCTCAATTCGTGCGAGGCGTCTGCGAGAAACTGGCGCAGGCGGTCTTCGGACGCCTGCTGTTCGGAAAATGCATGCTCGATCTGGGCGAGCATGGCGTTAAGAGACGCTCCGAGGCGACCAACCTCGGTATGCGAATCGTCGTTCTCAACTCGTTGTGCGAGGTCACCGGCCGCGATCGACTCCGCTGTTCCTTCGATCGCACCGAGTGGGCGCATGCCGACGCGAACCACGATGTATCCGAGCCCCGCAAGGATGGCGAGGACGCCGAGTGAAACCGCAATGTCGACCAAGAGCAGCTGGTGCAACGTCCCGTTCAAGCCTTGCAGGGGTAGTGCAACGATGACGACGGCTCCGCTCGGATCGAATCGGCCGGCGGGCAACGCGAACAGCCGATAGCTGTACGACGCATCGCCTACGGCAGAGGTCGTCACGTACACACCATTTTGGTTGAAAGACGCTGACGTCGCGAGGTTTGCAGGAACGCGGGGCTCGGGTCCCGCGAGACGCGTCTGTTCTTCTTGTTGAACGCCTCCGGCTGTGACGAGGAACGCCCAGGTGCCCGGTGGCACGGAGACGCCTTGGCGCAGGCCAATCGGCGATCCGACCGAGGCGTTCGTCGAAACAAGTTCTTGGTCGACTTGGGTCACGAGATACGAGTCGATCTCGTGATAAACGACGGTGTCCGCGATGACAAATCCCAGCGCCGCGACGAATATCAGTCCGAGCAACAGACGCGCGCGCAGGGACAATCTCGTCGTGAGACGACGAACCTTGGAAGCCGCGTCGCGGATCCTCAAATACCGCGACATGGTGCGCGGGCCTAAGTCGTTGCCGGGACCCGGAGGCTATAGCCCGCTCCTCGGAGTGTATGAATGAGCGGTGGGCCAAGCGAGTCGATTTTCTTCCGCAGATAACTGATGTACGTCTCTACGACGTTCGCGTCACCTCCAAAGTCGTATTCCCAGACGTGGTCGAGAATCTGTGACTTTGAGAGAACTCGGCGCGGGTTCAACATGAGGTAGCGAAGCAGCTTGAACTCCGTAGGCGTGAGCTCTATGACGTGTGATCCGCGGAAAACTTCCCTGGTGTCCTCGTCGAGTTCGAGGTCGGCGAAGCTGAGACGTGATGTTGTCTCGGTGCTGTCTTGTACCCGGCGAAGCACCGCACGGATCCGAGCGAGAAGCTCTTCGAGGCTGAAGGGTTTCGTGACGTAATCGTCCCCACCGAGCGTCAGCCCGCGGACCTTGTCTTCCGTTGCGTCCTTTGCAGTGAGGAAGAGAATCGGCACCCGCCTGCCTTCTTGTCGAAGACGCCTGGCGACCTCGAATCCATCGAGATCCGGCAACATGATGTCCAAGACAACAAGCTGCGGGCGGAAGGCGACGATCTGATCGAGCGCGGCCCGACCGGTGCCGACGGAGGCAACTTCGAAGCCTTCGTAGCGAAGGGCCGTCGACACGAGATCGGTGATGTTCGGCTCGTCGTCGACGACGAGTACCCGGTTCATCCCACCAGCTGGGGCGTTCACCATTCCATGATCGCTCTCAAGTCTGTGTCGTCCCTGAGCATATTCTGTGGATCTGCCGAGCTTCCACGCTCCTCCGAACCACTCGGGGCGAACGCCGAGGGTTCCTTCCTTGGCCGCGGGCAGGAGAAACTGCGGCCATATGCTCAGACGTGTCGCTCTTTCGCTTTGGGTTCCATTACGCGAACCGTCCCTCGCCCGACTGGTCTCAGGCGATGCTCTTCCCCGAGATGTCCGCCCTCGCAAGGGCCGCTGAGGACGCGGGATTCGATGCGATCTTTGTGCCTGATCACTTCGGACAAAACCGCGTCGAAGGGGCCGGGCACCCCCCGACGTTCGACGCCTTTACCTTGCTCGGCGCACTTTCGACCCAAACAGAGCGGGTGCGCCTCGGAAGCTTCGTCTCCCCCATTGCGACGAGGAACCCGGCCGTCCTCGCGAAGACCGCCACGACGCTCGACGTGATCTCTGACGGGCGCGCGCTCTTCTGCTACGGAGCTCCATGGGATGACGAGCACCGCGGATTTGCCATCACGTTGCCTGATTCCACCGAGCAGTCGGAGCGCCTCGAGGACACGCTACGCATTGCGCGCGCGATGTTCACCGAAAAAGAACCGAACGTTAGCGGCAAGTACTTCTCGATTCGCGGCGCGTTCAACGAACCTCGTCCTATCCAGGCATCGATACCGATCATCCTTGGTGGGAACGAAGATCGCCGGACCCTTTTCATCTCGGCTGAGTACGCGAACGCCTATGTCGTCTATGGAGCTCCGGAGATACTTCGACACGAATTTGACGCGCTCGACGAATACTGTGTGGCGTTGCGGCGAGACCCTAATGAAGTGGAGAAGATCTGCGCGGTGATGGCGCCGGCATCGGTGAACGAGCTCGTCGATCGCGTTGGGTCACGCTTTGACGAAGGTGGACAAGGCGTCATCGTTCTCGCCAATCCCTCCACAGATGCACAAACCGTCTTCTCCTGGGGGAAAGCACTCGTCGGCGCCTTCGGATAAGGATCGACGTAGCAAAAAGAACGTGCCGTATCCCTCCCCGAGGTTCACGTGGGACGTGTAAGGAGCAAAGCAGTTGTCGCGGTGATCGAGTTCCTTAGGCTGCCTCGTGCGCGCCTTGTCGCATCGCGGTGGCCTCGCACTTACATCATCTGGCGGCGAATATCGAAAACGTGGTGCTGTACCTCGTGGGCTACATGTACCGCAAACCAGTGCAGCGAGCGTTTCGCCGGTTCGGGGTAGTTGTAGACGCACGTGCGGTCCCACTCGTCTTCTCGGAGCCGGGACAGCGCATTTGCAAACAACGAGGCCGCGTCGATGAGCTGGCGCGCGACATCGCTGGCGCGCTGGTCGGAATAGCCGTCGTATTCGACCCGCTCGTCACGGCCCATCGGCTCAAACCTTGGGCAATCGACGCGACGAGCGAGAAAGAGCCGCTCGCGAGATACCGACAGCACGTCACGCACGTGACATGCATACTCGAGCGGCGACCATAGCTGTGGATTACGCCTTATATAGATGTCGCCGCCCGGATCACCCAAGATTCCGGCAATCTCTCCTGCTCCATTTACAATCGACGCGCTGGCCCCGGGAGCATCATCGGGGTCGTAGCGAAACCCGCACTCCTCACATAAGTCCACACCCACACGATAGGAGACGCTAGACCGACAAGTTGATCGTCACACCTCAGCCTTCGCATGGAACGCGCACGGATGCCGATTGTCACCTAGCCGGTCGTGCGTCTCCGAAAAAGATACGAAGCCAGGGGTGCGAAGATGACGATGAGCCCGATCGACCAAATGAGCGACGCGGCAATGGGATGCTGCATCGGCCAGGCATGAATCGTCGCCGACGGATTCGGGTTGGCAAAGAGCTGACGACATGCGGCGGTCACCGCGCTGACCGGATTCCAGTTTGCGATGAACCGCAATACGAGTGGCATGCGCTCGGTGGGAACAAGGGCATTGGAGACAATAGCGAGGGGGAAGAGAACGACAAGCCCGAATCCTTGGGCTGACTCGGGTCCTTTGCTAAGGATGCCGAGACACGCGCATCCCCATGAAAGCGCATAGCCAAAGAGCAAGAAGACCGCAAAGCCGCCTATGGCAGCCTCCACGCTTCCTTCGGGTCGCCAGCCGATGAGTAGTCCGGTCGCGGCGACAAAAACAGCGCAGATCAACGCGGTCAACAAGTCGGTGAACGATCTCCCGACGAGCACGGCTGCTCGCCACATGGGCAGAGTCCTAAAGCGGTCGATGATCCCGCCGTTCAGATCGGTAGTCAATCCAACCGCAGTACCCATGGACGAAGTCGTGATGTTGAGCGCGAGAAGACCGGCGATCGCGAAGTCTTTGTAGCTTCCTCCCTGTGGCAAGACGACTCCTGAACCAAAGACGTAGACGAAAAGAAGGGTGAAGAGCACGGGCTGAATCGTGACGTCTGACAACTGGAGGGGTTCGCGCGCGATGTGCACGAGATTGCGCCCGGTGAGCACGGCGATGTCGTTGATTCGTCGCCCGAGCCCAACGGACTTCGCCGGTGTGGCGATCGGAGAAATCCGATGTTGCCTGGCAAGGCTCATGAACCGGCTGCTTCCAAATCGGGATCAGGTCGTTCGGATCCGGCCGATTCGACATCTTCAGCCTCAGACGTCGCATGCCCAGTGAGAGCAAAGAAGACGTCGTCGAGGGATGGCTGGTGGATCTCCACGTCATCGACCTTGACGCCCTCCTCGTCGAGGGCTCGGACGACCGTGCTCGCCAACCCGGAGCCGGCTCGAACGGGCGCCCGCAATCGGCGCCCGTCGTGGCTGACGTGGATGGCACCCGAAACGTAAGGCGTGAGAGCCGTGGCGGCGTCTTCATGAGCTTCTTCGAGTGTGACTTCGAGGCGTGCCCCACCGACCTCGGCTTTGAGCGCGGCCGCAGTGCCGTTCGCGATGACTCGACCGTGATTCACGACAACGATCCGATCTGCAAGTTCGTCGGCCTCGTCGAGGTATTGGGTCGTGAGCAAGATCGTGACTCCGCCGGCCACGAGCTCGCGGATGACACCCCACATGCGAACTCGACTCGTGGGATCGAGCCCGGTCGTCGGCTCATCAAGAAACAGCATCGGCGGACTCGTCACGAGACCAGCTGCAAGATCGAGCCGTCTGCGCATGCCGCCCGAGTAGACCTTCAAGACTCGGTCGGCGGCTTCGGTGAGATCGAACTGCTCGAGCAAATCCGTCGCTCGTATGCGCGCCTCGTTGCGACGCAACCCGCTCAGGCGTCCGATCATGACGAGGTTCTGTCGTCCGGTGAGGACCTCATCGACGGTGGCGTCTTGAGCCGTAACGCCAATGAGGCGTCGCACGTCGGCTGCGTGAGCGACGACGTCGTAACCGGCGACTCGGGCATGGCCCTTGTCGGGGAGCGCGAGGGTCGTCAAGATGCGCACGGCGGTCGTCTTTCCCGCTCCGTTTGGTCCCAACAAGCCAAGAATCGAGCCAGCGGGTACCTCGAAATCGACACCGGCCAAGGCAACGGTGTCTCCGTAGCGCTTGGTCAGATCCTCGACTTCGATCATGGGGTCGCTCCGCATGGGATCTCCGGCGGTCGAAGGGTGCAGTTCTTTTGCTAGCCGGATGGTACCCGCACCCTCCTCGGCGTCCATCTTCCTTGGCATCAACTCCTTGACGGAGAAGACGAAAGCCGCCGAGAAAGCGATGCCCCCGTGAGAAAGGTGCGCGACCATTCGCTCGAAAAGTGGCGCGCTCGCCGATGCCTGCCGTGCGCAAGACCGAGGGATGTGCTCCCACGTATGGTTAGCCGGTCAGCCGGGGTGCGACGATGCGCTGCCTCGACGCCGTGCCCACGACGAAAAAGAGGAGCACCATCATGACCGATCTCGTCTCCACGCCAGACCGGGTCGATCCCCAGGTCGGGCGGACTGCGATTAGTGCCCAGGGCCTATCCAAACGCTATGGCTCCCTGTACGCGCTCAAGAACCTCGATCTCGAGGTATCCGAGGGCGAAGTGGTCGGCTACCTCGGTCCAAATGGGGCGGGCAAAACGACGACCATCCGCTTGTTGCTCGGCTTGGTCCGCCCGACATCGGGGCGCGCGGAGATCTTCGGCATCGACTGTCAGCGCCATCCCGTCGAAGCGCACCAGCGAGTGGCCTACGTTCCGGGCGAAGCGAACCTCTGGCCTTCGCTCACGGGCGCCGAGACGCTCCATCTCCTCGGTCAAGTGCAAGGAAGAGTCGACGCCGCGTACCGCGACAAGCTGATCGAACGCTTCGACCTCGACGCCACAAAGAAGGTACGCGCGTATTCCAAGGGCAACCGACAAAAGCTCGTCTTGATTGCCGCGCTCATGACGCGAGCGGAGCTGCTCCTCTTGGACGAGCCGACGGCGGGTCTCGATCCCTTGATGGAACAGGTGTTCCGTCAATGCATCCACGAGGCTCGCGAACGCGGCCAGACCGTCTTCCTCTCGTCGCACATCTTGAGCGAAGTCGAAGCGTTGTGCGACCGCGTGGGCATCTTGCGCGAGGGTGCACTCGTCGAGATGGGCACGATGGCGCAACTGCGCCACCTCTCTGCCCTCACCGTCGAGGCAACCTTCGACGGATCCGTCCCCGACGTCACCGGGATCGAAGGGGTGACCTCGATCGAGATCGTCGGACGCGTCCTGCGCTGTCAGGTGCGTGGCCCCATCGAGCCGCTGCTGCGCGTCCTCGCCGCAGCGAACGTCGTCGAGTTGCTCAGCCATGAGCCCTCCTTGGAGGAACTCTTCCTCGCGCACTACGGACGACACGCAGCGACCGATGGTGCGACGACAGATGCCAACTGACGTCGTGGGCTCAGCCGCGTCGCAAGAGCATTTGGCAAGAACGGTCGTCGCGCGCTTGACGGCAAGAAGAGCAGCGCTTTCCGGCGCACTGTGGGGATATGTCTTTGGGATTTGCGTGGCGGCAACCGCACTCACGTACCTCTCTAGCTACAAGACCCCGGCGGACAGGGAGAAGCTCGTCGTATCCTTCGGATCGAACAGCGCGTTGGCGGCTCTGTTCGGTCCCGCCCATGAGCTCCAGACTGTCGCCGGCTTTACCTCCTACAAGGTCCTCGGTTTCTTCAGTGTCGTCGGCGCGGTCTGGGGGCTTTTGGCAGGAACGCGACTCCTGCGTGGCGAAGAGGACGCCGGGCGATGGGAACTTCTCCTTGCCGGTCCGACCACACGGAAGGGCGCCGTCGGCCAAGCGCTCGCCGGACTCGGCGCTGGATTCGCCGCACTATTCGTGGTGACCGCCGTCATCACCGTGGCAGCCGGGCGATCCTCGAAGGTTCACTTCGCGCTCGGTGAGGCGGTGTTCTTCGCACTTGCGCTCGTGTGCAGTGCCGCTGTGTTCTTAGGCGTCGGGGCGTTCACCAGCCAACTCGCGGCCACGCGCAGACAGGCGGCCGCGTACGCCGGTTACGCGTTCGGTGTTTGCTACGCGCTGCGCATGGTGGCCGATTCCGGCGTCGGCCTCGAATCGCTCCGATGGGCGACGCCGCTCGGATGGGTGGAACTGACCCAACCGCTCACTGGTACCAACTGGCTCCCGCTCTTGCCCACGGCGGCGCTCGTCGTCGCGCTCTGCATTGCAACCGTGTACGTAGCGGGAAAGCGCGACCTTGGCGACTCCGTCTTCCCTGATCGATCGAGCGCACAGTTGCACCCCCGGTTGCTCAACGGAGCCGCGGGACTTTGCGCGCGGCTCATGCGCCCGACGGTCGCCGCCTGGGGAGCGGGCTTCGCCGTCACGGCACTCATCTTCGGTTTCATTGCGAAACCGGCTGGTGCGGCGCTGTCGGGCAACAACAGCATCAACCGGGTGCTCAACCATCTCGGCGCGCACGGAGCCGGCGCCGACGCGTATCTCGGCATTGCCTTTCTCATCATGGCCATCATGTTGGCTTTCTTAGCCGCCGGACAGGTGACGGCCACGCGCGCAGAGGAGGCCGAAGGACGCCTCGACCACCTCCTCGTGCGGCCGTTATCGCGTTGGTCATGGCTCGGGGGCCGCATCTTCGAGGCTGGCGCGGTCCTCGTCATCACAGCTTTGGGTGTCGGAGCCTTCGCCTGGCTCGGCACGGCGAGCGGGCACGCGGGGCTGAGCTTTTCGAGAGTGATCGACGCCGGGCTCAACATCGCACCTCCGGCGTTGTTCGTGCTCGGCGTCGGGGCACTTGCCATTGGGGCATGGCCCCGGGCCACGCCGATCGCGACCTACGGAGTGCTCGTTTGGTCAGTCCTCGTCGAACTCATCGGCGGGTTTTCCGACAACAATCACTGGCTGCTCGACACGTCGTTGTTCCACCAGATGACCGCAGCGCCCGCGTCCGCCCCGAATTGGGCGGTCGACGGCGTCATGATCGCCATCGCCGCAGCTGCCGCGATGTTAGGTGGGGCCGCGTTCCGGGGTCGCGACTTGGTTGGTGAATGACCGGTTAAGGCCTCGCCGCGGTTGCGAAGCAAATACGCGTTCTCGCGGAATCAGCGAAGCTCGCGCGTCATCTTCCGTTCTGGGAAGGGGTCGCTTGGGCGGCTCACCGAACCGACGTCAGCGAAACCGTTTCTCGCGTAGAGCGCGACGGCACGGATGTTCTCCTTCCGCACGTACAGCGTGACGCGCGCCACTTGCTGCTCAACGGCCCAAGCGATGATCGCTTCGACGAGAGCGTCACCGACGGCATGACCTCTTGCGCTTGGGTCGACCCACATGGAGATGAGTTCGATCTCCTCGTTCGCCGGAGAAGAGCCGCTCGCCATTCCGACGGGCTGACCGTCAAGCTCGGCGATGAGGTTGAAAGGGACGCTTACGAGCCGGTCGCGCCAACGTTTTTCGGTGTCTCCATCTCCCGTCCATTCCTCCAGCGTGGACACGAAGGCGTAGGGAGCCTCCGACAAGGCCGCCAAGCGCATCGCACGCCACAACGGCCAATCGTCTGGATTCAGCACTCGCATCGAGATCACGGTCATAGTCTTGCCCGAGTGCCGATCGTGAAATGGCGAACGCGACGCTGATCTCATCGCCGACCGTTCCACGGCAGCATTACGTACGCAGCCGCACCCGCGTGCGGCGGACACATCGCTTGCGCTTACTGAGCCACTTCGGCTCAAAGACCTCGAGATTCACATTGCGTCGGTCGTCAACAGGGCATCGAGGAGAAACTGTCTCCTCAGGAGCGGCGACATATGAGATCATCGGCGCAACAGGAAGGCAGTTCACATGAGCCTTGGCACTCGGTAGAAACAAGACGACCAAGTGCAAGAGCGCCGCGACCCAATCGAATGGCTCGTCCGAAGGCGGCTCTGGGTTCTCGCCTTGCTCGGAACAGACGTTGCCTCGGGCGCGGCAAGCATTTCACGTTGAGCGGCATTCGGTCGATGGGAACGACGTCACTGATCGCCGGGTCAAAGTCCTCGATTGCAATTTGCGCAAGTGTTCGTAGCGCTCGGAGCTACCGAGTTGGCCAAGAAAGCAAGTAGATGATCAGACGTCTTCGTCGTCAGGCTCAACCCACAAAACCCATTGATCCAGCCATTGACGCCCGTTTTGGGGAATTGATGGACTTGACAGCGAGCATCGCCGGTCGTCTGGAAGGCAACAAACTCGCTGGAGACGATTACGAGAAGTTCTACAACGACATGGCTCAGGCCAGTTTGGGTTGGACCTGGCTTTCCGAGAATGGGTATTTTCTCGAGATATCAGAGCCTTATGCAAGTGCAATCTCTTCGATAATTGCGGGATTTGACTCACACCAAGATGTACTCGTCAGAGACGGTCTCGCAACGATCATCAGGGTCGCAGACGACATCACGAAACGTAACCACTAAGCGCAAGTTCACTGCACTTACTGAAGACCAAGCAATCAACCAGACTTGAGGTAAACCGCCTCGTTCACCTCGCTGCAGCCCGACAGATTTCCCCTATCGCTGCGTCAGTGGTCAGCACCCCATCCGTCGCGCGCCCGTCGAACCAGCTGAGAGCAGAGCCGTGGCCCGGGCAGATGTGATGTTCGAGACACCGACGTCGTTTGCCAGTCGGCTCCTGCTTGGCCTCCACCAGCTCAGCTCAGCGCTCAGTGCACCGTTCGCTCGGGCAATTCGGCATTGCGCGAAAGGCCGACGATGCCCCACCGGGTAACGTTCAGCCGGATGGAGGGACCCATGGCAAAAGATGATGTGGATCCCCGGTCGGTTCGTGTCTCGGATCGGGAGCGGGACCACGTCGTTAGCCGGCTGAAAGAGGCCGTTTCAGAAGGCATGATCGATATCGAAGAATTTGACGAGAGGACCTCGCACGCTCTCGTCGCCCGCACTCGCGGTGAGCTCGATGCCGTGACTTCAGACCTCCCGGCCGGCCCTGCCGCGGGACAGGGTACCGATGACATCGTCGAGCTCAAAGGCAGCATGAGCTCGGTCGAGCGCAAGGGCGACTGGAAGGTCCCTCGCAAGTTGGTGCTCCGGTGGCGGATGGGCTCGGTCAAGCTCGATTTCACGGAGGCCAGGATCGACCACGCGGTGGTCGAGATCGAGCTCGACGTCAATGGCGGTTCGGTGGAAATACGCCTGCCGGAAGGGGCGAGTGCATCGTTGGACGGAGTAGAGGCGCAGCTCGGGAGCGTCGAGGACCACAGGCGGGGCGCACCTGCCGCGGGGCGGCCCCATTTTGTCTTGAATGGCCAGGTCCGTTGGGGCTCGGTCGAGGTTCGCGGGCCACGCCGCTCGTTGTCACGGCGCAAGCGAAAGGCCTCGTCTTAGGGATCACGCCCGGTCTGATTGGGCTCGTGCCAAAGGCGAGCCACTCGAGGTCGAAAAGTTTCGGCCCATTGCTAGCACGTGACACATAGCCGCCGATCTCGGCGCGAAGCGAGTACGGCGCTCGACGCAGACGACGACCGCCCAGATGAATTGATCTCTCTGCTCTCTTCGGGAGTCCTTCGCCGATGAGGTGCACAGCCCAGGCAAGCTCCCGACGCACAATGCGATCGGAATGGGAGTTGACCGATGAGGAGCGGCGTTCGGGCAGACGAGCATCACAACGCTCGCATTCGTCAACGCGCGCCCGAATGCAGCTAGACGTTTCGATGATCCCGCGACCGTCACGAATCCGTACAGATCGGTCATCAGTGCCTGGACAAGTGTCTCAGAGGCGCCGCTCGGAGCCAGCTGTTCGGGCACGCGGATCTGGCCCAGTGCTCCCGCGCACGCTCCTCAGCTCGCGACGGCAACGAGATCGAACCACCCGCAGATCACGAGCGCATCGTCATCGAGGCGCTCAGGCAAGGCACGAGCCGCTCCGACTCGGCCCTGTTGAGCGAGCATCGGCAATCGAGCGCATCGCCGTCGATATGTTGCGCCAAGCATCTCGAACGGATTGAGAAACCGATTGAGGATCGGTGCACGAGTTCTGTTTCGCGACCGTCTGTAAACGATGGGTCTCGTGTTTGCATTCAGCGATCAAGAGGGAATAACCCTCGCCGAGGTCGGATTCCTATTGATCTTGTTCGCCGGTGTCTGGCTTGTCGCCGCTCAAATCCCGGTCTTCAAGATGTCCACAGTGAGAATCTTCGTCGCAGGCACTGCACCCGCCCTTGCTGGCTTGCCTTTGAACATCGCGACGCACTGAGGTCACTTTCACTGACCCTCCTGTGTGTGCCGATACCAGTCGTGGCTTCCCTACAGCGCCGGTAGTGCTACTCGCTGACACGCGGTTCCCCGGTCCACAACTCAGTCGGCGCTTGCGCGGATCGTTTACGTGTGCGCCCTCGTAATTGGGGCTCAGTCCTCAGGAAGTGCAGCAAACTCACGCTTGGCCTGCTTATACCATCCCATTCCTGAAATGGGATGCTTCCATCTGCCCTTCATCTCTTTTAAGGCACCCTCGTGCGTGTTGTCACCGCCCGCGACCATGTCCCGCAAATGACGATCTTGTGCCTTGATCACCTCATCGGCGCTGTTGCCACGATGGCGGATATCACACGGTCCACCCAATTGCTTGCACGTCATGGTCTTCATTGATCTCCTCCATCGCTCACGTGTGTTCTCCTGGACAGGCTTTGAGAGCGCCCTGACGTACTCAGCGGTCCTGGATCAACCCGAGTACATTGCCGTCGAAGTCGGTGAAGCTGGCCACGAGGCGACCGCCACCGACGTCGTGCGCCGGTTCCGTCACCGTCGCACCGGCGGCCGTCACTTCGGCCAGCTTCGCTTCGATGTCCGCGACGTGCCAGAAGGCGACCGGTGCGGTGGCGCGCTGGGGTCCCCCGCCTGGTAGGAGCCCGATGTGCTGACCGGCGACCTCGAAGCCGACGTAGTAGGACTCGTCGGTCTCGGGTTGGGCACCGAGCAGAGCAGCGTACAGCGTCTTGGCCTCTTCAAGGTCGGACACGGGGTAAAGGACGGTCTTTATCCCCTTGATGGAAGCATCAGCCATGGTCCCTCCCTAAGTCGTAGGTCACGTCGACCGGCGGTGTTTCGTCATGTGTATGACGACGGAGAACGTAAGGATGTGACCGTGAGCGACCGAGACCTTCTTGCCGAGCGCTTTGAATCCCACCGCGAGCACCTTTGGGCAGTCGCGCTCCGAATGCTCGGCTCAGGCCATGAAGCCGACGACGCCGTTCAAGAGGCGTGGTTCCGGCTCAGCCGTACTGACGCGGACGCAGTCGAGAATCTCGGCGGCTGGCTGACCACCGTCGTAGCTCGAATCTGCCTCGACATGTTGCGGACCCGGACCTCGAGGCCGGAGGTGCTGCCCGACATAGCCCCGGATCCAGCGGCAGGGACTTCCCCAGAGGAGGAGGTGTTGCTCGCTGACTCGGTCGGCCTGGCGTTGTTAGTGGTGTTGGACACCCTGGCGCCGGCCGAGCGGCTCGCCTTCGTGCTGCACGACATGTTCGCGGTTTCCTTCGAGGAGATCGCCCCGATCGTGGGCCGGACACCAGTCGCCACCCGCCAACTCGCAAGCCGCGCCCGTCGGAGGGTGCAGGCGCGCCCTGTGTTGCCCGATGCGTCTGCCACCGCTCAGCGTGAGGTGGTCGCCGCGTTCCTCGCCGCCGCGCGCGGCGGGGATTTCACTGCACTGCTTCGCCTGCTCGACCCCGACGTGGTCCTGCGGGCCGACGCCGTGGCGGTCGACATGGCCGCGGCGCGAGCAAATGTGGGGGCGCCGGACCTGAGCGAGGAAGTGCGCGGCGTCGACGCCGTCGTCCGGGTCTTTTCCAGCGGAGCCAAAGCAGCCAGGCTCACCCTTGTCGACGGACTGGCCGGGGCCGTTGTATCGGTCGGCGGTCGCCCCATGGCGGTGTTCGACTTCACCGTGCGCCGCAGCCGGGTCGTTGGCATCGAGCTTCTCGCGGATCCCGAGACCCTCGGCGTCCTCCACCTCGAGCCAGTGCGATCTGGGTCAGAACGACGCTGAAGGGTTACATCTGAGATCGCCTGAAAGTAAGCACACCCATTTCGACAACCGATGGACCTGGAATACGGAGCGCGTCCCATATCGCGCAGGCCAATCCAGTGTCGCGACACGCCGGGTCGGTGACAAACCGCACACGCCCGTCATTTTGGGGGTTTTGCATTTCGCATCGATGGGGTATTCCGTGCTCAGCTTCGGTATCGATGCGTCCGCCCAGCCCAGTTACTAATACGAGCTTCCAGTGCGGAGTCGCCTGTGCGCTTGTGGGCCGTCGCTACCCGGGAATCATCGCGAAGGTGTCGGGGTCAGGTCCGATGCGCTGGTCGCGGTTGAGGCCAGAGACCTGGTCCATCTCATCTGTGGAGAGCTCGAAGTCGAAGATCTCGAAGTTCTCGCGGACCCGAGCGGGAGTCACGGACTTCGGAAAAATGATGTTCCCGTGTTGGACATGCCAGCGCAGCACGGCCTGAGCCGGAGATTTGTTGTGTTCCTTGGCAATCTTGACGATCACGGGGTCCTCGAGGACCGCGCCTCGACCGAGCGGAGACCACGCTTCAGTGGCGATTCCGTGCTCAGCGTTGAAAGCGAGCAAGCCTTCTTGTGTCAGGTAGGGATGGGCCTCGATCTGGTTCACCGCCGGAACGATGTCAGTCTCTCCCAACAGACGCTCGAGGTGGGCAACTTGGAAGTTGGACACCCCGATGGCACGAGCCCGGCCGTCGGCGTAGATCCGTTCGAACGCCTTCCACGTCTCTACGAAGTCACGAACTGTCGCGAGGGGCCAATGGATGAGGAACAGGTCGATTTGCTCAATGCCTAGAGCGTCCAAGCTTCCGTCGACGGCTGTCAGCGCGGCGTCAAAACCAATCTTGTTGTTGTTGAGCTTGCTCGTCACGAAGACTTCAGATCGATCTAGACCAAACTCCGCGATTGCCTGACCGACCTCCTTCTCGTTGCCGTACATCTGCGCGGTGTCGATGTGGCGGTAGCCAACCTCGAGCGCCGTAATCACAGCTCTCCGTGTCTCCTCCGGTTCCACGAGGAAGACGCCGAACCCCAGCTGCGGAATCTCGACACCGTTGTTGAGTATCAGATTGGGCACTGTGGTCATGCTCGTCTCCTCCTCGGTCTCGATGGGACCTTACGCCGGGTCCGACTTGCCAAGTAACGCCCCTTTTGGGTTTCGGGATGCACCAAAGCTAACGCCGCCTGACATGGCGCCGTCGCGCCCTACTCTGCGGCGCGGCCCGCCGAAGATCCGCCGTTTCGTCGCGGAAGGCGTTTCGAATTTCTCGTTAATCGGTGCGCGCGTCCTGTGTCCCAAACGATTGGTGGGTTTCGAGAGCGCCTTCGCTTCAGCAGCAATCGATCATTGGCGACCCGCTCATCTCGTTAAGTCACTCAAAATGGGCGCAGTGCGGCGATACGAATTGGCGGACAGTGCGACTACGCCAATGGGTGCGCCTTGAAGAACGCCCAGATGGTCTGGTTGGCATTGATCGCGTTCGACTGTGGGCCCAATGCCCGCGTGATAGCCGTGGGAAGAAGCGGCCCACCGGGCCATTCGTGTCCTTCACCGTTGATGCTGTAAAGCTCGACAACGGAGTTGCCACGACATCCTTGATATTTCGTCAATGTGACATCGTTTTCAGGATCTGACGTCAAGGGCTTCTTGCTACAAGCTTCTTGCAATCCCCAGAACTGCGCGGCTTGAGGTACTGAGTAGACCCAATACGCCTGTCCGTGTCCTTTGTACGGGTCGACCGGATCAACTGTGCCGTGGAACGAGATGATCGGAACATCGCGCGTTTCCGGGCATGGACTTGGATGGCGCAACCCACTGACTGGTGCGACGGCAGCAAAAATGTTGGAAGCATCGCAAGCGAGTTGACTCGCCATCCGAGCACCACCAGAAAAGCCGGTTGCATAGACGCGATTCGTGTCGATGCAGTATCGGTTTCCTAGTGCCGTCACGAGATCGGTCAGAAACTCCACGTCGTTCGCAGCGTTCTTCGGTACCGCCTTCCCACCAATCAATGGAACCCCGGGAACGTTCCAATCGAATCCGGATCCGTCAGGAATTAGCCCTTGCGGGTAGGCAACAATGAAGTCTGCGCGGTCAGCTGTCGCGTCCATGCCAGTGAACAGTTCTTGGTCGAGAGCCGTGGCGCCACTGCCGTGCATGTTGAGAACGAGAGGAACCTTGGTCTTGCTCTTGTATCCCGAAGGAATGTGCACGATGACTGTTCGCTTATAGTTGTCGACGTTCAATGTGAGCGTCGTCGATCCGATCGACACGGCATTGCCACACCCCGATTGCATTGCCGACGCCGTCGCAGTATGTGCCGTACTGCTTGCCGCGGGCACGACAGCAACGAACGCACCACCAATGCTTAGTGCCGCGAGAAACAGAAGCCGTCTTTTGCGCACCGATACCCCCTCTTGACATACATAGCGCCGACACTCCTTCCGCCATTTTGGCGTGTCGCGTCATATCGCCGCTAGTCCAGGGTCCTGAATATTCCACTGCCAAGCCATGTTTGCGCCTGAAAGGCGCGCCAGACTCAGCGACCGAGCGACTGACAAATGGCCGTCGTTCGGAGCTCGATGTTGATTGAGACAGACATGATTCTCGGTGCTCACAATACGTAATCGCGCGTGTCACCAATAGCCACATTGCGGACTGTTCGCACATCGTTATTGCAGCGCGTCATGTGACACTCGCGATATTGCGCAACGCAGATTATCTGGCGATCTCGCGGCGCAAAGAAAACTCGTACATGAGGTGTGGCTGAGTGTTGACCCCTCTGCTGTGAAGAAGATGAGAGCCGTGTCCGAGGTCAACGAGTACGCCCGAGGAGCACATCGCATCGACGTGACTGCCTTGCGCCTCACTTGCGCCGAAAGACTGGCGCGTTGGGACAAAGGTGTCCAGACAGCTCCGTGGACTGATCAGCAGCGGTCGCAAGCAGCGGATGACTTTGGGATTCGACACTGCCGCGGCCAGCTCGGCAATCCGCGAGGATGATCTCATGACGACCCAGGCTCCGGTGTCGGCGGCCCCCGCGGCCCGCGTTGAGCACTTGACGGTCGTGCGCGGATGCACACACGCGGTCGACGACGTGAGTTTCGAGCTCGAAACGGGGACGCTCGTCGGATTGCTGGGGCCGAGCGGGTGCGGCAAAACGACGCTCATGCGATCCCTGGTGGGTACGCAGGTGGTGAGCTCGGGGACCGTCACGTTGCTCGGCGAGCCGGCGGGGTCGCCGCGCCTGCGCGACCGGGTGGGATATGTCACCCAGGTACCGTCGGTCTACGGGGACCTCACCGTGCGGGAGAACCTGTCCTACTTCGCCACCGTCCTCGGCGAGTCTTTTGAGGCCGTCGAACTCGTGCTGGCAGATGTCGACCTCTGCGACCATGCCGCTTCCATGGTGGGAAGGCTGTCGGGTGGCGAACGGGCGCGCGTGTCGCTGGCCACCGCGCTCTTGGGCTCGCCGAGCATTCTCGTGCTCGACGAACCGACGGTCGGCCTCGATCCGCTGCTTCGCCGGAGCCTGTGGTCGCTCTTCCGCCGGCTCGCGGCGGCCGGGACCACCCTGCTTGTCTCCAGCCACGTCATGGACGAGGCCGAGCGCTGCGAGCGGTTGCTACTCATGCGCGACGGGCGGATCCTGGCCGACACCAACCCAGCGGGTCTGCTGTCGAGCACGGCCAGCGAGGACTTCGAGTCCGCGTTCGTGGCGCTGATCGAGGGCGACGTGCTCGGCAGCGGCGGCGTCCCTAAAGCCGGTGAGGAGGGGCTTTGACCTGGCGCCGGACGCGCGCGACGGCCGGGCGGGTGCTCCGCCAGCTGCGCCACGACCCGCGTACGCTGGCGCTGCTGGTGGCCGTACCTGCGGTGCTCATGGGGCTGTTGGCCTGGATCCTCCACGGCCGCGACCACGACTTCGACACCTTCGGGCCACAGCTCCTCGGCATCTTTCCGCTCGTCGTGATGTTCCTCGTGACGTCGGTGGCCACCTTGCGAGAGCGCACCGGTGGGACTCTCGAGCGCCTGCTCACCATGCCCATGGCGAAGGCGGACTTCGTGCTCGGCTACGCGATCGCCTTCGGGTTGGCCGCGATCGTCCAGGCCCTCGTGGTCTCCGGATTGTGCTTCGGCCCTTACGACATGACGGTGCGCGGCGACGCGTGGCTGGTCGTAGTGGTGGCGGTGCTTGACGCGCTGCTGGGCACGGCTCTGGGCCTTTCCCTGAGCGCGCTCGCCACTACCGAGTTCCAAGCCGTGCAGTTCATGCCGGCCTTCATTCTCCCGCAGCTCCTCCTGTGCGGGATTATCGTGCCGCGTTCCGAGCTGCCGACCATCCTGCATTGGGTTTCGTACGCATTGCCGATGTCCTATGCCGTCGACGCCACACAGCAGCTAATCACTCACGCCGCCGTCACTACCCAGTTCCTTGTAGACGTGATCGTTGTCGGGGGTTTCCTCGTCGCCGCTTTGGCGGTGGGAGCTACTACGCTGCGCCGGCGGACGCCCTAACCGGAGCACCGCTCCCCTCGCGTCTCGGCATTCGCGCCCGGCCCGGCGATCAGGGACACCCAGCAGCCTGTCAGCTCGTGACGGTTTTTGGCGCGGCCCCTGACTTCGGAGCGTTGAGGAATTCATGCTGTTGTGGAAACTTCCGGGAATGTTCTAAGTGCAAACGTTCGTGCACTTCTCGTGTGGTGTGATGACGACAGGTCCGGAAAGTTGTCCCTTCGACCTTCTCATGACCGATTCGCCAGCACCCCTTTTCGGTGCAATTGAACTTCTTGTAAATGCCGACCACGCTGGCGAGTAATCCAAACACCGTGAGGTTGGATAGATCGCTTACCCATATCGGCTGTTGTGGTCCAAAGAAGAACTCGTAGAGAACGTGCATCGTTCTTTCCCTTCTTTGCGATCTTGGCGTATCGACTGTAACTGCACCGACGCGATGTGCGGTGGGTTACACCAGATGATGCAAAGCCCTCGCTATGGGCGGCACCATGTCCACCAAGGTACGACGTTTGGGAGTGACGTTCGGTAATTCGCGGAGGTCAGCTACCAGCGCTCGCACGGTTGGCCCGGCGCTGAACCCATCCATCAGTACCATCGAGTCTGTGCCGCGCCGCATGAGTGGGCCACGTTCCGGCGTCACTGCAGCTGACCGAAAGGACGATGAGGGCTCGTGACCGCGCTGCTTGCACTCATCACGGTGGTGTCCTGGGGCACCTGGATACCGCTTGCTCAGGTTGCACACGGCGTGCCGCAGCGCTCGCGGACTTTCTATGCGACCGTTGGAAACTTTACGTTCGCAACGGTTGCGCTCCTCGCAAGCGGTGGTCATCTCACATTCGGCTGGCGAGATTTCTGGCTACCGCTGGCTGGTGGCATGGTGTGGACGGTAGGAAACTATTCGGCCTTTCGGGCCTCCGAGACAATTGGACTGGCCCGTGCCGCCGGGTGTTGGACGCCCCTGAACATCATCACAGCGTTCGTGTGGGGCGCGCTGCTCTTTGGCGAATTGAAGAGCTTCACCTCCGCTCGCTTCGCCGCAGTATCCGTGGCGCTCGTATTCGTCTTTGTCGGTGTCCTGCTGATTGTGCGATCGCAAGACGCCGTTGGCCTATCCTCATCCCCTGCCGCGTCGACAAGTCGGCCAGTACCCATTGCTGGGGACGCCAACACCTACCAACGCGGCCTGCTCTGGGCCGTTGCAGCAGGAGTGCTATGGGGCAGCTATTTCGTTCCCGCTGAGTGGGCAAGGGTGTCGACGCAGGTGGCGAACTTTCCCCTCGCGCTCGGCATCCTCGCTGGTGGATGCGCTTTGACCCTCCGTGCTGGCGGACCATCCAGACTGAGTCTTCGGGTCACCACTGTGCAGCTAACGGCAGGAGTTCTCTTCGGCATCGGCAATCTTGCCCTGCTCGGGTTGGTCTCCCGAGTGGGCACCGGCGTGGGCTTCACCATTGCCCAGCTAAGCCTCCTCGTCAATGCAAGCATTGGTATCTGGGTGTTCAAAGTGCCCAAGCCGGGTTCGCATGCCGCGCGTATTGCCCTGGCCGGAATCCTGATCGCCGGCCTCGGCGGAGGAGTCATCGGCGCCGTGAGATAGATGGCTGTCTCCCGTTGGCCCCGGCGTTTTGATGAGCCAAGCGCTCCTCGAAACCCCGCAAGAACGCCTCGGGGTGTCGCCGATCAACGACGGAAGTGGGGCCCATTCAGAATCCTCGGCCAAAGGCCGTGCCGGACGATTGGTCGGCTGCGCCCGATTCGGAGCTACGGGCTCTCGCGAGTGCTACCAAATGCGCGGAAATAACGACGTGGGACGCGCCCGCAGTGTGCCGATCATGGACGGGCGCGACCTAAACGTCGCACCCGCTCCAACCTCTCCGCGGCCTGCTTGTCGGTCTCGGGGAAGAGACGGCCACATCGGTCGTAGTTGGACGCGACGGAGCGGTGGCCGCGCAGCCACGGCTAGATCGCTCACTCGATCGCGTGACGCGTGAGGGCGGCTGGCTCCCGGCCCGCGAGCAGCCAGGCGACGACCGCCGCCGCGATCGGCATCGCGACGAGGATCTCGAGCAAGTTGTTCACCGGTACCGTGCTGATCAACGCGGACTCACCGCCGTTCAGCGTGTTCGATCGCACGAACGCGACGAGTCCCAGGTACGCCGCGAAGGTGCCGAGTACCGCCCCGAAGAATCCGAGCGCCCCGGCCGTCGCCGCGGTGATCGTTCGCCGGGTCCATCCGCTCGCCCCGGTCGCGGTGAGCGTGCGGAGGTCGCCTGCGGTCTCGCTCCGGATGAGGCCAATGCTCATCGCGAGGATCGCGAGCGCGAGCACGATCCCGAACACCGTCGCGAGATCGATGACTTCGTAGCCCGGGGGCGAGCTCGACTTCGTCTCGATACTCATCCCGGAGACCACTGCAGCGATGAAGCGGGCGTTGCGGATCTGCGCGGCGCTTGGGGGATGGTTCGTGACGATGAACCAACCGGCGAGCGAGGTCTGCAGGTGGAGCGTACGGATCGCGTGCTCCGTGATCACGGTGTTCGGCGCCGATGTCCCCGAAGGGAGCGAGCCGACATATTGGATCGTCGGGTTCCAGATGCACGAGCTCCTAGGACAGGGGTACTGACTGGATCCGTTGAAGGTGTTCGTGCTCTGTCCGCTGCCCTGGGGTCCCCCCCATGTCAGCTGCATCCTCGACAAGCCCGATATTCCCGGTCGCCACGTCAAGACGTCGGCGTCCGGGTTGATCGTCGACGCCTTGATCCCAAAGGAGCGCAGCAGTTGGGGGGTGGCGACGTAGATCGCGCCCGACCAGCTCCGACCGTACGCGGCGTGTTCCAGGCTCGCGTTCGTCTGCAGGAGCTCGAGCGTCGAGCTGGCACCGAGCGAAGTCGCGATCTCGTGGACTTTTGCATCGAGGGTCGCCATCGGCGGCGGATTCGGCGTCGGATGGTTCGGTATTCCCGGTCCGCTCACAATCGTCCCGCCAGGAAGCGGCGCGTAGACGACGACCTCGTTCGACGCGAGGTTCGGACCTGCGTAGTCGAGGTACTGGCCGTAACGCAGGGACGCGGCGGAAGCGGTGACGACTGCTGCGAGCACCGCGACGCTGATCGCGGCCATCGCCGAGCCTGACCGCGCGCGGTAGCGATACAGGTCGCGCAGCGCGAGCCGAGGCCCGATCGGCATGAGTCGTCCGATGTGCGCCGCGAGCGCGAGGCAGAACGGCGCGAGCAGGATCACCGCAGGAATGAGCGCAATCAGACCGAAGACGAGGAACGGCGTCCTCGGCGAAGCGCCGCCCGCAACGGATGAGAACGACAGCAAAACGAACGCGATGGCGAAGAAGACCACGCCAGGCACCACCGACCGGCGGATTTTCCGCGGCGGCATCGGGCGGCCCGAAAGCGCCTCGTGCACCGGCACCGTGGCGACGGTTCTCGCCGGGCGGCCGGCCGCGAGATACGTCGCGACGACGGCTAGTCCCATCGCGGGACCGATCACGACCCAGGGAAGTTGGAACACATCGATCACATGGTGCGCAGTCTGCTCGATCGTCGGACGGGCGATTAGCCACACCACGAGTCCGATCGCGGCGCCGATGATCGTCCCGACGACGCCGACGATGACGCCGTTGGTCCGCACGACGAGTCGCACGTGCTTCGTCGTCGCACCGTTCGCGGCGAGCAAGCCGAGCGAACGCAGGCGACGCTGCGCGAGCACCGTGAACCCGCCGATCGAGACGAGCGCGATGAGCACCATCCCGAGCACTGCGACCATGGCGATGATCGTCACGGGGTTTATCGCATTGTTCGACGACGCCTGAGAGAGGTCTTCGACGTTCGGCCCGATCGAAGAGGGCGAGACACCCGGGGCATCAAAGAGCAGCTCGGTATCGCTCGGTGCACGAACTTGGCCGGGCACGACGAGCGCGAATTCGTCGAGGGTGTCGAGCGGGTCCTCGACGATTCCGACCACCTTGCGGGTGACGCCAGCCTCGGTCCACTTCGATCCGACGCGCAGGTTGAACGCTGATGCTACGTCTGTTGTCAACGCGACCTCGCTGGCCGAACTTGGGTAGCGACCGGACAGAAGCGACAGCAACGAACCACCACTGAATGGCCCGTGGGAGCTTTCTGCGCGCAATTGATACGTCTCGGTCGTACCCGGGATCGTGAGCGTCTCGTTCTCGATCACTTCGACGCGACCGAAGCGATGCTCAAGCGCGGCGACCTTCGTCGCGAGTTGAGCAACCGGACCCTCGAACGTCGCAAGGTCATTTGCGCTGCCGAAGCCCACGTTCGCCGGCGTCGGGTTGTTTGTCGCTACAGCCGCGGCGACAAAAAGCGCAGCGACCGCGACGATGATCAGTGCGAGCACGAGGAGTTGTTGGCGCCACTCGCGGCGGAACAGTCGCCATGCCCATCGCATGACGGCGCGGCGGGCCGGTGCGCCGCCGTTTGCGGCGCGCGCCTCCACGGGCCGCTCGAGCATTGCGCTCGTCATCGCTTCGAAGGCTGGGGGCTCGGATCGAGGAGCGACTCCGGGCTTGGCGGTGGCACCGTCTGGTCGAC
>Ga0181536_10000669_pt1 | contig 40976 bp, 36 predicted proteins | sample PEATcosm2014_Bin_41_FD_121105 | JGI IMG/M metagenome (GOLD analysis project Ga0181536, IMG submission 121105) | Peatland microbial communities from MTU Mesocosm Facility, Houghton, MI, USA - PEATcosm2014_Bin17_60_metaG | ecosystem: Environmental > Terrestrial > Soil > Wetlands > Peat | place...
AGGGAAAGCGATTGCAGATTTCAGATTGCAGATTTTAGATTGAAAGGTACAGCCCGGTTTTCAATCTACAATCGCAAATCTGCAATCTGAAATTTCCCCTATTCCGGCCTCCCGGTGTAATGCTCGTGGGAATGCACGGCGGCGTGATCTTCCAGCGATTCCAGGTGCGTGATCACTTCCGCGGGCTTGGCCAGCTCCACGGGTAAACGTTCCTCGAGCATAGTCGCCAGGCGATGCGCTTCTCCCACCGCTGTAGCATGCGGAAACAGCAGATGCACTTCAATGATCTGGCGGTATCCGGTGGTGCGGTAGCGCACGCCGTGGTAGTGCACACCCAGCTCGTTGCAGATCGCGTCCAGCTTCTCACGAATCTGCTTGCCGGTTGCGGGATCCGAGTAATCAAGTAAGCCGACCGCTGAGCGCCACGCCAGGCGTCCGCCGGACCACAGAATATTCAGAGCAACTGCAATCGCGATGAGCGGATCGAACGGCTTCCATCCGGTCAGCATGACTAAGCCGAGTCCCGCAACCACGCCAAAACTGGTCAGGCTGTCGGTCAGGACGTGCTTGCCATCGGCTTCGACGATGAGCGAGTGGCTGCGCTTGCCGACACGCAGCAGATACCAGCCCAGCCAGGCATTCAGCAGACCGGCGCCGAGCAGCAGCAAGGTGCCCGACCCAAGATGTTCCAACCGCAGCCCCGCGAGCCACTTCTCGACCGCCGCGACCAGAATCCAGATGGCCGCCACTACAATCATGGCGCCCTCAAAGCCGGCGGAAAAGAAACTGATGCGCTCGTAGCCGTAGAGGAAGGTCGGGGCAGCGGGCTTCGTGCTCAAGCGCAGGCTGAACGCTGCAAACCCTACCGCGATGACGTGCACCACCGACTCGGCAAAATCCGACAGAATCGCCGTCGACCCGGTCAGAAAATAAGCCGCGGTCTTGCCCAGCAGCATCAATAGGCCAACGGCCAGCGAAAGGCGCATCGCCAACCGCGCGGCCCGCAATTCCTGCTGGTCGCGCTGGGCCACCGACTTCGTCACTGACGCACTTTCCGGCATGGATTTCTGCAAGTCGGGGACCATGGTCCCACGAAATCTCAAAGCGGAAATGTGATGGAAATCACAAATCGGACCTCAGCCCTCGGACCTCAGCCCTCAGGTTCCCGATGTCCGGTTCGTAACTTAGCCGAGGCCAGAAGTCTGAAGTCTGAGGTCTGAGGTCCGAAGTCCGGTCCGCTTCAGTTCCCGAAGCCAATTCCCACCGCGCGCGCCGCGCCCACCAGGTCGCCATCAGGCTGCACGGCCTTCAGGTGCCCAATCGCGCGGGCCACATCTACCGCGACAATGCAACCGGCGCGCAGGGCGACCATCTTTCCGAATCCACCTTCGGCAATCAAGTCCACCGCGGCCACGCCGAAGCGCGTGGCCAGAACGCGGTCATAAGGCGAGGGCGAACCGCCGCGTTGAATGTGCCCCAGCACGCTCACCCGCACTTCCTTGTGGGAAATCAGCGAAATCGCTTCACCCACCAATTGGCCGACGGCGCCGCCGTGCGCAATCTGCTTCAACTCCGGGGGCAGCTTGATGCCTTCGGCCACCACCACGATCGTGAAGCGCTTGCCCTCTCTCTCGCGCTGGGCAATGAATTCGCAAACCTTCTGGACGGTGAACGGAATCTCCGGAATCAGAATGATGTGCGCTCCGCCCGCAATGCCGCCCTCCAGCGCGATCCAGCCGCAATCGCGGCCCATGACTTCGACCACCATCACCCGGTGATGCGACGCCGCTGTGGTGTGGATCTTGTCAATGGCATCGGTCACCGTGTGCAGCGCCGTGTCGAAGCCGAACGTGACTTCGGTGGCTGACAGATCGTTGTCAATCGTCTTGGGCACGCCCACGATCTTCATGCCCTTCTGAAAAAGTTCGTGGCCGATCTTCTGCGACCCGTCGCCGCCGATGGTGATGATGGCGTCAATCCCGAGCTTCTTGGAGTTGGCAATAATCTCGTCGGAAATGTCGCGCACCACCTCCTGCCCGTTTTCCTCCGTCTTGTAGCTGAAGGGATTGCCGCGGTTGGTGGTGCCCAGAATCGTTCCCCCGCGCGGCAGAATTCCGCTGACCCGGTCGAGCGTGAGCTCAAACGACTTCTCCGGCCAGATCAGGCCGTCGAAGCCGTCGGGAATGCCGATCACTTTCCACTTATGCTTGAGGATGGCGGCCTTGGTGGCCGCGCGAATGACAGCGTTGAGGCCGGGAGCATCCCCGCCTCCCGTAGCAATGCCGATGCAGCGTATGTCTGACATAGGATTTTCGTGGTGGGCCGCTGGCAGTTCGTTTGAAGAAAGAGAAGAGTGCGTTTCTGAGTACTAAACGTCCGGCGGCAGACGACCGCACAATACGATCATACCTTTTTCGCCCCTGGATGGAGCAAGGTTACGAGTGGGCGTAGGAGGGGTGCCCCATTTCTCGAAAAAACGCGTTTGTCGGAAGTGCCACCCGCCGAAGCTCTTGTTAGAAGGGCCGCCCGCCCAAAGGCCTCAGCTGACTGAGATCGTCAAGGTGTTGGTGCTGGGGACGTTGCAGAGCGTAGCCGTTACCGTGGTCGATTGGCCATCCGTGCCCACTAGCGTGCCTGTGTTGCCGCTGATGGTTAGTACGGAAGAGTCCCCGACGTTCCAGGTTACGATATCGGTGACGTCCACCCCTGACTGGCTCCCCACATCGGCAGTCGCGGTAAACGTAATCTGCGAATTTGGCGCCCCGCTGCTGGCACTCGCCTTGATGGTCAGGTTCGTCACCACTGGGCACACAGTGACAGTCGCAGAGGTGGTGGCGGAGATCGCCCCATCGCTGGCGCCGATTGTGGTGGTGCCCACGGTAGTCACACTTGACGAGGCAGTCACGATTCCGCTATTCGTCCCTATTGTAGCCACCGAAGGGTCCGTTGAGGTCCACACACACTTGCTGGTCACAGTCTGCGTGCTTCCGTCGCTGAACGTTCCCGTCGCGACCATTTGATATGTCTGGCTCGGCGCCAATGGCAGACTGGTCGGCCCGATGGCCAGCGACGTCAGGGTTGGGTTTACAAAGAATCCCGTGCAGCTCACGGCCAGGGCCAAAGCTGCCAGCGCGGCGAAGGCGCTGGTAACGCGGAGTTTGGACTTTGTCGAAGACATAAGTTGTAAGAACTCCTTGGGCGCGCCCGCGTGCTTCTTGCGCGGCGTCTCTATCAATCCATCCGCAAAAATTGTAGCAGAGCTGATTGCAGCCGGCGCACTCGCCGGCACCGGAACCGGGCGCGGAACCATCTCCGCCAATCAAGGCTGCCAATCAACTTTGCCATTCAATATCGGTCGACTGCACTGCTGCGGACCTGTTCCTAAGCAGAACGGCGAGCCCACCCTAGCTTGCAGAAAAACATGTGGGGACAGCCGCCCCCGGCTGTCCGGCGGAGCGCAGCTCCGCTTGCCTTGCTTGAGGCTGGAACCGACTCTGATTCGAAATGCTCCCATCAAACAAAGCCAGCCGGGAGCTTGCCCGAGCGAAGTTGAAGGAGCGGCTGTCCCCGCATGTTTTCCCCGCAATAAAAAATGGCCAGCGCTCCTGCCAGCCGCTGGCCATTGAACACTAAATGCCCCATCGTTCTACCACTTGCCGTGATGCTCTTCCTTTGGCGGATTCTGCTTCTTCGGCGGCGGGCTCGACTTTTGGGGCTTAGCCGGCTTCGAATTATTGGCCTTGGGCGGATTCGACGGCGGGGCATTCGAATTGGACGGCGTGCCCTTGCTTTGCGCGTTGTTCGAGTTGGGCGGAGTAAACGAGCGGAATCCCTCGCTCGAGTTCGCCTTCACCGGCGTAGACGGTCCCCGCGCCTCTCTCGGCGACATGGCCGGGGCGTGATATTCCCCGCCCGCAGCCCGAGCCGGAATAACGGAGTGGCTGCTGAAATCGCCGGCTCTGGCGGTGGCGGCGATCGCCGGGCGTCCCTGGTTCACGCTGGCAAAATTCTGGCGGTTTTGGCTGGCCAGAGTCTCGTGCTGGGTCTGCTCCGCCAGAGGAGCCGTATGCGGTTCGTTCGCCGCGGCTGTTTCCTGCGGCGTGGGACGCGCTGCGATGCCACCGGTGCCGCCGTTGTAGCTGACGTTATTCACCGTGGTGTTGTTGACGATTACGGTCTTGTTGTAGACGTTGGTCACATTGGTGACGCTGACGTTCGACACCGAGCGGTTGTAGTAGAGACTTCCGCCGCGCCATTCGCCGCCGACGAAGCCCACGCCGCCGTAGCCGTAACCGTAGTTAATCCCGCCGTAGAAGCCGATGTGCGGCCCCCAGTATCCGGCGTGCCACGCATAGAATCCCCCGCCCCAGCCCCAATACCCGGGCGTCCAGAGCATGCCCACGGGCGCCATCACCCATGTGCCGGGAACCCAGTAGTAGCCGCCATCATCGTTCCAGGCCCAATAACCGGGCGTCCACATATAACCCGCCCCGGGACAGATGGGCTGCGCGTACACTGGCAACGCGGGCGGGCCGATGCGCACCGAGATGCCCACTGCGATCTGTGCGAAAGACGCGGCCGAAAGACACATGACTGCAATTGCCAACAGCAGCCAGCGCACTACGATTCGATTGATCCTCATTGCCTTCCCCCTGTATTCACCGGGTCCGCCCGGACTAGCTCCGTCTACAAGGCCATTTTGACGCAAAAATCCTCGATCGGCCTCATTACGTTCCGCCTATGTAAACACTGGACCTTCGAGTATGTTGCGGGGCAGAAGTTACCTGGATTGTGCGGTTTGGGAACGGGCACCCCTGAACCGGCGAAATACACGCCGTAAAGAAAAAGCGCCCGAATCGAAAGTGCAGCCAGATCGCCGCACGCCGGGCCCGAGGTTCGGTCTAATTCGTCTTTCTACCGCGCGCGATGCGCTCGTCAATGGGCTTGCGTCCGGCGAATCCTTCCTCGGTGCCGTGCCAGTGGGTGATGGACTTCTCCCCCAGCTTCCAGCAGAGGAGCACGATGCGGCCTTCGACCTGGCAGGGAAAATCGAGCAGGCCCATATTCAGGTCTTTGACCTGCACGCCGATGGAGTCAATCTCTGCCAGCGCGTCTTTAGCCCGCTGCTCGGCCTTCATGCGCTCGGCCTTGCGCCGGGCCAGCGGGACCACGTCCAAATACGTGCCCCCGTTCAGAAAGACGCGGTGAGCCAGCGCCTGCTGCTCGGCTTCCACCTGCTCCATCAGTTCCTTGGCGTTCATGGCCGTGCGCAGCAGCGATTCCAGCACCGGCAGCAGGGCCTGCGCCTCATCGAGAGTAAAGGTTCGATCAGACATGGGATGTTTTTATTTTACCGCATGCGATCGATGAAGCGTCAGTCGCGCAGGCGCCCTGCCCCGTCCCCAGTTTCGCCGTTTCGTCTCCGTGGTCCCCAGTGGTTTACGGCTTCGCGTTATCCGCAGGAGTTGGCGACGGGGCGCTCAGCCGTTGCACGTCACTGACAATTCTCGCCAGAGTCTGTTCGAAATTCTTGTCGCGGTTTCCCTGCAGGATGGCCCATTGCACGTGCTCGGTGAAAACCCACAAGAGCGCATTCGTCTTCGCATCGCGGATCACCAGGCGGAACTGGGGATCATACGGCTTGACGGCAAGGGAATCTCCTCGCGCGCCGACCCCCGAGACCATTGGCGCCGTCAGCCCGATTTCAAACAGCAGATCTGCATCAGCCGGGGTGCCTACGATCTCGTATCGGCCCCCGCTCTTCATGGCCGCATAGAATTCGTTGTAGGCGCGTTCCGGTCCGCCATTGAAGATGGGATCGTCATACCAGCGTTCGTCTCCGCCAGCGTTGGCCACAAATACTTTCTTCGCCGTGGTGATCTGTGTCGGGATCGGGGCCGGCTCAGTTTGCTTGCTATCTGCCGCCTGCATGACCGGGATCAGCAGCAGCGAAATCAATACTGCGGCACGAAATAGCACTGCTCCATTCATAATCCCTCCTACTTCGATGAAGCACCCAATTCTACGCTGGCCGGTGGCCTGTAGTCAGTGTCTGCCCGGGCTAAGCGAACCTGGGGAACTCAAAGAAAAATGCGGCTGAGGAACGATGTCCTCAGCCGCCCTGCGTGCAAGGAGGTCCCGCAACGCGAGAGAGACTTACTGGGGAAGAATCACGGAGTCGATCACATGAATAACTCCGTTGGAGCAGACGATGTCGGTCTTGGTGACATTGGCGTTGTCCACCATGACCTTGCCGCCCTCGGCCATGATCTTCACTTCTTTGCCGTTCACGGTCTTAGCCTCGTGCAGCTTCACGACGTCTTTCGCCATGACCTTGCCCGCAACCACGTGATAGGTCAGGATCGCCACCAGTTTGTCGTGGTTCTCCGGCTTGAGCAGGTCCTCGACAGTTCCGGCGGGCAGTTTGGCGAAGGCGTCGTCAGTGGGGGCGAATACGGTGAACGGTCCTGCGCCCTTGAGCGTGCCTACCAGGCCCGCAGCCTTCAGGGCGGCAGCCAGCGTCGTGAAATTGCCCGCGGCCACCGCCGTGTCAACGATGTCTTTCTTTTCCATGCCGCCCGCGCTGGCCGAGAGTGACAGCGCCAGCAGGGAGAGCGTGAGTGCAAGTGCGATGCGTTTCATTCGGTGAATTCTCCTCATCAAAGTGGGATTTCGAACTCCGTACGATTAGAAGATGAGGAAAATAGGTTTGAGGGAGGAGAAAAACAGCAGGCAACGTCAATTCGTTTTACCCGGAGTTCAGGAACCGAAGCACTCGTGAACTTGCAGGAAAAAGGCGTAAAATCCGCGGCGATTCAGCGGCTTCTCCCGTGCGAGGGATCGGGAGAGATGGCCGAGTTCAGGTCCAGGTGCAACCCCTGCGCCGCGGGCATTCCCGGTGGATAACAATTTCCGTCGCGGCTGTAGTTGGTGCAGTGAGCAGCTACATCCTTGCGCTCAGGAGATTGGGCAAACTGCCACACCTCGGCAAAGCGTACGCCGCTCTCGGCTGGACTGGGAGGATGCTCGGGGAACGCGCATCCCGGTGCCGGCGGACAGGCATCGTTGGTCACCCAGTAAACGATGTCGCGTGTGGCGCGGGCACTCCCTTCGGCAAGCTCAGGGCGGGCTTTGCCCGCGAGGCCGCCCGAGTTTCCGGCGTGTTCCCGAATGTCCTCAGCCGTCACGACGTGGCTGGCGTCTGGCGCCGGGGTGCCTGAACAATAAATCCCCGCGCGAAATCCAGCCGCAGTCACGCCGTCCACCCACGCGTAAATGTAGGCCTTCTGCTCGGGAAGCATACGCCCGCCTTGTTCCTGGTCGAGAAAGATGACGGTCGCACGCAGAAAGCCTTCCCGGCGTGCGGCCGCAGCGGCGGCTTGCGCGTCCGCCTGGCCCATGCGCGTGGCTTTCGCTTCGGTTTTCAGCTCGGCGTAGAGCCGTCCGTTGAACAGCACGAGGAAGCCGAACCCAGCGGACTCGACTGCGGCGCGATGGCCGGTCCAGCTGTTCGTCTTCTCGCCGGGCGGATTATTCAGCCAGTATCCCGCGTAGGAAAAAGTCTGGCGCAAAGCCCTGAGGTTGGCGTCGCCGGGATAGTCGTTGCGGTCGAAACCGAGGTAGGAGGGGCTTTGCGCTTGAAGCAGTACGCAGGAGAAAAGGAATGCCGCCGTCGTTGTAATTCGGTTCCACTTCACACGCTTATCCTAAATGGCGCGCGCCCGCAGCGCCTGAAGCCGAGTCTCCCAACGTGGCTGGGCGGCACGACTGAAACTCGTGCCCTTCCCGTTTCTTCGCTAAGCCTTCCCGGTTGTTCTTCTCGACGTGCTCTGCGATCTCGGCGGTGAAAGCTCTTACTGACGGCCGACAGCTGAGAGCTGACGGCTACCCCCCAATATGCACCATCGTCCGCGACGCGTGCACGAAATCGGGCTCGCCGATGTGATGCCGCTCTTCCTTCTTCTCGACCACTCCGCGAATGAACTCCGCCAGGTCTTCATCGCTGGCCCCGCGGCGCATCTGGGCGTGCAGGTCGTGGTCCCACACCGAGAACAGGCAGGTGCGGATTTTTCCATCCGAGGTAATGCGGATGCGGCTGCAGTGTCCGCAGAACGGGTGCGAGACCGGCGCGATGATGCCGATCTCGCCCACGCCATCTTCAAAGCGGTAGCGACGAGCAGTCTCCGAGCCTGCGTGCGGAATCTCCACCAGCGGCCGGTATTCGGCCATGCGCGCCAGGATTTCATCCATCGTGACCACGGTCGAAGGCGACCAGGTTCGCCCCTCTTCGAGCGGCATGAACTCGATGAAGCGCACGGTGACGTCTTCTTCGCGCGCGAACATGCCGAAGGGAATGATCTGGTCTTCGTTGAAACCGCGCAGCAGCACACAATTGACTTTCACCGGCCCCAGCCCGGCGCGCCGCGCCGTCCGGATGCCCGCCAGCACGTGATCATATCCGTTGGGCACGCGCGTGATGCGCGCGAAACGGTCGGGATCAACCGCGTCCATCGAGACGGTGACCCGGGTAAGGCCCGCTTCCTTCAACAGCTGGGCCAGATCGGCGAGCATGTGCCCGTTGGTGGTGAGAGCGATGTCGAGCGGGTCGTTGCTTGTGTAGGGGCGGACGCAGCCTGCCCTGAGCGAAGTCGAAGGGTCCGCCCGCGCGCCAATTTGACCACCCCGGACGAGGGCGTCCGGGGCTCCATGAATCACTGGCAGCAGTTTCGACAATTCCCGTACGAACTCGACTACACCTTTCCGCAACAGCGGCTCGCCGCCAGTCAAGCGAATCTTGCGAATCCCCATCCCCACCAGCACCCGCGCCATGCGCAGGTAATCGGCGAACGGCAGATCGCCGTAAAGCGCGCCTTCATTCCCCGTCCGGCAATACACACACTTGTAGTTGCAGCGGTCGGTGATGGAGATCCGCAGATCGGTGATGGCGCGCCCGAATTTGTCGTGAAGAGCAGCCATTCGCGTTTAGCTAGGAGCTAGAAGCTAGAAGCTTCAGGAAAGGAGACGAGCAGGCGGGACCATCCCGGCGGATCGTTTCCTTTCCAATGCGCTCCTTTCGGAGCGCGGGAGGCGCCGGCGTTTCCACCGTCACCCTCGGGAGTTGTGTGGCGCGGGCACTCTTGCCCGCGAACTCTCTCCCTCGCCGCCGCAGCCTCGGGTATGCCCAAAGGCCATGGCGGTCGGAAACTGCATCTTCACATTATAGGACTCGCCGAAAACAAACAGGTTTCAATGTTTCTGGGTTTCAAGGTTTCGCGGCGAGCGCCTCTTGGATCGCCGCCTCTGCCAGTGGCGCCATGATCTTGTACCCGGCATCATTCGGATGCAGCCCGTCGTCGGCCAGTTCTTTCTTCAGCAATCCCTTGTCATCCACCAGCGCCGAGAAGTAATCGAGATACACGATCCCATTCCTGGCGCAGTAATCCTTGAGCCAGGTATTGAGTTCGAGAATTCTCGCCGGCGAACGCTGGGCAAAGAAATCTTTCGACTTTTCCGTGTAGTTGTGCACCGGCAACACGGAAGAAAACACCACGCGAATGTGGTGCGCGCCCGCCAGTTCAGCCATGGACGCGTAGTTTGCCTCGATGTTCTCGTTGCGCATGGGGCCGGTGTTGCCGGCAATGTCGTTCGTCCCCGCCAACACGACGACAACTTTGGGATGCAGATCAATCACATCCTGACGGAAGCGCACCAGCATCTGCGGCGTGGTCTGTCCCCCGATGCCGCGGTTGATGTACGGCTTGCCGGGGAAATACCGGTCGAGATGCCAGATGTCGGTGATGGAGTCGCCAAAGAATATGACACGGTTTTCGCCCGCCGGCGGCGGCGCCAGCGCGGCATTGGCCTCGCGATAGCGCGCCAGTTGGCCGTAGTCATCGGTAAAAACGGCAATCCGCGACGCCCGGTACTGATCCAGCCCGGCGAAGCCAGTAGAAGGGATTGAAGGAGCAGCCTGCTGGCCCAGAGTAGAAATGGAAAGCAACAGGATGACAACAAGACCGGCAGAGCTGCGCAGTTGATTCGGATTCATGGTGAGAATGCTAGCACGTCGTGCACACCTGATTCCTCGCCTCCCTCGGAATGACAAAGCCGGTGTTCTATCCGTGTCTAGGCGCGCAAATCCGCGGCCAAAATCCGTGGCCAAGAAATTTTCGCATTGCCGCAATCAAGGCTTGCCCGCAATCGCCTTCTGAATCGCCTTTTCTGCCAGCGGCCCCATGATCTTGTAGCCGGCATCATTCGGATGCAGCCCGTCGCCGGTCAGATCACGCTTCAGCATGCCCTTGTCGTCAACCACCGCTGAAAAGTAGTCCAGATACTGCGGCCCGTTCTTCGCGCAGTAATCCTTGAGCCAGTTGTTTAGCGCCAGAATTCTCTCCCGCGGACGCAGGGCAAAAGACTCCTTCGCATCCTCCGTGTAGTTGTTCACTGGCAAAAGCGACGCAAACACCACGCGAATCTCGTGTGCCCGCGCCAGTTCGGCCATGGAGGCGTAGTTAGCCTCGATGTCCTCATTGCGGGTGGGCCCGGTAACGCCTGCGATGTCGTTGGTGCCCGCCAGCACGACCAGCACTTTGGGATGCAGGTCAATCACATCCTGGCGGAAGCGCACCAGCATCTCGGGCGTGCTCTGTCCGTCAATCCCGCGATTGATGTAGGGTTTGCCGGGGAAATAGTCCCCGAGCTTCCAGTAGTCGGTGATGGAGTCGCCGATAAACACGACGCGATTCTCGCCCGCGGCAGGAGGAGCCAGCGCGGCATTGGCCTCGCGATAGCGCGCCAGCTGCCCGAAGTCGTCGGTGTAGATGGCAATTCGCGACGCCCGGTACTCGTCCAGCCCCGGAAAGCCGGTGGAAGGGATGGAAGGCCTGGCTTGCTGGGCCAGGGCGGAGAAGGACAGCAGGACGGCGGATAGAAGTACTGCAATCTTGTTGACTGGCTTGACGTTCATGGCTTTCCTCGCCGTGGTAGCATAGCCCATCTCGTCAGCAGCAAATCGCCCACTTCGCGTTTACCCCCTGTGTCTGCCGTCACATCGTGCCGTGATATATCTCACTGAGTTTGTTGCCGCCCTGGTAGAGTCTCTGAGCGTAATACCGCTTTCCGCGCAGCCTGGGTCTCAGGGGCCCTTCCACCCGCGCGGGAGTTTCCAGTCCGGACCCCTGCTCGCTATCCGCGAGCGACTTCTCTACATCTCGGTCGGAGGATTGCATGCTTCATCTCGACACCGGTAACACCGGTTTTATGATTTTATGCACCAGCCTGGTCATGTTGATGACGCCCGGACTTGCGTTCTTCTACGGCGGCCTGGTGGGCCGCAAGAACGTCCTGGCCATCATGATTCAGAGCTTCGTCTCGATGGGCTGGACCACCGTCATCTGGTACCTCTATGGCTATTCTCTGTGCTTCAGCGGCGACTGGCATGGAGTGATCGGCAACTTCCACTATGCCTTCCTGCGCGGCATCAATCTCAGCACGCCGTCGCCCAATGACACGATTCCTGCATTCGTCTTCATCGCATATCAGATGATGTTCGCCATTATCACTCCCGCGCTCATCTCCGGGGCGTTCACCAACCGCGTCACCTTCAAGGCCTACATGCTGTTTCTGACCGGATGGCTGACGTTCGTCTACTTCCCGTTTGTCCACATGGTTTGGGGCGGAGGATTTCTCCAGCAATGGGGCGTGAAGGATTTTGCCGGAGGCATCGTAGTCCACAACATTGCCGGCATCGCGGCCCTGGCTTCCGTGATCTACGTGGGCAGGCGGCGAGTGGCAGATCGCGGACCGCACAGTATTCCGCTGGTGGCGCTGGGCACGGGCCTGCTGTGGTTTGGCTGGTACGGCTTCAACGCGGGCAGCGAAATGCGCGTGGATTCAGTCACGGCCACCGCATTCCTGAATACCGACGTTGCGGCTTCGTTCGCGGCCGTCGCCTGGCTGTTGGTGGCGTGGTTCAACGAGAAGAAGCCCAAGTTCCTCGGCTTGCTCACCGGCGCCGTTGCCGGACTGGCCACGGTAACTCCGGCTGCCGGCTACGTTTCTCCCACCACGGCGGTGATCATCGGCATCGTCTCCGGTGTGGTGTGCTACTACGCCGTCGAAATGAAGAACAGGCTGCAGTGGGACGATGCGCTCGACGTTTGGGGAGTTCACGGAGTCGGCGGTTTCCTCGGCATCGTCATGCTGGGCGTCTTTGCCAACAAGCAATTCAATCCCGAGGGCGCCAATGGATTGCTCTACGGCGATCCTGTGTTCCTGCTGAAGCAGGTCACCGCCGTCACGTTCTCGTCGGTCTGGGCATTCGTATTCACCTACGCTATGCTGCGGATTATTGACGCCTTCATTCCGGTGAAAGTAAGTGAGACATCGGAGGAGATTGGCCTCGACGAGTCGATCCACGGCGAGCACGCCTACGAGCAGCTCACCGATGATGACGTGGTTCATAAGCTGGTCGAGTCGGTTAAGCACTAACGCGCGATAGCTATGATCGCCCAGAGACGTGCACTTCTCTGTCTTTTTGGCCAGTTTGTGCTGGTAGGGGTGGTGCTTGCATCACCCCTTTTTTTATTGGCGCAGAGCAGTACGCCGCCCGCCTCTTCCGGCAGCCAGGTCAACCATGAGGCTTGGTGGAAGGAAATCACCGCTGACGGATTTCTCTCCCTGTCCTACGCCTACAACACGAATGATCCCATTCCGCGGTTGGATCAATTCCGGGTCTTCGATTTTAACGATGACGATCCTCAACTCGACGTGGCCCAGCTGGTCATTCAGCATCCGGTTGCCGAGTCTGGCCAGTTCGGCTTTCGCCTGAACATGATTGCCGGCTCCGGTGTTCCCGAGGTCACAGCCGCCTATGGAATGTTCCGTAACACGCACACCGGGATCGCGCATCACTTCGACATTCCCGAGTTCTACCTCAGTTACGTTGTGCCCGTCGGCAAGGGACTTCGCTTCGACCTGGGAAAGTTCGTCACCCCGTTCGGCTACGAAGTCATCGGCGGTTACGAAGGATACAACGACAATTTCAGCCGCGGCTTCACCTTCGGCTACGGCATTCCTTTCACCCACACCGGCGTGAAGGCCAGCTATGCCTTCAACAGCAGGATTACCGGGGCTGCATTCCTCACCAACGGTTGCGACGCCGTGACCCGGCTGAACGGAGGTGTAACCGCGATCGCGCAGATCACCGCGGTCCCTTCCAGGACGACAAATGTCTCTCTTACCTTCCTTCACGGCCCGGAGCAACCGCACAACGACCACGACCAGCGCAGCCTGTACGAACTGACTGGCTCGTGGAAAGTCCTGCCGCGTCTCAACCTCGGTTTCGACGGACTCTACGCCGACGAAGATCACGCCGCCAGTAATGGCAGCGATGCCATCTGGAAAGGCCTTGCCGGCTATTCAAAATACAATTTCACCAAGCAGTTTTCCCTGACGTTTCGCGGCGAGGTCTTTGCCGATGTGGGGGGCAGCCGCACCGGTACCTCCCAGACCCTGCGCGGATTTACTCTGACTCCGGAGTACGTTCTCCCCGCGCGTCTCTCCCGCCTGAAATCTGAGTTCAGGCATCTCGACGGGAAATTTGTGACGCGCGGTGAGTTTCGTCAGGACCTTTCCGACCAGAATACTTTTCGCCGGGGTACGGGTTTCACCAACCATCAGTTCACGACCGCGGTAAACCTGATTTACCTGTTCTGAGTCAATATCCTCTGGCCGAGAGTGCCCTAAGGCGGAGCTCCCGCCCTGTTAGACTGTGCAAGTTGTCCGGAGAAGTGCTTCTATGAACTGGACGGGACGCATCGTCCTGCTGCTCGCCATCGTCACATCTGTATCGCTGTTCTGGCGGAAATTCGGCCGCGTGCTGCGCATCATTCGTGAGTCGAAGCCCGACTCTGACTTTCAACTCCGTCCCATCGGTCCGCGCATCCGCAAAGTCCTCTGGGAAGTTGGCGCGCAGGGGCTGGTCATTGCCCAGCGCCCGCTGCCCGGTCTCGCGCACGCCTTTGTGTTCTGGGGATTCTGCGTGTTCGCGCTGGTCACGCTCAATCACTTCGCCAGCCCATTCGGCTTGGGTTTTCTCTCGCGCAGCGGTTTCGGGCAATTCTATTTCTGGTTCGCGGGCGCGTTCGCCGTGGCCGTGGCCATCTCGATCGCCGGCCTGGCGTTCCGACGGTTCGTCATCCGCCCCAAGTGGCTGGAGCCGCTTTCGCCCGAATCCGGCCTGATCGCGTTCCTCATTTTTGCCCTGATGGTTACCTACCTCGGCGCGTTCCTGGTGCCGGAAGGAAGCGCCGCAGGATGGGCGCTGTGGTGGGCGCACACGCTGGTGCTGCTGGCGTTCCTGCCCCTGATTCCCACGACTAAGCACATGCACTTGGTGCTCAGCCCACTTACTGTGTTTCTCGAGCGCGATGGATTCAGCCGCATTCCGCCGCTGGTCGGCGACGAGGATTTCGGCCTTGACACCGGCAAGGACCTCACCCGCATCGCCAGCCTGCAAGCCTACAGCTGCGTCGAATGCGGACGCTGCACCGAGCATTGTCCCGCCAACAACACGGGAAAGGTTTTGAATCCGAAAGAAATTATTCTGGGCACGCGGCACTATCTGAATGAATTTGGCCCCAGGAGCAGCGAGTTGCTGCTGGGCAAGCACCTTTCGATGGAAGCGGCTTTCCAGTGCACAACCTGCGGCGCCTGCGAGTTCCAGTGTCCGGTGGGCATTCAGCATTTGCCGATCATCATTGGCTTGCGCCGCGGCGCGGTGAATACCGGCAAGTGGGACAACACTCACGGCAGCGAATTATTCGTGACCCTGGAACGCCACGGCAACGCGCTGGGGTTTGCGCCTTCCGAGCGCCAGAAGTTCATCGAGAAAAATAATCTGCCGTATTTCGACGGCAAACAGGAGTACTGCCTGTGGATGGGTTGTCTCGGTTCCTATGATCCGAACGGCCGCAAGATTGTGCTGGCGCTGGCCGACGTGCTGCGTTATCTGGGAATCACCTTCGGCGTCCTCAAGCAGGAAAAATGTTCGGGCGATCCGGTGCGGCGGCTGGGCAATGACTATCTGTTTGGCGAACTGGCGCAGCAAAATCTAGAGCAGATCGGCGAAAGCAAAGCCACCAAGCTCGTGTCCATTTGCCCGCACTGCGTGCGCACCATCGGGACCGACTGGAAGGAACACGGCGCGAATGTTGCCATCGAGCACCACACCGAGTTGCTGGCTCGTTATCGCAACAAGCTGCCGGCGGGCGGCGACGGGCAGACTGTCGTCTTTCACGATGCCTGCTACCTCGGACGCTATCGCGGAATTTACGATCAACCTCGCGATGTAATCTCACGCTTTGGCAAAGTTGTTGATCCGCCTCGCGCCCGCGAACGCGGCTTCTGCTGCGGTGGAGGCGGCGGCTTGATGTTCCTGGGCGAAGAGACCGGCAAGCGCGTCAATCTGGAGAGAGCGCAGGAACTGGCGGCGACTGGGGCGAAAGTTGTGGCGGCGGCGTGTCCGTTCTGCAACTCAATGCTGCGCGACGGCCTGGCCGCGAATTCCGCTACGCCTCCCGAGTTGCTCGACGTGGTTCAGATCGCCGCGGCGGCGATTCAAAAACAAATATAGCCACGGATTCACACGGATAAACCAATCAGTGGTTCTTGATCCGTGAGAATCCGTGCAAATCCGTGGCAGAGGTTCTAGCCCTTTGCCTTCTTCACTTCCTCAATCAGCGCCGGGACAATGTCGAACAGATTTCCCACCACAGCGTAATCGGCGATTTCAAAGATGGGCGCCTCGGAATCCTTATTAACGGCGATGATCGCCTTCGATCCCTTCATCCCTACAATGTGCTGAATCGCGCCTGAAATCCCCAGCGCCAGATACAGCTTGGGCGCAACCGTCTGTCCCGAGGAACCCACCTGCCGGTCCATGGGCAGCCAGCCCGAATCGCAAATCGGACGTGACGCCGCGATCTCTCCGCCCAGCGCGTCGGCCAACTGCTTGGCCAGTTCAATGTTCTTCTGCTCCTTGATGCCGCGGCCCACCGAGACAATCACTTCGGCTTGTGTAAGATCCACCGCCTGCTTGGCCTCTTTAAACGCAGGCTGCGGCCGGTTGCGGACGACGCCGTCGGCAATCTCGACGTTCACGGTTTCTGCCGGCGCGGCGCTCGGCCCGGCTTCGGCTTGGTCGCCGCGGAACGCACCGTTCTGAAACGTCGCGAACCACGGAGCATCGCCTGTGAAACTCACATCGGCTGACAGCTTGCCCTGGAACATCTGGCGGGTGAACAGCAGCTTCCCGCCTTCATGCTTGAAGCCGATGCAGTCGCTGATCACGGTGCGTCCCATCGCCGTAACCAGCTTGGGGATGAAGTCGCGCACCTGGTAGGTGTGCGGCATGAGCACCAGCCTGGGTTGCTTCGCGGTGAGGAACTGCTTCATCGCGGCGGCGAAGGCGTCGGGCGTGTACGGCTCGAGTCTCGGCGACTCGATGGCGTAGACCTTCGCGACTTTCGTCGCCGCGACTTCCGCGGCAATGGACGTAGTTCCGCCGCTCACGACCGCCGCTTCGAGCGCCCAGCCGGTGGCCGCGGCAATGGCCTGGCCTGCGGTAATAGTTTCCCACGACACGCGATTCAGCTTGCCTTCGCGCTGTTCGACGACGACGAGAATAGTATCGGGCATAAGAGCGGTTCTCAGTTCTCCGCAAACTCCTGCAACAAGCAACCTCCGTGTGGCGACAGCCGCCCTCGGCTGTCCGGCCGACCGCAGCTCGGCTCGCGGGCGAGAGCGCCCGCGCCACACTCACAGCACGTGCAACTCGTTCCGCAGCTTGTCGACCAGCTTTCTGGCGATTTCCACCGGCGAGCCTTCGATGTGTTCCGTCTTCTTCGTTTTCTGCGGAACGTACAGGCGCTCGATCTTCTGCAGATTCTCTCCCAGCGCCGCCTGCACTTCGGCCAGCGGTACTTTGCGCATTGGTTTGTTCTTCGCCTGCTTGATGCCGATCAGCGTAGCGTAGCGCAGCTTGTTGATGCCGGACTGAATCGTCAGCACCGCGGGCAGGGGCATGTCTACGTATTGGAAGTATCCCGCCTCGAGTTCGCGCTTCACCCGAATTCCGCCGTCCGTCTTTTCGATCTGCATGATGATGGTCGCGTGCGGCCAGCCCAGCAGTTCGGCCAGGATTACCCCGGTCTGGGCGTAGCCGTAGTCGTCGGATTGCAGGCCGGTAAAGATCAGATCGAATTTCTCGTCTTTGATCGCGGCCGCCAGCGCCTTGGCCGTATTGAATGCATCGAGTCCGACGAACTTGTCGTCTTCCAGATGAATGGCGCGATCGGCGCCTTTGGCCAGCGCCTCGCGCAGCACCTGCTGGGCTCGCGCCGGGCCGCTGGTGATCACGACGACTTCCCCGGTGTGCTTCTCTTTCTGGCGCAGCGCTTCCTCCAGCGCGTAGGCGTCAGGCTCGTTGACCTCGTACGACACGTCGTCGCGGATCCACGTGCCCGTTTCGTTGAGCTTGAGCGGCGCGTCTTTCTGCGGCACCTGCTTCAGGCAAACCAGGATTCTCAAGAGAATCTCCCCAGTGCGCGGCCTTAACCAGCCGCGACAAAACCTGTCAGTATAAATGAGCGCCCACCGCGAAGGAAAAACGAGGCAGTCGCCGGGTGTGGTGCAGGCTTCAAAATGTCGGCCGCCCTGCTTTGCGAACTTCGCGGCTTTTCTTCGCGAGCGTTGCGCTAAAAGATCTAAACCGCGAAGTGCGCCGAGAAATTCGCAAAGGACGCAAAGAAGTCACCCGAAGTGGAACTCTCCCCCCCCATCGCCTCATCCGATTTCCCTACTGAAGTCTCCCTGACGACTGCACTTCCTCGCCATCGCGGTATCCCAGCAGGACTACGATGAAACCCAGGCTGAAAGCGCCGATGAAAAAGAGGTCCATCTTGTAGAGCAATTCCATTTCTCCGTGCAGGCCCGGTTCCAGTATCCCCGGCACAGGATGACCAGGCTGGTAGTAAACCTTGACGGGCTTCCCCACAGGATATTCGTCGAGAACCCTTTGCCACGCCTCCGCGGCCGCCCAATGCGTGTGGCCCAGCGACAGATCCGAGCCCTGGTAGTCCGTGTTCCCCACACGATAGCGATACGATATTTCGCCGTGGTAGCACTTCATGCCCTTGCATAAGCCTGATTGCATCCACGAGGCGGTGATCACTCCCTGCGCCGACGGCCACTGCGCACTCTTCTTCGCGCGGAGATACTGCGGCAGGGCTATCAAGGAAGCGACAATCAGGAGTCCAAAAAGGTATAGAACTCCTTGGCGAGTGAACCGGACTTGCGGCCGGGCGCGAGTGACATCCTTCATGTCATTGATCTACATACGCTCCCTACGAAGCATCTTACCAAGCGCTGCATCGCCAAAGCTTGTGATCCCAATCACAGACTCCCACCGCATCTCCAAGTCAGCATGGCCAAGGACTCTTATGCCAGACAACAACTTCTCCGCCATGCGGCAGAGCATCATTGACGGCGCGCCGGACACGGCTTCCAGCTTGGCCCAGCAGGCCGTCTCCTCGGGCGTTGCAGCGCTCGACGCCATCAACCACGGCTACGTCCCCGGCATGCAGGAGGTGGGCGAACAATTCGCCAAGGGCCAGATGTTCCTGCCCGACATGATGGCTTCGGCCGAGGCCATGCGCGCCGCCATGGCCGTGCTCGATCCGGAGTTGAAGAAGCTGGGCGCCGAGCGTCCCCTGTCCGGCATCGTCGTGCTGGGCACAACCAAGGGTGACATCCATGAGATTGGCAAGATCCTCGTCGGCACGCTGCTGACGGCGCACGGCTTCCGCGTTCACGATCTGGGCGTGGACGTTCCCGGCGAAAAATTCGCCGCTACTGCGCGCGAGGTCAATGCCGATATCGTCGGCGTCTCGGCCCTGCTGACCACAACCATGCGCAATCAGAAAGGCGTGGTCGAAGCGCTGCAGAAGGCAGGCCTGCGCTCGCAGGTGAAAGTCATGGTCGGCGGAGCGCCGGTCACGCGCCGCTGGGCCGAAGAAATCGGCGCCGACGGCTACGCCAAGGATGCCATGAGCGCGGTGGACCTCGCCCGCGAATTAATGCAACAGAAGCAGGCATCGTAGAGACGTTGCTTGCAACGTCTCTGCCCGAGACACCACGAGCGCCGGGGTGCACCGATACCGCCTGCAAAGACGTAGCAAGCTACGTCTCTACGGCCTGCTTTAGCAGAAGACGCAAAATCCGGTTGCGGAGTAAGCATGAGACCGAAATTCGAACTGCTCGACAAGCCGCTGATCGAACGCATCCTCGACGAAGCCTTCGAGCTCATCGACGATCCCGGCGTGCGGGTGGCGCCCTATGTGGTTGATCTGCTGCGCGCTGCCGGCGTCACCGTCAAAGATGGCGTCGCCCACATCCCCGAGCCTCTGGCTCGCCGACTGCTCGACCTGGCGCCGCGCGGATTCTGCCTCTACGACCGCAGCGGAAAACCGGCCGTCCGCTACGGAGGCGACGATGTCCATTTCGATCCCGGCTCGTCGTGCCTGAACATTCTCGATCCCGCCACCCAGCAGCCGCGTCCGGCCCTGGCTGCGGACCTGGTTCGGATGGTGCAGGTCGCGGAAATGCTGCCCCAGTTTGCCGCGCAGTCCACGGCCATGGTCTGCAATGACGTTCCACCGGAAATCGGCGACTGGTACCGCCTGCTGCTGGTGTTGTGGTATTCGGAAAAACCGGTCGTCACCGGCGCCTTCTCCGCCGCCAGCTTGCACACGCTGATAGAGTTGCTCGCCATCGAAGGCGGAGGCCCCGAGGCCCTCCGCCAGCAGCCCCGCGCCGTCTTTGACGTGTGCCCGTCGCCGCCGCTGAACTGGTCGGAGTTCGGCTCCCAAAACCTGGTGGATCTGGCGCGGGCGGGAGTGCCGGCAGAAATCGTCAGCATGCCGCTGGCGGGCGCGACCGCTCCGGTCACGTTGGCAGGCTCGGTGGTGCAGCACGCCGCCGAATGCATCAGCGGCATCACCATCCATCAACTCGCCCAACCGGGAGCGCCCATCGTCTGGGGAGGCGCGCCTGCCATCTTCGATATGCGCACCGGCAAGACTCCCATGGGCGCCATCGAAACGGTCATGCTCGACTTGGCCGGCACACAGGTGGGAAAGTACCTCGGCCTGCCCACGCACGCCTACCTGGTTGCCGGCGATGGACGGGTCATTGACGCGCAGGTCGAAATGGAGAGCGGCATATCGGCCGTCCTCGGCGCGCTCGCCGGCATCAATATGATCTCCGGCGCGGGCATGCTCGATTTCCTGGCTTGCCACAGCATCGAGAAACTGGTCATTGACGCCGAAGCGATCGCGTCGGCGCAGCGCTTGATCGAAGGCATCGAGCCGCGCACCGAATCGCTGGCTCTGGACATGTTCGCGCAGACCGGCATGCACGGTGACTTCCTCAAGCTGAAAGAGACCCGCGCACTCTTCCGCAAAGAACAGCACTTCCCTTCTGCGGTGATTGATCGCGGCCTTTCCTCTGCGGACGGCGGCACGCCTGATCTTCTGCAACGCGCCCGGCAGCGAGTCGAGGAATTAGCCTCGGCCTACGAACGCCACGCTTTGCCCGCAGAACGCGAACACGAAATGATCGCCTTTGCGCAGCGCGAAGGAAGAAATGCTGGGCTCGAAGGATTGCCCGGAATCCGCGCCCCCGAGCACGCCGGAGACCGAGCGTGATCTAGCGTTGATTCACAACGGTCCGGGGAAGGGCACCGCTTCTTACCACCTCAGCCAGCCGCGAAGCGGCAAAAGAATGCAGCCCACGGCGTAAGCCGTGGGTGAGATGCGGGAAAAGAGCAAGCCCCGAAGGGGCGGAAGAAAAGCTACAACACAAGACTTCGCAGTCAGGAACGGCTCAGGGCGGCTACTCCGTGAACACCACCGACTGCACCGTCGTGATCTCAAACCGCTTTCTGCAGCGCATGTTCTTGCAGGCCATCATGTCGTCTTTGCGGAGCATGTAAGAACGCGCCTTGGCAAAACGCGCGCGGTCGCGCTCATCGGCGCGTCCGGAAAGCTGGCGCTTCTTGGTCCGGACCACCCAGGTCACTTCGTATTCCGCCGACTGCTGGCAGTGCGGGCAGTTCAATGTGGCCGGTTTCTTCTCTTGCTTCTCGTCAAAAAAGTCGCGTTCTTCCATGGTCGTCGCTCGCCGGTCGCGGCCGTGAGCCGATCCCGCCCGCCCCTCGGCCAACCACTTGACCGCGAAGCTTGATTATTACAGTTTTGCGACCAGCAAGCTATGGCAACATGGATGCCGCAGGCACACGAACATGCCACGCAGGAAGAAGCCCAAACGCTTTCAAGCCGTAATCGCGGTGAAAGAATTGGCGCGCGAGCGCGTCGGTTCGCCCCCGCCAGGAAAGGTCGTCGTCGAGAAAAAGAAGAAACCAGAAAAGCACAAGCCTACGCTGGGAAAGCTGTTAGAGGAATGAAGTGCCCGCCGACTATGGGCAGGTGGTGCCAAAGCTGACATTCATGGTTGCCGACCCGACCACCACGTTGCCCGAAGGATTGTTGTTGTCGGTGTACACGCTGGCAGTGACCCCGAGATTACTGCCGCAGCCGTTCCCGGTGGTGTTGATCAGTCCCGGCGTGGCGGGGACTACAGCTATGATCGACGGCGAATCAGTGGCCCAAACCGCCTTCTGCGTCAGGTCCTTGGTCTCCGGCGGATGAATGTAGGTCCCGAGCGCTGTGAATTGCGTTCCCACCTGTTGCCCAACCTCGGTCAGAGTGATGGTGGTGCCTTGCGGGCTCACCGTAATCGACACCAGTTGCTGGCTGCGCGCACAACTGGGCTGGTAGACCAACAAGGCCGCGGCAGCCATCAGGACGACTATGCTCGACCACTTCCGGTTCATGGTCCACTCCTGGATTCTCAAACCCGGTTTCTCAAACATGGATTCTCAAACCGGGATGCCTCGCATCCCGTGGGGATTGCGGCCAATGTAGTCAAAGGCTGGGCAAAAAGCAATACCCGCAAGGGATCACGCTTCAGCCCTGGTTCAGCTCACGACCGCCTCCGCCACCACCTTCACAAAGTCCTTTACATCCTCCTCCGTGGTATCGAACGAGCACATCCAGCGCACGATGCACTCCTCCTCGATCCAGGGATAGAAGAAGTACCGCTCCTTGATCTTCGGGATGGCAGGCCGCGGAATTTGCGCAAACACCCCGTTGGCCTCGACCTTCCACACGATCCTGACTTGCGGAACCTGCCGCAGTTCCGCTTCCAGCAGCCGTGCCATGCGGTTCGCGTGCTCGGCGCTGCGCCGCCACAGGTCATTCGTGAGCAGCGCCTCGAATTGCACCGCGATGAATCGCATTTTCGACGCGAGTTGCATCCCCTGTTTGCGCAGATAAAGAAAGTCCGTGCTCAACGCGCGATTGAAGAAGACCACCGCTTCCCCGCCCATGATTCCGTTCTTGGTCCCGCCGAAGGAGAGCACGTCGACTCCGAGCTCGCGTGTGGCCTGGCGGAGCGTCTGGCCCAGGCTGGCGGCGGCGTTCGCGATGCGGGCTCCGTCCACGTGCAAAAACATTTCGTGCTCGTGCGCGAAATGGGCGAGTGCCTGGATCTCTTCCGGCTGGTAAACGGTTCCCATCTCGGTGGACTGCGTAATCGAAATGACGCGGGCCTGCACGTGATGCTGATCGCCGATGCCGTGATATGCATGGCGCACCGCGTCGACTGTGATTTTGCCGTCCTGGTGCGGCAGCGGAATCAGTTTGCATCCCGTGTGTTTTTCCGGCGCGCCGCATTCATCCGAGTAGATGTGGGCATAGTCGCTGCAGAGCACCGCGTGATACGGCCGGTTCAGCGCCTGCAAACCCAGCACGTTGGCGCCGGTTCCGTTGAAGGTGAAGAACACGTGAATGCCCGGGCCCAAGTGCTCTTCAAATTTTGCCATCGCAGACCGCGTGTACGGGTCGTCGCCATAGGCAATGACATGTCCCTGGTTGGCGCGCGCGATCGCCTGCAGCACTTCCGGATGCACTCCAGCATTATTGTCGCTGGCAAAGCTGCGGGCGGACTTGGCGGGGACCTGCGGCATAAGAAAACAATGTAGCAGAGTCGCGGCAGTGGCGCAGTGCCGCCGCCTCAGGGTTTCCTCCGCACTCTTTGCGATTCTTATGCGTTCTCTGCGTTAAAGCTTCTTACGCCAAGTCCGTCAACGATTGGCGCGGCGGCCAACCCACCAATTACAATGCCTTTCCTGATCTCCAGAGGAGCGCACGTGAGCCTGATGATGCGAATCATTCGCCGCGGTCTGATTCTCCTCCTTCTTTCCACTCTTGCCGCAGCGCAGACTGCCGAGCAGAAGACCGCGCGCTATCTGGACTCGATACGCCAGAAGCCGGCGTTGCTGCTGGCTTTTCTGCACGACCTGCCGAAAGGCGGCGACCTGCACAATCATCTCGATGGCGCGATCTACGCTGAGGATCTGATTGACTTCGCTGCCTCCGACAATTTCTGCGTTGACCGCACTACCTCGCGCCTCCTGGCTCCCCCCTGCGATTCCTGCGAAAAGTACACGGCAAAGCCCGGTGTCCGCTGTGCCTATGCCGATCACGTCCTCTATAACCAGATCATCGATGCCTGGTCCATGCGCAACTGGCGTCCCGGCGACGAATCCGGTCACGACCACTTCTTCGCTACCTTCGACAAGTTCGGCCTGGCATCGCACGGCCACGTAGCCGAGGCGGTCGCCACCGTGATCAATCGCGCCGCGCGCGAGCATGTGCAATACATCGAATTCATGCACACCGCCGACGGAGGGGCTGCCGCCGAACTGGGCATGAAAACGGGCTGGGACGGGGACTTCGCCAAGATGCGCGATCGCTTGCTGGCGGGTGGGCTGAAAGAAATCGCCGCAGCAACCAGCAAGACTCTGGCCGAAGACGAGGCCCGCGCACGCGCCGAACTGAAATGCGGAACGCCCCAAGCCGAGCCCGGATGCGGCGTCACTGTCCGCTACATCTACCAGGTGTTGCGCGGACTGCCGCACGAAGCGGTGTTCGCCCAGATTCTGCTCGGGTTCGAGCTGACGTCGTCCGGCCCGCATTTTGTGGGCCTCAACCTGGTCATGCCCGAGGACTGGTACGTGCCCATTCGCGACTTCAATGAGCACATGGCCATGCTCGACTATCTGCACGGCGTCTATCCCAAGGTGCATATCAGCCTGCATGCGGGCGAACTTGCCATGGGCCTGGTGAAGCCGGAGGATCTCACATTCCACATTCGCGCGTCGGTCGAGCGCGGCCACGCCGAGCGCATCGGCCACGGCGTGGACGTCATGCTGGAAAAAGATCCCATCGGGCTGATGAAGGAAATGGCCGCCCGCAATGTGCTGGTTGAGATCAACCTCACATCCAACGACCAGATTCTCGGCATCAGCGGCGACGACCACCCCTTGCCCGTTTACATGAAGTACGGCGTTCCAGTCGCCATTTCTACCGACGACGAAGGCGTGGCTCGCTCCGACATGACGCAGGAATACTTGCGCGCGGTTGAGGGATACCGGCTCTCCTACACCGAGCTAAAACGCATGACGCGCCAGAGCCTGGAGCACAGTTTTTTGCCCGGACCAAGCCTGTGGGCGGAGATGAAAGGCACATTCCGTCCGGTAACCGCGTGCGCTGGAGACGCCGCGGGCGCGGAGAAGCCGTCAGCCGCCTGCGCCAAGTTCCTCGGCGCCAGCGAGCGCGCCCGGGAGCAGTGGCGGTTGGAAGGTGAGTTCGCGAAATTCGAGAAGAAATTCTAGAACTGGGATTAACGAAGAGTAGCGCCGCCGCTCCGGCGGCTGTCGTGGGCGTCCCTTCGACAGGCTCAGGGCAAGGCTCTCGCCCCCTCCCGCGAAGGCAAGATGCCCTCGCGACAGCCGGAAAAACGCCAGCGCTACATTTCCAGAGAGACCATGCCACGCAAACTAACCCTGATCCCGTCGCCCCTGGAATGGCAGATGCACGCCGCGCCAGTCCCCCATCCGCCACTGCCGGTCCTCGCCGAGCGCGGCGGCACGCAACTGCGCACGCCGCTGCCCGTCGCCATTGTGGACACACGCGAGCAGAATCCCCTCTCCTTCCGCCGCTTCAAAGGATGGTTCGCCCGCATCAAGCATCGCGCCTTGCCGCTGGGCGACTACTCCATCGAAGGCATGGAAGACTCCTGCGTAGTCGAACGCAAGGATCTCGCCGACCTGATCCAGTCGTTCACTACCAATCGGACCGTCTTCGTCAACCGCCTGCAACGCATGAGCAAATTGCCCCACAGCCTGCTCGTCGTCACCGCGCCCCTCAGCGAAATCAAGTCCGAGTATCCCTACCGCGGCGCCAGTCCCAACCGGATCACGCAATCTCTGATCGCCGTGCTCGCAGGACTGCGCCTGCCTTTCATTTGCACCGAAACGCACGAACTCGGCGAAGAGATCGTGGCATCCTATCTCTACCAGACGTTCTTGTATGATTGGCTGGAACAGAACGGCCACGGCCGTTTTCTGGCTGACGGCGACTTGTAGACTCGCATTTTCGTAGACGAGCTTTGGGAAGCGCACGGCTTCAAGTCCTGCCGAATGGCGATCATAAGAATCGCCGGCTTTACAGTTTGCTGACGGCTCGCATTTGGGTGGCGCAGCGCTTTAAGCGCTGCGATAAGCCCTTTCTTTTTCTGTGAGGGCTTTAGCCCCTGAGCTTATGCCCCAATCTGACCAATTCGCACTCGCTGAATCCGCCGCGCAGTTTGTGCTGGCCCGCACTGCTCTGCGTCCAAGAATCGCCCTCGTCCTTGGTTCCGGACTCGGCGGCTTTGCCGATTCCCTCACCGATGCCACGCGCGTCCCCTACGCCGACATTCCTTCCTTCCCGCAATCCACCGCCATCGGGCATGCCGGCCGGATGGTCATCGGCAAAGCTGGCAGCACGGCCGTTGCCGCCATGCAAGGCCGCGTACATCTCTACGAAGGATATTCCGCGCAGGAAGTCACCTTTCCCATCCGCGTCTTCGGACGCATGGGAATTCGTGCCGTCATCCTCACCAATGCCGCCGGCGGCATCAATCTCGGATACTCACAGGGCGCGCTGGTCCTGATCCGCGACCACATCAACCTGCAGGGCACCAATCCACTCGCCGGTCCCAATGACGATCGCTTCGGCCCGCGTTTTCCCGACATGACGCAAGCTTACTCGCGCCGGCATCGTGAAATCGCTCGCGAACAAGCGCTCCCGCTCGGCCTCAGCCTGCATGAGGGCGTTTATGCCGGGCTGCTCGGCCCCAGCTACGAGACTCCCGCGGAAATCGAATACTTGCGCCGGATTGGCGCCGACCTGGTGGGCATGTCCACGGTGGCCGAGGTTATCGCCGCACGCCACATGGGAATCAACGTGCTCGCCATTTCGTGCGTAACTAATATGGCCGCGGGAATTCTCGACCAGCCCCTCTCGCACGCAGAAGTCATGGAGACCGGCGAGCGCGTGAAGACCACCTTCGAGGCGCTGCTACGAGCGGTGTTGCCGCGAATAGCCAAAGATGTCGCGGAAGGCCCTGACACCTGAGGGTGCCCCACCCTCGCGTCTTTCGCGAGAGGGTGGGGATTCTGACGTTCGCGGATCGATCAAACTCCCCTAGAACAGGAACTTCACTCCCAACTGAATCACGCGTGGCCCTCCGCCTCCCAGGCCAGGGTTCGTCTGTGCTACGTCGGGAGTCTGGGTGAGTAACCCGTCGTAGCACTGCTGCGCCGGGCTGCACTGCAGGTTGCCAAACTGATCGTATCCGGGGGTGATGTTGTGATTCGGCAGGGCGAAGTTCGGGTGATTGAGCAGATTGAAGAACTCGGCCCGCAATTGCACGTTCAATCGCTCAGCGAGTTTCGTGTTCTTGGTAATCGAGAAATCCCAATTGCGATAGCCGGGGCCGAAGATCGAATTCCGGCCAAGATCGCCGAAGGTTCCGTCAGCGGGCTGGCTGAATGCCAGTGGATTGAGGTAGCCCGTCGCTGGATTCCAGTTGGGCAGGATCGGGTTCACGCCCGGCACCACATTGGGGCGCTGGTTGTAGTAATAGCGTCCGCTGTTGTCGTAGGAATTGGCGATGGGAATCGGACGGCCGCTCTGAATACTCACAATCGTGTTCAATTCCCAGCCAGAGCCGAGCCGCCTCAGTCCCTGCCACGCAGGAAGTTCATAGTTGAGCGCAGCCGTAAAGCGGTTCCGCGTGTCAAAGGTCGAAGGGCCGTGTTCGGCGGCCAGGTTGCCGGGGTCCTGTGGAAACGCCGCTCCCGGGACGAAGTCGATTCCGTCGGAGGCATAGTCGAGTGACTTCGACCAGACATAGCCCGCGAATCCCGAAAAGCGATGCGCATTCTGAATGCGGGTGCTGACTTGCAGCGAGTGGTAGCTCGAAGAACTGGCAGGCATAAGCGCATCAATCGCGCTGAAGTTCTGGTTCGGGCGATTGCCGTTGGCGTCCGGTTCGTTCCAGTCAGTGAGCCGCACTAGCCGGCTGCCTTTGCTCCCCACGTAGCCGGCCTCCAGCGAAGCGTTCGCGACCAGCTTCTGCTGCACATTCAGATTCCAGTTCTGCGAGTAAGGCGAACGGAATTTCTGCGGCGTCACGAACACATTGTAGGGTCCGCTGGTCGCCACGCTCATGATGGGAGGATTAGGCGTAAGGTTCGTGCCATTGAATGCAGTGTCATCGAAATTCATCGGCAGAACCGCCTTCGGCCCGATCGGATTCGTGGCGACTCCCGCCGAGGTCGTGTAGTTCGCGACGAGAATATCTTGCGGCACGTAATCGTAGTAGATGCCGTAGCCGGCGCGGATCACCGTGTCTTTCCGGGCAGTCCAGGCAATTCCCAATCGTGGGCTGAAGTCGTGCAGGTCGCGCTTGTACACTCCGTTGAGCCCGTCGCTGCCGACCATAGCGAGATTCCCGTCCTGACCGAGGTTGGAAAGCAAACCGTTCTTTTCGCTGAGCGGGCCGAAGTATTCCCACCGCAGCCCCAGGTTCATCGTGAAGTTGGAGGCAACACGATAATCGTCCTGTGCGAAGAAACTGAACCCGTTGTTGTAGGTCGTGCGCTGCGTGTTGCCCGTGTCGACCGTGGCAAACGAACAGCAGTAGTTCACATCTTGCGAACCGCCGGTATAGAAGTCGGCGAGCGCATCGACGACCGGATCGAGGCTCAGCCCGACTCCCGCCGTAAACTGGAAGATGCCGCGCTCCAGGTTGTCATTGAAATTGCTGATGCTGGCGCGGCGGAACTCCGTCCCGAACTTGAACGTGTGTTTTCCATGCAGCCAAGTGAAGTTGTCGAGAATCTGGTAGGTGCCGCTGGTGCGGCCGCGCGGGACGCTGAATCCCGTGGCGCCCAGATTCTCGATGTTCGTGAAATCAAATTCCGGCAGGCCCAGCTTGCCCGTGCCGAAATTCAGCCCGATCGTGGTTGGGTCAAAGTTCGCATCCAGAGAGCTGAACGAAGTGCGATAGCGGCTGTATCCGAACCGCACTTCGTTGATTCTGGTGGTGCTCAACGTGGAGAGAAAGCTGAGCGACACAACCTGCACGCGGGTGGGCGATGTCTGGGCGAATTGCGGCAGTCGCGATCCCGTTCCGTACCCGCCCGGGGATCCAAAGGGGAATATCTGGTAGTCGCGCGCGAAGGCGTAACGCCCGGTGAGTAATTCGGTGTTGCTCAAGTTGTGATCCAATTTCGCGATCAGGTTGTCGCCATTGTTCGTGTCGCGCACAGAACCCGCAATCTGCCCGGTCGTGCTCTGCGGATAAAACGCCAGGACCGCGTCCAGCCCGGGATTGATTTCTCCCTGAATTCCCATGGCGATGGTGCGCGCCTCTTGAATCTGGTTCTGCGTCGGCACCAGCAGCAGAAAATCGCTGCCCACCCGCTCCCGCTGGCCTTCATAGGCCCCGAAGAAAAAAGTCTTGTCCTTCACGAGCGGCCCGCCCAGGGAAGCTCCGAAGTTGTTGTTTTGAAATACTGATTTCTTAGGCTCAGTGTTGAAGTAGTTGCGCGCGTCGAGGCCGCTGTTGCGGAGGAATTCAAAGCCTGAGCCATGCAGGTGGTTGGTGCCCGACTTGGTGACAATGTTGACGACCGATCCGCTGTCGCGCCCGTATTCTGCTCCAAACCCCGCTTGCAGGTTGAATTCCTGAATGGCATCAATGGGCAGCAGCGAAGCCGGCGCTCCTCCGATCCCCACCTGATTCAGCGCCGAGTTGTTGAGGAACGGATCGTTGTTGTCGGTGCCGTCCAGCGTGTAATTATTCGACCGGTCGCGATTCCCGTCGATATTGAATTGCCCAAACCCAGCTTGCGACCCCGCCACGCCCGAGGGATCCACCGTCGCTCCGGGAACCAGCGCCACCAGTTTCCCGAAATCCCGGCCGTTCAGCGGAAGCTCCGTCACCAACCGCTGATCCACTACCTCGCCCAGCACGTCGCGCGTCGCCTCCACCAGCGGCACCTCTTCGGTCACCGTGACGTTCTCGATATGCTGCTGCACCTTCAGCAGGCTGAAGTCGGCAGTCGTGTCCAGACCGACGTTCACCACCACGTTCTGTGCGACCTCGGCAAACCCAGCCGCGTTGACGGTCACGGTGTAGATGCCTGCGGGCAATTCTGCCAGCACAAACGTGCCCTCGTCAGTGGTGATCGCATCGCGGGTCACGCCCGTGTCCACGCTCTTCGACGTAATCTTGGCCCCGGCGACCAGGCTCCCGCTCGGATCCGTGACCTTCCCACGGACGGACCCGCGGAAACTCTGCGCCACGAGCAGACCTGGAATCAGCACAGCGGCGCTCAATACCAACACCACACGCGCGGCTGCCTTGCGAAATGAGTACCAACTTGTGCGCTTCATAAATTTGGGACCTGCCTCTCAAACAATTCACAGCGAATGATTCGGTACAGCCGGAACTCTCACTTCCCCGCCCTTGGAACGAAAAGCGCAACCGGCGGCTTGATTCCGTAAGTTGCCGCGAAACTGTTCTGGTTCACCGCCAATCCGAGACGTCCGCGCGAGTCAATGTAGAGCAGCGGCTGGTTCAGCGGTACATCGCTGAAAGTCTTCACGAATTTCAACTTCATTTCTTTGCCGCCAAGAGTGACGGGGACCTCCTGGCCGCGCTGGTAACCGAGCTTCAGAAAGTCGTCCGCGTCCACATTGGTAACCAGGTTGCCGAACGGCCCGTCGGTCGCGATCACCGCGGCGCTCAGCCCGCGCTCGTCCACCCGCGCCACTTTCCAGTCGAGCCGGACGAGATCCTTCACCGCCATTTCCGGACCGACTTTGGTCCAGTCGTCGCCCCGCGCCAGATGCGCGCCCACCGGTGAAAAAATGTCGCGCCCATGAAACGTGGACGACAGTTTGCCTCCGATCATCCATTCGGGATTGGTAATTTCATGCACCGCCTCGATGCCGTCGCGCTGCTCCACCAGCGTGAGCAGGCCGTTATCCGGCAGCACAAAATATTGCCCGCGCTTCGATAGCGCCACGATCGCCTTGCGCGTGCTGCCAACGGTCGGGTCCACCACCACCACAAAAACGGTTCCCGCTGCATAGTAGGGCGTCGCCCCGTACAGAAACCGCGCTCCGTCGAAAATCGAGAATGGCGTCACCTGGTGCGTCAGATCAACGATGCGCACGTCCGGCGTGATGGAGTACATCACTCCGCGGCAAATCGCGACCGAGTCGTCCAGCACCCCGAAGTCGGTCATGAACACGATCGTCGGAGGAGATTTCCTCACAGGCTCGTCCGCCGCGATCAGCGCCGGAAAGCCCGCCAGCAGCAGGAGAAGAGCCACCAGTGCCACCACGGCCGTCCACTGCGGCCTGCGGCCATCGTGCCGCGGTAAAGAAATCGCGCAGTCCTGTTCTCGCAATCTTTCCTCCTTTGTAAGCCTAGTAGAGTACTAGGGTTTCCTCGGTCGCGTCCAGCGGCAATGACCGCAAAAATCGAGTGAATCTTCGAGTGTGCTCGTAATTCTAAACAAAGATCAGAAAAAACTGGAGGCGCCCGCGGCCGTACCGGCGCTCCACAGGCGCCCGGCAGTCTATAATGCTGCTGCAATTCTGTTCCTGGAGGCTCTCATGTCGCAGGTGATCCCCGAGAAGTACCGCGATCTGTTTCAGAAGCGCGCCTTTGCCAGCCTGGGCACACTCATGCCCGATGGCCGTCCGCAGGTCACTCCCGTGTGGTGCGATTTTGACGGCGAGCACGTCATCTTCAACTCCGCCAAGGGACGCCAGAAGGATCGCAACGTGCGCCGCGACCCGCGCGTGTCGCTGGCCGTCATTGACCCGGAAAATCCGTATCGCTACCTCGAAATCCGCGGCCGCGTGGTCGAGATCACCGAGGACGGCGCCGCCGAACACATTCACAAGATGGCCAAGAAATATCTCGGCGTGGATAAATATCCCTACGGCCAGCCCGGCGAAGTCCGCGTGCTCTACAAGATCAAGCCCGAGCACACCACGGTGATGGGGTAAGAAAGCAAGGTTTCAAGGTTGCAAGGTTGCAAGGTTGCAAGGTTTCAGAGTTACAAGGGGTTCTTCGTCTCTTCTTTGAAACATTGAAACTCTGAAACCTTGAAACCTGGTCCTTCAAACCTGGTCCCGCGAGGCCTCCGTCATTCGCACCCACAACCTATGCTTCCTCGGCTTCGGCAACGTCAACCGGACTTTAGTCCGGCTGCTTGAAGACCGCGCCCAGGAATTGCGTGACCGCTACGGCATCGCCTTTCGCATCACCGGCGTCGCCTCTCGCCGCCTGGGATGGATTGTGGACGCGAACGGATTGGATACCACGACTGCCCTAGCCCTGAGCGACGACCGGGAAGGGCACGGCTTTAGCCGTGCCGATGAACTCCTCAAAGAGAAAGGGCTTCAGCCCCTGAGGGCGAAGGCCCTTGATGTCAAAAGCTGGCTTGCCGCCGCCCGCGCCGACGTTCTCTTCGAAGCCACATCCCTCAACGTAAAAGACGGTCAGCCCGCCGCCGATCACATCCGCGCCGCTCTCGAGCACGGAGCCCACGCCATCACCGCTAACAAAGGCCCCATCGTTCACGCTTACCGCGAACTCCGCGATCTGGCTGCCGCGCGCGGCAAGCGCTTCCTGTTCGAATCCACGGTGATGGACGGCGTCCCCATCTTTTCTCTGTTCGATCAACTGCCCGCCATTCATCTGCACGGATTTCACGGAATTCTCAACTCGACCACCAACGTCATCCTCGGCGAGATGGAGCAAGGCCTCACCTTCGACGAAGCCCTGAAGAAGGCGCAGTCCCTCGGCGTCGCCGAAACCGACGCCACTCACGACATTGACGGCTGGGACGCCGCCGTCAAAACCGCCGCCCTGATCACCGTGCTCATGGACATCCCCGTACGCCTCGACCAGATCGAGCGCGAGGGCATCCGCGACCTGACGACGCAAGCCGTGCGCAACGCCCGCCGCGACGGTTGGCCCTTCAAGCTAGTCTGCCGCGCCCAACGTGTCGGCGACGGCGTGAAGGCGAGCGTGCGTCCCGAGAAGGTGCTGATTGGCACACCGATGGCGGACATCTCAGGAACTTCCTCGTACGTCGCTTTCAACACTGATATCTTTCCCCTGCTCGCGATCACTGAACAGGATCCCGGCCTGTACGCGACGGCGTATGGTTTACTTGCGGATTTTGTGAGAGCGGCGGAGCGGTGACGAGGCGGCGCTCGAAAACACCAGAAACTCGTCGAGTTTGGGGCGTTATTGTTCGCCTTTGCCTAGTTCGGGCTGACCCGTGTCCTCGAACAGGTCGGAATATGCCAATTTGAAGGTGACCTTCACTGAGAGGTTGGAATCGTCCTCTAGCCTTATCCAACCAGGAACTTTGCCACGTTCGATCATGCCGGGATTGATCATGTCTGTATGCAGCTGCCGAGTGATAATTCCGCCCTTCTGCACATCCTGGAGGCCCCGGACCGACACCGGAATTGGGCCGAGGAAGAATTCTCGCTTGACTACCGCTTTCGCGGAGACGTTGACGGTTGAGGTCACGTCTCGATACTCGACTGTTACGCCTTTGCCGATAATTACCTCGTACACCCCAGGCTCGTGTGGAATTTCCTGGTTGTTCCACTTCGTATGCACGATTGTCTTCGGAGTTCCTAGGGTCACGCCTTCGCCAGAATGCAGCGCGAGATTGATAAGTTCCTCTGTGGCATAGGGAATCAGAATGCGCCCCGTTCCGCTTACTTCAATCTGAAAACCGTGCATGAACGTTCGTTCGAGCAGTGCCGGCACTGCGACATAGGCCTTCCAGTCAACGCTCTCCGTATCAATAAGGAGGAAGGTGTCTATACCGTGAGCCTTCGCAACGTTGGCCGCCGCCTCAGTGAATCCGTTGCTAGAAATCAGCGCCCCTTTGTTCGCGCGGACGTCGCGAACCATCCCAGCGAACTCTTCGACTGCCTTCACGTCCACTGGGTCTTTGTAATCCTTGCAGTCGATGACGACGAGGATCGGATATTGTCCAATGCTTTGCCGGACACTTATGTCAATCTGCCGTAGGGTCTTTGAGTCAGCCCCCTGAATGGAGTCGTTCAGAGTGACTTTGGCACTTCCGACAAATTCCTTCTGAATCTCATAAGCCAGCTTTTCAAATCGCTTCCATTTCGGGTCTCTGGAGTCTTCGTCAACCATCGTCAGGCAGTCCCTCACGAGTCTAGGCCATCGTACCACTTTCGCCGAACATTCGCCTTAGCCTCGATTGTCGCTTTGCACGGGGGTTATCCCGTTTCCCGTGGTAAAAATAAGCAGGAACTATGCAAACCAGCGAAATCACCGCCCCCACCGCCCTCGACCTCGCCTCCATCCGCTCCCAATTCCCTTCCCTCGCGCAAACCGTCAACGGACACCCTGCCGTCTTCCTCGACGGCCCCGGCGGAACGCAAGTGCCGCAGCGCGTGATTGACGCTATCTCCGGCTACCTGCCCCGCGACAACGCCAACACTGGCGGCGCTTACGCGACCAGCCGCCACACCGACGCCATGATCGCCGAAGCCCGCGGCGCCATGGCCGATTTCCTCCACTGCGGCGCTGACGAGGTCATCTTCGGCCCGAACATGACGACACTGACCTTCGCCATTTCCCGCGCGATCGGCCGCGATCTGAAACCCGGCGACGAAATCCTGGTCACGCGCCTCGACCACGACGCCAACGTCTCTCCCTGGCTCGCCATGGCAGAAGACAAAAACCTCACCGTCCGCTGGGCCGAGATCCATGACGAAGACTGCACCCTCGACTTGGCCGACCTCGCTGCCAAGATCAACTCAAGAACGAAGCTGGTCGCCGTCGGCTACGCATCCAACGCCGTCGGCACCATCAATCCGGTCAAGGAAATCGTCCGCCTGGCCCATGCCGCCGGAGCCCTCGCCTACATTGACGCCGTGCACTACGCGCCGCACGGCCTGATCGATGTGGCCGCGCTCGATTGCGATTTTCTGGTCTGCTCGACCTACAAATTCTTCGGCCCGCACATGGGCGTGCTCTTCGGCAAGCGTGAGCACCTGAAGCGCCTGCGGCCTTACAAGGTGCGCCCGAACACGAATGCGATTCCGAATTGCTGGGAGTGGGGCACGCTCAATCACGAATGCATCGCCGGGATCGCTGCCTGCGTCGAATACATCGCCGACCTCGGCCGCCGGGAAAATAACACGAGGGTGCCCCACCCAACGCGCTTTTCGTTGGGTGGAAATTGCGAAGCTCGATCTGAATCCTCCCGCCGCGCCGCCATCGAAGCCGCCTACGCCGCCATCCACGAACATGAGCGCGCCCTGCTGGACCGCATGATGGCCGGCCTGCACGAAATCCCCGGTCTCAAGGTCTACGGCATCACCGATCCCGCGCGTTTCAGCCAGCGCTGCGGCACGCTCGCCATCCGCAGCGGAGGACACACACCTCTTGAACTCGCTACCAAGCTCGGCGAGCGCGGCTTTTTCACCTGGGACGGCAACTACTACGCCCTGAACCTCACCGAGCACCTGGATGTCGAGAAATCCGGCGGTTTTCTGCGCATCGGCCTGGTGCACTACAACACGATGGACGAAGTCGACCGCCTGCTGGCGGCATTGCGTGAGATTGTCGGAGTATAAAAGCCTCTCAACGCAGAGGACGCTGAGGACACCGAGAAATCCGGGGGCTTTCCACCACCAGGGCCGTCTTTTCGCGCCAACGACCGGCGGGCTCTGGGCAATCCACCACCAGCTCGCTGCCGCGAATCAAACTCATCCTTACTGCTGCGGCTGCGGATTCGGGGCCGGAGCCGGCGCTGCGCCCGCCGCCGGGACCGCCGACTCGGAAACCACCAGCATCTCGTACTCCTTGCCGTTCACTTTGAACTTCATCCTGTCTTTGCTGAGCGTCAGTTCCACCGGCGCATTCACCGGCAGCAGCGCTTTGTGCTCTTCCTTCTTCTGCCTCACGTGATACTCGGTCGTGTCGGTGCGAATCACGTACTCCTGGCACATCAGCTCGACCGTCTGCTTGTGGCCTTTCTGTTCAGTGCCGCAGGAAACTGAATTCTCCGACACGATCGTTCCCTGCATTATGTCCTTGGCCGCCGCCGCGCTCGTGCCCAGGGCCACCACCGCCAGCATCAACAACATCTTTCTCATAGTCATCTCCTGATCATTGTCCCTGCCTGTTGCTTCCTTCGGCCACAGATCCCCGAGTCCGGCCGCGGCCGAAGATCAATGCCCGGCTTCTGTCCCATACACTTCAGCCCGGGACGCATCCCGGGCTGGTGGTTTGCAACCAAATTCTCGAGAACATCCGCCATCTCAAAGGCGGAAGCATTGGCGGCTCGTCTCCGCCGCGCTACGGCCAGCGCTTAGCGGTGTCTTCCCAACCGGCCGCGCGTACGGGCTGGGGTGCGGAAATCGCCGGCGCTGTTGTTAGCGGAATCCGCGCCGTGGGCTGCGGTCCATTGACGACGGTGGCCAATGCAGGCTTGGCCATCTCCGACATCGTCTCTTTTTCCTCGGAGAGCAGCGGGGCCACTAGACGCAGGGCCTCCACTTCCTTCTCCAGACGGGTCAATTCCATCTCTTTTTGCCGCAACACTTCATAGACATTCTTCATCGTGGCACCTGGGTATATGGCGTCGTTCGAGCGCAATCCTCCTTCGAACTTTAGCAGAGTTGCCCGTGTTGTCAAGAGATTCGGGGGCAGCCAGTAGTGCCTTCAATGGCGCTGCAATTGAGCCCGATCAGCGCATCCAGATGATGGCGGCGACGACCGCACCGACCACCAGAAGGGCCAGGAAAACATACTTGTTCGCCGCGAACCAGGATTGGGATGGTTCCAGTCCGCCGCTGAACACGACCTCCGGCTGCGGAGTCTGCAACGGCTCCTCTGCCTTTTCCGGCGCCGCGTCCGAAACCGCAGGACTCGGAACCGGCTCTGCCGGAAGGGGAGCCGGAAGGGATGGCGCAAAGGAATGATCCGCAACCTTCTTGGAGTCATCCACTTGCACGGAAGGCGCTTTTTCCGGTGCGGTGGGAGTGGGGTCAGCGTTAGGAGCGCGGCGCGGGGCCGCAGCAGCAGCGGTGGCCGCCGCGGACTGAGCGGCCGCGAAGGCACGCTCCGCAGGTCCGGAAACTGCGGCTTTTCCCGAGACTTGCCTAGCCATGTCCGCCTGCGGCATTCTCAGCTGCCCGCGCCACTTCTTTTCCTCACACTCCACGCACAGGACCCGCCCGGCGGAAATCGGGAAGCCACAGGCCTCGCACTTGCGCAGGTTTCTCAATACCGGAGGAACGTGGCTCTGATCGGGCTCGGCAGCCTTCTGTGCCTCGCCGCCCGTGTTCTGCTCCCCCGTATGCTGCTCCAACGACCAGAACAGTGGCCGCTTGGGAGGCGCAGGCTTCGTCGGCGCCGGCAATTCCTGATGGGTCGGCACCGGCGGTACCGTCTCCACCGCAGGGGTCATCGCTGCCGTCGGTTCCGTGGCTGGCAGTTCCGTGGCCGGCAGTTCCGGCGCAGCTTCCGTCTCCACTTCCAGGACCGGTTCCAACTCCGGTTCCAGCACCGATCCGAAGTCCGCCTCGGGAGCCTCCAAAATCTCCCCAGACGCACTCTCCGGCGCGGATTCCGCCGTCTTCAGACGCTCCGGAAGCCCTTCGGCGGCTTGCGCCAGCCGGACCGCCGTTTCCACCATCTCGCTCAGCCGCTGCAGAGCCGTGAGGTCGCGGTCCCCGAACGCATTCACCTTGCCCGAAAAAAGCTCGAAGACGCCCAACACCTCGTCGTCCTGCACCACCGGCATGACCACCACCGAAGCGATTCCCATCTCATGGCAGACTTCCCGATTCACGCGCGCGTCGCGCTCGGCGTCGTCACAGCGCAAAAGCTGTCGCGTGCGCACGCTCTCGCCGGAAAGTCCAAACTGGGTGGAAAGCAGAGCGCCCAGCTCAGGCGCGTTCGAACCCGTACTGGCGCGGCACAGCATGTCATTCTTTCCGCTTCGCCGCAGGGCAATCGCCGCCCCTTGGGCGCCGGTGATGTATTGTGCGCGGTCGGCCAGCAATTGCAAGGCGGCGTCAAGATCGCGTTGCGCCATTTCGGCCAGAGAATGGCCGCCGTCCTCGCCGGGAAAACGCACGGAAGACGCAAAAGCGGCCCGGGCTGCGCCAGTGGCAGCGGCGAGCGCCGCCGAAACGTTGGCTTGCGAGGTCCGGGTTGCGTTGTCCTGCTGCACTGCTTCCTCCGCATTTGGCTCGACATTCGCTTCCGCCACCGGCCCGGGGCCGGTTTTCGGCGAAGCCTGATCGAGAATCGCGTTCGGTTCCATGGCGCGCGTGCCGGCGATCCTATGCCAGTCATCAGGAGTCGGGCCGCCGAGGGCGCAATCCGGCTGCCGCCAACTCATTTCACCTGTAAGGATGCGGTAATCTGAGTCTCCCCCGGAGCGTGCGGCGTGTCAAGAAATTCCCCACGCAGAAGTGCTAGTACAAAAGTGCCGGACGAGCACTTAGCAATCAGCAATCAGGATTCAGCACATCCCGCACCCCTGCGGCGAACCACCGCAACGAGGCGACTGAGGACCGGGGCGGCCAATTGCTAAGTGCCAATTGCTGATTGCCAACTGCTAAGTGCCAAGTGCGAGGGGCTGAGTGCTGAATGCTGAGTGCTAGCCGCTAATTCGCCCGCCGCCGGAGCGCGGCCTGCGCCAGGCGATTCGCTTCGGCATTGTCCTTGCGGGGAACGTGCGAGATGGAGAAATTCAGCGAGCGGGCCAGCTTGCGGCAGGTCCAATGCAGCGAATACAGACGCGGGCTGCGGCACGTATACTCGCCCGTCATCTGCCGCACCACAACTTGCGAATCCGAGAACACGTGCAGTTTCCGCGCATTCAGAGCCAGGGCGCACTGCAGCGCTTCCATCAGCGCGGCGTATTCGGCAACGTTGTTGTCCTGATTGCCAATCCACTTGGCGATGCGGATGGGGCCTCGTTCGCCGCCGTTGATCACCACCCCAATGCCCGACGGCCCCGGATTTCCCAGGCTACCGCCGTCCACGTAGGCCACGAGTTCCGACATCAGTTCGGCTCTTGGTGCCGCTCCTTGCAAGATGCGCCGAACTCGCTTCTGCGTCAAGACGATTATTTGGTTCCCTTTCAAGCGTTTTAGTTGCCTTTTTCTTCTCTGTGCAACATCTGTGCAAAAAACGGGTGAATTAGAATGGCCTGTGGATAAGTCTTCGCTGGACAACCGTTTGCATTTCCCGTTATGCACAGGTTTTGAAAAGGCGATTGCACCGAAAGTTTGCGTTGACATTTATGAATGGTCTGTTAAGGTTGCTTCCGTCGACGGTCGAAAGGGTTGGCACAATAATACTGAGCCGGTCCAAAGTAGACTGAGTGATCGGTTGGGCGGGGCAACCCGTCAGACTGCCGGACCCGAAAAATCCGACGTGCTCTGCGAGGACACGTTGGGGTCTGGAACCGCGAAAGCGGTGATTGCATCAGGGGCTGTGACGGTGCATGCCTCCACGCTGTTAGCTCCCTCGCAGGAGCCGGCGGCTAGAGCATAACCAATGTCACGGCCCTTTTAATTTTTCCCCACACTTTTTTCACCGCTTCTCCTCTCCCGGCTTTTGAACTGACTTCCATCCCATTCGGCAGCCGCCACACCGAACGCGCCGATAACCAGAGAATTCTCCGTTCCTGTTCATTCCAGCGAACAGGATTTCGCCGTCTCCCCGCCAGTCAGAATATCTGTCCTAGAAAATCGTTTTATTAATCTGTCTTGTGGGATAATTTCACCCCGTAAGCAACTCCGCGCCGGCGCATGCGCTGTCACGGAGACACTACCGATCTTCTAAAGGCGGAAAAATCTCATGGCCAAGAATCCCCTGACTCGTCGTCAATTCATCCATCTCGGTACTGGAGCTCTCGCCGCCACCAGCGTAGCGAAAGTCATCCTGCAACCTCATCTCCTGTCGGCCGCCGCGCGTCCGGTGGCACCCAGCGACACGGTGCGCTTCGCCTCCATCGGAACCGGCGTTCGCGGATGCGAACTCCTCGAAGCCACCACCCACGTACCCGGCGCCCAGTGCGTTGCCGTCTGCGATCTTTACGACAGCCGGCACACCGCCGCGCGCGAGGCCGTGGGCAACCCCAGCGTCGCCGCCACCCGCGAATATCGCGCCATTCTCGATCGCAAGGATATTGACGCCATCATCCTCGCCGTCACCGACCACCAGCACCGCCACATCTTTGAGGATGCCTGCGCCGCCGGCAAAGACGTTTATTGCGAGAAGCCCATGTCCCACACCGTCGATGACGGGTTCGCCATGGTCGACGCCGCGCAAAAGAACAAACGCATCATCCAGATCGGCAGCCAGCGCGTCAGTTCCATCCTTTACGCCAAGGCAAAAGAGATTTACGACTCCGGCAAGCTCGGCGACGTGTTTTCCATCAATGCCTACTGGGACCGCAATTCTCCCAGCGGCGCCTGGGTTTACCCGATTCCTCCCGACGCCAGCGAAAAGACCATTGACTGGAACACATTCCTGGGCAGCGCCCCCAAGCGCCCCTTCGACCCGGTCCGCTTCTTCCGGTGGCGCTGTTTCACCGACTACGGCGAGGGACTGGCGGGCGACTTGTTCGTTCACTTGATCTCCGGCATCCACTACATCTCCGGTACCACTACTGTCGCCCAGCGCGCGCAGTCCTCCGGCGGTCTGTTTCACTTCAAGGACGACGGCCGCGAGTTCCCCGATCTGATCGAAACCATGTACGACTATCCCAGCTTCCGCCTCACAGTACGCTGCAACCTCAACAATGCCGGCGGGGAATTCTTCGCTTTCTATGGCACCGCGGGCACGCTCATCATCAAGGATACGACCCTGACCTACAAACCTGAGAACACGCGTCCGGAACCGGAGGGTTACTCGACGTTCGGCTGGCCCCGGGAACTGCGCGAGCAGTATCTGAAGGACTGGAACCAGCAACACCCGGCAACCGCGGCCCTGGCGGCGAAAGTGGACGAGGAAACCGAGTCTTACACCACGCCTCCCGACTACAGCGACACGGTTGACCACCAGGCCAACTTCTTCAACGCGGTCCGCACCCGCAAGCCGGTCACCGAGAACGAGATGTTTGGCAACAACGCCGCCATCGGCTGTCACCTGTCGAACTTCTCCTATTTCAACCGCTCGGCCGCCATCTGGGACCCGAACGCCAGAAAGATCGTCAAGGGATAAGAGAAGAGAAGAAGAAGAGGGGTGCCCCACGTCTCGCCGTTTTTGCGAGACGTGGGGGTTTTCATTCTGGGCCCGGAAGGTTCTTGACTCTTACTGTACTACGTGTTATAGTACACATCGTG
>Ga0181536_10000670_pt1 | contig 40938 bp, 40 predicted proteins | sample PEATcosm2014_Bin_41_FD_121105 | JGI IMG/M metagenome (GOLD analysis project Ga0181536, IMG submission 121105) | Peatland microbial communities from MTU Mesocosm Facility, Houghton, MI, USA - PEATcosm2014_Bin17_60_metaG | ecosystem: Environmental > Terrestrial > Soil > Wetlands > Peat | place...
CGTGCGCGAGATCAATCGCAGCAAAGCGCTCATCATCGTCGAGCACGACATGCAGTTCATCCGCATGATCGCCAAGCAGGTGACCGTTTTCAATCAAGGCGCTGTTCTCGTCGAGGACAATGTCGAAAACATCATGCGCAACCCCCTGGTGCGCGACATTTATCTTGGCAAACAGGCGGCGGCATGATGCTGGAAGTCACCGAACTGCGCACGGGATACGGCCGCATTCCCATTCTCAATGGGGTCAGCTTCGCGGTCGAGGAAGGCGAGTTCGTCGGCGTTCTCGGCCATAACGGCATGGGTAAGACGACGCTGCTCAAAGCGTTGATGGGCTTTCTGCCGGCCACCAGCGGGCATGTGCGCTTTGCGGACGTGGATGTGACGCAGGCGGCCCCCTACGAACGCGCGCGCATGGGGCTCGGCTATGTGCCGCAAGGGCGCGAAATCTTCCCCGGGCTCACCGTCTTCGACAATCTGCGGATGGGATGCACCAAGGAAGGCGGCGCCGAGCGCGACATTATCGCGCCGATCCTCGACGACTTTCCTCGCCTCAAGCCCCTCCTCGATCGCGTCGGCGGAGCGCTGTCGGGGGGCGAGCAGCAGCTTCTGGCGATCGCCCGCTGCCTTTGCGGCAAGCCGCGCCTGGTGCTCCTCGACGAGCCGACCGAGGGCATCCAGCCTTCGATCATCGACGAGATTGTCGACACCCTGAAGCGGCTTCGCGAAAAGAAGGGGCTGACCATCATTCTCGTCGAGCAGAATCTCGACTTCATCGCCGCGCTTTCGCAGCGAATTCTCATCATCCAGAAAGGGACGATCACCCAGGAGGCGAGGCCAAACGATCTCGCCGATCCCGGTCTGGTCGGCGAATTTATCGGCATCGCCGGCTAGTGCGATCCGCATGGCAATGACAACGAAGGAGAGCAGACCATGACCGTGAAAAGACCCAATCTCAATCAGCTGCGCGCCGTCGCCGAAGATCTCGGCATGAACATGAGCGACGCGGATCTGGAATCGTACAACGCGCTGCTGCAAGGGAATTTCGCCGCTTATGACCTAATCGAAGCGATGCCCGACTACGTGCCGGAAGTGAAGTATCCCCGCACGCCCGGCTATCGCCCGGAAGGCGAAGAGAACAAATACAATGCATGGTATTACAAGACGACGATAAAGGGCGCGCCCAGCGGCAAGCTCGCCGGCAAGACGATCGCGCTTAAGGACAATATCTGCCTTGCGGGCGTGCCGATGATGAATGGCGCGTCGACGCTCGAAGGCTATGTTCCCAACACCGATGCGACGATCGTCACCCGCATTCTCGACGCGGGCGGCACTATTCTCGGCAAGACCCATTGCGAATATTTCTGCTTCTCCGGCGGCAGCCACACCAATGCGACGGGCCCTGTCCATAATCCTCACAAGATGGGCTATTCGGCCGGCGGTTCGTCTTCGGGCAGCGGCGTCGTGGTGTCGACCGGCGAGGCCGATATGGCGATCGGCGGCGATCAAGGCGGTTCGATCCGCATGCCCGCGTCTTTCTGCGGCATCTATGGCATGAAGGGAACGCATGGCCTCGTTCCCTATACCGGCGTCATGCCGATCGAGATCACGCTCGACCACACCGGGCCGATGACCAGCACCGTGCGCGACAATGCGCTTCTGCTGGAGGTGCTGGCGGGGGCCGACGGCCTCGATCCCCGGCAATACGCGCCCAAGGTCGCGGAATACACGAAGGCGCTCGAAGGCGGCGTCAAGGGCTTGCGGATCGGCATCGTCAAAGAAGGTTTCGGGCTCGCGAATTCCGAAGGCGACGTCGACGAAAAAGTGAAGACGGCCGCCAAGCTCTTCGCCAAGCTTGGGGCGACCGTCGATGAGATCTCGGTCCCCATGCATCTTCTCGGCCCCGCCATCTGGTTGCCGATCGCCGCCGAAGGCGCGACCGAGCTGATGATGAAGGGCAACGGCATGGGCACCAATTGGCGCGGGCTCTATACGACGAGCCTGCTCGACGCCCATTCCGCCTGGAAGCACCGCGCGGACGAGCTCTCCGACAGCCTCAAGATCACGATGTTGCTGGGGCAATATTTCACCAAGCATTATCGCGGCCATTACTACGCCAAGGCGCAGAATTTGAGCCGCAAACTACGCGCCGCCTACGATGCGGCGCTGGCGAATTACGACCTGCTTCTCATGCCGACCCTGCCGGTCAAGGCGACGCCGCTGCCGCCCCCCGACGCGTCGCGCGAACTCTACCTTCAGCGCGCATTCGAAATGATAGCGAATACGGCGCCTTTCGACGCGACCGGGCATCCCGCGATGACCCTGCCTTGCGGCATGGGCGACGGCCTGCCGATCGGGCTGATGCTGATCGGCAAACATTACGACGAGTCGACGATCTATCGGGCCGCCGCGGCCTTCGAAGGCGCCGGCGACTGGAAGAAGATGTGAAGCGGCAAGACGGCCAGCGCACGCGCTGGCCGTCGCCGTGACATCATAACGGAGGCGACGATGGATCTTGGATTAAAGGGCAAGAACGCATTGGTCACCGGCGGCAGCAAAGGCATCGGCCGCGCCGTCGCCGATCTGTTCGCCGCCGAAGGCGCCAATGTCGCGATATGCGCGCGCAACGCCGACGAAGTGAGCGGCGCGGTGAAAGCGCTCGCGCAGACGGGCGTCAAGGCGTGGGGCAAGGCGCTCGACGTCGGCGATCCCGTCGCGTTGAAGCAATGGGTCGACGGCGCCGCAGACGAACTCGGCGGCGTCGACGCGATCGTGTGCAACGTCAGCGCACTCGCCGTCGGCAACACGCCCGAGACCTGGGAGAGTTCGTTTCGCGTCGACATGATGCACACGGTGAACGCCGTCGCGGCCGCGCTTCCCTATTTGGAGAAGTCCAAAGCCGCTTCGATCGTGATCGTATCGAGCGTTTCCGGCGTCGAGGTGGATTTCGCCGCCGGCTCCTACGGCGCCATCAAGGCGGCGCTGATTCACTATGCCAAGGGACTGAGCAATCAGCTCGTCGCGAAAGGCATTCGCGTTAACGCGGTGTCGCCGGGCAACACCTATTTCGAAGGCGGCATATGGCAAAACATCGAGCGCGGCATGCCCGAGCTGTATAAGACGGCAATCGCGTTGAATCCGACCGGGCGAATGGGCACGCCGCAAGAAATCGCCGTCGGCGTCGTGTTCCTGGCGAGCCCGGCGGCAAGCCGTATCTCCGGCGCCAATCTCATCATCGATGGCGGGCTCACCAAGGCCGTCTAGCGATGTCGACGGACGCTCCGCGGCCCGTCGCCTGTCCGTAACACGGCCGAGACTCCGGTCCTCCCGCTCGTTGCAAAGCCTCCCCGAACGGGCGTCCATGCGCCAAGGTCGCGGCGTTGAGGATCGCGACAATAGGAGAGGCGTCCATCGAGAATGTCGGCATCATCGGACTCGATCCGGCCAAGAACGTATTTCAAGCGCACGGGGCGCGTGCGGATGGATCAACGGCGCTCCGCAAGAAAATATCTCGGGCCAAGCCGCCGTCGCGACCGCCAAACCGCCTCTCGATCAGACCGCTCTCGCGTAATCGGCGCTCTTCACGGACGACTAACTTGCTCATGACGGATGAGAAGAATTGCCGGTCAACCCGCCGCGATCGGACCGTGGTGAATGCGAAAGAGCGCCCTCACATTGCGGGCGCATCCCAAGCGAGCACGCGGATCGGCGTGGGATTGAAGCCGTTGCAGGGATTGTTGATCTGCGGGCAGTTGGAAATGACCAACAAGATGTCCATCTCCGCGGTGATGTCGATATAGCCGCCCGGTTCCGAGATTCCGTCGACGACGGTGAAATTGCCGGAAGGGTCGATCGGAACGTTCATGAAGAAATTGAGATTGGAGACGATGTCGCGTTTCGTCAGTCCGTGTTTCGAAAGTTCGAGGACGAAGTTCTCGCGGCAGGCGTGCTGATATTTCGTCGCTTCGCCGAACCGGACGGCGTTGCTTTCGCAGGAGCAACAGCCGGCGGAGGTGTCGTGCCGGCCGCAGGAATCCGCCGTCACGCAGGCCATGACGCGGCCTTCGCTCGAAAGCAGCCGGGTCCCCAGACCGACATAGGGCGAGCGCTGCGCGCGGATCGTGTCCTGTGAGCTGTATCGCTCCGTGGGATCGTCGGCCCGATAGAGCAGAGCGTCGACCGCCTGTTGTCCCTCGCTGTCGATGACGCGCACCGTCTGACCCTTGCGGATCAATCCCGACCAGGGTCGTTCGGCCGGAATCCTGTGGTCATAAATCGCGTTCAGCGCGTCGAAAGAAGCCGTCGAGGGCGAGAGGGTCGCGGTCATCTTCAATGCTCCTTAAACATAAAGCCGATCGGTGAAGGCGAAGGCGCGCGTGACCTCGGCGGAGAATGTGCGGCAGATATCTTCGGAGCCCGCCGCCGGAGCCCGATAGCGGACAAGCGATATCGGACCGGGGGCGAACGCGGGGGCCGGATCGAAGGGGTGCGGACAATTCGAGAAGACAAGCCGCGCGTCCATTTCGGCGCGCAGATCGACGAAGTCTCCGGCCTTCTTGCAAGAGGCGTCCCAGGCGAACTGCCCGGCGTCGTCGACCGAAACGGGGGCGAACCAGCTCACGCAAGGTGGGATGTCGCGACGCTCCAGGCCGATCTTGGCCGCCGCAGCGACGAAATTCTCGCGGGTGTTGCGCAAGCTCGGCTGGCCAAAGGCCGCCAGAGTCGATGCCGGCGTCGAGCCGCCGGCCAGGGCGTCATGGGCGCCGCTGGTGTCGCCGACAATGGAGAGGAAGACACGCCCCATATCGGTGAGGAGAACTCGGCCTTTCCTCAGACGAGCGCTCCATTGAATTTTGACGGTGTCGCCGGCGTTCAGGCGCTCGGAGGCGTCGTCGGACCGCCAGCCGATCATAGCCGCGCTCGAGGCGCCGCTGATATCGGTGACGCGCACGACCTCGCCTCGCCGCAGCGTGAGGCTGGCGTACCAGCCGCCGGGCACGTCCTCGCGAGCGATGATCGCGTCCTCGGGGATAGGCGAACTCGATATCGGCGTCAGCGCGGGCGCCGCCGGAGCTTTCGTTCCCTGACCCGCGGCTCGCAGTTCCTCATAGCGGCGGCGGTTGGCTTCGGCTTGGGCGCGTTTGGCGTCGAAATCGGTCATGGCTTCAACTCCGAGAGGGCGACTCGCGTTGACTTGGACTAGGCGATCGAGAAGTGCGCTTCGACGGGTTTCCCCGCCTTGCCGTTGATCGGCAGGATGTCTTGCGGGCATGCGGAAAAGGCGATGACGATGTCCATTTCCGCGCGCAGGCGCACGAACCCGCCGGGCGTTGGGCGCGGCGGCGCGGCGAAGGCGAGCTCGCCGTTCGAAGCCCACGGAATGTTCATGAACAGGTTGAGCGGACTGGGCACTTCGGGGGGCTTGAGGCCGAGTTCGCCCATGGCGGCGAACAGATTGTCCTGACAATTGTCGTGATGACCCTCCACGCCGAGGAAGGCATAGCGATATTCGTCGCAGGCCGCGATCAGCGTGTCATGCACCCCGCCGGACGTGTCTTCGACGAGAGTGAGGATCGGACGACGGCGATTGCTGCGCAAGATGTCGCCGGGCCGAGGCGATATGCGCAGCGTATGGGCGCGCGTATGTTCGTTCGACATGAACTCGCCGAGGTCGTGTCGATGGAACGCCCAGGTGTCCACCACCTGCTCGCCGTGCGTATTGACAACCGTTATCGTTTGTCCGGCGGCGACGAACGCGGCTTTGCCGCGCCGGGCGGGAATTTCGATGAGTGACATCCGGAGGCCTCCCTTCAACGACGAACCGCGATCATGTCGATCTCGACGATGCCGTCGCGCGCCAGACCGGTCACGCCGACCGTCGTGCGCGCCGGTCGTCGATCGAGCGGAAAATACGAGGCGTAGATTGCGTTCATGATCGCGTAGTCGCGTTGGAAATCGGTGAGAAAAATGCGCACGCAGACGACGTCGGCGAGTGTGAGGCGGCAACCCGCGAGCACGCGCGTGAGGTTATCCATGACCTTATGGGTCTGCGCTTCGATGCCGGGCGGAACGGGCAGGCTGTCGTCGTCGGGATCGGTCGCCAGCTGACCGGTGACGAACACGAAGCCGCCGGCTTCGACGGCGTGGCTGTAGGGCCCCACCGGTTTGGGCGCGCCGGGAAGCAGGTGAAAAAGCGGATCCATGGAAAGTCTCCTCAAGGGTTGGCGATGGGGCGGTCGGCGTAACGCTGCAAGAACTGGCGAGCGCGTTCGCTCGTCGGGTTGGTGAAGAACGCCTCGGGCGAGCCGGTCTCGACGACCTTGCCTCGATCGAGAAAGAGGATTCGGCTCGCGACCTCGCGAGCGAAGGCCATTTCGTGGGTCACGACGATCATCGTCATGCCCTCGCGAGCCAGATCGCGCATGACGAGCAGGACCTCGCCGACAAGTTCCGGGTCGAGGGCGCTCGTCGGCTCGTCGAACAGAATGAGGTCCGGGCGCATGGCGAGCGCTCGGGCGATGCCGACGCGTTGCTTTTGCCCGCCGGACAGTTTCGCCGGGAAGGCGCCGCGCTTATCCGCCAGGCCCACCTTGGCGAGCAGCGCGAGCGCTTCGTCCCGCACTTCGGCGTGAGGCCGTTTCTGGACATGGAGCGGCGCTTCCATCACGTTTTGCAAAACCGTGAGATGAGGCCACAGGGCGAAGTGCTGAAACACCATGCCCATGCGCGTGCGCGCCTTCGACAACTCGCGATCGAGCATGAGTCGACCATCGTTCATCACGCCGACGCGTGCGCCGTTGAGATAGACGTCGCCCGCGTCGGGTCTTTCCAGCCAGTTGATGCAGCGCAGCAGCGTCGACTTGCCCGATCCGGACGGGCCCAACACGCAGACGGTCTCGCCGCGGTCCACCTGAAAGCTGACCTCGCTCAGAACCGTCGCCGCGCCAAACGTCTTGGATACGCCGACCACATTGAGGATCTTGGCAGCCATTCCAGCGGTCTCCTTCAGCGCCGGACTTCGGCGACGCGGCCAAGCGCGGAGACGCCGGCCTCGACCAAGAGGCAGAGTCCCCAATACAGAAATACGGCGGTGATGAAGGCGGCGAAGGGGACGTAATGTCGTGACTGGATCGAACTCGCCGCATGCGTCAGTTCGGAGAGCGCGATCGTGGTCAGAAAGGCGCTGTCCTTGATGATTTGTATCATCTGATTGCCGATGACGGGCCCCGCCGCGAGCACCAATGGCGGCAGCACGATGCGGCGAAACAACCCCAGTCCGTGGAACCCAAAAGCGACGCCCGCCTCTGCCGGCTCCGGCGCTTGCGCCTCCCAGGCGCCGCGCAGAATTTCAGCCATATAGGCCGTGTTGTAGAGAACGAGCGCTGCGAGGCCCGAGCCCCAATTGTCGAGGCGAAGGCCCAATGAGGGCAGCCCATAATAGATGACGTAGACCAGAAGCAGGAACGGCATGCAGCGCATGCCGTCCACAAAGGTCCGCGCCAGCCAGAGCGGAAGGCGATGCCGCGAACGCAGCGCGGGCGTCAACACAGCGCCGAAGGCGAGCGCGAGAACGGCGGAGACGACCGCGATGATCGCGGTGTTTTCGAGGCCCTCCAACAAGAGGCCGCGCTCGCTCCAGACCACGCCGAAATCGCGGATCACGACGCGAGCTCCGCTTTCGATTGCCGACGCTCGAGCCAACGCTGCAGCATGAGGAGGGCGAATACGATGGGCACATAGATCGCCAGGGCGACGAGGTACGGCGGCAAGGGTTCGTAGGTTTCGGCGCCGACGCGTTGCGCCGCGCGCGTGATGTCGACCACGCCGACCACCGCCAGAACGGGCGTCACCTTGATGAGCATCGACATTTCATTGACGAGCCCGGGCAGACTCGCCCGCGCGATTTGCGGAAGCAGAATTCGCCGAAAACGGAGCGCGGCGCCCATGCCGACCGACTGTGCGGCTTCGTATTGGTCCTTGGGGAAAGCGAGAAGCGAGGCGCGCCAGACCTCGCAATTGAACGCCGACGTATTCATCACCAAGGCGAGAAGCGCCGCCGAATACGGCCCGATCGGAACGCCGACATTCGGCAGCGCGAAAAACAGAAGCAGCAGCAGCGTCACCAGCGGCGTCGCGCGCAGCAGGCTGACATAGAGCGCGACGATGCGTCCCAGCAGCGGAACTTGCGCCCAGCGAGCGATCGCCAGGGCAAGGCCGATCGGCAATCCCAAGAGGATGCCGAGGACGGACAGGGTGAGTGTCGCCCCGGCGCCTTTCAGGATCGATAGCGCATCGCTCGCGGTCATGTCCGTCGTCGCCTGTCGGAGCCCTGATCAGAACTCAGGCTCGAAGGTCACCGGCAGATCGGGGAAGGATTGGCCAAACCACTTCTTCTGCAATTCGGCGAACCGACCCGTCTCCTTCTGCTTGGCGATGAAGCCATTGAGGAATTCGACCAGCGAGGCGTTGTCCTTCGCGACCGCCCAAGCCGGGAAGGATTTGCCCGATACGGCTTGCCCGAGTTCGAACACCGCCGGCTTTTCGGCCACGAGGGTTTGCAGGTTGATGACCGTGTTGACGACGTAATCGGTGCGCCCGAGCGCAAGATCCTGATAGGCGTCGGGATAGGAAGTGTATTCGACGATCTTGCCGAGCTTGCCGCCGTCCTTTTGCAAGGTGGCGTCGAGCTCGGGCAGGCGCGCCAGCAGGGCGCTGCCGGCTTGAACGCCGACTGTCTTGCCGCTGAGGTCCTTCACCGACTTGATGCTGTCGTCGCCCTTTCGCTTCACGTAATAATGCGTCGCGTCGGCGATCGGGCTGGTGAAATCCAGCGATTTCTTGCGCTCCTTGGTGATGATCGCCGCAGTGATCGCCACGTCGTATTTGCCCGTGCTGACGCCCGCCAGAATGCCTGTCCAGGGCAGAATTTCCTGGCGGATTTCGAAGGGCGCGTATTTGCGCAGATCCGCGATCATTTCATTGTCGAAGCCGGTTGGCGTCCCATCTTTGACGAATTCGAACGGACGGAAATCGTCCTCGGTGGCGACGATCAGATAGCCGCGCTTCTTGATCTCATCGAGGCTTGCCGCCTGGGCGCTGACGCCCAAGGCGGATATCGCCAGTGGCAGGGCGACGACAGCCAGTAGCGTCCGGCGCGAAAATTTGAGGAATTTGGAGCTCGCAGACAACATTTTGGAACCTTTCCTGACGGTGATCGATTCGGCTTTGCCGCGCGGCGTTTCGTCCCAGGCGTTTTTTTGTTTTCGATCGGCGCGTCAGTCGAAACTGAACCCGCGCCGCCGTAGAAAGACAGGAAACGCCGCCCCTTCCGGAGCGGCGGCCTGGCGAGCTTTGTCTTCGGACCAGCCGTAGAATTCGGCTTCGCCATATTTGGCGTCGTCGCGGCGCTGGTCCTTCGGAATCGCGTGCCGCGCCTCTCGGCGGCGGTCGTAATCGTCGATCGCGCTTGGCAAGGCGCCGTCGTCGTAGACGTCGCGATGCGTCGTGACCGAGCGGGGCAGCCGGAGGCTTACGCGGCCCTCGCCGGAGGGATAGCCCAGACACAGGCCGGCGACGGGGAAGACCATGTCCGGCAACGCGAGGATCTCGGCGACACGGTCGACTTCGTTGCGGATGACGCTGATCGGACAAACGCCCAGACCCTTGGCCTCGGCGCACAAAATCATGGTTTGCAAAGCGAGGGCGGCGTCGACGGCGGCATTGAAGAAGCCCTCGAGCGAGCCGTTTCTGACCGGCTTGCCGCGCATTTCCCCGATCCGCTGCAGTCGCCGTGCGTCGCCAAGAAAAATGAAGAACGCCGGAGCGGCGCCGATCCACGGCATTTTGGGAAACAGCGCCCCGATCGCCGCGCGCTTGTCGGCGTCGGCGACGCGAAGGATTGACGCCTGTTGGAAGTCCGATTTCGCGGAGCTGCTGAGCGCCGCCGCGACGAGAAGTTCGAGCAGCGGCTCCTCCGGCGCGACGGCGCTATATCGGCGCACCGTCTTGCGCGCCAGCACCGCGCCAAGAAACGGATCGTCGTCGAGCTCCCCGAAGGACGGTCCGCCGTCGTCGAAACGGGCGGCGATGAGGCTTGCGAAATCGCTCATTGTCGAGCTTTCCCGAAACGAGCAAGGCGTTGGGTCGCCCATAAGCGCGAAGCAGCGCTATTGGCGGTCGCCGCCATATTGTCATCGGCGGCGTCGCGTTCGGCCTGCGTCGGGGCGCCCCAACGTTCGCGCGGGTCGGCGCGGCCGGGAAGCACGAGCTTGCCCGCGACATCGCTGGCCTGCTTGGCCGAGCTTTCAAGGATGCGATCCCCGATCGCCGCGACCGTTGCGTTGCGGACCCCGGCATCCTTTGTGGCGTCGATGTCCGAGGCTGGACAAATCGCTCGGCCGCCGCGCAAGATGAGATCAAAGCCTTGGTCGCCGCTCATCACCCTTGCCATTCCACGCGCCTTCGGCGCCCTACTAGATATGAAGCATGCTTCGCATTTGGATGAGCAACTCCCATGCCAAACCCTGAGAAGGGTCGACGCGCCCTGCCGGCCGGGCGCGACCGACAAGAATTGGCGACGCCGACAGCGGCGGTTTCCAGGAACGGCGATGCGGGCCAGAATTGGGCGCTCGGCGAGCGTCCGGGCTTCCTGATTCGGCGGCTGCACCAAATTCATGTTGCTTTGTTTTCAAAGCATTGCGGGCAATTTGGCGTCACGCCGGTTCAATTCAGCCTGATGTCGGCGCTCGCCGCGCGAGGCGTCGCCGATCAAACGATGCTGGCCGCCGACATCGCCTTGGATCGCACGACGACGACCGGCGCGGTGAAGCGTTTGCAGGAGCGCGGGCTCACCCGCCGCGTCGTCAATGCAGGCGATCGCCGCGCCAAGCTTTGGTCAATGACCAAGCAAGGCGCCAAACTTCTGGGCGAAATGCAGCAAAGCGTGCGCGAGGCTCATGATGCGACCATCGCCGCCCTAGAGCCTGAAGAGAGGGCCCTGCTGACCGGACTCCTGAGTCGGCTCGTCGCCAACCACGAGGATATCGAGACAGGCCAAATCGATGCGCTTTGATCATCGGCGCGCGGCGATCCGTCCCGCGCCGTGACAAACGCGTTCGATCAGCAAATGCGCATTTCGCTCAAGAGATGAACAAAGTGCCCATACTTTAGCAAATTCACCTTCGTGCAATTCATTAGGGGTTGCTTATGCAGAACCGGCGCCGGGATCATCCGACGGCGCTGACTCACAGCGAAATTGGGGTTCGCCTCGTCACCAGCTTTGGCCGGAGGCTCAACCAGAGGTTTGTCCGCCGCGTTGCGGATTCGGAAATTCGAACTGAGCTATCTCGATCAGTATTTCGCGGAGACGCTCGACGACCTTCTCAACGCGAATTCTGCCTCGCTCGGCGGTTGCGACCGTCGCATCGCCCCACGTGCCGGTCGGCTGGAAATCGCGTGTCAGCCAAGCGACCGTCGCTCCAGTCAGCTCAAGCGACAGATGCCGCGCGGTGAAATCCGGGTAGGCGGTCTCGACGCGATCGGAGCGCACCCGATCGCGAGAAAGCGCCAGCATGACGCTCGTTTCCCAATCGCCGGCATGAATGCCAAAGGCGGCTTCGGCGTCGGTGACCGCGAGCGGGTCCGCCACGACGGCGGGCGGAAAGAGCTGAAACACCATGAGGCCCGTCCGCGCACGCACATCGCGGGCGATGACCTCGAGCAGCGCCCGATTGCCGCCATGACAATTCCATAGCACGAGGCGTCGGAAGCCGGACGCCTGCGCGCTCGCCGCAATGTCTTGCACAACCGCCGTCATCGTCGCAGCCGAGAGCCAGAACGAACCCGGAAATCCAACATGCTCGTTCGATTTGGAAATCGGCAATGTCGGGAGGCGGTAGATTTTGGCGTCGTCGGTCAGGCGTTCCAAAGCCATTTCGAGAAAGCGCTCCGAAAAATACAAGTCCGTGTCGACGCTGAGATGCGGGCCGTGCTGCTCTAGCGAGCCGATCGGCAACACGAGCGCGGCATTGGCCTTGTCGAGGTCGCGAACCTCCATCCAGGTCATCCTGGCGATGTTGCGTTCCATGGGCGCAGCCATTTGAATCCTCTTTCCATACGACGCCGGATCAACTTGCCGCCAATGCGCTGGCGCGGAGTTCGGCCTTGGCGATCTTTCCTGTCGGCGTCATCGGGAACCGATCGATGCGACGGATGACCAGCGACGAAACGTCGTAATCGACGCTTGGAGCGATCGCAGCTTTCAGCGCGTCGAGATCGAGACCGGCGTCTCCGGTGACGAACGCCACCGGCCTCTCGCCTATCTTCGGGTCGGGCAGCCCAACGACCGCCGCCTCTCGCACGCCATCCTGGGCGGCAAGCGCCTCCTCGACATCACGCGGAAACCATGTGCGGTCGGCGACCGTAATGAGTTCGGCGAAACGGCCGCGCATCGTGACGATTCCGTCGACATCGATGCTTCCGGCGTCTCCGGTATGAAGAAAGCCGCCCCGTAAAGTCTCGGCCGTTTTTTCCGGTCGGTTCCAATAGCCCACCATGTATCCGCCAGTCAGGCAGATCTCGCCCAGTTCGCCCGGCCGCGTCTCGCGCCCGTCCGCGTCAAGGATCCGCACATCCTTGTCAGGGAGGGAGAGACCGATGGATCCGAGCTTTTCGTCGGGAGCGAGAACGGGTTCGCCGAGGGCCACGAAGCCGCCGAGTTCGCTCTGACCGTAACTCTCGACGAGCGGCAATCGCAGCTCATCGCGCCAAGCCCGTTTCAAGGATTGAGGCGCAGGGCCTCCGCCGGACATTCCGAAACGAAGTTTCGTTGGCGCGCGGCCGCGAGCGCGTGAGACTTCCAGGATATCGGTCAGCAAGGTCGGATTGGCCACGAACATCGTGGCCCCGGAACTCTCCAGCGCGTCGTAGCCCGTCTGCGCCGTCCACCGGCCCATCACGTTCACCGTCGCCCCGCGATGGAGCGGCGCCAGAAGATTGCCGACGAGATGATAGGAGCTCGACAATGCGGTTGGCCCGAACGAGACGTCGCGCGCGGTGATCCGCAACCGCTCCGCGATGCAATTGGTGGCGCGCATCGTCGGTTCGTGCGCCAGGCAGGCTCCTTTCGGTCGCCCCGTCGTTCCCGAAGTGTAAGAGAGATGCGCGATCGCCGTTTCGTCGGCCGGGTCCGCCGGCGCGGGCAAGCGAGCCGCCAGAAGGTCCGGCAGACTTTCGGCGCCGTCTTGCGGCCCGTCCATGCAAACCAGCCGCGGCGTCGGCGAAAGCGCTTTGGCGGCGCGGCGCACCGCATCGCTCATGTCGTGGGTGTAGATGATGATCGAGGGCGTGTGATCGCCAAGATAGTATTCGAGTTCGTCGGCGAATTTCACGTTGACGAGGGCCGAGATCGCGCCGATCCGCCAGCATGCGAACATCGACACGAGATAGTCCATGCCATTGTGCGCGAAGATCGTAACGCGATCGCCTTTCCTCGCGCCCAGATGGCGCAGCATGCCGGCGGAGGCTTCGATCGCCTCGGCGGCCTGGGCGAATGTCAGCGCGCGATCCCGGTCGACCCAGCGGAAGCAGATTCGATCCGGGCGCCGAACGGCGCCGTCGCGGACGAGTTGGTGCATCAGCATTGGAGACCTCCTTGTCTTGCAACCGTGGTCATTCTTCCTGATAAGGCTGCATCAGGGCCGCCGGGCTTCGCGCTCGCCCGAAAAGTCCCGAGATCGCGACGACCGTCATGAGGTAGGGCAGAGCGATGAAGAGCTGCGGGGCGACCGGCAGTGCGAGAAGCTGCAATGACAAGCCGAGCGCGTCGGCCAAACCAAAGGCGAAAGCGGCCAGGATGGCGGCAAAGGGATTCCAGCGCCCGAGAATGACGATGGCGAGAGCAATGAAGCCGCGGCCGGCGACGATCGTGTCCCTGAAGAGACCGACTTGGCACAGCACCAAGTAACCGCCGGCGAGCCCGGCGCCGACGCCGGAGAGAAGGATGCACAACAGACGCATACGGACCACGCTGAGGCCGGCGGCCGCCGCCGCGCGCGGGTTCTCGCCGACCGCCCTGAGGTTAAGTCCAAAGCGCGTGCGGTAGAGCACGAGGCCTGCCGCCACGGCGAGCGCCAACGTGGCGTAGAGCATGGGCGATTGCTGGAACAGGATCGGGCCGACCGCCGGCAGATTGGCGAGCCCCGGAATCGAGAAGGATTCGATCATTGGCGCGCTGGTGAGCGCTGGCACGTCGCCCATTGCGGCGCGGTAGATCACGCTCGCAAGACCCAGCGCCAACACGTTGAAGACGATGCCGACCACAACTTGGCTTGCCTGTACGACGACATAAAAGAAGGCCAGCAGGAGACTTGCAGCGAGCGCCGCGCCGACGGCGGCTAGAATTCCAATGGCCGGGCTGCCGGTCGCTACCGCAGCGAGATAGCTGGCGAGCGCGCCGATAAGAATCGTGCCTTCGACGCCGACATTGAGGACGCCAGATCGCTCAGCGTAAATCTCTCCCAGCGCCGCCAGCAGCAGGGGCCCGGACAACCGCACGCCGGCCGCTAGCCACGTGACCAGGAAGGTGGCGTCGAAGATCGTGCTCATGCGCGCGCCTTCGCCGCTGAAGGCGCCCTCAGGGCGATGCGGTGCGTGCGCGCAATTTCGGCGGCGAGCACAAAGAGCACGATCAAAGCTTGCACCACCTGAACGAGCGCCGAGGGCAGGCCGGTGTGCCGTTGCATGGCGTCGGCGCCGACCGTGAGGCCGCTATAAAGGAGGGACGCCACGACCGATCCTGGAACCGTCAACCGGCCCAGCAGGGCGGCGACGATGCCGATGAATCCGGCGCCCTGCGACAAACCGTCGAGGAGTCGATGCTGGACCCCGAGGATGGTGATGGCCCCGGCCAATCCGGCGAGGGCGCCGGCGACCAGACCGGCTTGAACGACGCGCCGGCCGACGTCGACGCCGCCATAGCGTGCGGCCTTTTGATTGAGGCCCGCCGCCACCAGTTCATAGCCTACCGCGCTTTTCTCCATGAGGACGAAGATCACGGCGGCCATAACGAGCGCGATGAGTATGCCGGCGTGGGTCCTGGTTCCCTCGATAATAATCGGTAGCCAGAAGGCCCGATCGATCAGCGATGTTTGGGGCTGGTCGCCGACGGCGCGCATGGGTCCCGAGACGAGGAACTGCACCAGCACGATCGCGATATAGTTCGTCATCAGCGAGATCAGCACGGTGTTGCCGCCGGTGCGCACCTGGAGGACCGCCACGATCGCGGACCATAACGCGCCGGCCATCGCTCCGACGAGAACGGCGAGAGCCACGACAATCGTCGACGGCAGCATGTCGAGAGGCAAGCCCGGACCCGCCCCGAGCGCGAAGGCCGTCGCCGTCGTCGAGCCGACGATCATGGCGCCGTCGAAACCGAGATACATGAAGCCGGAGCGCCAAGCGACGATGGCGCCGAGGGCGACGAGGATCAGCGGCGTCGCCTGCACTAGCGTGTAGCCGAAGCCGCGCAAGTCGAAAAACGCATTCTCGATGAGGGACAGGTACGCGGTTACTGGATTCGCGCCAAAGAGCGCGAACATTGAGCCGCCGGCCGCAACGGCCGCCACGATCGCCCCCGCGTATAGCGCGGCCAGGGCGAGCCGGCTGTCGAGCGGCGTCAAGCGACGAACGAGATACGGCGTCATGAACGGCCGCCTTGCGCCGGGGTTGCGCGACCGCCGGCCATGAGCGCGCCGATTGTCGCGAGATCGACCTGATCGGCGTCGAATAGGCCGGCGATCTTTCCGCCGAACATGACCGCGATGCGATCGGAGAGGTTCAGAATTTCTTCGAGTTCGGCCGAAACAAGCAAAATCGCTTTGCTCCCCGACCGCTGATTTAAAAGTTCGCTCCAGACGGCGCGCGTGGCGCCGATGTCGAGCCCGCGGCTCGGTTGCTCGACGAGAAGCAGATCCGGCTCCCGCATCACCTCCCGGCCGAGCACGACTTTTTGCAGATTGCCGCCCGAGAGCTTGCCGGCGGGAAATAGCGGCCCGGAGACCCTGACGCCGAAACGCTCGATCAGGCGACGGGCGTCGTCCAGGCCGCGGCGGCGATCCAGCAGGCCATCGCGCCGGCGATAGCGGCCGAGATCGCCGAGCATCGCATTCTCCAGGATGGAGAGTTCGACGAGCGAGCCGACGCGGCGTCGGTCGGCGGGAATATAGCCGATCCCCGCGGCGCGGCGTCGCGTCGGGCTCCAATCCGTAATGTCCTCGTCGCCAAAGCTGACGCCGCCGGACGCGACTGGCCTCAGACCAAACAGCGATTCGATCAGTTCGGCCTGGCCGTTGCCGTCGACCCCTGCGATGCCGACGATTTCGCCGGCGCGCAGATCGAGATCGAGGCCGGCGACCTTGATCGCCCCGGTTGCATCTCCCACCACCAGTTGGCGCACGGACAGAACGACGCGGCCCGGGCTTGTCGGCGGGCGCTCCATGGTCAGGCTCACCGAGCGACCGACCATCATGCGGACGAGTTCATCCTCGCTCGTCGCGGCGGTGGCGACGGTGGCGACGCGGCGCCCGTCGCGCAACACCGTGACGCGATCGGAGATCGCGAGCACCTCTTGCATCTTGTGGGTCACGATGACGATCGAGCGACCGGCGTCGCGAAGCGCCCGAAGCACGACGAATAGCGCCTGCACTTCCTGAGGCGTGAGAACCGCGGTCGGTTCGTCGAGGATCAAGACGCGCGCGTCGCGGTAGAGAAGCTTCAGGATTTCGACTCGTTGACGAACGCCGACGGGTAAGTGCTCGACGACCGCATCGGGATCGACGTCGAGCCCATAGGCCTCGGAGAGCATACGGATGCGGGCGCCCGCCTCGGCTGGATCGAACCTGGCGCCTCCGGGCAGCGCCAAGCCGCCCATGAGGAGGTTTTCGGTGACCGTGAACGGTTCGACCAGCATGAACTCCTGATGGATCATGCCGATGCCGCAGGCGATCGCGCTCTGCGGTCCGCTCATCTCCATCGGCGCTCCGTCGATCAGAATCGCGCCGGCGTCCCTGGCGTAGAGCCCATAGAGGATCTGCATCAGAGTCGACTTGCCGGCGCCGTTCTCGCCGAGAAGCGCGTGGATCTCTCCGGCGCGCAGATCGAAATCAATCTCGTCGTTGGCGAGAAGCGTCGGTGAGAAGCGCTTCGTTATGCCTCTGAGCGAAACGATCGGCCGATCGGGCGAGACGGGCGGCGCAGGGACCATCATAGCGTCGTTCCAACCAAGCGCGCGCGGCGGGGCGATATCCGCCGCGCGCCATGGCGACACTCATTTCAGCGCGCCCGCCACATCGATCTTGCCGTCCGCAACGTCTTTCCAGATCGTTTCGAAGGCGGTCCAAGTCTTGGCGTCGATGACCTTGGGATTGTAGGGCTGGCTCCCCGCGACAGTGAGCCAGAGGAAGTCGATCCGGGGCGCCCACACCTTGCCGCCCAAGAAGGAGCCGTCGGACGCCATGCCGGCGACCGCCTGAACGATGCCCCGGTTGTTCGCCGCGAAGCTCGTGCCGATGGCGCTCGGGGCGAGCGCGAGCTGATCGGCAAAGCAGCCGATGATTTTTGCGCCCTTGTCCGCGGCCCCCTGGATCGCGCCGACGCCGGTGAGATCCGCCGTGTGCCAAATCACGTCCGCGCCATTGCCTATCAGCGTGTTGGCGGCCTCTCTGCCCTTCGCGGCGTCGTTGTAATCGCCGGTGATGATGCCGGCGGCGCGAATACCGGGAACCGTTGCGGCCGCGCCGGCCTTGAACGCCTTGGCCATGGTCTGGGTGGTCGGATTGTCGCCGCCGCCGACGATCCCGACGGACTTCTTCGCCGACATCAAGGCCGCGAGGGCGCCGGCGCCGTACGCGATTTCGCTGTAGCGAGCGTCGAGATAAAGAACGTTGCCGGGAATCGTCGTTCCGCCCGGCGCGCTGGTCGTGGCGAAGAACTTCTGCTTGGGATATTCGGGTCCGATCTCGGCGAAGGCGCTGCCGAACTGGAATCCGTGCCCGACGATGAGGTCGTATCCGTCGTCGGCATAGCCGCGAACGACCTGTGGGATGGACGCCTGGGCGACATTCTCCGTGAAGGCGATCTTGAAGCCCTTGGCCTCCAAGGCTTTCAAGCCTTCATAAGCGCCCTGGTTCCAACCGCCGTCGGCGATGGAGCCTGGCAGCACCAGGGCCACCTTCAGGGTCGCGGCCCACGCGGCGCCGACCCCGGCCGCGGCCGTGACGGCCAACGCGGTCGTCGCCTTCAACAAGCATCGACGAGAAATCGACATCTTCAGCTCCTCTGTTGAGTTGGAGCGCCCTCGGGGCGCCAAGGCGGCTCTTAGGCTGGCGCTTTCGGCGCGATAGGATCCGAGCGGCGCCGGTCCCGAAGGACTTTGATTAAAACGCGCTCACGTGCGCACCTTAGGCGGGTCGTGGCGCCTGCGGGAAGATCGCATGCCGATAAGGGGGCTATATCACTCGCGTTATATCGAAGAGATTCGGCGGCCGAACGCCTTGGCCGAATGGTCGGCATTTTCGATATCCGCTTCCCGGATCGATCGCATGACGATGGAGCGAAGCCAGCGGATAGCCGGGCTGAAATGGTTTCGGTCGTGCCACAATTGATGGAAGCGCATGGCCGGGAAGAAGGCAGGCGCCGGCGCGACTTCGATCGGCAAATGCCGAGCGTGATATTCCGCGAACCGGCGGCCGGTCGTGAACACGAGATTCGTCTCCGCCAGCACATAGGGGACAAGATTGAACTCCGGCACCGTCGCATGGATGATTCGCCGATAACCGCCCCTTGCAAGCTCGCCGTCGATCGGGCCGGCGTCGCGGAGCGAGCTGGGATGCGGCGCCAGATGCTGAAGCGTCAGGTAATGTTCAAGTGTGCAACGGCCAGCGGCGACGACAGGGTGGCCACGCCGCACCATCAGCACCACATCGTCGTGATACAAAGGAGCCAGACGAAGCGTTTCCGACGGGCTCGGACTGTTGTCGATGACGAGATCGATTTCGCCCGCTTTCAATGCCTCGAATACGTCGAAGGCCGGGTCGATGGAACGAAATCTTACCCGCAGCCCCGCTCCAGCGGCGGCTACGGTCGCAATGATGCGCGGGACCATCGCTACGGCGAGACAATCGGCGCACGCGATCGAGAAGACCCGCGTCGCCTGCGCCGGCGCGAAGGTCGTCTTCGCGGCTGCGACGCCATCCAGCCGTTGAAGGACATCGGCGACAGCCTCCTTTACGGCGGCGCCACGCTCGGTCAGCACAAAGCCCGATCCGCTGCGCACAAGCAGCGGATCGGCAAACGCGATCCTCAGGCGCTTGAGCACGCGGCTCACGGAAGGTTGGGGCAGGTTCAGCCGCTCCGCAACCCGCGTGACGCTGCGATCCGTCAACAAGTGCCGGAGCATCATCAGATGCAAGACGTCGAGCGACTGGAGATCGGCGATGCTCATCGCGAAGCCCTCCGCATTGTGGCGAACCGAGAGATTCGCGCATGCAAGAGGCGCGCCACCGGGCTGCGGTTGGAAGGCAAATGTCTAGACCGCGTCACCCAGCGATGTCGCGATCCGGGCTTTGCGCGGCCGCGGAAAAGACGGGCTTTCGCTTCGCAAGAGCGCATTGGCGGGGCCGTCGCGCGATTGATGACGCCGCCCTCGTAGGCTGATGCTCGAACGGCGGCAGTCGGCGCATCCGGGTCTTCGCCGCCGTTGATGCGCGGGAAAGCGGATTGGTCCCAAAGCCCGAGGCTTTGGCTGCGCGATAAAGCGCGCCAACGCGATTTGGGACAAATGGCGGGCGGATTCTATTCTCCGCGCGAAACGCCGAAGACATGACCGCGCCCGCGACCGGCGCGACGCCGAAAACAACCCTTGATCAGCGGGCGCCGCCCGAACATGACGACGCCCCTGGCGGGGCTATCCCAGCCCGCCGACGCAGACATATTTCACGTCGAGATAATCCTCGATCCCGTATTTCGAGCCTTCCTTGCCCATGCCGGATTCCTTGACGCCGCCGAAGGGCGCGACTTCCGTTGTGATAAGGCCTTCGTTGACGCCGACCATGCCATACTTCAACGCCTCCGCGACGCGGAACGCGCGTCCGAGATCCGCGGTGTAAAAATAGGAGGCGAGGCCGAATTCGGTGTCGTTCGCCATCTTGACCGCCTCTTGCTCCGTCGCGAACTTGAAAACCGGCGACAGCGGCCCGAAGGTCTCTTCGCGAGCCACTGACATGTCCGGCGTGACGCCGGTCATCACGGTCGGCTCGAAAAACGTGCCGCCGAGTTTGTGACGTTTTCCGCCGGCGACGACCTGAGCGCCTTTGGCGAGGGCGTCGGCGATATGCTCTTCGATTTTCGCCACCGCCTTGGCGTCGATCAACGGACCTTGCTGGACGCCGGCGTCCAGCCCGTCGCCGATCTTCAGCGCATTGGAGGCTTCGACCAGCTTCCGCACGAAGGCGTCGTGGATGCCGGCCTGAACGAGGAAGCGGTTGGTGCAGACGCAGGTCTGGCCGGAGTTTCTGTATTTTGCGATCAGCGCGCCCTCGATCGCGCGGTCGAGATCGGCGTCGTCGAACACGATGAAGGGAGCGTTGCCGCCCAGTTCCATCGAGACTTTCTTCAATGTCCTGGCCGATTGCTCCACCAGAAGCTTGCCGATCGCGGTCGAGCCGGTGAAGGTGATCTTGCGCACCAGCGGGTTGGATGTGAGTTCGCCGCCGATCGCCGAGGCGGAACCCGTCACGACGTTGACGACGCCGGCGGGGACGCCCGCCATCTCGGCGAGCGCGCCCCAGGCCAGGCCTGAATAGGGCGTCTGCGAGGCCGGCTTGATGACGATCGTGCAGCCGGCTGCGAGCGCAGGGCCAAGCTTGCGAGCGATCATCGACGAAGGGAAGTTCCATGGCGTGATCGCGCCGACCACGCCGACCGGTTCCTTGGTGACGAGGATGCGGCGGCCGGGCCACGGCGAGGGTATCACGTCGCCGTAGACGCGCTGCGCCTCTTCGGCAAACCACCTGACATAGGCGGCGGAGAAGTTCGCTTCACCCTTGGCCTCGGCCAGGGATTTGCCCTGCTCCATCGTCAACAGCACGCCGAGCGGTTCGAGGTTTTGCTCGATGACGTCGGCAAGCCGATGCAGGATCTTGGCGCGCTCCTTGGCCGTCTTCGCCCGCCATGCGGGCAACGCCGCGTCGGCCGCTTCGATAGCGCGCGCGGTCTCCGCTTTGCCGCAATTGGGCGCCGTTCCCAGCGTCTCGCCGTTGGCGGGATTGGTCACGGCGAATGTCTTGCCGCTGTCGGCGGCGATCCATCGCCCGTTGACGTAGGCGGCCTCACGCTTGAACGATAGATCGTGCGTCATAGTTGCTTCTCCCACGAAATGCCGCGCGTTCGAGGCGCTTGGTCCTCTGGTGGCTTCAATAGCCGAACCTGCCGCGCGTTTTCTCGCCATCAGGCGCGAAAGTTCTCGAGCGCCGCGAAGTCTGTGATTCGGCTCCGCGAGTCGAGCCGGTCCCAGGCAATCAAATCACATCGTTAGCGCGCCGATCGGCTCTTGGACCCCTCGCCGCTTCACAGTGGCGCGCTCATGTCACTCGCCGTCCAGTTCCTTAAAGGCCTCGCGGGCGATCCTGAAACTGTCTATGCCCGCCGGAACTCCGCAATACACGGCGACCTGCAGAAATATCTCTTTGATCTCGTCTTTGGTCAGGCCGTTTTTTAAAGCCGCCTTGACGTGAAGCTTCAGCTCATGCGGCCTGTTGATGGCGGCGATCATAGAAAGATTGACGATGCTCCGCGTGCGACGGTCGACGCCGGGCCGTGTCCACAAGGCGCCCCAGCAGAATTCCGTTGACCATTCAGCCATGGTGCGTGTGAATTCATCCGCGCCGGCAATGGACTTGTTGACATAGGCTTCGCCTAGGACTTCTTTGCGAACCTTGAGACCTTTCTCGAAAAGGCTTTCCTCTGTCATCGTCTTTCCTTTCTTCCGTTCAAAATTGGAATCATTGATTGTTAGGCTGTTGCGCAAAGCAATGGGGCAATTGCCTTGACTGCGGCGCAGTTCGAGTCTCGCTCGATTCGAGCGTCGACCGCCTCGGGGCCCGCAGTTGCGCGATTTCCCCTGCCTCATCTTTGGCGTCGACGTCGCTTGGTCGCTTGTCGAGGCAGCCCCGACCCTGAACCGAGGTCTTTGGGAGATTTTTGCCGGAGCGCGGATCAAAGCTCACTTCGGCCGCGGCGCCCGAAATGTAAGGGTCGAATTGCCCAGTGGCATTGCCGCGTCGGAGCGTGAGTTTAAGATTGAAATTCACGTGGCAGGCCGTCACAAACAAATGCCTTGTCGAGCCGCTTGTCTCGTCGATGGAGGCGAAAGCGTCTTCCCATGAGGCGACGGGAACGAGGTTCCCAAGTCTTTCGCTAACCGAACCCGGCATTTTGTCCTGGTTCATTTTTCCCGATCACTCCCATGACACTTGTCACTTCAGCTTGAGCCAATTTCCAGACCGCTTGCTCACGCCAATTATCATGTTGACAGATTAGCAGACAATGTGCAATGTCCGTCCAGCTTAATTTTGGCATTCAGCGAAAAAAGCCATCGAAGGCTTGCGAGAGGGAGGATTTCATGCCGGCGCGACCGCTTGGTTTCGTCGGGATCGGCAGGATGGGCGAACCTATGGCGGGGCGCGTCCTCGATGCCGGATTCCAACGTTCGATCTTCGGCGCACGGAGGGAGGCAACCAAGGCGCTCGCCGCTCGCGGCGCATGCTTCGTCCGGCCTGAACGAACGGCCACGTGACGGCGGCAGCGGAATGTATCTCGATCCAGGATTTGCCGCGCGGAACGCCATTGCTGCGATCGAGCTTGCTGAAGGCGGAGCTTACGGTTCGGAAACAATCCTCGATGGCGAGGGCGCCCTATTTGTCGCTATTCGCCGCCGTCCTGCCGATGCAACGATCGCATTGTTTCAAGGTGGTCGGCCGGAGATCGTGGCGGTCCACAATAAGGCAGCGTCAGCTTGCAATTTCGCGCGGACGGCCTGTCAAGCGGCGCTCGCGATAGCGCAAGACTTAAGAGATCCCCCTTCGATCTCGAAAATTGAGGTCTGGCTTCCGCAAGCGGCGATCAGCGACCCCAGTCGCGACTGGGCCGGGGCGTTCGAGCGGCCCCTTCAAGCGAAGACGAATATCCAGTTGAGTGTTGCCGCCGCTTTGGCGCGAGGCGCCATAGAAGTTTCCAGCTATGGACTTCTGGACGATCCGAATAGCGCCACTTTGGCGCGAATGATCACGCTTCCAACGGACGATGCTTTGTCGGCGGCGTTCCCGACGGCGCAGGGGGCCAGAATCAAAGCTTCGAGGCGCGATGGCGCTAAAAGAAGTCAACATTTTGCTGAGGTCGCGCCGGCAAGCCCAGACGAGATCCGGGACGGATTTAGAGACGCTGCGTCGACGATTATCGGTCGGAAGGCTGCGAGCGAACTTGAGCGATTGGCGGAAGATTGTGAACCGATCTCGGACGCAGGGCGGATCGCGGCAAGCTGCCGCTTGCCGGCTTCGGTTCGAGCGTGAACAAGACATTTTCGGGGGCGCCTGTCTTTGAAATATCCTGAACCGATCGGCTGGTTTCTGAGGGTGAGCGCACGAACCTGCGGGGGTGCGTCATGCTGACGACAGCGCTTATTGAAGGGGTGCTCCAAGCGTTGGTCGCCGGCCTTCTGACGGGCGCCGTTTATGGCTTGATGTGTGTGGGCCTGGGATTGATCTTTGGCGTCATGCGAGTGATCAACTTCGCGCAGGGCGATTTCATGATGCTCGGCATGTACGCCGCCTTTTATCTGTTCACATCGCTTGGCGTCCAGGCCGCCTTTGGCGCCACGTTCGGACCGTTTGTTGCGATCCTGCTCGCGGGGCCGGTGCTTGCAATCTTCGGCTACGTGATTCACCTCGCTCTCATATCGCGGGTTTCAGGCACGCGCACAGCGCAGCTCGAGGGTGAGGGCCACTATGCGCAGCTGATCCTGACGCTCGGCATCGCCCTGATCTTACAGAATGGCGGTCTGATGGTTTTTGGCTCCGTCCTAGCCTCGATCCGGACGCCGCTCTCGAGCGCAGCATGGGAACTGGGGCCGTTCTTCGACATGAGCGTCTTCGTCAACAAGGCGCGCGGCGTCGATGCGATCATTGCGATCGCGACCATCGGCGCGCTGGCGCTGTTCATCGCACGATCGCGCGTCGGCAAGTCCTTGCGCGCGGCGGCCGACAATCCGATGGCGGCGACCTATATGGGCATCGACGTCAATAGGGCGCATCGCGTCGCCTTCTCCCTCGGCAGCGGCGTGACGGCAATCGCCGGCGGGCTTCTTGCGACGAACATTCCGTTCCATCCGTTCATCGGCGTCGATTATGTGATCGTCATGTATGCGGGCGTCGTGCTTGGCGGCATGGGCAGCATCATAGGCGCGTTCTGGGGCGGCATGACGATCGGACTCGTGCAGCAGCTTTCGACGACAATTCTTCCGACTCAACTGCAGAACGCCGCCATCTTCGTCGTCTTCCTCCTCGTCGTCTTCTTCATGCCGCAAGGCTTCTTCGGTCGGATGGTGGAGAGAACTTGAAAGTGTCTCGTATCAATCCACTTCTTGCGATCATCGTCTTCGCGGCGCTCTACGCCGTGATCGCCCTGACCGTCACGAATTCCTATTATCAGCTCATCATGACCCTCGTCTTGGTCTGGGCGGTCTTCGGCCTCTCCTGGAACATCCTCAGCGGATATACGGGTCTGATCTCCTTCGGCCACGCGGCGTTTTTCGGCCTCGGCGCCTATGCGACCGCGCTGGGACAGATCTATTTCGACCTTACGCCCTGGCTCCTGATCCCAATTGCGGCCTTGATCGGCGGCATTGCCGGTCTCCTCGTCGGCTTTCCGACCTTTCGGCTGCAGGGGCATTACTTCGCCCTCGCGATGCTGGCCTATCCGCTCGCCATTCTCTACGTGTTCGAGTGGCTCGGCTACCAGGAGGTCACGGTTCCCATCAAGCGCGACAATGCCTTCGCCTACATGCAATTCTCCGACCCGCGCATCTACACCTTGCTCGCTCTCGCTCTACTCGTCGCGACGGTCCTGCTGACCCAATATATAGAGCGGTCCCGCTTCGGCATGGCGCTTCGAGCCATTAAGCAGAACGAGGCCGCCGCCGAAGCTGCCGGGATCAATACGCTCGCGTGGAAGCTCAAGGCCATCACCCTAAGCGGCGCCGTCGCGGGAGCAATCGGCGGCTTCTACGCCATCGTCCTCCTCGTCGTAACGCCGCAATCTGTCTTCGGAATGCTGGTCTCCGCGCAGGCGTTGACCGTCGCCATGTTCGGCGGCGTCGGGACGGTCTGGGGACCGGTGATCGGCGCCGCGATCCTGATCCCGCTCGCCGAGACCCTGCATGCCGAAATCGGCAGCTACTTCCCTGGTGTCGAAGGCGTCATTTTCGGCATGGCCATAGTCGTCGTTATCCTGCTCGCGCCGGAAGGCCTGTTTTGGAAGTTTCGCGATCTGGTCAAGGCCAAGCGACCCGTTGCCTCAGCGTTAGGGACCGAGACGGAAAATCCGCCGACGCTTCAAGAATTGCATCCGGCTTCGCCGGTGAGGGCTCCTCAGCTCGATGAACCCATCTCGCAAGAGGTTGTCATGGAGGTGCGCGGCGTCTCCCGCTCCTTCGGCGGCTTGAAAGCGGTCCAAGATGTCAGCCTGAAACTTCACAAGAACAGCATCCTTGGAATTATTGGCCCAAATGGCGCCGGCAAGACCACCTTTTTCAATCTGCTCAATGGCTTCCTCAAACCCAATTGCGGCGAGATCATCATCAACGGGCGCGAAATGATCGGGCTCAAGCCTCACGAATTTTGCAAAGCGGGCGTTGGCCGGACCTTTCAGATCATGCGCCCCTTCCTCCGCATGTCGATTTCGGAAAACGTCATCGTCGGGGCCTATGTCGCTTCCAAGACGGACGTCGACGCAAGACGGTTGGCGGCCGATGCTATCGAGAGGGTCGGCCTGTCGCATATTGCGGACAGGATCGCCGGGGAACTGACGACTAAAGAACTCCGCCTGATGGAGCTGGCGCGCGCGCTGGCCGGCCAGCCGCGCATCCTGCTCCTCGACGAGACTCTTGCCGGCCTCGGCCATGGCGAGGTGGACGAGGTCGTCGCGGTCATTCAGAGGCTCGCCCGGGAAGACATCACCATAGCGATCATTGAACATACGATGCAGGCGATGGTCCGCCTCGTGCACAGCTTCCTTGTTCTCGACCATGGCGCGGTCCTTGTTGCCGGCATCCCGGACGAAGTGACCCGCAATCCCAAAGTCATCGAGGCCTATCTCGGCAAGAAATGGATGGCCCATGCTCAGCATTGAGGGGCTCAGCGCCGGCTATTCGGCTATACCGGTCCTGAAAGACGTGTCGATAAAGGTCGGGGCCGGACAGTTCGTTGCGATCGTCGGACCGAACGGCGCCGGCAAGACGACGCTGTTTAAGACCATATCCGGCATCGTGCAGCCGAGCGCCGGATCGATCGCCTTCGAGGGCCGCGACCTGCTTTCAGTTCCTGCAAGTCGACGTGCGCATCTGGGCATCGCGCACGTCCCGGAGGGCCGTCAAGTCTTCCCGTCGCTGTCCGTCATGGAAAATCTCGAAATGGGCGCCGTAACTCCGGCAGGCCGCCGCGATTGGAAGCAAAACATCGAGAAAATCTTCGAATTGCTACCCGTTCTCGCCGAGCGCCGGGCTCAGTTCGCAGGCACGATGTCGGGCGGCCAGCAGCAGATGCTCGCGATTGGACGCGCCCTCGCCTCGTCGCCGCGGCTGCTCATGCTCGACGAGCCCTCTATGGGACTGGCTCCGTCGACGGCGGACTTCATCTTCGAACGCCTCATCGAAATCAGGCGGCAATCCGCCCTGACGATACTGCTTGTCGAACAGCGCGTCGCCGAGGCGCTCGAGTCGGCCGACCACGGCTACGTCCTCGAGGCCGGACGCGTCGTGCTCGAGGGCAGCAACGAGACTTTGCGGGCGGATGACCGAGTGAGGCAGGCTTATCTGGGAATGTGAACCGACGGCTGCATCGACGAGCAAGCGATGCGGGCGGGCGGTGAGAGGGCGACAAAAGGGAGCGTCCAGCATGAACGAGACATCGAAAAGCGCCATGACACGCAGGACGGCCATTGCGAGCGTCGCGGCGCTCGGACTGATGACGAGCGCGAGGGCTCAAGAAGCAAAGGAGGTCAAAGTCGGCCTGATCGTACCGCTATCCGGCATTTATACGCGGCCGGGACAGGTCATGAAGATGGGCGCCGAAATGGGCGTCGCGCATGTCAACGCGGCTGGCGGCGTCAAGGCGCTCGGCGGCGCCAAGCTCAAGCTCGTGCCGATCGACTGCGGCGACACCACCGAGAAGGCGAAGAACGCCGCGCAGCGCATGGTTGCGCAGGAAACGGATCTCGTGGCCGCGAGCGGCGCCTATCTCTCCTCGTTCACGCTCGCGGTGACGGAAGTGACCGAGCGCGCCGAGCTGCCGGTCCTGACCTTGTCCTATTCGGACCTCCTCACCGATCGGGGCTTCAAGTTCATTTTCCAGACCGCCGCGACGGCGAGCGTCCAGTCCGAAATCGGCTTGCCTCAGCTCATGAAGCTCGCCGAGACCGCCTCTGGCAAACGGCCGAAGACCGTGGCGATGCTGATGGACAATACCGGCACCTCCGTGGCGACGGCCAAAGCGCTCAAGGAGAAGCTCTTCTCTCAGCTCGACCTCAAGCTCGTCGTGGAGGAAGTCTGGACGCCGCCGCTTTCCGACGCGACCTCGATGATCCAGAAGGTGCGTTCGGCGCGCCCGGATCTGCTGCTCTTCATGCCGAATGCCGTATCGGACGCAAAGCTCGGCCTCGAGAAGATCAATGAATTCGGTCTCGGCCAGGGCAAGCTGCCGACCGTCTCCTTCAGCATCACCATCGCCGAACCCGACATGCTCCAGAGCGTGAACGCGGAGGTCGTGGAAGGCATCATGACGATCGTCGCGAACTGGGGATCGAAGGGCCAGGAGGATCTGATCGCGGAACTCAAGGCCAAGTACAAAGAGCCGTGGATGACGCAGAACGCCATCTCCACCTATGGCGACATGTGGCTGATCAAGGAGGCGCTCGAGAAATCCGGCAAGGCCGATCGTCTTGCCGTGGCCGAGGCGCTACGCGCCCTTGATGCCGGGCCTTCGAAATATTACCCGGGCGGCATTTTGAAATTCGATGAGAAGGGGCGGCGTGTCGGAGCCGGCGTCGTCATCGTGCAATGGCAGAAGGGGGTGCCAGTGACGGTTTATCCGGACGAACTTGCTTTGGCCAAGCCCTTCTGGCCGAAGCCTACATGATCGTTTCGCAGATAAAGCGATGTGACGGCAATGAACAACGAGGAGGAGCGGATGCAATTGATCAACAAGGGAAGACTGACCCGGAGAAGCGTGTTGGCGGGAATGGCGGTTGGCCTCGCGGCTCCGCGCGCATTTGCGCAGCAGGCCGAGATCAAGGTGGGTCTGCTCGTGCCGATTTCGGGCATGTACGCGCGGCCGGGCACTGTCATGCGCGAGGGCGCCGAAATGGCGATCGACCACATCAACGCAGCTGGCGGGGTCACGGCGCTCGGCGGCGCCAAGCTGAAGCTCATCGTGTTCGATTCGGGCGACAGCGTCGAGAAGGCGAAGAACGCGGCGCAACGCATGGTCGCGCAGGAGCCCGATCTCGTTGCGGCGAGCGGGGCTTATTTGAGCTCCTTCACCCTGGCGGTCACCGAAGTGACGGAGCGCGCCAGCCTGCCAGTCCTCACCCTATCCTATTCGGACCTCATCACCGAACGCGGCTTCAAATTCGTGTTCCAGACCTCGGCGACGGCAAAGTCCCAGGCCGAACAGGCGTTGCCGCAGATTCTCCAGCTCGCCAACGCCGCCTCGGGCGCTCCGCCGAAGACGGTCGCGATCATCACCGACAATACCGGCGCGTCGGTCGCTTCGGTCAAGCCGATGCGGGAAGGACTCCTGGCCAAGAACGGCTTGCAGCTCGTCGTCGACGAGACCTTCACGCCACCGCTCGCCGATGCGACCTCCCTCGTCCAGCGAGTCCGTTCGGCCAAGCCCGATCTTCTGTTCTTCCTGCCGACGGTGATCTCCGACGCAAAGCTGATGTTGGAGAAGATGAACGAGTTCGGCCTCGGCCAGGGACGCATTCCGACGATCTCCTTTGGCATCGCCGTCGCGGAGCCCGACATGCTCCAGACCGTCAGCGCCGATCTCCTGCAGGGCGTTTTGACCTGCGTCGGAAGCTGGGGGTCGAAGGGTGACGAAGCGCTGATGGCGGAGCTCAAAACGCGATATAACGAGCCGTGGATGACGCAGAACGCCATTTCGACCTATGGCGACATGTGGGTCATCAAGGATGCCCTCGAGAAGGCGGGAAAAGCCGATCGCATCGCGGTCGCAGACGCTTTGCGAAGCATGGATGCCGGGCCTTCGAAATACTACCCGCTAGGGGAAATCAAATTCGACAGCATGGGACGTCGCGTCGGCGCCGGCATGACGATCGTGCAATGGCAGGACGGCATCCCCGTGACTGTGTTTCCGCCGGAACTCGCTCTCGCCAAACCTTTCTGGCCGAAGAAGGCCTGATGCGCTGATTTCAACCTTGAGAAGGGGATCATCATGGATAAGGAAACGTATGATCGCGGCCTGACAATCCGCAAGAAGGTGCTGGGGGACGCTTTCGTCGACAAGGCGATCGCGACGGCGGACGAATTCAATCGCCCGATGCAGGACCTCACGACCGAATATTGCTGGGGCGCCGTCTGGGGCCGAGAAGGGCTGTCGCACAAGACGCGCAGCTTTCTCAATCTTGCGATGCTCTGCGCTCTAAACCGACCGCATGAGCTCAAGACGCATGTCCGAGGAGCTTTGCGCAATGGCGCGAGCCGGGAAGAGATCCGCGAGGTTTTCCTGCAAGTGGCGATCTATTGCGGCGTGCCGGCTGGGGTCGACGCGTTTCGCAATGCGAAGGAAGTCTTCGCCGAACTCGATCAGGCAAAATGACCTCCTAAGGAGACGACAATGACGACCCCATCGGCGCCACATCCGGCATAACTTGCAACGCTTTGCCCTGGGACATCGCCGACCCCCGCCATAGAGGCGCGCATCGCCAAGCTGGCGGACAGCGAGAGTATATCGGGTGAAGAGGCAAGCCGTCGCTATCTTCCGACGCGCCAACCCAGCGGCGCTTCGTTTCATTGTCGAGCGTTGGGCCATGGCCGCCGTTCTGTGCAGCTCGGGCGGCGGCAACATTACGGGGCGATCTTTCGGATAGATGGAGGATGGTCGGCGCTGCGAAGAGACAGATGGATCTACGGCAATGGAGAAGACGATGACTGACTTTCAAGGACTGACTGCGCTTCTCACGGGAGCCGCCGGCGGCATGGGTCGGGCTACGGCGCGCGCACTGCTCGACAGCGGCCGCCGGGTCATTCTTGTCGATCGCGATAAGATCGCGCTGGAATCCTTGCAGTCCGAACTCGGCGACAAAACCTGCTCCATCGTTCTGGACATTTCGGACCGAGCCAAGGTGGATCGTCTGCTGGACCTGGTCCCTGCCACATTCAAGCCGGTCGATATTCTGATCAACAATGCGGGGCACGACATCGGCGGCCGAACGGCCTTCGAAAAAGGTTCAATCGATGACTGGGCCGCAATCATCGAGACCAATTTGATCGGCTCCATGCGCGTCACCCACAACGTGCTCCCCGACATGGTAAAGCGGAATACTGGGCATATAGTGAACATGACATCGATCAATGCGGTCCGGATCATTCCCGATATGGCGGCCTACAGCACCAGCAAAGCTGGCCTACACATGTTCACCGAGACGCTTCGCGGCGAACTGGCGGAGACCGGCATACGCATCACCGAGATGCTGCCTGGCCTAACGCGCACCAACATCATCATCACGCGTTATCGGGGAGATGCCGCGAAAGAAAAAGGATATTTCGATCAATTCAAGCTCGCTCTTGATCCGGCCGACGTCGCCAGGGCGATCGTCTTCGCGCTCGATCAGCCGCCGCACGTTCAGATCGCGGAGATAGTCATTCTTCCGGTGAATCGTTTCTGATAGACGCGAACATGAGGCTATCGACGGGAAAGCAAACGATGAGCACGCGGCGCGACAAGCTACCAAGCCTTCAGATTGGCGATGTTCCAACCGTCCGCTCTATCGTGCGCCAAAAACTTCGCGACGCAATCATTAGCGGCACGCTCGTGCAGGGCCAACGCTTGGTCGAACGAGAGTTGTGCGAAATGACAGGCGTTAGCCGCGCATCCATCAGGGAGGCGATGCGCTGGCTCGAGGCGGAAGGCTTGGTCACGATGGTTCCTCATCGTTGGCCAGTCGTCAGCACCCTTACGTTCGAAGAGGCCGAACAGCTCTATCGCGCCCGGGCGCTTCTCGAAGGTTTCGCCGGTCGAGAATGCGCGCGACTCCGCGATCCAGAAACGGTCCGCGATCTAAAGGACGCCGTCGCAAGACTGAAGGCGGCGGCCGCAGCGATGGACATGGGGGAGCTGCTCGCTGCAAAGACAAAGTTCTATGCGGTGTTGATGACTGGATGCCACAATACGTTCATCGCGAATATGCTGCGTCCGTTGCATGACCGGATTACCGTCCTTCGCACGACGTCAATGTCGCAGCCCGGGCGCATCAATATGAGCCTGAAGGAAGTGACGGCGATCGTCGAGGCGATCGAACGCGGCGACCCGGTCGCCGCCGAAAAGTGCTGCATCGATCATATCGAGGCTGCTGCGACGGCGGCTCTCCAAATGATCAGGCCCGATGGGCAGGTTCCCTCGCAGAGTCAGGGTTCCCAGAAGTGGCGCGATCGAGCGTGACGCTCGCCGACCTCGATCTCGACAGCAAGGCCAATGACCCCGTGCGAACGGTCGCATCGGCTTCGGACGTTCTCTAAGCGAACGAAATCGCCAGCAAATGGCGCTTCCGCCGGTCAACGAGCCGCATTCGGCCTATGTGATAATAGGGGATCTTGAGCACATGACAGTTACCGCGCAACTGGTGAAATACATTCTTGAGAGCCGAGTGGAAGCCATCCCGCAGGACGTGCGGCACGAGGCGAAGCGCGCCTTAGTGAACATCGTCGGCTGCGCGCTCGGCGGCGCCGAGCATCCGGCCATGGACATAGCCATCGGCGCGCTTGGCCCCTATGCTGGGCCTCCCACTTGCAGCGTGCTCGGTCGCAGAGAGCGCTTCGATCCGCTATTCGCCTCATTGCTAAACGGCATTAGCTCGCACGTGCATGATTACGACGACACGCTGCCGAAGAATTACATCCACGCCAGCTCCCCGGTGGCTTCGGCCCTTTTCGCCTACGCTAGCGTAAATAAAGTGAGCGGCCCGGATTTTCTACATGCTTTCATTCTAGGCTTCGAGGTCGTCTCACGGATCGGCAACGCCACCTATCCCGCCCACTATGATGTGGGCTGGCATAGCACGGGCTCGATAGGCGTATTCGGCGCGGCGGTGGCCGTCGGCAAACTAATCGGCCTCGATGCGGAGCGCATGACCTGCGCCATCGGCCTTGCGGCGACGCAGGCAGCCGGACTCCGCGAAATGTTCGGCTCCATGGGCAAGGGCTTTCATCCCGGCCGTTCAGCCCAAAGCGGCTATATGGCGGCGCTGCTGGCGGAGCGCGGATTCACAAGCGGCCACTTTCCACTCGAAGGCCCCCGCGGGTTCGCGGCCGTCACAGCGGTGAAATATGACCTCGACAAGGTCGTCGATCGCTTGGGCGCGGATTTCGATTTGCGTGAAAATGCTTACAAGCCTTACCCGAGCGGCATTGTCATTCATCCCACCATCGACGCCTGCATCCAGCTGCGCGAGAAGCATAACCTGACCGCCGATCTGATTGCTGGAGTGGAATTGCGCGTCGCCCCCCTCGTGAAGGACTTGTGCGACAAAAAATTCATCAACTTTGGCCTCGAAGGCAAGTTCTCCATCTATCACGCCGCCGCCATCGGCCTCGGCCGAGGCAAGGGTGGGCTTGCCGAATTTACCGACGAGGCCGTGAACGATCCCGAGTTGAAGACCATTCGCGAAACCACCGAGGCGCTCGGCGATCCATCTGTTATGGAAGACAGCGTCGTTGCCGCAGTGCGCCTCAAGGATGGTCGCGAAGTGACGATGACGCTCGAGGGATCGCTTGGCAATTTGAAGCGCCCGCTGAGCGATGCGCAACTGGAAGTCAAGTTCCGCGATCAGGCCACCGTGATTTCGCCCTTGCAGATGGACGCCGCCATAGCCGCCTGCTGGGCCCTGGAAACTCTTGAAGACGTCAGTACCTTGATTGCTGATTGCATTCCCGAGCAGAAATGAAGCGGGGAGGCGTGCGTCCGACATGCGCCCAGAGCGCCCGCGATCCGCTGGGTGTGAATCGGGTCCGCGAGTTGACTCCCGTCGCAGCCGATCAAATCATATCGTTAGCGCGCCGATCGGCTCTGAGACCCCTCGCCGGTTCACGAGGAGCCGGTCGCTGGCAAGCCCAGGTCCTCGGAGCCGAGCCAGCGCAGTTCACCGCGCCTCCCCTCAGGCCAGTTCGGATCTTACCGGAGGCTAAACCGGACGACGACTTCGGACGCTTCGCCAAGCTCAAAACGGCACTCGATGAAAGCCTCGGCCACCGGAAGCCGCCCCCACTCGTTCACAACCAAGCTATCATGCCGCCTGATAATCGTCCGAGTCCCACGCCGCGGCATTCGCCGGATGGGCGCCGTCATCCGCGGAAGCGCGTCGCCTCGAAGGCGGGAACCCCGGCCGAAAAGGCCTCGAGCCAGGCCACGAGGCGGGGATGATCGGAGCGCCAGAGCCCCTCGAAGCGCAGATCGAGATAGCCGAGGGCGCAAGCCAAGGCGATCGCGCCGGCGTGGCGCGCCGAAGCCTCGGGCGGGCGCGCTTCCAGCGCCGCGAGCGCCCGCGCCACCTTGCCGGCTTGATGATCGAGCCACTTGGCCGATCGCATCGCCGCGTCGCGAAAGCGCTGTTCGTAGATCTGCAAAATCGCGGCGTCCATGATTCCGTCGCCCAAGGCCTGAAGCGTCAGAGCCTTGAAGCGCGCCGCCGGATCGCTCGGGAAGAGCGCGCATGCGCCCGCGACCCAATCGAGATATTCGAGAATGACGCGGCTATCGAAAATCGCTTCGCCGTCCTCGCGAATCAGCGAGGGAATCTTGCCGAGCGGGTTTTGCCGCCGCAGCGGATCGTTGGCATCGTTGGTGTCGGCCGCGACGACTTCGATCTGCTCGCTCAGGCCGAGGATCGCCGCGGCGATCCTGACTTTACGGCCGAAAGGCGAAGCGGGCGACGATCGCAAGACAAACATTCGAACCTCCATGCGCCGAGAAAGTCGCGACATTTTGCGCGCGATCGCAACCCATGACGCGCCGGATGTTCTCGACTCCCGCATATTGCCGGAACCGCTCCGGCGCCCATATATGACGGCGCGTTTCCCGCTTTCTCCCCCGCGCCTGCGAAGCGCGCGTTCGCCGAATCGACAGAGAGGTTCGTATGTCCCTGCCCTCCGCGGCCCATGAGCGTCTCATCATCATCGGTTCTGGCCCTGCGGGCTATACCGCCGCGATCTACGCCGCGCGCGCGATGGTCGAGCCGTTGCTGCTCAGCGGCTTCGAGCCGGGCGGCCAGTTGATGATCACCACCGACGTCGAGAATTATCCCGGCTTCGCCGCGCCGATCCAAGGCCCGTGGCTGATGGAGCAGATGCGCGCGCAGGCCGAGCATGTCGGCGCGCGCATCGAAAACGAATATGTCACGGCGCTCGATCTCGGCCAGCGCCCTTTCCGCATTCAGTGCGACAGCGGCCGGTCGCTGACCGCCGACGCGATCATTCTCGCCACGGGCGCCAAAGCCAAATGGCTGGACCTGCCGAGCGAGGAGGCTTTCAAGGGATTCGGCGTCTCGGCCTGCGCAACCTGCGACGGCTTCTTTTTTCGCGGCAAGAAGGTGCTCGTCGTCGGCGGCGGCAACTCCGCCGTCGAGGAGGCGCTGTATCTTTCCAACATCGCCGCCGAGGTCACCGTCGTTCATCGCCGCGAATCGTTCCGCGCGGAAAAGATCCTTTGTGAACGACTCGCCGCGCGGCCCAACGTCAAAGTGAAATGGAACCGCGCGATCGACGAGATCCTCGGCCGGCGGGAACCGCCCGAGGTGATCGGCGCGCGGTTGCGCAACACCCAGACCGGCGCGAGCGAAGAAATCGCCGCCGACGGAATCTTCGTCGCGATCGGACATGCGCCGGCGAGCGAACTGGTGCGCGGCCAGCTCGCGGTGAAGCCGAACGGCTATGTGCTGACGACCCCGGGCTCGACCGCGACCAGCGTCGAAGGCGTTTTTGCCGCCGGCGATGTCGCGGACGATCTCTTTCGCCAGGCCGTCACCGCCGCCGGCCTCGGCTGCATGGCGGCGCTCGAGGCCGAACGTTGGCTCGCCGCGCAGGCGCCCGCTCGCAAAGCGGCGGAGTAATCAGGCGCGAAAGTTGCTATACGAAATCTCGAACTAGCAAGTTCGCCGTCGCGCCTCCCGCGTCGCGGTCCCGAAGACGAAGCCCGCCACGGCGACGGCTGGGCCTGCCCGAGAGGAAGCGATGGACTGGGACAAGCTGCGCATTTTTCAGGCCGCGGCCGACGCCGGCTCCTTCACCCACGCCGGCGAGACCCTGGGGCTCAGCCAATCCGCGGTGAGTCGGCAGGTCGGCGCGCTCGAACAGGAGCTGGGCGCGCCGCTCTTTCACCGTCACGCGCGTGGCCTCATCCTGACCGAACAGGGCGAAATGCTGCGCGAAGCGGTGCAGGACGTCGTGCTCAAGCTCGATGCCGTGCGCAGCCGACTGATCGACACCCGCGAAAAGCCGCACGGCGACTTGCGCGTCACCACCACCCTGGCGCTGGGCGCCAACTGGCTGGCTCCGCGGCTAGGTGAATTCGTCGAGCTCTACCCGGAAGTCAAATTGCAGCTGCTGCTGTCCGACGACGAATTGGACTTGAGCATGCGCGAAGCCGACGTCGCGCTTCGGCTGCGCGAGCCGATGCAGCCCGACTTGATCCGCCGGCGCCTGTTCACCGTGCATTTTCACGCCTACGCCTCGGCCGATTACCTCAAGAAATGCGGCCAGCCGCGATCCATCGCCGATCTCGACCATCATCGCCTGGTCGCCTTCGGCGCGCCGACCGCGACGCACTTGCTCTATGATCTCAATTCGTTGCTGACGGTCGGGCGCGATTCGAAAAATCCGCGCGCTCCCCATATCGCCATCAACAACCTCGCCGCGATCATCCGCGCCGTCGAGCACGGCGTCGGCATCGCGGTGCTGCCGGATTATTGCGTGCTGCCGAATTCCGGCCTCGTGCGTCTCTTGCCCCAGGCGGACATGCCGGAGATGGATTGCTTCCTGGTCTACGCTGAGGAAATGAAAAACGTGGCGCGCGTGCAGGCGTTCCGAGACTTCCTGGTCTCCAAGGCCCAGCGATGGCGCTATTGAGCGCCGGCCCCGCCGCGAACGCTCACATGTAGAGGGGCTCTTTTTCCAGGCCCTTGTAGAGCCCCGCGACCTGCTCGCCATAGCCGTTGAAGAGGAGCGTCGGCCGCAGATCCCCTGATGTCAGCACGGTCTCCGTCGCCTGGCTCCAGCGGGGATGGGGCACGTCCGGATTCACGTTGGCCCAGAAGCCGTATTCGTCGGGGCCCAAAGTCTCCCAAAACGTCGACGGCCTCGCATCGACGAAGCTGATCCGGACGATCGACTTGGCCGATTTGAAGCCGTATTTCCACGGCGTCGCCAGCCGAATGGGCGGGCCCTGCACCTTGGCGAGCGGTTTGCCGTAGGCGCCGGTGGCGATAAACGCGAGATCGTTGGTCGCCTCGGCGATGGTGAGCCCCTCGACATAGGGCCAAGGCATGAAGGAGCGCTGGCCCGGCGCGCTCTTCTTGTCGAGGAAGCTTTCGAAGCGCACGAACTTGGCCGAAGACAGCGGTCGCGCCTTTTCGACCAGCGCGCGCAACGGGAATCCCGTCCAGGGAATGGCCATCGACCAGGCTTCGACGCAGCGATGACGATAGAGGCGCTCTTCGAGGCCCATCGTCTTAATGAGGTCGTCGATGGCGTATGTCTGCGTCTTTTCGACCAGACCGTCGATCGTCACCGTCCACGGCCGAGTCTTCAGCTCGTCGGCCGAAAGGTGCTTGCTCGTGCTGAATTCATAGAAATTGTTGTAGTTCAGATTGATCTTTTCCGGCGTCACGTCGCGATCGAGCGCGTAAGCCTCGTTGCGCTTGGCCGGATAAAGCGAAGCGGTCGGATCCGACTCGTCGGCTCCGGCCCGGCGCGCGAGCCCCGCGTATGCCGCAAGCGCCCCGGCGCCGACGACAAAGGCGCGCCGATCGAGGAAAATCGATTCGGGGGTTGTTTCGCTGGCGCTGATTTCCCAGCCGTGGCGACGATGATAGCGCATGCCTGAACCTCGCGAGGCGGATCCTGCTCGTATGCGAGCAAGAGGCGGACAACACCGGAAGCCGCTTGTGCCTTAAGCCCAAACTTCGGCGCGAGATTGGCGATTGTTACGTCGGCGCGATCAAACTTTCTCGACTTGCCCGAATTCGAGATCGACTGGAGTCGCCCGGCCGAAGATCGAAACTGCCACTTTGACGCGCGAACGCTGCTCGTCGACTTCCTCGACGATGCCGTTGAACGAAGCGAAAGGACCATCGGCGACGCGCACGCTCTCGCCGATCTCGAACCGGATCGACGCCTTCGGCCGCTCGACCCCGTCGGCGACCTGCCCTTTGATGCGCTCGGCCTCGTTGTCGGGAATCGGCATCGGTTTCTTGTCGGCGCCGAGGAAGCCCGTCACCTTCGGCGTATTTTTGATGAGATGGTAGACATCGTCCGTCAAATCGCATTTGACGAGGACGTAGCCGGGGAAAAACTTCCGCTCCGAATTGATCTTGCGCCCCCGGCGCACTTCCACGACCTGTTCGGTCGGCACCATGATCTCGGCGAACTTGCCTTCGAGGCCACGCTGGACGGCCTGCTCGCGAATGGATTCGGCGACCTTTTTCTCGAAGTTCGAATAGGCGTGGACGATATACCAGCGCATGCTCATGTCGGCATCCCAAAAACGTTCCTAAGTCGAGGCGAGCGAACGCGGCGCTCCGCCCGCTCGCGATAAAATCGCGCCTAGCCCCCGCGGCCGATGCCGAGCGCCAAGCTGACCACGACCCGCAACACTTCGTCGACGACGAGGAAGAAGACGCTGGCGAACACCACCATCAGCATCACCATGCCCGTCGTGATCAAAGTCTCGCGCCGCGTCGGCCAGACGACTTTCGAGGCCTCGGAGCGAACCTGTTGGAGGAATTCAAACGGATTGGCCATGGTTCCCGGTTCCGTCGGCTCTGAGGCGCCGCTCTTCGAAAGCGACGCGCCCGGCCAGAAAAATTCGCGGCGCGGGACCTTTCGGCGCCGCGCCAAACAAGCCTCATATAGGATGGAAGGGCTGATCGCCAAGCAAAATGTGACGATCTCACACACGCCGGCCGCGCAACCGCGCCGGTTTCACACTTCGGCCGCGGAAACGCTGCTGGCAGGAGAGGAGGGACTCGAACCCCCAACCCCCGGTTTTGGAGACCGGTGCTCTACCAATTGAGCTACACTCCTAACGCCGCTCCTTTTGCCGCAACGCGGACGCCGATGCAAGCGCGGCGTGTTTCGATGCGCGCGCCGTCTGGAAGGTCGCGATTGCTGATGTTTTTGCGCTCGCTCCCCGCCCATTCGTTAATCATGCCGCCCGCCGAGCGCCGCCCAATTAGGCGCCCGCGCTGTTCCCGCCGCCCTACGTTGACATGCCAGCCGCCTGCGCGTCCAAGTCATCGCGCGGCCCGCGCCTTGCACGCGAGCAAACGCATCCAGTCTCGAAAGGCGACCCCTTGGCGATACTCGTCGGCCTGCATCACGTCACCCGCTATGCCTATGATCGGCCGGTCGCGCTGGGGCCTCAGTCGATCCGGCTGCGCCCCGCCCCCCACTGCCGCACCCGGGTGCCGAGCTATTCGCTCAAGGTCACGCCGTCCGAACACTTCGTCAATTGGCAGCAGGATCCGCACGGCAACTGGCTCGCGCGCTATGTCTTTCCCGAGCCGGTCGAGGAATTCAAGATCGAGGTCGATCTGACGGCCGAACTCGCGGTCGTCAATCCCTTCGATTTTTTCGTCGAGCCCTATGCCGAAGAATTTCCTTACGCCTATACGGATGAACTCGCGATCGAGCTCGCCGCCTATCTCGCGCCCGAGCCCGGCGGCCCGCTGCTGACGAAATACCTCGAGAAGCTCGCGACGCGGCGCGGACGGACGATTCCGTTTCTGGTCGCGCTCAACGCCGAACTGCAAGGAATGATCCATTACGTCATCCGCATGGAGGCGGGCGTCCAGGAGCCGGACGAGACGCTGGCGCTGCGGTCGGGCTCGTGCCGCGATTCGGCCTGGCTGCTGGTGCAAATCCTGCGCCGGCTCGGCCTCGCCGCGCGTTTCGTGTCGGGCTATCTCATCCAGCTCAGGGCCGACGTCGATCCGATCGAAGGCCCGCGCGGCACGGACAAGGATTTCACCGACCTGCACGCCTGGGCCGAGGTCTACATTCCCGGCGCCGGCTGGATCGGCATGGACGCGACTTCGGGCCTGTTCTGCGGCGAAGGCCATCTGCCGCTGTGCGCGACGCCGCATTTCCGCTCGGCGGCGCCGATCACCGGCCTCGTCGAGCCGGCGCAGGTGACGTTCAGCTTCGACATGAACGTGACGCGGCTGCGCGAGGCGCCGCGCGTGACGCTGCCCTTCACCGACGCCGCCTGGAGCAAGCTCGACGCGCTCGGCGAAAAGGTCGATCGCGATCTCGTCGCGCAGGATGTGCGCCTGACCATGGGCGGCGAGCCGACCTTCGTCTCGATCGACGATTACGACGCTCCGGAATGGAATACGTCGGCCGTCGGAGGAAACAAGCAGGCGCGCGCCGAGACGCTGATCCGGCGCCTGCAGGCGCGTTTCGCGCCCGGCGGCTTCCTGCATTACGGCCAGGGCAAATGGTATCCCGGCGAGAGCTTGCCGCGCTGGGCCTTCGCGTTGTTTTGGCGCAAGGACGGCAAGCCGATCTGGCAAGACCCCCTGCTGATCGCCGGGGCCGGCGCCAGCGCGGCCGCGACGAGCGGGGACGCTCAAGCGCTCGCCAGCGAAGTCGCGTCACGTCTCGGCATCGAGCCCGACTACGTCATCCCCGCCTACGAGGACGCGCCCTACTGGCTGCTGCGCGAGAGCGCGCTGCCCGTCAACGTCGACCCGTCCGATCCGAAGATCGACGATCCCGAAGAGCGCGCGCGCATGGTGCGCACCTTCGATCACGGCCTGTCGCGCCCGACCGGCTTCGTCTTGCCGGTGCAACGCTGGAACGCGCAAGGCAAGCCCGCCTGGCGCTCCGAGCGCTGGCCGCTCAGGCGCGGCAAGCTCTTTCTCGTGCCCGGCGACTCGCCGGTCGGCCTGCGCCTGCCGATGAAGACCCTGCCCCACGTCAAACCGTCGGACTATCCCCTCGTCAGCGAACAGGACCCGATGGAGCCGCGCGGCGAATTGCCAGAGCCGATGCAATGGCGCCAAGTCGCGCATGCCGAGCCCGGCGCGGAACAGCAAACGCAAGTCGAACAGTTCGCCGCCGAAGGCGCGGTGCGCACCGCCTTGACCATCGAGCCACGCGACGGC
>Ga0181536_10000671_pt1 | contig 40937 bp, 35 predicted proteins | sample PEATcosm2014_Bin_41_FD_121105 | JGI IMG/M metagenome (GOLD analysis project Ga0181536, IMG submission 121105) | Peatland microbial communities from MTU Mesocosm Facility, Houghton, MI, USA - PEATcosm2014_Bin17_60_metaG | ecosystem: Environmental > Terrestrial > Soil > Wetlands > Peat | place...
ATCCGTCATTTGCCCAACGAACATCGGCGCTGCGGCATTGGTAGGGGGCCTGCGCAATTACAAGCCGACATGGTACACGGCAGCTCCGCCGACCCATCGCGACGTGCTGGCATACATGCGCCGCGAAGCGCGGCCGCTCGACCGCTCCCTGCGATTCAGCCGGACGTTGGGGGCTCCGATCGACGCACAACTCATCAACGATCTCGAAGCGTTTCTCGGGGCGCCCGTATTCGATGGCTACGGCTCGACCGAGGCGCCGTCGAGTACGTACAACCTGCCGTCGTCGAACCGGCCCGGCTCGGTCGGCCGTGCGGTGGGTTGCGAAATCGCAATCTTCGACGGCGAAGTCGCCATCCGCGGCGCCAACGTCGCGCCGGCGTATGGTGACCGCACTCCGATCGCCGATCCGATCACGGGCTGGTACCATACGGGCGATACGGGGCATATCGATGCCGACGGCTTCCTCTACATCACCGGCCGCCTGAACGAACTCATCAACGTCGGCGGCGAGAAAGTCTCACCGGTCCACGTCGAGGAGGTGCTGAACGCGCACCCTGCCGTGGCGGATGCGGCCGTCTTTCCGCTGCCGCATCCGACACTCGGCCAGCACGTTGCTGCGGCCGTGGTCCCGCGCGCGAACGCAACGGTGACCGAGCAAGACCTGATCGAGCACGCAGCATTGCTCCTCCCGCGCGCGGCGGTCCCGAACGTCGTGCACCTGGTGGCGTCGATCCCGAGAGACGGAACCGGAAAGGCGCGCCGCCTCGAGCTGACGGAAGCCTTCGCCCGCGATGCGCGGGTCGCGCAGCTGGCTGCGCTCCACGACGACGACGCGTTACTCCAAGCGCTGACACGCATCTGGCAGGAGGTGCTCGAATATGCTCCGGTAGCCCTCGACGAGAACTTCTTCGCTGCCGGCGGCGATTCGTTGCGAGCGATTCACGTGATGACCAGGATCGAGGCGGAGCTCGGTGTCACGATGTCCACCGACACGTTGTTATTCGCACCGACCATTCAGCAGCTCGCGAAAGCGGTGCGCGCGCGAGCGGTGCTCGCTCAGACAAATACCACGTACCGCAACCGGATCGTCGCTCTGCGCAGCACCGGTTCGCGACCACCACTCTTCTTTTACGACAGTGACGTCGACGGCGGCGGCCTGTATGCTCGCTTCCTGAAGGCGGCGTTAGATCTGGAACAACCAATCTACCTCGTACGCCCGAACGGTGCGCTGGGCGATGCGATTCCCGAAAGCATCGATGCGATGGCCGCCGCCGACGCCGCGATGATCGCAACCGCCGTGCCTTCACAGACCTATCGCCTGGCCGGCTTCTGCGCGGGCGGCGTGGTGGCATTCGAGGTTGCGCGCCACCTGGAGAATGCGGGCTCCACCGTCGACGTCGTCGCGCTCATTGCGAGCTCTGCTCCCAACGCGTTGTTGGAGCCGCTCTGGGCATGGACGTCACGGGTTTGCGGTTTCCTCTCGCAGCGTAACCACGTGCGCGTTTATCGAACCCTCCGCAGCCTCGCCAACGCGATACGTTCCCGTTCGTATCCCGCCGAGATCATCAACGCAATCTACGCGCTCCGGCATCCGTTCGTCCCGGAGACACCGGCCGGACGGATCTACACCGATCGGCTCTTGCGCCATTTTCCGAAACCAACGGCGCGTTCGATCGACTTGATTTGGCCCGACGACGACCGGCCGATCGTCGCAGGTGACCCGTACATGGGATGGCGGCACGTCGCGCGCGTCCGGCGCCACTCCGTCGCCGGTGATCATACGACCGTGCTAACGGAGCACCTCGATGAGCTCGGGGCGATGCTGCGCCGCATTTTCGACGGCGGTGTTCTCGAGTAAGAGCACGCCCGCCGCCGTGTTCGAGATCGGTACGTGATAGGTGGTGTGAAGCTCGCGGACGCTACCGGTCAAGGCGCCGCGCATCGCGAGCCACATGATCAGTTCCGCGCCTTGGGCCCCGGCTTCGCGGATGAGGTCGAGCGTCGAATAGCCCGCGAGCACTTCGGGTTCATTCACGATCTTCTGCAGGCACATCCGGTCGAACGCCGTGTTGATGAAGCCGGCGCGCGTCCCGTCGAGCTGATGAGAAAGGCCCCCTGTCCCGATGACGACGACCCGCAGGTCCTCCGGATACGAGGCGATCGCGCGCCCGAGGGCCTGGCCGAAGCGATAGCAACGGGAAGGCGTCGGAATCGGGTGCTGCACCGTGTTAATGCTGATCGGAATCGTCCGCGGCATCGCGGAGTGCTCCGGCCATAACAATTGCATCGGAATCGTGAAAGCGTGATCGACGAGCATTTCCTGGCACGAACAAATGTCGAACTCGTCTCGCATGAGGCCTTCGATCAGATGCCACGAAAGGCGCGGAACACCGGTAAACGGCGGGGACGTTGGAATACCCCAGCCTTCGTCCTCATTGCGATACTCGGAGGCTGCGCCGACGGCAAATGTCGGCATGGCGTCCAGAAAAAAGTTGAGCCCGTGATCGTTGTACAAGACGACGGCGACGTCGGGCTTGGTCTCATCGAGCCACCGGCGAAGGGGTGGGAACGCGTCAAAGAACGGCTTCCAATAGGGATCGTTTTCGAGCCCCTTCTCCAAGGCGTTGCCGATCGAGGGGACGTGCGTGGTCGCGATGCCGCCGACGATGCGTGCCATTTTGGCTAGGAGCCCGCCGCAAGGAGCTTGGCGCGGAACTCATCGACGGTCAGGCCGGTTTGCTGAGCTCCGATGTCCTGTACGCCTAGGTGAAAGATTCCGGCAAACTTCGCGAGGTAGTAGATGTTGCCGCCGGCGGCGAGGAGATCGAGCACGTTGCGGGATTTGATCGCGGCTCGTTGCTGGCCGTTGAGAGCAAAACGCGACATGTACGCATCTTCATCACGAAGGAACGCCTCGCGGTTCGCTCGGCTATTGAAGGAAAAGCACATCTTGTTCAGAGCGTAGCCCTTCATCGCTTCGGTTCCGTTGAAGAGCAGCGTCCCGGGGATAGGCTGATCGGTCGTGGTCATCATCGCGAACGAGCGTACCATTTCGGTGTGTCCGGCGTGTGACGTTCCGGTACGTCCGCACTTCGCACGATCTTCACACTGCGATCTGCGAGCATGTCTTAACGGGCCGCGACGGGATCGATCCAATCCGCCGCTGCGGCGGTCCAGTCCGCGTCGGATGCGAGCGGGACGCCGAGCGCGCGAATCCGGTACTTGTGCGGCGCGTCGCTACCGAGCGGGGGTGCGCCGTCGCGGGCGGCGCGGAGCAGCAAACGGCGTGCGGCGATAATCGCTGCGTCGCTCGTGCCGAGATGCTCGTTCCACCGATCGGATATGGCTCCCATCCCTTCTTGCAGCGACACGTCTTGCAGCGAAAGGCCGGGCACCCCGGAGAATCGGCGCGTGCGTTGCGCGTCGCGATCGATGAGAAAATCGTTGTCCTTGCTTCCGATCGGACGCCACGCGCCGCCGGCTTCGGTCGTCGGCGGCAAGAGGTCCGACGGGCGCAAATGGACGCCCCCGCCGAGGCGTGCCACGGCCGCGGTCTCATGTATCTCATCACTCGTGAGCGGCCGCGCCGGATTCCACGTGAAGCACCACGCCATGGTCGTCGTATCGTCCATCGGTACCCATGCAAAGCCGCCGACCGTTGGTTCGACCGCGCCGTTCGGGACCGCGAACGCATTGTAAAACGGCATCATGAAGTGCGTGATGTTCCAATGGACGCGGTCCTCGCCAAGCCGCCGGCAGGTGCCGATGCGTAAACCGTACGGTGTTTCGAGCAGATCGTAGCGGGGCTGCCGGTCTCGCATGAAGATGTTGCCGGCATCGGGTCCCAGCGTCCCGTGCAAGAAACCGACGTGGTGCGGGTCGATTCCACCTTCGAGCGCTTGCACGTAATTGCTGAACTGGACGCGTTTGGTGATGTGCCGTTGTTCCGGATCTACCAAATTCCACTCGAGGTCGGGCAATTCGGGCGGCACGGCGAGCGAACCCATATACGTCCACACGATGCCGTTCCGTTCACGGCACGGGTAGGCGCGCACGCGCACCTTTTCTTTGAACAGCGAATCGGGCGGTTCGCTAGGCATGTCGGTGCAGCGACCCAGAACGTCGAATTTCCAACCGTGATACACGCAGCGCAAGCCGTCGTCTTCGTTGCGCCCGAAGTACAGCGGCGCACGACGGTGTGGGCAAAACGCGTCGACAAGGCCGGGGGCGGCCGCCGAGTTGCGAAATGCTAACAGATCCTCGCCGAGCATGCGGACGCGCAATGGCGCCCCGTCACGTACGATTTCCTCGGAGGTGACTGCCGGAAGCCAGTATTGCCGCAGCGCGTCGCCCATTGGGGTGCCCGCCCCGACCCGCGTGATGAGCTCGTTATCCGCTCGACTGAGCATGGCACCTCCGCTCGCTTTCGCGCGCAAAGGGCTTGAATATCAGGGACATGAAGCCCTCCAGCACGATGAAAACCGGGACCTTGTTCAGCATTTGCGCCGCGATCTTCGTCGCGCTCGCGTGCAGCAAGAGCGGCACCGCTCAAGAGGCGCCGACCATCAAGGTCGGCATCGTCTACTCGTTCACCGGCACGGGAGCGCCGACGGACAAGCAGTTCGACGCGGCCGTCGACGCATGGGTCAAACAACACGGCGACAGCGTCGCCGGACGGAAGATCGTTTTGATCCGCCGCGACGATGGCGGCGCGAATCCCGACGTTGCCAAACGCCTGGCACAAGAACTGATCGTTCAAGATAATGTGGAGTTTTTGGGCGGACTTCTGTTTACGCCCAACGCAATCGCAGCCGCGCAAGTGTCCACGGCAGCCAAGGTGCCCGTCTTGATCACGGAAGCGTCGACGGCCGGCATCATGGCGGACAATCCGTACGCAACCCGCTACAGCTTCACCAACGGTCAGCTCACGAAACCACTGGTCGACTGGGCGCTGAAGCACAACGTCAAGACGGCCTCGATCGTCTACCAGAATTTCGGCCCGGGCGTCGATGCGGCCGATACCTTCGAGCGTTACTTTGTCGCGGGCGGGGGCAAGCTTCTCGAGCGGGTCGCCGTGCCGTTTACGGCCCGCGACTTTTCCGCATACGTGCAGCGCATTCGGGATACCAAGCCCGACGCGTTATACGTCTTCATGGTCGGCGACTCGGGGCCGGCGTTCATCCGAGCCGCCTATCAAGGGGGCATCCAGCAGTCGGGCATCACGATTCTTGCCAACGGTGACATGGTGAGCGACGAACGCCTGCCCGGAATCGGCGATGACGCCTTAGGGGTCATCTCATCGAACATGTACTACCAGAACTATCCCTCACGCCTGAATACTGCTTTCGTGAAGCTCTTTCGGGCTGCATGGGGCGCGAATTCCGAACCTCCCGGCCAGGCAGCGGTCGCGGCTTACGACATGATGCACGCAATCTATAACGCCGTACAAGCACAGCCCGGCACGCTCTCTCTCGATCGTACGATGGCCGTCCTTCGTTCGACGAAGTTCGAAAGCCCGCGAGGACCGATTGCGATCGATCCGCAAACTCGCGACATCGTTCAAAACGTCTATATTCTACGCATCGAGCGTCACGGCGGCGAGATCGGCAATCGCGAGATCGGGATGTACCCCAGCGTGCGCGATCCGGACGAGCATTGAGCTACCGGGATCGACGTTCTCGGACGCCGAGCGCTTCCAGCCGCGGCAGCACCTCGTCACGGAAGTACGGAAACTCGTCGATGTAGTTGACGAAACCCAGCGCGAGGGCGGTGAATCCGGCCTCGCTGAGCTGGGCGAGTTCTCCCGCCACACGATCCGGGTCCCCGACGCATTCGTGCGCGCCGTAACCGGCGGCCTGCCGAACGCGGTTAGCGTGATGCGCGGCGTATTCAGCCGTTTGTATGCCATATTTGCGTGCCACTCCGCTCTTATGGTCAACCGCCTCCCAGTCGGCCATCTCGTCAGCGAAATAGTGATAATACTCTTCGGCTTCGCGCGTTGTCGGCCGGCAGACCACGTTGGTCCCGGTGCAGATGTTGAGCGCCCGTCCGAGGTCCTTCGCTTGCCGGCGGATCTCCCGCCCCTCTTCAACCGCGCCTTCGATCGTGGAAAATCGCGTAAAGAGATTATCGGCGTGACGAATCGCGAAGGCCTTACCGGCCGTCGATGCCCCCGCATTCATGATGAGCGGCCGTGTGCCGCCGTGGGGCTTTGGGAGCGCTTGCAGCCCCTTCAATTGAAAGAACTCGCCGCTATAGTCGAACGGCGCTTCCTCTGTCCATAGCCGCGAGACGATGTCCAGCCATTCCGATCCGTGAGCATAGCGCCCGTCGTGCTCGCGCTGCTGCGCGCCGAACATGTCGAATTCGTCTTGGTTCCAACCGCAGACGACGTTCAGGCCGAAACGACCCTCACCCGCGTGGTCGGCGGTGACGCACATCTTGGCCGCGTAGACCGGATGGATCAACGGCGCATGAACCGTCCCGAAGACCACGATCTTGTGGGTCACGCTCAACATACCGGTCGCCCAAGTTACCGTTTCGAAGGTTGCTGCTTCAGGATCCGTCGCGCCACCGTAACCTTTCCAACGCCCCACCGGCAGCATAAACTCGATACCAGCGTCGTCGAGCATTTGTGCAAGCGTGAGGTTGTCGCTCCACGAACCCGACCAGCGCTCGGGAACCTTGGTGGCCGCGAGCCCCGACGAGCAGTTCGAGCCAAACATTCCCAACTTGAGCCGGTTGCGGCTGTTCATCGCCAGGCGTTCGCCGGCAAAAGATATTCCGCTCACTTCAGCGGTGCGCCGCCGGGCTGACTTGCACCAACGAACGCCTGCGTCGCCGGATCCCACTTCTGGACGCCGCTCCAATTCGCACCGACGCCATGCTTCGGATACGCGCGAAAATCGTACTCGCCGTTGGTTCCGGCAAAGCCGTGCAGGCCGTCCAGATAGGCGCGCACCTGCGCCGGGGTCGCGTTCGCGCCCAACTTCTGGAATGCGCCGGCGATGATGAAGGCGGCATCCCAGGCCTGATTGGTGCCGGTGTCGGGCTGCACGCCTTTGGCGCGGAAGGCTGCCTGATAAACGTCTTCCGCGCGTTTGACCGGTCCATTCGGTAACGCCTCCGGGGCGGCGGCCGCGTACGACGAGAAATATAATTCCTTGGGTAAGAACGACGCGTAGGCTTTCATCTGCGCGAACGTCTCGTTCGCCGAAGAAGACACGACCGGCAGCGTGATCCCGGCATCGGCAAGCCCGCGCAGGATCGTTCCGAACGAGGGCCCGGTCGTCATCGCGAAAACGACCTGGGCGCCCGAGTCCTTGATATGCGCGACCTGGGCGGCCACGCTGATGTCGGACGGTGTGAAGTGCTCGCGCGCGACGATCGATTCGGCCGCATTTTCAGGCAGCGCCAGCGCTTGGTCGAGAACGTGCTCGTTGTCCTGACCGGTGGCGTCGTTCGATGCGATCACGGCGATCTTACGCCAACCCCGTTCGCGCGTATAGCGCACGGTACCGACCGTCGAGTCGCCGGAGGAAATGCCCGAGAAGTATCCCCAGCCGCCGTCGGGTCCCGGATGGTACGCGCTCGAGAAGCACCATAACACAGGGCCATCCTTCACGAGCGGCGCCATGGCTCCGCAAATAGCCGTTAGCGTCGAACCCATGACGACTGCCGGGTTCTTAGCCAGGACTCCGTTCAGGAGTTGCACCGCGGTTTGGGCATTCGTCTCATCGTCTTGGATGACGAAGTGCACCGGACGGCCGCTGATTCCGCCCGCGCTGTTGATGCGTTCCTCCGCCACGCCGAGCGAGATCTGCTCGGACTTCCCAAGAAACGCCCCGCCTCCCGTGAGCGGCAAGATAACGTTGATATCGAACGGGTCAGCCGCGACGGTTCGGCGCGGAATCGCGACGGTCGTCACGAGCACGATCAGGAGAAGCGCTAAGGCCGGCTGTGTCTTCATCGAACTCAACCTCCAGCATTGGAAAACTCCGTCATGAGCATGTAATCTCCTCGGCCGGCCACTCCTGCACGGGAGCCGGGTGATGGCTTGCGGAAGGCGCGGCAATGACGGCGACGACGAGTACTCGGCCCACATCTGAGGCGCTCTTCCGCGACGACGAAGTCCGTCTCGACGGCCGAGACAAAGTCAGCGGAAAGATGCGGTATACTGCCGACTTCAAGCCCGACGAGCTGCTATGGGCAGCGTTTACCACCAGTCCGCACGCGCACGCGACGATCGTCCGCATCGACACCACGGCAGCGAAAGCCGTGCCCGGCGTGCGTGCGGTTCTGACCTCGGCCGACATCGGACCGGGGAAGCGCTCGGGCCGAATGCTCTTCGACCATCCGGTGCTCGCCTACGAGAAGGTCATCATGGTTGGCGACCGCGTCGCCGCCGTTGCCGCTGAAACCCGCGAAGCCGCCGAGGATGCGGCACGCCTCGTTGAAGTGACGTACGAAGAGCTGCCCGCGGTTCTGGATCCGCTCGCTGCGTTGGCACCCGGCGCGCCGAGGATCCACCCCGAGCGCGCGACCTATCACTACCTCGGCAAGACGCCCCCGGAAGTCGCGCATCCGAACGTGCAAGGGTGCTACCAATACCACAAGGGCGATGAGAACATCGAGGCCGTCTTCGCGCGAGCGCCGCATGTCTTCGAACACCGGTTTCGGACGTCGCGTCAACACGCCGGGTATCTGGAGCCGAAGGCGACGGTCGTGTGGATCGACCGCGATGGAACGGTTCACATCCAGACGCCGAACAAAGCGCCGTACAATTTGCAGCGTTTTCTCGCCCACGTGACCGGCGTGCCGCTCGAGCAGATCGTCATCGAGCCGGCAGCGATCGGTGGTGACTTCGGCAGCAAGGGTTGGACGACGGATGAGTTCCCGTGCTACTACTTGGCCAAAGTGACGGGGCGGCCGGTGAAGCGCGTCTCGAGCTACACCAACGAACTCCAGTCGAACGCGCGAAAGCACGCGGCGTACACCACGTTGCAGACGGCCGTTGACGACGACGGCCGCTTCCTCGCGCATCGTTCGACGGTCACCTACGACGGCGGTGCGTATGCGGGCGGACTGCCGTCGCCCTACTTGATGCCGGGTGCTACCGGCTATTCGACTGTGCCGTATACCGTGCCGAACGTCTCGATCGCGACGCAATGCGTGTACACGAATACGTCGCCCGGTACGCACGTGCGGGCGCCCGGCGGGAGTGAACTGTACTTCGCGTGGGAGCAGCACGTCGATCTGATGGCCGCCGCCGTGGGAATCGACCCGATCGAGCTGCGCCGGCGCAACGTGGTACGGGATGGGCAGCTGATGCTCACCGGCGATGAAGTCTATCATCCGATGGGCACGGCCGTCTTGGAACGGCTCGAAGCCGAGATGCAGGCGCGGCCGGCGTCTCCCGGTCGCGCCTGGGGCATGTCCTTCGCCGTTTTCCATACGGGCGTCGGCAAGACCGCGCTCGACCTCACGCTGCAGCCCGACGGGACGATCGAGGTGCTCAGCGGCGTCCCCGATCAGGGCGCGGGAAATCACACGGTCGTGCAGCGCGTGATCGCGGCGACGATGTCCATCGCCGCCGAGCGAATTCGCTTCCGGCGCGGCTCGACGCGCGAAGCGCGCCAGGATCCCGGTGCCGGAAGCAGCCGCGTCACGCACATCGTCGGGCGCGCGGCTCAAGCCGCCGCTCAAGAGCTGATGGCACGCTTGACGCAAGCGACCGGCATGCACGTGCGCGACGATCGCTTCGTCGACGACGGCGGCCGCAGCGAATCGTTCGAGAGCGGCGTCGCGCGCGCCCTCGGCGGAACGCCGCTGCGCGTGACGGGTGAGTATGACGGAACCCACCACGGCCCCGGAAACCCGAGCGACTACTCGTTCTTCGGCTACGGTATCGACGTTGCGGTCGATCGCGAGACCGGTGCGTTCAAGATCCACGACGCCGTGTTCGTCGCCGATGTGGGTGCCATCATCAACCCGGTGGCCCATCAAGGTCAGATCGACGGCGGCTTCATCTTCGGGCTGGGGACGGCGGCGTTCGAGGAACTCGTGCTCGACGAGAGCGGAAAAGTCACGAACCCGAGCTTAGCCGACTACAAGCTGCCGACGATCCGGGACATCCCCCCATTTCGTACGGTGCTCCTCGAAGGCCGCGGCCTCCATGGCCCCTTCGGCGCGAAGATGGCCGGCGAGTTGAGCAACACCACGGTGGCCGCCGCGCTGCTGAACGCAATCGCGAACGCTACCGGCGTGCGGATCACGGAGTTGCCGGTCACTGCGGAACGCATTTACGACGCCCTGCAGAGGTCATGACGCCGGCTGGTAGATGAGGCCTGCGGCGGAAACCGGCCGGTCGAGGAGGCCATGTTTTGCCGCGAAGTCGAGGAGCGTCTGGATGTCGGCCACCCGTAGCCGTTCCGCAAACGTCGTGCGGTGCATCCGTCGCACCAGATCGGGATCCATCTTCGAGTACTTCGCGAGAATCGCACCCGATTCGGCGTGATGACCGTTGGCCCACTTCTGCGCGGCGTAGATCGCGCTTTGAAAGCGACGCACCGGCTCGGGATTCTTCTGCGCGAAGTCGTGCATCGCAAACCAGCACGAGTTGACGTATACGGGGGCGACGACGGTGTCGAGATCGGCAATAATTTTGACGTTGTTGGAAGCAATGGCGACCGTCATCGCCGGCTCCGTCATCACCGCCCCGTCGATTCGCGCGCTCGCGAGCGCTTGGCCCATCTCGGAAAAGGTGACCTCGACAAGCTTCACTTTCGAAATGTCGCTTCCGCCCTGCGTTAGCCAAGCATCGAGGTTCACTTCGGGGCCGGTATGGAGCCCATTTAGTGCGACCGTCTTCCCTTCGAAATCCTTGGGCGTCTTCAGCGCCGAGTTGGCGGCGACGCACAGCGCCTCCGTCGACGTGCCGGCCAAGCTAATCGCGCCCGCAGCGAGGATGACGACCGGCAAACCGTGCAGAGAGGCGTTGGCAAGTATGACCGGCGTGGCAACACCAATGTCCATCGAACCGGCCGAGAGTGCGGCCGCAATCGCAGCACCGTTGTTCATCGTTTCCAGGTCGACGTTCAAGCCGGACCGCGTGAAAAATCCCATGTCCTGGGCGAAGTACGCGGACGCATACGTATCGTTTGCGGTAGCCGCCACGCGCAAATTCAACGGTGCCGACGCTTGTGCCGACGCGGGCAACCGCAACGACGCTGCCATGAGCGGAGCCGACACGGTAAGGAACGTCGCGCGTATCATACGTGAGCCAACCACGCTGACGCTAGCCCTTTCCGTCCCACACGAAGCTGCTCGCCGCGATCGGTGGGAGGAACTTGTATTTGGCTGCGACGTCCAAGAGGGGCTGGAAATCGCGCGGATTGGTGTTCTTGGCGTAAGGAGCGATCGACGGTGCGGCGGTGGTCTTGAGGTACTTCGTCATAATGTCTCCCGCTTTGCCGGGATTTTGCACCGCCCAACTGCCTGCTTCATAAATGGCGGCGGCGAAGCGTCGCGCGGTGTCTTTGTTGGCATTGAGCCAGGTCTGCGTCGCGAACCAGGCCGTCGTGACGAACACCGGAGCGATCGCGTTCAGACCGTTTCCGAGGTCGCGTACTTTGCCCGAGTCGAGCGCCGCCCGGCGCTCGGGATCTTCCATGCTCGCTGCGTCGAGTCGCCCTTGCTGCAATGCCGCAAACAGCTCGACGGGCGGAATCTCCGTGAACTTGACGGTGCTCGAGTCGCCGCCGGTCTTGTCGATGAGCGCTCGAACCGACAACTCGTCGAGGCCGTTGAGGCTCGACGCACCGACGATCTTGCCCGTGAGCTGCTTCGGGCTCGTGATGCCGGATGTGAGAGCGGTGACCAGACTCGCATCGTTGTTGTGCGAATCGTGCACCGCGCCCGCCGCGATGATCACGAACGGGAGTCCGTGCGAGACGGCTTGCCCGAGTTGCAGAACGCTGGAAACACCAATCTGCATGTCGCCGCCGGCGACGGCGGCCGCATTGGCAGCGCCGCCGCGAAACACGCTGACGGACGCCGTGATTCCATGTTTATCGAAGAAGCCCGCATCAGCGGCGAAGTACGCCTCCGACTGCTCCACGATTTGACCGGCGGCGACTTTGAGCGCCGCGGTTTGAGCCGCACCCGGCAGACCGAACAATGGGACGGTGACTGCGGCTGACGCCGCACCGAGCCAATGGCCGCGCGAACATGTCATCATTTCGCCTCGTTAGGCGGTTTTGGGGACATTCCTACGACCAAGGCGAGTACGCAAGGGTCAGACGCCGGCAAGGAGGTCGGATGCGGGGAAGCGCGCCTTGATGACGCTGTACTTTGCGCATAGGTCAATGACCGGTTGGATCATCGCCGGCGTTACGGCTCCGCCATAGTCCACGCGCGCTGCGCTCTCGACGTCTTGCGGATTCTCTTTGAGATTGGTGGCGAGGATTTGCGCCGACTCGCGCGCATGCGCCGCGGCCCATTGCGCGCCGTCGTGCATGACACGCACGAACTTCGCCGCCTCAGCCGGATGTGCGGCTAGCCAGCTCTTGCTCGTGAACCACGTCCCGGCGGCGAAATACGAGGAATACGCGTTGAAGGTGTACGCCATGATGCGGAACGGATCGCCCGGCTTGCCTATAGTTGGATCGATACCGGGGTTGAAGGTGGCCGCGTCGACACGACCGGCTTGCAAAGCTGCCGGCATCGCGGGCAGCGGGATTTCGATAAAGTGTACGGAGCTCGAGTCGCCGCCGTTCGCATCGATCCAGGCGCGCGCGGCGATATGCGTGATGATATTGAGACCGCCGACGGCGATCGTTTTTCCCGTGAGATCCTTGGCCGTTTGAATCGGCGAGTTCTTCATCACGAGCAGTTCGCCCGTCGTCGGCGTATCGGCCCGATACATGTTTGCCGCGGCGAGGATCGTGAACGGCAGTCCCTTGTCGTGCGCGATCACGAGGGTAACCGGGTTTGAGTAGCCGACGTCGAGCGCGCCGGAAATGATGGCGGAAGCGATTTCCGGTGCGTTGTTGGTCGGCGAGAACTGGGGATCCAAGCCGGCCTTCGCAAACAGGCCGAGATCGTGCGCGAAGAACAGCTGGCCCGACATGTCGCTTGGGATGAATCCGATGCGTAGCGGCGTGAGCGTCTGCGCGCCGGCACGCGCGGATGCTGCGAGCACCAAGCTGCTCGCAACGAACGCGGCACGCTTCATCGGGGTGCTCCTACGACGTCCGGCGATTCGTGTACCGCGCAGCCGGTCGGCGACGGCGCCGGGATCGGAGGGCGCGTCGTCCGAGCGCCAGGCGACATGGCCGTCGGGGCGCACGAGAACGAGCCGGCGCTCGTACAGAGCGGCGATCTGTGGATCGTCGACGGCCACCGACTGCAGCGGTATGCCGCGCCGCTCGAACGCGGCCTCGAGCGACGTCGCGTCAGGCGCGCCGGGGAAACGCAAGAGCACGAATTCGCGGCCGAAGAGGTCGATGATCGAGCGGTTTTCTCCGAGTCCGAAATGCGGTGCCCGGTGTCCGGGTCGCGCCGTTTGCACGTATGCGGAGATCGTGTCCTCGGTTGCCGGCGAACCGTCGGCAATGACGATCGGTGAGCCCTCGTAACGATATCCCAGGGCGGTACCGTCGGTGAGGAACGTGCGCGACTGCGTCTCCACGATCTCGCGACCCCATTTACGCCGTTCGCGTTCACCCTCGGGGGTATCGTCGACGATCTCGGGCGGTATTTTCGGCATCTTGCGCATCCTGTAGTTCTCCGTCGCTTGGCGAACGTTGCGCTGCGCGATCGGACGGCGTTCGAGATCGTAGGTGTCGAGTAATTCCGGAGCTCCCCAGCCCTCGAGCACCGCCGCGAGCTTCCAACCCAAGTCGATGACGTCGCCCATCCCGGTATTGAGGCCGAAACCGCCGGAAGGCGAGTTGAGGTGCGCGGCATCGCCCGCCAAAAACACGTTACCGCTGCGGTACTGATGAGCGACGAGATCGTGCGTCACCCAACGCCGCATCGAAATCAGCTCGTAAGGAATCTTCTTACCAACGAAGTCGGTCACGAGTTGATCGATGTCGAGCTCCTTGCGATGATCGAAGTACCATTTGCCGCGCAAGCCGAAGCGCCACAGCTCGCGTCCGTCGAGCGCGATCAGTGTGCGCGAGATGCCGTTGACGTCGACGAAGCTGTGCAGAGCTGCTTTGCCCTTGTCGTGCTGAGTCCACAATTCTGGAATCCGCAAAAAAATGCTGACGTTGTAGTCGATCGCCGGGTCGCCGTCCATTGCAATTCCGAGCGCCTCACGAACTTCGCTCTTGCCACCCGAACAGTCGACGAGGTAGCGCGCCGCAATCGTTTCGCGACTTTCGGCAGTGCGATTGTGAACCGTCGCGACGACGCGATCGCCCTCGTCGCGAAAGTGCTCCAGCTTGCAATTATAGCGCAGCGTAACGGAGTCGTAGCTCGACGCGAGGTCGCGCAAGATCGGATCGAGCCAGATCTGATTGCAGCGCTGCGGGCGCTCCGGGCTCGTCGTACTCGATTTGCCCATCCCGTGGTGCGGCCGCTCGATGCGGGCGATTTCGAACCCGTTCAGGCTCGTGAGGTAGAGGACGGTATGCGGGAAATCTTGCGGCATACCGGCCTCGCGCACGGCGTCGGAGATCCCCCAACGCCGGAAGAACTCCATCGTGCGCGCGTTCTGTGCGGTCGCACGCGGATGGTGGATGGTGCCGTCAAACTGCTCGACCAGCGTACAGGCGACGCCGCGCCGGCCGAGCTCGATCGCTACCCCGAGCCCGACGGGGCCGCCACCCACGATCAAAACGGGGGTGTCGGTAGCCGGTCCTTCTTGGGTGCTCACGTTGACGAAGCTATGGCGCCCTCATGGGCATTACCTCCGCTGACGCTTAGGGGTCTGCTTTGCAGTAGCGTGAGGCGAAGCGCCGCGCTCGGGGCGGGAGGTCGCGGTCCTTTTTGGAATGGACGCCAAACATGACGCATAATGCAGCGCGCATCGTTCGCTCATCATTTCTGACGACGGCGGCCGGGCTCGCCGCCTCAGCCGCTTGGCCGCGGACCGCCGCCGCGCAGACGCCGCTCCTCGATTTGCGGGTTGCGGCAAATGCCAACGATACGTTCGCCTCAGCGTACTACGCCCAAGACGAGGGATTCTTCACCCGCGACGGGCTCAACGTCGATTTGCAGACGATTTCCAACGGGGCGGCGATCACGGCGGCCGTCGTCGGCGGGACGGTCGACGTCGGGGTAGCGGTTCCGGTAACGATCGCCGCGGCGTATCTGCGGGGCTTGCCGCTCGTCATGATCGCGGCCGGGGCGTTGAGCATATCGTCGGTACCGAACACCCGCCTCTGCGTGGCCAGTGATTCCACGCTGAAAACCGCGAAGGACTTCGAGGGCAAAACGATCGCCATCAACGCACTCGGCGTCGGCTTGGAACTCGCGCCCTTCGTTTGGCTCACCGTGAACGGCGCGGACAAGTCGAAGGTCAAGCTGGTCGAACTTCCATTCTCGGAAATGGGGCTGGCGCTCGAACGTCATACCGTCGACGCGGCGGTCTTAACCGAACCCGCCTACACGGTCGCGGCGAAGGAACACCACATCAAGATGTTCGCTAACGTCAACACGGCGATCGCGCCGGTCTACGTGAGCTCGTGCTGGTTCACGACCCGCCCGTTCGCGCAAGCGCATCCCGAACACGTTCGCCGCTTCGCCCGCGCGATCTACGATGCGCAAAAGTGGGCCAACGCCCACCAGGACCTATCGGCCGAGATCCTAACGAAATACTCGAAGCTGGACATCTCCCTCACGCGTTCGATGACGCGCGCCCACTACGCCGAGCAATTGCGCGCCGCCGACATCCAACCGTTCCTCGACATCTCGGTGAAGTACGGCGGCCTGTCCGCTCCCGTTTCCGCTAACGATCTCATCTACCAGCCGTCGTAAGCCTCACGCCAAGGGAGCGCACACCTAAGTGAGCAAGCCTTTGTCCATGACGATACGCATTCGCAGGCTCGCCTCGTTGCTGCCGGTCTTGGCCGTCGGCTTGTCGTTGGAACTCGCCGGCGCGCTGCACGCGCAATCGGCGCCGGCGGCGGCCCTCGCCGGACGCGTCAGTTCGGCGGCCGAAGGCCTGATGGAAGGGGTGCTCGTCACCGCGCGCAAGCGGGGGTCGAATGTCGCGGTGACGGTAGTGACCGATGCTCGCGGACGGTACCGCTTCCCCGTCTCGCACCTGGCGCCGGGAACCTACGGGCTGAGCATTCGCGCCGCCGGCTACGATCTTGCCGGCGCGCCGGCCGTCACGGTTGATGCCGGGAAAACGACGAACGACGACCTGCGGCTCGTCCCGACGAAAGATCTCGAAGATCAAGTCACCAACGGCGAGTGGATGACCAGCATGCCGGCCACCGACGCGCAGCGCGTCCAACTGCTCGCGTGCACCCAGTGCCACACCTTGCAGCGGGTCGTGGACTCGTATCATACCGCGGCGGAATTCCGCAACGTGGTGTTGCCGCGCATGGCGGGATACATCATCCAGAGTTTTTGGCTCAAGCCGCAAGCCTACACATCGGGGCGCTCGAACCAGTCGAGCAGCTTCCCGGCCGATTTGCCGGAGTTCTTGGCGAGTATCAATCAAAGCTCGGGGCCGCGCAAGTGGCCGATCAAGACCTTTCCGCGGCTCAAAGGCCCGTCGACGCACATCATCATCACGCAGTACGACATCCCGGATCGCCTGGCGCAACCGCACGACGTGACCGGCACGCCCGACGGCACGATTTGGTTTTCGGATTTCGGCCAGCAATTCATCGGCAGACTGAATCCGCGTACCGGCGCGATCACGCAGATTCCGGTTCCCGAGAACAAACCCGGCCACTTCACCGGCTCGCTCGACATCGAAGCGGATCCGAGCGGCGATTTGTGGCTGGCCAACCAATATCAAGGCGCGATCGAACGCTACGATCCCAAGACGAATACGTTCGCGCAATGGGCGATGCCGCCGGGCGACCATCCGGACTTCACGCAAGATTCGATGGTCGCGCCGGACCACAGCAACGTCGACGGCAAAGTCTGGACCAACAATCAGGACACGCGTACGTTCTGGCAACTCGATCCGGCCACCGGAAAGTGGAACTCGTTCGGTCCGTTGCTCTATCCGAATACGAACACGGTGTTCAGGGCGTACGGCCTGGTCTCGGACGTCAACAATTCACTTTGGCTCTTCGACTTCGGTGCGTCGGCGATCGCCCATCTCGACCCCAAGAACGGCGCCTTCAAGTTGATTCCGACGCCGACGCCGAATTCGCATCCCCGGCGCGGCCGCGTCGACGACCGGACGGGTCTCGTCTGGTTTGCCGAGTTCGCTGCGAATCGCCTCGGGTCGTACGACACCAAAGCCGACAACGGCCACATCGACGAATACGTGATGCCGACGCCGTGGGACTCACCCTACGACGCGATGGCCGACAAGAACGGCAACGTGTGGACCGGGTCGATGGTCACCGACCGCGTCTCACGCCTCGATCCCGCCACCGGCCACGTCGTCGAGTACCAGCTGCCGACCAGCACGAACATCCGCCGCGTGTGGATCGACAACAGTACGAACCCGGTGACGTTCTGGACCGGCAGCAACCACTACGCCGACATCCTTCGAATCGAACAGACGCCGTAGGCTAGCTTTCGAACCCTGGATAGATCAGGGTGCGCGCGGCGATCGGCGCGGAGATCATGTTGTGCTCTGCGGCGATTCGAATGAGTGGATCCATCAGCGCCGGGTCCAGTTTGGTGCCGAAGCGAGAACGCTGCATGCTCACGACGATGTCGTGCGGGACCTGGGTGATCTTCTCGAGCACGACGGCGGTCTGCGCCTGGTGCGTGTTGGACCAGACCGCCGTTTGCACGATGGCCCGGGCCAGCCGATGAGCGAGCGCCAGGTTCTTCGCGATCCAAGTTTCCGTCGTGAAGTAGGCGGAAACAAACCAGGTCGGCGCGATCGCGGCATTCGTGTCGGCGAAAACGCGGGCGGTGGTAAGTGCGACGGTCATTGCAGGTTCGGCAATCAGCGCGGCATCGATGCGCCCGGCCTCCATTGCCGCTTGCATCGCCGGATACGGCAGCTCGACGAACTTTACCGATGAGGGGTCGACGCCGTTCTTCTTGAGCCATTCGAGGGTGGCGAATTGCGTGAAGCTCGTGAGGTTGTTAACGCCGATGGTTTTGCCGATCAAATCGCGCGCCGTGTGAATCGGCCCGTTCTTCTCGACCATCATCTGTCCCGACGGTGATTCGGCGGAGTACACGGGTCCCGGCGCAAAAAATGTGTACGGAATGCCCTTCTCTCTCGCGCCCGCGATTTGGCTGATGCTCCCGAGTCCGACATCGAGCGAACCGCCGGTTATGGCTTCGGCGATCGCGCCGGAATTTGCGAGACCGGTGATCTGAAGGTCGATCCCGGCATCGCGGAAGATCCCCGCGGCTACGCCGTAATAGGGTTCCCCATATCCGTCGAGCGGAACGGAACCGCAGCGAACCGTGACCAGTTCCTGTGCGCGCGCTTGCGCCGGGGCGGCGAGAGCGGTCGCAGCGGCTGCACTTATAGTAAGAAACGATCGACGTTGCATGTCGCTAGCCTCCCTTCTCACCGGAGGCAAACCCTGCGGGTCGACCACCCGGATAACTCGCCGGAACGAAGCGTTCGTTCGCCGCGTCCCAGCGTGCAATGATGCTACTCTGGAGCGCACCGCTTTGCTGCCCGAAGCGAAAATCGTAGACGACGTTCGTGCCGGGAAAATTGTAGAGGTGCGTGATGTAGTCGTGCACTTGCCGCGCGGTCGGATGTTCCGGCACATGGCGTAGCGCGTCGACGAGCACAAGCGTGATGTCCCACGTAGCCGCATAGGCACCGTTCGTCGGCAACCCCGCTGCACTCAAAGCGTTCCGCATGATCGCTTGCTGCTTGAGGACGGCCGGCGGCATGTGAGCGCCAACGACCCACGACGCACCTCCGACAAAATCGAGTTCACGCGGCAGCACATCCGCAATTTGATGCATTTGATCCGCCGTCTCGTTGACGCTGTTCGTCAAAAGCGGTACGTTGACGCCGGCGTCGCGCAAGGCTTTGAGCGTTGCCGCAAAGGGCGCGCCGACGCTCCAGGTCACGATCGCATCGGGGTTTGCCGCTTTGATCTGCGATGCCTGAGCCGTCAGCGTGATGTCCGCGGGCGAGAAACGCATGTGCAGGACTTGCTGCAGCGATGCGAACTCCTTCAGGCCAAACGCCTGCTCGAACCCGGCGTCTGCCGCCTGACTGCTCGCATCCGTCGCGTTGAGCACCGCGATGCGTTTGAAGCCACGACCTTTCAGAAACCGTAGTCCGGTGATCGCGAGATCGAGCGCCGAGCCTTGCTGCATGAACATGTAGCCGCCGGGCGGCGGGCTCACGAACGGCGAGACGCAGTACGCGACGGGCCCGCTTTGGGAGATCAGCGGAATGACCGCATCGCACGTCGCGGTGAGCATCGGCCCGATGAATGCCGGGCGCTTCTGCGCGATCAGTCCATTGACGAGCTGCACGGCCACCTGTGGGCTCGACTGGTCGTCGAGCACCGTGATCTCGAGCGGACGCCCGTGGATTCCGCCGGTGGAGTTGATGTACGACTCCATGGCAACCATCGATTTCCCGGCGGCCTGCCCGACGAATGCACCGGGACCGCTCTCCGAAAGAATTGCCGTCACTGCGTACGGAGCCCGTTGCTGCGCTCCGACGGGAGCATCGACGACGACGCCCGCCAGCAACAAAGCCGCCGCGGCATTCCGAACGATCCGAAGCAAAGCCCCACCTCTCATTTCAGGCGTCCTTCGCCGGATCCCATTCCAGCATGCTCAGATCGGGGGCTCCGTGGCCGCCACCGTTGCGAAAATCGTACATGCCAGGGACGTTCTTCAATGAATTGTGGCTTCCCCAGGATACGCAGGGCCCAGGAGTTGATCGGTCCCGCAGCGCTAAAACCAACCGAATGCGAATCGTCGCGCTCGAAGAGCACGTCTTCCTCAATTCCTTTGCCGACGAGTTGGACCGCGTGCGCGACCGCGGGCGCACCGGCACCTTCCCGACCGGCTTGAAGCGGGATCTGCTCGGCGACGTGGGTCAGTCGCGCCTCGACTCCATGGATGAGGCCGGGATCACGGTTCAGGTGCTGTCGGTCCCGGGCTCCGGAGCGGCGTTGTACGCGCAGCGCGAGGGCGGGATCGACTACGCGCGCCGCTACAACGACGCGATCGCCGAGCACGTGCGGCGTCATCCCGACCGCTTCCGCGCCTTCGCGCACCTGCCGTTGCTGACTCCCGACGCCGCCGCGACCGAACTCGAGCGCGCGGTCCGGGACCTCGGCTGCTGCGGAACGATGATCAGCGGGATGAACGATGAGAAGTTCCTCGACGACGCCGCCTTCGATCCGGTCCTCGCCGCCGCCGAAGCGCTCGACGTCCCGATCTACATCCATCCGGCGCTCCCCCCGGCCGACGTCCGTGCGCGCTACTACGACGGATTTGCACCGCCGCTCGCGCACGCGTTCGCAACCTCGGGCTGGGGCTGGCATGCGGAGACCGCAGTGCACGTCGTGCGTCTCGTCCTCTCCGGAGCGCTCGATCGTCATCCGCGGCTCAAGATCATCGTCGGCCACATGGGCGAAGGGCTGACGACGATGCTCGCCCGCTTCGATGCATGGTTGACGCCGCGAGCGCCGCACCTGAGCCGTTCGGTCTCGCAGACGATCCTCGATCAGGTCACGATCACAACGAGCGGCTTCTTCTCGTTGCCGCCGTTCATGGCGGCGCTGCTCGCGTTCGGGGTCGACCGCATCCTGTTCTCGGTCGACTACCCGTTCGAAAGCAATCGCCAGGCCCGCGACTTTCTCGATGCGCTGCCGATCGCGCCGAGCGATCTCGAGAAGATCGCGCACGGCAACGCAGACCGGCTTTTGCGACTGACTTCCTTGGAAAGGCGCTAAGCATGACGCATACTGCAACGCGCGCGGCCGGAGCGTTGAGCATATCTCCCGTTTCCGCCAGCGATCTCATCTACCAGCCGTCGTAAAAACAGCGGCCAAGTTTCAGCAACAGATCGACTGGACATCGTTCGATCCGAGCCCGGCGGCGTAAGAAATTCGAGACCGAATGCTTAGATGGCTACGATCTCCATTAGATCGGTGAGGCCTCTGAAATCGGCAGCGTTTCGCGTAAATAGGGGAAGCCCACGCGAGAGTGCCGCGGCCGCAATGAGGAGATCGACTGCGCGACCACCTCGTGGCTTTTGCATGGCCGCCAGCGCAACAGCGTAGATTCGGCCGTACGCCCGAGCAGCGGCAACGTCAAACGGAATCGCTTCGAACGTCGTTTCTACCCATTGCAATCGCTCGAGGCGACGGGCTCGCTCCGATGCGTCGGTCGTGGAAAGCGGGCCGGAAGTCAGTTCCGCGACCGTCAACGCCGTAATCGACGCTTCCGCCGGCAACTCGGCTGGCTGAATCGACGCGAGGCCGATGATCACCGAGGTATCGAGCACGCCGCGCTGATGCCTAGGCACGCGGCGTCGGGTCCTGATCGATGAATGCGTCGATGTCCGCCCGGAAACGTTTGGCGTCAATTGGGGGCAAGTGCGCGAACGATTCGATCAGCTCGGACATCGGGACAAACGTCCGCCGGCGCACGGGAATCAGGCGGCCAACCGGGACCCCATTGCGCGTGATGACAAAAGAGTCACCGCTATCGAGTGCGCGGATGATTTCCGCGTTGTCGTTTCGCAGCTGCCGCTGGGTGATCGTCCGTTCCACCACAGTATTGTAGCACAAATGCTACAACGGGAAGATGGACGAGCTTCCTGCAGGACGGAGCTTGGTTGCTTTGTCGCGAAGGGCGGGCGGCATGGAGCTGCTCTCGGGTGTGAGCGATGCTGCCTTAGTTCCGCGGCTTTTGGCCTACTATCGCCAAGCTCACATAAGCCGCCTGACGATTTCAAGAAGGTCGGCTTGATTGAAGCCCGACTTCAGGACGTAGGCGTTTGCGCCGATCCGGATGCCGCGTTCTTTGTCCTCGCGATCTTCCAAGGCAGTGACCAGTACCACCGGGAGCTCCGACAATTTGTGATGAGCGCGGATGCGGGTCGTAAGCTCGAAGCCGTCCATGCGGGGCATGTCGACGTCAGAAACGACCATATCGATCTCCGTCGATTGTAGGATGTTCCACGCTTCGATCCCGTCGGGGGCGACGCGCACGACGTAACCCGCCGCTTCGAACAGGTTTCGCTCCATCGTGCGGGTCGTGATCGAATCGTCGACAACGAGAATGTTGCGGGGCCGCGGGGTCGTGGTGACCGCCGCGGTGGTCTCCGTTCCGCCCGGCTGCGCTCGGATCGACTGAAGGACGTCCAGTGGTCGCAGAAGCAGCGCGAGACGTCCTGTGCCGAGTAGACCCGCACCGAGCACGTAGCTCAAGCGCCGAAGGGGCGGCCGTACGTCCTTGATCACTACGTCTTCTACGCCTACAACTTCGTCGACGAGCACGACACCTTGACGGTCCTCACTCCGCACAAGGATGCACGGCAGGAAACGACGGTTCATATCGCTCGGCAGCGAGCGCGGGACTTCGAGGATCGCCGCCAGGCTGCCGAACGGCAGCGCCTGGCCACCATCCCGGAGGAGACCGCTGTGCAGCGCTTGGACCGCGTCCTCGCGCGACACGGCAAACACGCGGCCGACCGATTCGGCCGGTAGCAGAAAGCGCGTTCCGCCGGCACCGATGAGCAGCCCACGGTAGGTCGCGATGCTCGTCGGGAACTCGAGCCGAATCGTCGTTCCTGACCCAGCCGTCGTGCGGGTCGAAACCCGGCCTTCAACGCGCTCGATCCGCTCTTGCACGATTGCCAGACCACGGCCTTGGCCCGAAATCGTGGTGATCACGGGGCTTGTGCTGATGCCCGAACTGAAAGCAAGTCCTGCAACGTCGGTATCGCTGAGCTCCGCAATGCGTTCGGCCGAAGCCAGACGCGAGCGCACCGCAGCATCGCGGAGAGCGTCGAGTGCAAAGCCCTTCCCGTCGTCCGCGATCTCGACGCTGATGCGGCCACCGTCGACTGGCGCGATCGTCACCGTGACCCGACCGCGACGCGGCTTGCCGCCGGCAACCCGAACGTCGGGTGCTTCGATGCCATGGTCGATCGCGTTTCGAACGAGATGGATCAGCGGGTCCTTGACCAGTTCGAGGACTTTGCGGTCGACCTCGAGGTGACTGCCGATCGCCTCCCAATCGACTTCCTTTTCCGTCTCGCGGCTGAGGTCACGCACCATTAGCGGGAATCCTTCGAGGATACTCGCGGCCGGCATCATGCGGACACGACGCATCTCTTCATAGAGATCGTCTACGGTTGTTCGCAGGACTTTGCTTTCGGCGTGCATCGAGGCGACGAGCGCGCGCACGTGAGCCTCGAGTAGGCGCAACTCTTCGGAGGCCGTGCTTACGGCGCGGATGGCCGCGAGTTCCTTTACGATATCGCCTGCACGCCGCACGTTTTCCGCCGCGGCGAGTTTGGGGCTGAGCAAGTCCTCCGTCAGGTTCACCAAGCGGTCGAGCCGATCGACCTCGACGCGAATCGTTTCGGATGCCGCACCTGCTGCGTTGACCGGTGCCGCGCCGGATACGACGACTTCTTCCACGACTCGCGGGGCGACTACGGCACGCACGGCATCCGGGGACTCAACACCAAATCGCCCGAGCTCGCTGCTCGAAACCGATCCGGCGACGAAGCCTGCGAGGGCGTCGCTGATCTCCTCCAGCAGGCGCAATTCTTCGCCGCCGAACCCGTTCCCGCGTTGGATCAGCGCTTGCAAAACCGTCTCGCAGCGATGACACGCGCGCTCGAATTCCGCTTGACCGACCGATCGAGCTGCCCCCTTGAGGGTGTGAAGGGAACGAAACAACCCCTCGAGCCGCTGCGGTGCCAGCTCGGGCGCCGCATCGTTTGCGGCAGCAGCGAGCTCCGTTCGGACCACACGCAGATGCTCGTCCGCCTCGACACGGAAGGTTGCGAGCAAGCGCGCTTGCAGCGCTCCGCTCCGATCAGACACCGACCGCTCTCACGGTATCGCCCTTTCCAGTCGCGCTGCCAATCGTTGCGTTCAGTTTCTGCGCCAATTTATTTAGGTCGGCAGCGGCGCGTTCGACCTGCTGGGTCGCTGCGACGGCCTGCGACGACGCCTGCTCGATGTTCTGCATCGCGAGCCCGATCTGGTCCATTCCCGCTCGCTGCTGTTCGGACGATGCATTGATTTGCTGCGCCGCCTCCGAGGCCTCTGCGATGCTCGCGACGAGCACCTCCATTGCCTCGCCGGACCGTTGCGCGACGAGGGTGCCGGCCTCGGCCGTCTTCACGCCTTGCTCCGCTGCCATAACCGCATTTTGGGCGGACTTCTGAATGTCGGTGACGATCCGCCCGACCTGCACGGTCGCGTCCTTGCTGCGTGCACCGAGCTCTTTCACCTCAGCGGCAACGACGGCAAAGCCCTTGCTGGCGTCGCCGGCTCTCGCCGCTTCGATGGCAGCGTTTACTGAAAGGAGGTTCGATTGCTCCGCCAATTCGGCGACAGCGGTATTGATCTCGGCAATCGCTTGTGCCCGTTCGCTGAACGCGAGAATCTGTTCGGCGAGCGCTTCCATCCGGGTCTTGGCGCCTTCGCTGGCGCGTACACCTTCGTCAACGGAGCGGCGCCCGCTTTCGGCCGTCTGCTCGACGCGCTGTGCGAGTTCGGCTACGAGCTTCGTATTCCGGACAGCCAACTCAACGGTCTGACGAACCTCCGAAACAGTAGCGGCGGTCTGGCGGACCGCGGCTGCCTCTTCAGTGGCCGAGCTAACCTGCTGGCTTGTGGCGGCGAGAATCTCGGAGGTCGCCGACGCGAGGCTTGACGCGGCGGAACGAATCTCGTCGACCAGGCGCTCGAGCGACGCGGCCATCAGGTTGAGGTTTGCGCCGAGGTCCCCGAGTTCGTCACCCGGATCCTCCAGAGTGATCCGGGCGCCGAGGTCGCCTTCCGCGACCCGCGTCGCAAGCTCACCGTAAGCGCGCACGGACCGTTCGAGCCGGGCCTTCGCCGTGCGCTCGGTTTCAAGGCTGAGTTGCAGGCCTTCGGCCATGCGGTTGATCGAGTGTGCCAGCGTCTGCAATTCGAGCAGCGTCGATTCGGGCGCCCGTCGGTCGAGGTCCCCCGCGGCGATCTCGTTCGCCGTCGCGCGCAGCGCATCGATCGGACGTACGATCACCCGCGTCAAAAAGAACGCTCCGGCAACCGCTAGGGCGACGACGATCGCCAGCCATACCAGGCCGGAACGATAGGTCGCTGAGATCTCTCGATTGATTTGCGGGATCGTTCGGCTGACCCAGACCTTCCAGTTGACCAAAGGTACCGTCGCGAAACCCGCAAGGCGCTCCTCGCCGCGGTCGTCCGTGTACGAAGAGATGCGACCGCTGTCCGACTGGTGCAAGGTTCGCCACAGAGCCGGATCTTGCTGGGAGAAGTCGACCTGGCGCTGGACGATCGATGCGTCCTGGGAGGCGACGACGTGGCCGTTTTCGGCTGCAACCTCCACCCTCCCCGTGACTTCGTGCAACTGCCGTCCTACGAAGTCCTGAACTCTACTGACGTCGACGACTGCCAGCAAGACCCCTAGCGCTGCGCCGTTCTTCCCGAATAGGGGAATCGTTATCCGGACGATTTGCCCCTTGACCAAGCGACCGGCCGTGACCGCATGATCGATCATGGGACGCCTTTCGCTCAGCGCTTTGTGCCCCAACAGCACCGCTTCTTCGGCCGGCTTGGTTCCCAGGGAGCTCTTGCCGTTGACGAACAACGGTTCGTCTGCAACGTCGAGATCCCTCATGTTCACGACGATGAGCCTCGTAAATGTCGGGAAGTTTCTGCGCGTCATCGCGAGCCATGGGCCAAGCGTGGACTCATCGAAATGTGGCTGGCTTGCTAGCGTTTCGGCGAGATTGGACGAGATGTGGATGCGCTCTAGGAGGAAGTCGTTGAGTTGCGCTGCGAGGTCGGCGGCTGACGCCGCGTTTCGATCGATCGCATCGCGAAGGATCAGCGACCTCACGGCACCGGCTGACGTGATCCCGAGAATTGCTGCCGGCACGACAGAGCACAGCAGCGCCCCGATGAGCACAACGCTGCGCAGGGTGTCGAACCGCAACATCATCCCTCTCATGCATTCTCCTTGATTGCGTGGTCGTTGATGTTCGGGCGCTCGTCGATGACCAGACGAGCGTCGCCTAGCAGCACTCGGGCGTCGAGAACGACGAGTGCCCCGGGCGCTAGTCCCCAAATCGCAGAGAGCCCGGCGCCCTCATCGCCCGGGCTTGTGGCGGCAATCTCACTCACCGGTAACCGCACGAACGACTCCAGCGCGTCCACGGCGATCGCCATCGTCAACTCGTCAGAAGTAAATAAAATCGCATGCCGGTGGGCGCCGCCGACGGCGGGCCGTCCGACGAGCGGCCGAATGTCGACGAGCGGGAACACGATTCCGCGGTGACTGATGAGGCCGCGATAGAACGGCGGCACGCGCGGTAGCCAGGTGATCTCGGAGATCCTGATGGCTTCGTTCGCCTCACCCACCGCGATGGCGAAGCGCTCCTCGCCGACTCGAAAGACGAGCAGGTCGACGAGTTCGATCGGAACATCTGCGGGAAGCGGCATAGCCAGATCCGCGGCCCGTGCGCGCAGGATCTGGAGCATGTCCGTATCGCATGCGTTTTCCGGCAGCATCTTCAGGTGTCCCTTCCGGCATCCGAGAACATGACGAACTCGGTCGCCGCAGTTCGTAATTGTTCGAGCGACAGATCCCACGAGCACGGCGCTGCGGACGCGCCGGCGTCGAGTAGGCGCAGCACGATGCGCATCTCACGCTGGGCCTCGCCGCTGCGGGCGAGTCCTTTCAACGATGTCGCGCAGAGGAAATGGGCGGCGGCCGAGCCTGAATCGATGTAGATCGCGCGGCGGGACGCGCTCAGGGCGGCTTTCAGATCCCTCTGCTCTTGGCAGATCAGCCCGAGCAGCACGTGAGCGTCGTGATTGAGAATATCCTCGACCAATAGCGCCTCGCATTGGGCGCGCGCGGATTCGAGGTCGCCGTGGTCGGCGATCTTGCGGATGCGCTCCATCATCGATGCCTGATCGGGCGTCTTTGGAATTGGCGTGGTCGAGGTGGGCTTCTTTCGATGAGGACGTGAAGAGAGAGCATGCGGCGCAGGCACTTGCCCCGAACCGAGCGCCGTCATACCGGGTTCGCTGCGCGGAGTCGGGGATCCAACGCGGAAGAATATGGCGCTTGGCAGATTCACCGGAATCAGTGGTCGGAACAACGCCGCGTCGGCTTCGGCCGGGGCGACGGCGAGGCAGCCTTCACTCGCCAGTCGCTCCGCCAGTCGATGGGCAATCGCGCGCTGTCGGTCCGGCGCCAAATACATGAGCACGTTCCGACAAACAATCAGATCGAGGTCGTGTAGGTCGTCGTCATGAGGAAGCAGCGGGGCGGCCAGATTGAGCGTTCGAAATTCTACGAGGTCGCGAAGCCGCGGCACGAGCGCGAAACGCCGGGGCTCGGGCTCCTCAAATGCGGCCTCGCGTGTCTTGGGATCGAGTTCGCGCAGCGACCACTCCCCGTAAACTGCACGCCGCGCGTGTTCGATGAACGTCGCGCTCAGGTCGGACCCGATGATCCTGACGTCCCACTCATCGCGACAGGGCAACAGGCGGTCGACCACGATCGCCAGCGTGTAGGCCTCCTCGCCGGTTGCACAGCCCGCGCTCCACAAGCGCAGCCGCTTCCAGCCGGCGTGGGCGCGCCGTTTGACGAGCGGCTGGAGCACGTGCGAAACCAGTTGCTCGAACCATGCGGCTTGGCGGTAGAAGTGCGTCTCCCCAATCACCACGGCGTCGACGACGGTCCGCCATGACGGATGTTCGAGCGGGAGGGCGACAAGATCGTCGAGCTTCGTCAGACGTACCAGGGCTGCCCGAATGCGATCGTCGGGCATGGCCGAGGCGGCAAACCCAAAACGGTCCGTTACGAGCTGCCGCAAGCGTTCCGCTGCGCAAAGTGCATCTGCGTCAGTCATGGGGCAGGACGGCGGCAAGGGCCGCTTCTTCCGTCGCCGAGAGAAGTGCATCGACATCGTAGATGTAGAGAAGTCCGTCTTCCGTGGCCGCAATCGTCGTCACGACGCCGGCTCCGGGAAGGAGTACCTTCATATTGGCGAGCGCTGCATCGTCGATGACGAACACACCGTCCACCGCGTCGGCCAGAAGGGCCAGCGGACATCGTGGCGCACGCAACTCAATCAACCGTTGATTGAGCCGCAGCTGCGTCCACGCTTCCTCGAATCGGCGACCCAGATCGACGACGGGCGTGACGACACCGCGAATATTGACTATCCCGCGAATCGGAATCGGAGCGCCAGAAAGCCTCGCGATGTCGACGAGGGGAAACACGCGCTCCACCTGCGCGACCGCAATGCCGAAGTGCCGCCCGCCGGCACGTAAGCTCACAACCTCCAACGTCGACCCCACCCCGCGGCCGCGTACATCTCCGGTCGCCGCTCGAGCGGCGTCTTGACCTAACTACCGCGCGCTTTTACGAGTGCTCATTGACCTCCTGGTAACCGGCCGGTTTCCTTTCGGATCCACCGGTCGAAAGCGCAGTCCGGAGGCCGACTCCGTCCTGTCGGACTCTTGGCGATTTGTCCGGATGGGGATACCTCCATTCGGGCTGCACCTTGTTTGATCGATTGGAGCTTGCGCGTCGAACTCGGAGGGGTAAGCGCGAAGCGATACGCTTCGCGTAGATCTTGACCCGCTGGTGACGATATAGATTGTTGGCTCCGCTTGTTGCTGCTACGCGACACGATCCATCGCCGACCACAAACAACTTGACGATTTCGTCGCTCGTCAATGACGGCGCAGCGGCAACACTGAAGTGGTCGTAAAGTTGCTTCATGATATGCTGGTCGAAATCGTCCATTCCGTCATCCTCGAACATCAAAAACCGCCTGGCAATGCGAGATGGATTCCGAATTTGGCCGCTTCCGTCACAACAGCAGTCCAGGCCGGGCCCGCCGCTGCGATTCCCTGGGTGGTCGCCGCAACGACCATAATCGAGAATGCCGACGCTTTCAGCAATGTGATTCGTAGTAGATATGTTGTAGGTCACGCCTGTTGCGCGCTTCTTCTCGTCCGGCGTAAACGACAAATCCTCACCAAGTATCCCTTGCTTCTCTAAATCGAGCGCCGAGCTAGAAACTGCAATTTGACATTACCACTACGTTGTAATACAATTGACTACATGGTGGGTCAGCTCTCGAAACCATGTCGGATTCGGCGTGCCGCGAATCCGTGAGCCGCTCTACTGGGACGACAATAATCGGAGCCACCTGTGGCAAAGCCATCGCGTTAGCCCTGACGAGGTTGACGAAGTACTTTTCGGCGTTGACGGTGAGGAGGCTGTCTACCGCCAGTTCCGCGACGGTGATTATCTCAAGATCTATGGCGAAACAGGGTCGGGACGTCTGCTAAAGCTTGTCGGCGAGTTCATGGAAGACGGCCGTTTTCGCGTCTTCGCAGCACAGGACATGGACGACCCAGAGAAGCGCGCTTTCCGCGGAAGATAGGAAATTTTACTAATGGCAACTGCTACCAGAAAAACTCATGCACAAATGATCCGTGAGCTCGCCGGCTCCCAGGCAGAAGACATAATGCGCGCAGAGATCGTGAAAGGTACGCGATCGGACTCGCCCGTTTCAGTGCGCCTGAGTGCTCCGCTTTTGGAAGCCCTCGACCGACTCTCGCGTGAACAACATCGCAAACGCGGAAATCTGATCCAGCATATTCTTTGGGAATACGTTCACGCAAATTCGAAATAGTGCGACCAATGGCATGGTTGTGGCGGTCACTCGACTTCGCTCGTGACGGGTCCGATCGTCTCTCATCGCAATGATCGTGGCGGTCCCTCGACAAGCTCGGGATGACACGAAAAAAAGCCGGCCGTTGGGCTGGCTTCTTCGTTTGTTTGGAAATTTGGAAATTTGGAAATTTGGGGCTACATCCCAACGACTAGCGATCCCCCAATAGCAAAAGATCGCCCAACAGCCCGTCCCGTAAGGCTTTGACCGTGGAATGACACGCTCAATTCTCTCACATCACGCATTCCGCGAAAAGGGCGGTGTGGACGGGGCTGATATAATCGTCGAACCTGCTGGGTAGCGCAACGAATCGGGAAACCGAGGACACGTTCACCAGGGGCGGCGGAGGGTAGATCCCCGGCGGCGACGTCGGGCCCTCCGTCTTTTTATTTACCGCGGTCGCCGGCGCTGATATACTCCTCGAACCTGCCGGGTAACGCGACGACTGGGAAACCGGGGCTACGTTCACCGGAGGTGGCGAGGGGGAGACCCTCAGCGGTAACGCTGGGCCCCTCGTCTTTTTGTTGGGCCTTAGTCGTGCCGACATGCGGGCTTCTTACTGAGGTAGGCCTGATCGTCGTAGCCGGCCTCGGTCTTGAGGATATCTTCCATCCCTTGCCAGACGACCTCAATAAAGGCCCAGCGGCCTTCGTTCAGGGGCTCGTCCTTAGCGGCGGACATGTAAGTGTGCCGGCCACTCTGGATGTCGGCCATGACCTCTTGAACGGAACGATGAAGCACGGGGTCGCCGACCGGGGTCTCCGCGAGACCCACTTCCGAGATACCCCCGCGTTCCATTCCAGGTATCCGCTTTGCCCGCTTGACGCAGACGACGAAGTATCGCATTTAGTTCCCCGCATTCTGACGCGCGCGGGCTCTGGCGCGCATCGCCTTACGCTTCGGCAGCATAAGATCGTCCCGAGACCGGAGTCGACCCGGATAGGCTGATTCTGTTACGATCTTTAGAACGCCGCTCATGGTCCTCGTCGAGATCAGCGCATCGAGTAAGTCACGCAGTTCGTTTGCGGCAAACCACGTAGGGTCCAATTCGTACATGTGGGCATTGCCTTCGTTGCCGGCTCCCCGCACGATCCCGAAATGCCGGAGCATATCTAGGGCATGCTTAATGCGTCCACGGTCCGTTGCAGTGCCGTTAAATAGTGTCGTGACGTCTGCCGATTCGAAGGCAGCAAGCGTAAGCAACGTCTCCGACCGGATCCGCGAGCCGAAATACCGGTCCAACCTGACCGTCTTCGGGGATGTCTTCGTCGGCGTTATCGGGAGGGGTTCGGTTTCGCTTACAGGCCATCGGTCTGCCATCCGCCGTAGAAGAGCGATGAGTTGCGTCCGACCTGGGACATCTTCGGCAATGGAAACGGCCCAGTTTGCAGTGCGGCGACCCGGGACTTTGCAGCGAGCGAGCCACCCATCGGAAAGCATCTTCAAATACGTCTCCTCAAGAACGCGCGCCGCGACTTGAAGCATCCGAGCGCCGACCGAACCGTGGACCGCAAGCGTTGCCAAGACGCGGTAACGCGCTACCGAGCCGAAAAGGACTGGAGTGCCATCCAGAGCGGCGCGGTTACCGGCGGGACGATCATCTCCGCCGACGTTTCCCGCCCCCCACTTATAGCCGTTGAAGGGTGTCGGATTTGCTTGCGGAGGGGGAACGATCTTCGGGCGGAGGTTGAAGTCAGGACGCACTTCGGCAAAGGCCGTAGCGAAGGCAATCAATTCATCCCGAGCATGGAAATTCGGATGAATTTCCACACCGGCCGGCGTGACCCGCAGAACGCGTCGTTTTTCGCATACGGCCAGTGCATGCCGGCGCTTTGCGCCCCGAGCACCAAGGAGCTTTAGGCAATCCTCGATCCCGCCATGCGAGAGAATTCCGCCCTGACTCGCGGTTGCCAGGATCGCGGCTGTCTGATACCACCACCCGAAGATGTCCCTCGGTCCGACCATGCTCACATGTGCAGGGACAATTTCGAGATCAGGTACCGCGAGACGTGGATTTCCTTTAGTGCGTGGAAGCAGCGCACGAACTAGCGCCTTCAATTCTTCCGCGGCCGGGAAGTTTGGATTTAACGCAAAGACACGAGAGTTGTACGGGCCGTAGACCACGATCAAACCCGTTGCGAGAAAGTTCTCGTACTGCTGCGGCTGGGGATTTGACCACCCCGATAACTCCATTGCATCCATCCATCGAAGTGGTCCGTGGCATGCGAGGGTAGCCAGAAAATTCTGCCTGGGCCAGGACTGAAACAGTAGCGGCGGGTCTGATTCGCCAGGAAGCCTTCCGATGGGCATTGCGGATCGATCTAACCCAGGCCGCGGCCGCCCGGATGCACCCGATTTGAGGTCTCGGCGCTTGCGTCAGTCCGAGGTTGAAATCGAGCCAGGGGCGGGGGCAAACCGTGGCGGAAAATGAGCCCAAAATGGTATGATAGGCCGTTATGTCGACACCGAATTCTGAAGGCCTGAAACACTGGGGAAGCACTGGGGTCGCGGTACCGGACCTGGCTGGCCAGTACACGCTTCCCCCGGGCAGCAGCGGCGATCTCGACCGGCGCGAGCTGCTCGCCGACGTCCAGACGGCACTCTATAACGCCGTTGGAAGCGCCCAGCGGGCACCGCTCATGCCGGATGCGACCGACAACGCCGTACATCAACTGGTCGTCGCCAACTCGGCCTTGGTCGCAAGCGAAAGCGAAGCGTTCCTCACCCTGATTTCAATCGGCTTGGGCGCGCCGGCTGAGATTCATCTCCGAGCCGTCGGCGAGATGACGCGTCGGGTGGTTCTATGCCGGGAGCATCGTGCTCTCGCCCTCGAACTCTACAACTCTGCTGAACCCTCGTGGCGGAAGATGGCCTCGAAACTGCCCGTCTCCGACGCTCCGGAATTTCTGAAGGGTGAACAAGACATGCGCGCCCTCGAGCAGACTCCGCGCTTCAAGGCGGCGCAAAAGGATGTCATTGACCGCTTTCACGTCTTGAACGAGATGGAGTGGGGCATGTGGAGCAAGCGTAGCCACGGCGACATCTACGCGCTCGTCCAGGTTTCGCAGAACATGCGCGACCGTGACGCGGACATCCGTGCCGCCTGCAGCCAAACGCTGCCGGCGGACCTGAGCACGAACGTCATGCTCAACCGAGCCACGGGCTTCGTGTTGACCTGCTTTGCCAACATCGTCGCAGAGTTCGGCATCCAGACGAAAGGGCGCGCTCAGACGATCTTCGATAAGTACAAGGCGATGCAAGAACGAGATGAGGAGAGCGGGGCGCTCAGAATCAAGGCGACGACCGCCTCATGAGAATGTAGGACGGACTCATCGTATGTTGGCCTAAAGCCAGCGATTCCGCCGCCGCTGCTTAACCTCAGTCAACGTAATCATTTTCGTTGCGTTGTGGACGCCCACGTAGGTCCGATTTCGTCCTACTATTGCCATGACAAGGCACGGGCGGCCGGCGGCGGCCTTGAATAAGCGGCTTGCGTTTTGGCGGTCTTCCTGTGACGGTTCGGGTTCGTCTTGCGGGTGGGTGTGCCAGTCCCCGAGGTAGTGAAGGCCGCGGGCAAAGTGTTCGACGACTTCGACGTTCGCCGACGGCACATCCAACAGGAATGACGTTCGGGTACGTTTGTCTTTGGCGCGTGGCAAGGTGACCTCGGTAACGATGATGTTGCCATCCTCGACTTTTCCGAACATCTGACCTCCGGATTCCGGCGTAAACCAAAGCGTCTGCATTTTGTTCCGCATGATGCTCATTGCGTGCCGTTCAAACAGCACTTGGAACGGTAGTTGCGCAGTGGCGTCGCGGAAGCAGAGTCTACGCATTGCCGCCGCACAGGGGACATTCCGGCGACTTGTTCCATTCGCGGTCGAGGCGGAGACGGCCGTCACCGGGATCGCCGTGCTTTTCTTTCCAGTCCTCGCGTATGGTTGCGCCGGTCTCCTTCATCATCTTCGCTGAGCCGATCCAGGTCAAAAGGCGTGACCGCGAACCTGGCGTGGTGAGCACGTCAAGTGCCGCCTCGACGATCATCAAGATTGCGGCTTCCGCCTCGAGCGCCGAATATGGTTGGTAGAACGCGTCGCATCCCGGAACGCGTCGCATGGTGGGCTCAACATGCGTCACGACCTGCTCGATGAATTCACCCGTAGGACGTAGGCCGCACCCGAGGCAACCGCCGATGCCCCCAACCAAAAGGGCCTGCGCCGCTGCGGCCCGGTCCTCGACCCATCCGAAGAGGATGGGCGGCAGATCGTCCGTTCGCGCGGTGTGGTTCAGGTGCAATTCCGAGCCGGCTTCGGCGACCGTCGAGACGACGAGGTCCGCATGCCGGATCACATCCGGCGTATTGCGCCACACGTCTTCCCACCGCTCACGATACCCGGTGACGTCTGCATGCGGAAAATCACGCCGCAGGGTTTCGGCAAGGGTAATGGCCTTTGCCCTGCCGACATGGCTCCCGCCGAGTTCATGACGTGCGATGTTGTCCCACTTCAGTATGTCGGGATCGATGATGCTCATGTGCCCGACGCCGGCTTTGATGAGCCGCCGCGCTATGGCGGAGCCCAGCGAGCCGGCACCAATGATGACGATGCGAGACTGGAGCAGGGTGGGTGCGAATGCGTTTCCTCCTCGTGAAAAGAGCCATTCGGGATCGGCACGATAAACACGGCCACGGGTCGTCTCACCGTTGCCCATGAAAAAGCGCTTCGCGATCTCACCCTCAGGCGCGCGGCCGGGTGAAAATCCGTGCCATTTCGTGCTGACCGGATTCTTTGTGCCGACCGCTTTCTTCGGGTCGTCGCACCAGGCTGCGGCGAAAACATGACCTTCGCCCGTCGGAACGCGCAAGACGACGGGCGTGGACGGCTCCGTGCTCATACAGATCGATCCCAGCAGTTGGGGGTTCTCCGGACGGCCGTCGAGCATCGTGACCGCCATGAACTCCTTGTTCGTTGAAGGCCAATATTTCGGCGTGTCTTCGAACTCGAGGAGAACGGTACGGTGAATGTTCTTCGGCTTCGCAAGACCGGTCCGACCGATCCATGCCGTCAGATAGTCACGCGACTCCGCGACGTAAATATAGCCGCCCGCGTTGGTCCAGAAAATCTCACGGCTCGGACCACGATCATCAAGCAAGGAAAACAAGTACGGCGCTTGTTCATCGTGATTCGCCCAGTAACTCGCAAATTCAAGTTTGCGAGCTTCCGCTCTTTCTTCCGGGTCGTCGCGCGACATCTGCGTCTTGACGCGAGCCAGGACCTCGACTATCATGCCATCGCCGAGCAAGATGGGCAGAGGATGGTCCGGATCGTCGAAGCACAGGGTCTGATTCATGAACGTGCCGGTCCGCGGTCGTTCGTCTTCCGGTAAATCAGCGATCCCGATTTCGGGGCGCGAATACGGGAAGTCCGGATAGGCGATCACGTCGACGCGGCGTTCGTCCTCTCCCGGCGCGACGCGGATTTTCCACGCGGCGATTGCGGTCTCGATCTTGTATCTGCGGCGCACGATATCGAGGTCGAGCGCGGTGCAATCGGGATCATGTCGCACAAGAAAATCCGCCAGCCGTTCAATGGCTGGCGGAACATGCGGCACGGTCGTCGTCATCTCCGCGCCGCGCACATCACCCCGAACGGCCGGAACCGTAACGGCCGGCATCTGGCGGGCGACTGAAGGCGGACGGCGCCGCTACCGCCGCAACCGGGATGCCGAAGCCGATTTTGTCGGCGGCCTCCTTCGAACGTTCGATGAACCAGTCCGTTCCGAAGATGTCGTCCCAAATTTTCATCGCGTGCCCCGGGGAGCACTCAGGCTCTTCCAGCTCCTTGAATTTTGCGTCGAAGTCTGCCAGTTTGTCTCGCATCCAGCAGACGGCGGTGTCGTTCTCTTGGGCGAGTTTTCCGCCAACGACGGGGTGATCGACGGAAGTATACTCGTTCAAGCGCCGTACGATTGCCCGAATGGTTTTGATGAACGCGATGTCATCGCGTTCGTCCGAGACGTACTTGTCTTTGACCAGCACGCTCACAATGAATCCGCTGGGCCAGTTGTACGAAACGCGCGTTTTCTCGACGGCCTTCAGAAGGCAGGTCATTCTTCGCATTTGACCGTCGTCTTTGGCATCGGGGCTTTGCGCGGTGACGGCGGCCTCGAACCACGCGGTAACGCCCTTCGGCTTCGACTCGACCCAGTTGTCCCCGCTCGCGATTTCCCAAACGACTGTGCCCCACAGGTTCTTGCTCTCCCGGTAGACCGGCATGTCGACGTGATAGCCGGCTGCGTAGGGGAAGCGCACACAGTTCGTCTTGACGATGGGTTCCGAATCGAAACGCTTGTCTTTGAAGGCGTTCGCGACCATCTGCCGGGCGTCGCGCGGCGTCTTGTCGGCGCCTCGCAAGCCGACCAGTGACTCTTTCGAGAACACGATCCCGTAGTCAATGTCGTACTTGTAGTCCGAGTGCTGTACGACCGCTTCCATCGCGAACGATCCTTGGAGGACGAATCCGATTGGGGCCGGGTCGCCGTTCTTGGCCAGCCCGCTCTTCACGTTGTTCGAACACGTGTCGCGCGCCGTCTTCAGCGACTCCTTGCTGAACGTATCCAGGCGGACTTGCTTTTTGTAGAAAGTCAGAAGGTCGTTGTGGCAGTCGATCATGTCTTTCTCACCGGTGTGGCTTCGGGTAGCGACGTGAAAATGTCACGCACAAATGGGAAATGCTTGTCAGGTCCGGTCATGTCACTATGTGCCTGCTCCGCGTCGCCCGTAGCGAGTTCTTCGAGTGCATGGATCGCACGCTCGTCGGCACGGTCGATTCCGATTTCTCGCTGGTGCTCCGCGGATGGTGTCGTCTGCTTGAACTTCGCGAGCGTGGCTCGAACGCGGAGATGAGAGCGAAGTTGATCGAAGGCGAAGCCGGCGGCCAACGACTGGATGTCGAGCGATGTCTCAACGATGCCGACTCCAAACCGCCAACCGAGCAGGCCTCGACTGATGGCGCCCTTCGCGGCGAACGTCCCAACCGGCGGGGGGCACGTGCCGATGGAAAGGATTTCAACATCGCACTCGCCGCAGGCGTTCATCGCTTCAATGAGGCCAACCATGATCGGCGAATTTGCCCACAAGCCGCCGTCGGTCGTTGTTCTCATTTTGCCGTCTATGGTGATTTGCGCGAGCGGGAGAATGATGGGCGCTGCGCTCGTAGCAAGGCATGCGTCAGCGAGCGTTACGGTGTCGTCGCGGTGCTTGTCTTCGAGGTGACCCGTCTTTATGATGAGCGGTGCGTGCCGTGCCATGTCAACGGTCGGGATGCAGAGGCGGATTCCACGGTCCTTGAAGACCTGACCGATGGTCATATCGCCGAACATCTCTACGAGACCGTCACGCAGCGCAGCACCGTCATTTGCGGGCCCAAACATATGGAACAGCGCGAATCCCGCGAGGCCTCCCCATCCGCGGGGAATTGGATTTTTGAAAATCTTGGGACCGTACGCCCGGTAAAAATCGACGATGCGTTTCGGCGGGTAACCCGCGGCGAGCGCACACGCGAGGATGCCCCCCGTGCTCGTCCCGACGATCAGATCGAAACCGCGCCCGACATCCAAGTCCCTCGGGTTGTTCGCACGGTCGTTGTCGAACTTGAGGGCAAGCTGCTCGAGCAATGTCGCCGTGTACAGCCCGCGCATGCCGCCGCCGTCTAGGGCCAGGACTCGAAACGTCTTGCGCTTCTCGGTTGGCGCGATCTCCGCGTTCATGCCGCACCGCTGGGCACGTCGAAGCGGGCCGCTTCCAAAAATTTTTCGGAAGCGGTAGCCAGCCTATCGAGTAAGCAGAGGAGCGTCATCAAGGATCGGTATCATCCTGTAGGGCTGTGCCATATGGATGGCACACTCGAAACCGGTTTCGGAAGATTTCCGGTCGCCCGAAGTCAGCGGCTTGGGGGAGCAGCTCGCTGATTCGTAGAGGGGAGGGGTCCTCTTGCTTAGACACTCTCCCTGGTAGGCGAGTTTCGAAGAGGTACGACATCTTGCGGTCGAGCCGCCTCAGCCGGCCCGCCCCTCCGCCGGGTCGACGTACTGGGCTTCCTCTCGGCCGGGAAGTATCACGTAGGTATCCATGGAGTCGGTCCCGGGCATGCCGCCTGGCGGCGTCGCCATGACGTTGCCATACATGTTCTTTTAAGCGCGGATCTCGGGTTCGGCCCCGACAATGACCTCACGGCCGTCGAACGGACCGCCAAGAAGTCTGACTGCACGCATGCCCATACGAACATATGTTCGATTTAGCAGTGCCGCTCCTCCCGATGCAGCCGTTCCGCCAGTCGGCGGGCTACGTCCTCAGCCGCTTCGCTATTTCGAGCATCTTCTTGAGTTGCGGGTCGTCGATTTCGTCGATGTGCTTGCCGACGTTCGGGCTGTCGCTACCGCCGCGTGGCCACCAGGGGACGTGCCGTTCCCAGAGCCCGGTCACGATGGAGCCCTCAACATGCTCCGGCCACTGGCCATGAACCGCACGGTGCGCGGTCCACTCGTCGAGCGTCATCCTGCGGCGTCGGTCGTTGCGCGCCTTGAGGTCGATCTTGAAATCATCGCCCCAAACGAACTCGCCTTCGGACGTAACGGCACCGGCACTCCAGAGGGTCTGGTGCAACCGATCAAGCGACACGAACGCGCGGCAGAACGGGGCGTAGAGCAGGTACTGCAGGTCGATGGTGTTGGACGGTCGGGTGCCGATGAATCCGCGCGCCAACCCGACCGCGAAGCACAGGTACAGGCGCGCCACCTGTGCTGCGAACGGCGCGTACTCCCGGAGCAGTATGCCCTTCGGAAGCGCAACGAGGTAGTTGCTCGCACTCGTCTTGTCCCGCATGTCGCCACGGACGACGGTCAAGGCAACGTTGATCAGGTCGGCCTGGACCTTGCGGCCCCGGTCGGCCATAACGCGATCTACGGCTTCGACCACGGTTTCGAGTGAGTTCGGGTTGCCGAGTTGCAGTGCGAACGGCTTCCACCGTTCCCGCTCGGCCTGAAGGTCCGTTGCGTCGATGCCGGCGCGCCACGCCGTCGCCGAGGCATCGTCGTCCGTGCTGAAGTCGCCTGACGCCCAGCGCGCCCACATCTCTTGCTGCGGAATCTGTGAGACCATGAGTTGCGTCCCGCTCGCGTTGGAATTCACGCCGGGCGTGCCTTCCATGACAGGCAACGTGTTGCCGTGCATGGCAGGTTGGCGACCGTGCAGGCTGCCGACGACGAGCACCCGGAGGGGAGGAGGTTCTGCCCCGTGCGCGCCGCTCATCTTAACGGCGAGTTGCTGGACGATATCCTGACCGATGCGTCCGTCTTTCTTCGGTGGCAGCTTCAAGTCGGCGATGATTTCGCTGATGAGCGTGGGCAGGGATGTCGTCGTGAAATACAGCGTCATCTCGTCGATGATGTCGCCGTTGAGCGACTGAATGAACGATTTGTCCGTGATGATGCGTGGGCCGATGATCACGGTACGCGCACTTCTGCTTCGGGATTCATTTGGGCCTATAACCGTCAGCAGACCCTGATGAGATTCGCTTTCAGGAACCGGCCTTTGCTTCGATGAGCGGGTCGATTTTATCGGCCACGGCGAGCGCCCACGTCTTCCATTCCTCATTCAGTTCGAGCGTCGCGGCTGCTGCGGCGACGTAAGCGCGCAGATCGACGGCCTTGCGCCAGTCCTTCACGTCGTCCAGAAGGGCGTCGACGCGCTCTTTCTCTTTCCGGCGCCTTTCCTCGGCCTTCCAGCGCGCGATCTCGGCATCGTGTTCCTTACGCGCACGCTCGGCCGCGGCGATGCGCGCTTCCTCCGCGCGCCGGTCCCGTTCGGCGACGGTGATGGCGTGCTGGAACAGCCAGATCATCACGTCATTCAGGCGCGTCTCGAGTGGCGCGTCGGGTGTGTCAAGGATGTCCTTCGGGTGCGCGTCTCCGCGGGCCATGCGCATGCGCAGGATGCCGCTGGGTTCGTCGACCGTGTTGTAGTCGCGGGTCTCCCACTGTGAGCGTGCCTTCAACTGCTCTTTGGTCATCGGTACGCGCTTCCGACGAATCGGTTCGGAGCACGACATACGGAACGTACTGCCGAGCAGCTCGACATCGAAGCCGGCGTTGTAGGGGCGGGCCGTTACGTCGCCTTTCCGCTGTTCGATGGCTCGGAACAGTGCATGCAGGATCCGACGCCTCCGGAATTCGAGCGGTTCGGGCTTCGTGTTGCGCTCGTTCCAGGGCCGGCCGAGGTTGTAAGAGTCGCCGACCTTCTTCGCTTCTGGATGCAGATGCGTGACGTGCTCCGGAACGACGATCTTGTTCTTCTCGAGCCGTTCGTCCGCAATGGCCTTGACGATCTGCGGATCGAGTTCGGGCTCGGGCGGTTTGGGCGGACGCGGCCCCGCGCCTTAGATGATGAGGATGTTCTCGCTCGTGCCGGCGGCGGCCGGCTTCAACGGCGTTTTCCGAACCTTCTTGCCGGCCTGGAGCCGATTCCAGTAACCCCTCTCCGGTAGTGGAACGGCGGCCTTCCGACATTTTTTCGCAAGGGCGACCCCGCTGATGGCGTACCGTTCGGCGACCTTGTAGACGGGCTCCGACCAGATGAGATCGTAGAGTTCCGTGCGGGTGAGAAGATGTCGCTCGCGATTCCACATGCTGCGGAAGATTCGATTTTGGGGGAGGCGGGACCGGCTCTACGCTACGTGCCGTGGACAATCTGACACCTGTCTCAGCCGGCGCAGAACAATCACTCGGAAGGCACCACGACGACCTCCGCTGCACCCGTCGAGAATGTCACAGACGCTGGTCGTCGTTCTCGGCGCTGGGGCGTCGATCAGCGCGGGGCTGCCCAGTA
>Ga0181536_10000673_pt1 | contig 40930 bp, 31 predicted proteins | sample PEATcosm2014_Bin_41_FD_121105 | JGI IMG/M metagenome (GOLD analysis project Ga0181536, IMG submission 121105) | Peatland microbial communities from MTU Mesocosm Facility, Houghton, MI, USA - PEATcosm2014_Bin17_60_metaG | ecosystem: Environmental > Terrestrial > Soil > Wetlands > Peat | place...
AGTTGCCTCCTTGGGGGAAAGAACATCGCGCTCAACGGAGTCTTTCCCTCAAGGTACAGTCTCATCCTTTACCTGATTTGCCCACCTTCAAGCAGGGCCGCTCTCTCATAATGCATTGACCTGCAAAAAGGCGAAGAGAAGGCGCAAGCTTGAGAACGCCTGGTTGCGTAAACTGACAAACTCTCTCCGTAATGTATGCATCCAAACTATACTGACCAGACGGATTCTCGCGTGAGTACCAACGGGGGAAGTCGGTGGTTAGCTCTGGGCTTGGCTTTGACATTGGTTGTTGGCCCACTGTCAAGTCCTGCTTATCCCTCGTCCGAAAAAAAGAGGGCGAAGGCGTACCGGGACATTAACGCGATTGGTCATCGAGTGATCGGTTATCCCTATGGCGCCGGCAACTGGTATTCACTCGACAAGGAGAAAGAACTAGGGACTCAGGTCTCCGCTACTTTCGAAAAATCAATATTCCTCTTGCGCGACTCGATGACCGAGTCATACCTTGATCGGCTCGGGCAGGTGATAGCGCGAAATTCTGATGCACAACTGCCTATTACGATTCGGGTCATCGACAGCGAAGATTCCTACTTTCTGACATTGCTAGGCGGACACCAGTACGTCACTCGTGGGCTTCTCCTTCAATTACAAAATGAGGGCGAATTGGCGGCGGCAATCGCGCGCGGAGTTGCTCACACTGCCTTACGCTCTGCTACGGGTGAACTCACTCGCAGCAACCTCATAAAGCTCACGACTGTTACGGGGGTTTTTGTGGGGCCGGGAGGAGTTGCGAACGGTACAGCGGATTCGGCTTTAGGTGTTCCTGTAACGTTTCTTCATTTCAGCAGGGAGGACGAGTCGGCCGCGGATTATTTCGGAGTTCAATACTTGTACAAAGGCGGTTACGACCCCGACTGTTTCATCGGCTTCATTCAGAAAGCTTGGCCTGCGTCTAGCAAGACCACGGCAACGGCGTTTAGCCCCTTTCCTCCGCTGCCAGAACGGTTGAAAGCGGTTGAGAGAGAGATCAGTGAAATTTTGCCCAAGCGGGCTGGAGCCATCACGAGCACAGAGGAGTTCGCGGCATTTCGAGAACACCTGCTCAATCTCCCCGCTCCCAAGCCAGTGCCAAAGGTACCGACCCTACTTCGCTCAGACACGCAAAAGCTCAATTGACTGTTGAAACATCCCCTTTGCACTCATTACTCCGAATCGGCGGAGCGGGGGACGCAGGTAGTCCCTGAGGCCGCGTCCTCCCAACAGCAGTTTGATATGCCCGAGCGCGGACCGCCGCGGGCTACTTCTTGGGCTGCGCCGTGGGCGGGAGCATTCCGTTCAGGCGCAGATACATGGCGGCTGAGCTGTAGTGGTCGGCCCAGTCGTTGGTGAGGACGATCAGGGCGAAGGCGCGCGCTCCCTTGCGGCCGCCGAACAATTCAACTTCATCGCCGAGCTTGGAATCGTCCACTTTGTTCAGAGCCGTGGTGCAGAACTCGAAGCTGGCCTTGAGCGCGGCGACTAACTTGTCTTTTCCGTCAGATTCCTTCAGCGGGACGGGCGCCTTGACCTCGGGCAGGTCGCCGATTTTCGAGCACAGGTAGTTATTGGATTCCACGATATGCAGGACGAGGTGGCCGAACGTCATCTGCTGCTCGGTGGGCTTGTAGGCGAATTTGTCGGCCGGCATTTCCTCGACCGCCGCCACCAGATTCTTTTGCTGCCGCGGCAGAATCTCTTTCACCACCGAAGTCACCGGATTCTTATCCTGCGCCAGAGCGAAAGTGGCAGCGAGAAAGAGAATAAAACAAATTGTGCGCTTCATGGCGTCCTCCAAAGATGAACCGGGGCTTGACAGACCAAACCACTGCCATTCTACTCAGCATAAGCCCCTGGCGCGAATGCACAGTCCAGGAACGGGGCTGCTCCCCTCAAGCTGGGATTCATCAGGCTTGGTTCGCAACTCAAAGTGTGACCAGGCCACGGGCAGAGTGGCCAAGCGAGGTTGATAGTGCTCCGATTGGTGCTGCGCTCGGTTCCTGCACGAATCCTGTTTTTGCCGGCATTGATGATTGGCACTCTGGCGCTGGCGCAGAGCCAGTCCGGTTCGCGGATCACGCAGCCGATCGACGACCGCATGCGCGTTACCTTGCGGGGAAACGTGCACCCGATGGCCCAGGCGCGTTACGACCAAGGCGCGGTCCCCGATTCATTCCCGGTAGAGCGCATGTTCCTGCTGCTGCAGCGACCGGCGGAGCGGGAGGCCGCGCTGCGCCAGTTCCTGCAGGATGCGCATACTCCCCACAACCCGCGGTACCACAAATGGATCACGCCGGAACAGTTCGCGGAACGGTATGGAGTCAGTGATGAAGAAATCGCAGCAGTGACGGGATGGCTGCGAAAGCACGGCTTCTCGGTAGCGCGGGTTACGCGGGGCAAGACGGCAATCGAATTCTCCGGCAACGCAGGACAACTCCGGGCAGCGTTCCACACGGAAATCCATGCGTACCTGGTCAGCGGCGAAGCGCACCATGCCAACAATGCTGATCCGGAAATTCCGGCGGCGCTCGCGCCCGTGGTCGCCGGCATTACTCCCATGAATGACTTCCGTCCGAAGTCGTACATGAAGGTGCTGGGCAAGGCGCTATACGATCCCAGCAAGCACGCGCTGACGCCGCTGTGGACCACGCCCTTTTCCAGCCCTCTGCTCTTTGCTCTGGCGCCGGGCGATCTTGCGGTGCAGTACGACGTCAATCCTCTTTACGCCGCCGGCGTTGATGGAAGCGGTGTCACCATTGGAATCATTGGCGCGTCGGACGTCGATCCCACGGTGATTGCGAACTACCGCGCATTTTTCGGGCTGCCGGCGGTCAACTTCAACTCCGTGATCGATGGCAGCGATCCCACGCCCGGTCAGGGCAACTGGGCGACGGGCGAATCCTATCTTGACGTTGAGGAAGCGGGGGCGCTTGCGCCCGGCGCCAGCATCAACCTCTACACCGCAGCCGACACATCGGTGCAGAGCGGTCTTCTGCTGGCCGCGCAGCGCGCGGTGGACGACGACCAGGCGCCCGTGCTCAGCACCAGCTACGGCAACTGCGAACAGGACCTCGGTTCCGCGGGCAATCAGTTCTTTGCCGGGCTATGGGAGCAGGCAGCGGCTCAGGGACAGACGCCGTTCGTCTCATCGGGCGATGGCGGCTCGGCGGGCTGCGACAATTTCGACCTGCCGCAACCCGCTCAGTACGGCCTCGCGGTCAGCGGTTTCTCTTCCACTCCGTGGAACGTCTCGGTGGGAGGCACAGACTTCTTCTACAGCAGCTACAACGGCAGCGCCAGCGCACAGCAGGCCCAACTGGCGAATTACTGGAATGTGACGCCGACGGAGCTGCCCGCAACCTCGCTGCTTCAACCTGTTCCGGAACAACCGTGGAATCGCGCCTTTGGCCTCAATCTGTACGACGGCGGCGTTTACGATCCCAACACCTATGGACAAACGATCGTCGCCGGCAGCGGAGGCGCCAGCACAATCTATTCCAAGCCGGCATGGCAATCCGGCAAGGGTGTGCCCGCGGACCGAATGCGTGATCTGCCCGATCTTTCTCTTTTTGCTGCGGTCGGCGAGAACGACAGTTTCTATCCGGTCTGCTTTGGGGAAGACGAATGCGTTCTGGAGGACGGCGGCAATTATGAGATTGCCGCGGTCGGCGGCACATCGGCATCGACTCCAGCCATGGCCGGGATCATGGCCCTCATCAACCAGAAGTATGGTCCTCAGGGACAAGCGGGTTTCATCCTTTATCCGCTGGCGATTCAACATCCAGCCGTTTTCCACGACGTCACGGTCGGCAGCAACAACGTGCCCTGCCAGGCGGGCACGGCGGATTGCACCGTGAGCACGCTGAAGGACAACACGAACGGGTTCAACACTCTGGGTCAGTACTACGCGACCGCCGGATACGACGAGGCAAGCGGTTTGGGCAGCGTAGACGCCAATTTGCTTGTCCAGTACTGGAATTCACTGAGCTTCACGCCCACGAGCACGGCGCTGAGCCTGAGCCAAACGAGCTTCCCGCATGGAACGCCCGTCAGCGTGAATGTTGCGGTCAGTGGAACGGGAGGAACTCCCTCGGGTGACGTTGGTCTGGTCACGACTGCCAGCCCGGCCGGCAACACGAGCCTGAGTGAACTCACGCTCGCGAGTGGTGCGGCATCGGCGACGGTGGATAACCTTCCCGGAGGGCAGTATCAACTCACCGCGAAATATACCGGGGACACCATTTTTGCGCCCAGCAACTCGCCGCCGGTTACGCTCAATGTCGCTGCCGAGAACAGCACCGTATCGGTATACGGAAGCGACTGGAGCAACAGCAGCAACTCGTTCGTGGCTCTGACCAACGGAGGCAGTTACCCCTATGGGACCTACATCGCGTTTGATGCGCAGCCGCGCGGCGTAAATGCTCCGCATGGAGCGTCTGACGGATTAGCTACCGGGACGGTTACATTTGCCGATGCGGTGGGCGGCGGCTCGTTGAGTTCCGGCGCCGTCAACATCAACCGCGGAGGCATTGCGGAATGGGTGCCGGCGCTGACCATTCCACCCGGCACGAATATTCTGAGCGTCAGCTATTCCGGGAATCCGAGCTTCAATGCTTCCTCCAGCACAACGCCGTTCACGCTCACCATCACCAAGGCAGCGCCGGTCCCTTTTCTCGACTCGAAGCCATCCCCGGTCGCTGTCGGATCGGTCACGCAGCTTTATTTCAGCGTAACCGCGCCGTACGTGAGCCCGCTGCCGGCTCCTCCCGACTCTACCTACGCGTACTCGTCTCCCGCGTCTCCGACTGGCACGGTGACCTTCTCGGTGGGCAACACTGTGCTGGGAACTGTGCCTCTGCTTCCCAACTACAACAATCTCTATGAATCCGAAGTCACGCTCAACGTAGCCACACTTCCTCTGGGCACGGATACTGTGGCCGGCGCTTACAGCGGGGATGGAAACTACACCACGGCCACGTCCACCTTTAATGTTGTGGTCCAGCAAGCACCCACCCTTGCGGCGAGCACCAATCCAAGCGTGATTAATTGGGGTGAGTTTACAGCCATCACGGCTACTGTAGCGGGAGTAAGCGGCATGCCAGTCCCTACCGGGACGATCAATTACTTTGCGGCGGGAGCTGGATCTGATTGGAGCGACTCTGAGCCGCTCAACAACGGTTCCGCGACATCGAGTCCGCTGTCTGGCGGATATTTCTTCTCCAACCCGGCTTCGGTCGCCGTCTCTTACTCCGGAGACTCTGTCTATGGCCCGGCCAACGTAAATGTGAATTTTACGGTGACGCAGGCCAATCTGCCGCCATTCGCGATCAGTGCGACGCCGCTGACCATCGCAGCGGGCGCAACCACAGGCAACGTCTCGTCCATCACAGTGACGCCGGAAAACGGCTTTACCGGGACGGTGTATTTCGCCTGCGCTCTGACGTCTTCTCCCAATGGGGCGATCCATCTCCCAACTTGCAGCGTCACGCCGTCGATCAACGTTACGGGCGCATCACCCGTGGCCGCGACGATGACCATCAGCTCAACCGCTCCCACCACTACCGCGGCGCTGAAGGTTGCATCACGGAATGGTTCTCGGTGGATTACAAGGAACTGGATTGCAACGAACGGGGGAATCGTGGTGGTTGGATTCTTTCTGCTGGGAATCCTGCCGCGGCGCCGCAACCGTCAACGCCTGGCTGGTTTCCTGTTGGTTCTTGCCGTGCTCGGCATTCTTGCCGCCTGCGGGGGCGGGAGTGGAAATGGCGGGGGCGGGGGCCAGCAGATTCCGGGCACAACCGCCGGCAACTACACGTTCACGCTGAATGCTGCGTTCTCGGCCGGCGGCGTTGCCCAGAGTCAGACCACGGTGACCGTTACGATTCAATAGTCCGCTCGGAAGCAGATGAGGGACAGGGCCACAAGCCGGGTGCTGGCTGTGACTCTTGTCACAGCCAGCGTTAAATGGCACGAGGAATGGCGGAAAATCCCTATGAGAACGCAGCGGCGAGGCTTGCGCCAAGCACCTTAAAGACCAGATAGCACGCCGCGACGATGGTGATCGCGGTGGAACGCTTCACCTTGCTGGTGCAAGCGAAGCCGATGCCGACCAGCACCAGGCTCCAGATACTGAAGACGTCGAGTGCCGACGCCATGCCGCGGACGAACTTTCCCGTCGTGTCAGGGTCGAGGTAGTACGCGAGATTTGTGCCCGCGGGGTTGCTGATGTCGAAGCCTTCAGGGTTCACTCCCGCGAACAACGAGATGGTTGCGAGGAGAGCCTGAAGGATCCCGGGAAGCCAAGCGTACATCACAATCGCGAACGCCTGCGAGAAGGTGGTCTCGGCTCCAGTCCCGACCTTGAAGACGACCCAGACCACGAGCGAGCCCACGAGGCAGTAAAGCAGTATGAAGGCCGGGCTGCCGTAACTAGCGATAGCAATGATTTTGCCGCCGATGCGAAGGCGGGCGGCTTGCTGGTCCGGCGAGAGCTTGTCGAACTGCTCGGACTGTTTGGGTGAATGCGCGATCGTGTTCCGGTTGACCTGTTCGAAGCCGACCTGTTTTCCGATGGCGTAAATGAAGACGATCGAGAAGATGGAAATCAGGATCCACGGCGCCCACCAGGCGGCACTGCGCTTTATATCGGTGAACGTTTTTGACGGCGCGATAAACGTATTGATGATGCGTGCACCTTGGGAAAGCGGTGCGGGCTCGGGTGTGGGAGCGGACGAAGCGGGTACGACCGGAGCGGCGGCCATGAATGCCTCCTGGAAGAATTCGTTGGAATTCTAGTCTGTGGGTGGCGTCGAAACAAGCGGATCGAATGTAAAATTTTGGGATGCAGAATGTGACTCCGGCTGCGATTACGGCGCTGGTAGTGGAACTATCGGTGGCCGTATGGTTTGGCTGCGCCGCTGATCGCGCCGCGCGGACGGTGCAACGCTGGCCGTGGGCGGTGCGAACGTTTCTTCCCGCGCTACTGGTTCTGCCGTACACGCTGGTTGCGGTCTCGCAACATATATTCGAGTGGCAGTGGTTTGCGCTCTATGCCGGATTGCCGGTGTGGCTGGCGTGGCTGCTAGGGCAGGCGGCGCTGGCCGATCCGGAGCGGCGGGGAAACTGGCGCGATGCGGTGATTCTGCTGCTGCTGGGCCTGGCCGTGGACTTGCGCTGGTTCGAGGCAGCCTGGCCTGCCGGTCTTCGCGCTCTAAATGAACTGCTCCTGGTGGATATGGGGCTGTATGGATTCCTGGCGGTGCGTCAACTGGACGGGGTCGGATTTGATTTTCACTTCAAGTGGAGCGATTGGAAGGCCGGCCTGCGCGAGTTGTCGTTCTTCATGCCCATCGTTTTGCTGCTGGGACTGGCGCTGGGTTTCATCCATCCTCATGCCAACCGGCCCGCCGTGTGGAAGGCCGCTCTGACCTGGATTGGAATCTTTTTCTTCACGGCGGTTCCCGAGGAGCTTTATTTCCGCGCGTGGGTGCAGAACTTCCTGGAGCGGCGCGTGGGACGGCGGGCGGCGCTGGTCATCGCGTCGGTGGTGTTCGGTCTATCGCACTTCAACAAGCGCGCGGCGCACTTCAACTGGCGTTACGTGATTCTGGCCACGATTGCGGGCATCTTCTACGGGCGGGCATGGCGCGACCGGCGCCGCGTGCCCGCGTCGGCCATTACGCACACCTGCGTGGATTGGATCTGGTCGTGGTGGTTCTAGAAGCAGAGGTCAGGGGTCAGAGGTCAGGGGTCAGAAGCCTGGGGGCCGGAATTCTTGCTGAAGTTACTCGGGCGGCGGTAGGCGGACGGTGCGGTGGCTGCCGTCAACCGATTTCCATCCAGGTCATCGCTTTGGCTTTGATCTGCTCGTATTCCGGAAGGCTCGCCGGGATCCAAACGTAACTGAAGAAGAATCTGCCGATGCGGCCGTGCTCCGAGAGCCGCAAACCCGTCTCGCGCAGCAGGTTTCCCCGCGATTCGTGTAAATGGCGAATGCGGCCTCTGTGGACTTTTCGGTTGCCAAGTTCAAGAGCGCCGCCGCGCATGCGGATTTCCTCGTCGTCCACTTCGAGATCGTACTCGCGGCGTCTTGACTCGGATACAAAGGTGACGATCCCGGCCACGGCCAAGTCGAAAAACCACTCGGAATAATCGGAGCCCTTCTTCCCTTCGGAGTGCCAGTAGTGGACGACGAGAATGCCCAATAAGCCGCAAGCCACGGCGAAACCGGTGCGGGCGATCCGTTTCTTTAAGCTAACGGACTCGGTATTGACGTGAAGGTTAACCAAATGCCCCGCCGGTAGCCAAGCTCGGGAGTCCGCATAATTCTATGCCACTTGTCACTTGACCGGTGCAGCACCGTGATACCGCAAATATCCCAGGCCCACGCGCAGGTGGTGGTGGAGCGCGTCGGGCAGGCAGACGGCAAAGCAGAGGCCCAGTAATCCCTGCGCCAGGCCCAGCATGTAGAGGTTGCGGTAGCGGCGGAACAGCGCGCAGGAGATCACTCCCCAAGCCAGCGTCACCAGCGTGAGCCAGGGACTGGGCAGGTGAGCCGCCGCGAACAGCACCGCAGTCGCGCCCACGGCGAACGCCTCGCTGCCAAGAACACGACTGAGCCGGGGCAGGACGAAGTCGTTGAGGAGGAACTGCTGGTAGATCGTCCAGAGAATGTAACCGGCGACGTGCCGGACATCGCCGTGGAACAGAGGATGGAACGTTCCCAGCCGTTTTGCCAGAAGCACGCTGAAGACGGCAAGGACGGCCGCGGCGGGGAGAATCCAGAGCGACGGCAGAAGGCCGCGGCGGCCGAGACCGAGTTCGTCGCGGCTGGGACGGCGCGCCACGACGATCGCAAAGGTCACGACGAGCGCGACGGGCGACAGGATGCGCTGCGGGTGTTCGGGCATCCAGATCACGAACAGGATCAGCCCGTAGCCGAAAATCAATTCCGCCAGATCGCGGGCCAAACTGGGCTGGCTGGACGACATCACAAAAGTATGGCACAGGGGTCAGGGGTCAGGAGGTCAGGAGGTCAGGGGTCAGGAGGTCGGGGGTCAGGGGTCCCCGAACCCTGACCCCTCGCCTCCGACCCCTTGCTACGCGAGCAGTTCCGGGGTGGCCTCCAGCAGGCTGCGGGTGTAGGCGTGCTGCGGGCGTTCGGTGATCTGGCCGGTCGGGCCGACTTCGACAATCTTTCCCCGGTACATGACCGCGATGCGAGTCGAGAGATAACGCACGACGGGCATGGAGTGCGAGATGAAGAGATAGGTCAAGCCGAAGTCGCGCTGCAATTGGGCCAGCAGGTTGACGATCTGCGCGCCCACGCTCACGTCGAGGGCGGAGACGGGCTCGTCGCAGACAATGAATTTCGGCCGCAGGGCGAGGGCGCGGGCGATCCCGATGCGCTGGCGTTGTCCGCCGGAGAATTCGTGGGGATAGCGGCGGCGCGCGGATTCGTCGAGCCCGACGGCGCGGAGGAGTTCAGCGACGCGGGCGCGAAGGTCGAGCTTCGCTCGACCGGACAGCCGGGGGCGGCTGTCCCCACATGAGTCTCGGTCTGAGTCTCGGTGAATGATCAGCGGCTCGGCGATGATATCTTCGACGCGGAAGCGCGGGTCGAGTGAGGCGAACGGATCCTGAAAAATGATCTGGAGATCGCGGCGCAGGCGGCGCATTTCGGCCCCGCCGGCAGCCAGAAGATCGCGGCCTTCGTAACGGATCGTCCCTGAAGTGGGCTCGATGAGCCGTAGAATCAGACGTCCCAGAGTGCTCTTGCCCGAGCCGGATTCGCCGACCAGGCCCAGCGTCTCGCCGGCATGAATGTCGAGGGAGACGTCATCGACGGCGCGCACTTCTCTTCCCGCCCCGCCGCGAACCTTCCCGCCAAACGGCGTTTCGCCGCGGGAAAAGATCTTCGTCAGGTTGCGGATTTCGACCAGCGCCACGCTCGGATGCTAACAGGACCGGGCCACGGATTTACACGGATTCTGAGGGATGCTACCGGACGGACCGCGGAGCGGTACGGGCCCGAGGAAGTCCCGAGTCGCAGCTTTTCTTTCGCCCCAGCGGGGCTTGCCTGCTTCTCACTGAACACCCACGGCTTACGCCGTGGGCTGGGCTCTTGCGCCGCTTCGCGGCTGGCAACACATGAACTGCTCATCCCGCCGCGATCAGCGGCACGGCCGCCAGGGCGGCCAGCAGGCCCACGAACTTCCAGCGGCTGAAATGTTCCTTCAGGACGAGGCGCGCCAGCAGGACGGTCACAGCGGGATAAAGCGAAGTGATCACCACGGCTTCATCGAAGCGTCCGTGCTGGCTGGCGAAGATGAACAGCGCGCTGGCACTGATGTCGAGAAATCCGGCCAGCATGCCGAGCAGGGCGCGAGGACGGTCCATCACCAGCGGGGCGCGGGTGACGGCGACGGCCACTGCGGTAGAGGTGAACGAACCGACGCGGGAGACCACGGCGAGCCACGTTGCCGAGCCGTGGGCCTGGTGAATGCAGAGGTAGAAGGCGGCGAATCCCACGCCGGCCAGGGCGGCCATGGCGACACCTTTGGGGTGGCCGGAGGCATCGTTTTCCCCTAACTTCTCCGGCCGGGTAATCAGCCAGATGGCGACGATGGCCAGCGCGAATCCGGCGATGGTCCAGCGGCGGGGCGCGCCTTCCATGGCAATGTCGGCGAGCGCCGGGATGGCTGCTCCCATCAACGCCGCGATGGGAGCGGTGAGGCCCATCTGTCCCGAGGCCAGAGCGCGGTAAAAAATGGCCAGGGAAAATCCTCCGACCGCGCCCGCCCCGAGAGCCCATAGCACACTGGCGCGGGAAGGGAAGGCGCCGTGCTGTGAGAGCGCGATGGCCAACATGAGGGCGAAGGCGCAGACATGCGAGAACGCGGTCAGGACGAAGGCGTTGGCGCGGCGCGACCCGTATCCTCCGGCAAAATCCGACGAGCCCCAAAGGAAAACGGCGGTGACGGCGTAAGCCGCGGGCGCGAATTGGTCGAACGAAAGCACGCGGGACGAGGGTAACACGGGCGGAACCGGGAAGGCAGGCTCGACATCCGACGGGCAGTGGCGCAGTTTGACTTTGACGGCTTTCTCCGACGGCGTCATCCTGAGCGAAGCCGCTCTTCAGGCGGAGCGAAGGATCTTGCGCGTACAACGGCGATGCCACACGCGAGATCCCTCGCCCCGCTGGTGAAAACGCGGGGCTTCGGGATGACGCCGCAGCAGAGTAGAGATTCAAACTGAGCCACTAGGATCCCGACGAAATCCATAGCTTAGGAGCCACCCGTGGGATACCCTGTGGGTGACTACGGAGGCTGTTATGAAACGAGTACTGATCGCTCTGGTGTGTCTTGCCTTTATCGTTCCCGCTTTTGCCCAGACTGCGGAAGAACCGGCCTCGAAAGACGACGTGATTCTGCTTCTCAGAACCATGCAATCCCACGACATGATGCGGAAAATGGTGGAGGCCATGCTGAAGCCGATGCATCAGATGTACCACGACCAGTACGTGAAGGAAAAAGACAAGCTGCCGCCGGACTTCGAGTCGCGCATGAACAAGATGATGGATGAGATGCTGAAGAACATGCCATTCGACGAGATGCTGCAGGCGATGATTCCTGCTTACCAGAAGCACTTCACACACGGCGACATCGAGGCCCTGAATGCGTTCTACTCCTCGCCAGTCGGGCAGAAGTTTCTCGAGGAGTCGCCCGCAGTCACAGGCGAGGCCATGCAGGCGATGATCCCTATCATGACCAAGTACACGCAGCAGTGGCAGGGGCGGATGCAGCAGGAAATCCAGGAAATGCAAAACGAGTTGCCGAAGAAGACCGGCGAGGCACCAGCTTCAAAGAACTGAACAGAACTGATGGCCGCGCGTCGCTCACTGGATTGAGGCCGACTTCCGAAGCACAGGAGACTCGCGGGCAGGAGTGCCCCGCGCCACATTGCCCACGCCACATGGCTCGCGCCACAGTGCCCGCGCCACTCGCTGCCGCGTGTTAGAATTTGCGCAAGCGATTTCCTTCGTGAACACTCAGATTCTGAGGCCCCAAGTTCCGTGAGTTCAGCGATCGAACTGGCACCATCCATTCTTGCGGCTGATTTTGCCCGGCTGGGCGCCGAGGTGCGCGCGGCGGGCGAAGGCGGGGGCAGTGTGATCCATGTGGACATCATGGACGGACACTTCGTGCCCAATCTCACGATCGGGCCGCCGGTGGTGAAATCGCTGCGCCAGGCGACGGAGCTGCCGCTCGATTGCCACCTGATGATCGAGAATCCGGACGAGTTCATTCCCGCTTTTGCCGACGCGGGCGCGAACTGGATTTCGGTGCATCAGGAAGCCTGCCGGCACCTGAACCGTTCGCTGCATCTAATCAAGAGTCATGGCTGCCTGGCCGGGGCAGTGATCAATCCGGCGACGCCGGTGGAGACGCTGGCGGAAGTGCTCGACATTGTAGACTATGTACTGGTCATGTCGGTGAATCCGGGCTTTGGGGCGCAGCAGTTCATTCCGTCCACCTTGCACAAAATGAGGCGCTTAGCCGAGATTCGCAGCCGGCGGGGCCTGGCTTACCGCATCGAAGTGGATGGCGGCGTGGCGCTCGATACAGTCGCGGACGTGGTCCGGGCGGGCGCAGAAATTCTGGTGGCAGGCAACGCCGTGTTCGGCAACGGCGATCCAAAGAAGAATGCGGCAGCGCTGCTGAAGGCGGCGAGCGAAGCCGCAATGCAAAAAGTTTAGCGCTTGTAAGGATGAGTCTCAGGCCAGTGGTCAGTGGCTAGTGATCAGTGGCCAGTATCAGACTCGAGGAATCATTACTGGTCACTGACCACCGATCACTGGCCACTTTCTGAGGTCTTATGTCACGTCGAATTCCGTGGATTGTAGTGCTGGGCATGCTGCTGGTGTTTTCGGCCGCTTGCACCAACAAGAAGTCAGTCAACCCGCTGGCCAACATCGGCTCGAAGCAGCCGGATAAGGTCCTGTTCGACAAGGCCATGGAGGCCATGCGGCACAACCGGTTTGACGTGGCCCGCCTGACGCTGCAGACCCTGATCAACACCTACCCCGAGTCCGAGTACGTAGCCCGCGCCAAGCTGGCGGTGGGCGATTCCTGGTATGCCGAGGGCGGTACGGCGTCGCTGGCCCAGGCCGAACAGGAGTACAGCGACTTCATCGTCTTTTTCCCCAACATGCCGGAAGCGGCGGAAGCGCAGCTGAAGATCGCCAACATCCATTACCAGCAGATGGAGAAAGCCGACCGCGACTACACCCACGCCAAGCGCGCCGAGGACGAATACCGCAAGGTGATTCTGCAATTCCCGGACAGCAAGCTCGCCCCCGAGGCCAAGCAGCGCCTGTTGGAAGTGCAGGAAGTGCTGGCTGAGCGCGAGTTCGAGATCGGGCGCTTCTACTACTTGCGCGAGTCCTATCCGGCCTCGATGGCCCGACTGCAATCGCTGGTGGACAGGTATCCGCTGTACAGCCGCGCCGATGAGGCGCTGTATCTGCTGGGGCAGAACTATGAAGGGCAGATGGCGCGCATGCGCAGCGCTCCGACCTGCGACGCTCATGGCTTGCCGCGAGGCTGCGTCGGGGAGGGAGCGAAATCGCGTTACACCGAAGAACTCACCAAGAATGCTGCCGCAGCTTACGACCAGATTCTGACGCGCTATCCCGTCATGAATCGCGCCGATGATGCCAAGAAGCGCCTGGTGGCTATGCACCAGCCCGTTCCTCGCCCGACCAAAGCTGCGCTCGCGCAGAATAAGGCCGAAGACGCCAGCCGGCACGAAACCACTACCGTGCAAAGACTGATGGGCATTGTGAGAAAAGGCCCGGACATGACGCAGGCGTCCAAAGTGGGCGAGCCAACCATGGTGGACCCGGAGCCCATGAGCGCGACCAAGATTGTCCAGTCCGAGGCGATCGCGGCCATGACGCCCCCCGGGGGCAAGAATAGTCTGGGCCTGGAGATTGTGAAGCCCGACCAGCCGGCTGCGAATGAGCCTCCCGCCGGCGATGCGACTTCACCGGGCACGTCGCCCTTCGGACAACCTGCCACTTCCGGCAACACCCAGCCCGCGGCTTCGGATGCCAATGAGCTGAAGCCCAATGTGCCAGCTGATTCCAATGAGCTGAAGCCCGTGGACAACGCGAGCGGCCAGTCGCTGCCTCCGCCGCCGCAGGTTAACGAAATTCAGCAGGGCGAGTCATCTTCTTCCGCCAGTGCCGACAATTCGACTCCGGCCAGCGACCAGGAGATCTCCAGCAGCAGAAAGAAGAAAAAGAAGGGACTGAGGAAGATCGTTCCGTTCTAGGGGCAGCTGTCCGCGGTCCGTCGGTCAACCGGGCGGCCTGTTGAGTGGGCGCTGAAGCATCGCTTTTCCCGCGTTACTCGTTTTCGCTTACCTTGCGGGCGGATCGACCAATTCAACGTTGTAGGTTTCCTGCAGTTCCTTATCGAGTTGCGCCGCGCGGGAAGGACTCTCCGCCTTCAACTGATCGAGAATCGGCTCCAGAAACCGGCCATATTTGTGAATGGCGGAGCGGTCGCGAGCGGCGAGCGCTTTTTCGACGGCCTGCTCGGTTACGGGCGTGATCAGTTCCATGCGGCCCACAAATACGCGAATGGTCTCGGATGGAGCCGGGCTGACGGAGAGTGGAAGAACCTCATCCACAAAGGCGCGCGGCACGATGTAGAGCAGGCGCGTGCCTTCTTCAAACCACGACGTGCGCCAGGTCTCGACCATGGCGCGGGCCTCGTCGGGATAAAGACCTTGGGCGGTGAGCGCGGCTTCAAGTTCGCGGGCGAGCGAGTCGATGTTGTTTGAATTCAGTTCGGGAGGGTCAAGCTGCATTTCGCCTTTGAGTTTACCGCCAAGGCGATAGCCGAGCGCGTCTCCGCGGCGTTCGAAAAGAATGACACCGGGGATCTCGTCATCGCCGAGATTGCGGATCGTCACTCTGCCGTCGGCCAGGGCCAGGGCGGAGATGGGAGGGTGAAAGGCAGAGACTCCGCGGTAGAAGAGAAACTTCTCCTGCTGGGTGATGCCCTTGGGCGTCGTGACAGTGAGAGGAGCAGAGGACGTTTCGCGGGCGGTGAAATAACGGCTCTCATTGCCGTCGGCCGGAAAGTGCGCGGCTGCGTCGGGTTCGATCGAGACCGAATCCCAGGAGATGCTGCCATCCCTCTGCAGCCAGTGATAAAGAGCGTTGGGCTGCAGGAATTTGCGCGGGTCGGGCTCGACGTGGCTGGCGTGGGGATACCACTCCGTGATGACGCCGTTGGAGAATCCCACGTGCACAGAAGCGGTCGTGGGCACGGGAGAATAGAAGTAGAGGACGGGAGTTTCCATGCGGATGGTGCCGCGCAGTCCTGCTTTGAAATTGGCGCCATGAAGAGTCTCGATGAACCCGGGAAGATCGTAGACGCCGGCGAGAGCATTCCAACTCACGGGTTTGCCGTCGCGATCGGCGATGGAGGTGAAGGTGCCCCATTCATGCACGGTGAGATCGTCAGCAGCCGACCGGGAAGATCGCAGATGCGGAGCCGCCGAGCCAGAAAACGCCAGGCCAGCCAGAGAAAGACTCAGGATCAGGGAGCGAACCGCAGAGTTGGCCATGAAAGGGCCCTCCCAGAGTGAGCAGCATTGTATGTCTTTCTTGGACGCAAATGGAGGGGAAAAGGTTAGATGGGGGGGGCCGAATTGCACCCCGGGCGGTTCCGGTCATCAGTCAAGCCAATTGCGCAGTAGGGCTTGGCCGGTAGTAACCAGTTACTTCCCTTCTGCGTCATTGACTTAGGTTGTGTATCGGGTTACCTTCGCGGTATCTCGCCTCATTCAGAGGAAACCTTTGGCCCGGAAGATACTGCTCGCCGATGACAGCGTGACCGCCCAGAACATGGGGCGGAAAATCCTTGCCGACGCCGGCTACGAAGTCATCACCGTCAACAATGGTTCCGCGGCACTGAAAAAGGTCGCCGAGACGAGGCCTGACGTCATCGTTCTGGACGTCTATATGCCCGGCTACAGCGGGCTGGAAGTATGCCAGCGCCTTAAGGAAGTGACCGAGACGGCGCGCATTCCGATTCTGCTGACGGTGGGCAAGCTGGAGCCGTTCAAGCCGGAAGAAGCCAAGCGCGCTCGCGCCGATGGCTTCATCGTAAAGCCCTTTGAAGCCAGTGAGTTACTGAGTGCGCTAACCAAGCTCGAAGACAAGATTGTGCCCCGTCCGGAGCCCTCCAAGCCGGGGCGTTTCGCCCGTGCCATTGCCGCAGTTGAGGAAGGACGATACGACAAGAGCATGGCCACGGAAGAGGACTCGGGGTGGAAGGATCGGATTTCCTTTCCTTCGAAGAAGAAGAAGAAAGCGGCCGAACCCGAGGACGACGACGATCCCGCGATTTACAACCCACTCAATAAAGATTTGCGCACGGTAATTGACCGCCCGCATACGCACACGCTGCAGGCGGTGAGGCCCGAGGATCCACGGTTGGATCTCGGAGCCCTGGCGCCTCACGGTTTGCCGAAGGATGTAACTCCGGAAGAGATTGCCGCTCTAGCCGCAGCAGCCGCTCAGATCAAGGGAACAGGCAGCGAAAAACACGAACCGGAAGGCCGAGCGGCAGATGCGCATCCGGCCGAGAACCGGTTCCCGGAAGAGCATGTTCCGGAAAGCCGTGTCTCTGAGGAACAGATCAGGCCGCCTCAGGTCACCGAGCCGGCGCCTGAGCCGCCGGTTGCAGCTCAACCAGCGGTAGCGGAAGTGCCGCTGGAAAACAGGTCTCTCGAAGACATGACCGAGGTGAAGCAGGAACCGCCTGCGGCTGAGACTCCGAAGGAAGTCGCGGTGGCGGCGCCTGTTGAGGCGGTGGCCGAGCCGAAGGCAGAGGAAAAAGAAGAACCAGAAGTCGCCGCGGAGAAGCCCAGCGCCGCCGAGAGCGAGGTTCCGAGTCTTGCGGCAGCGCCGCCTGCGGAGGTGATGGCGGCAGTGACGGTTCCGGAGCCGGCGCCTTTCGCCAGCGCGGATCGCGTTTCGGGAGATGGTTCAGGAAATGGTTCGAGCGCTTATGTCCCGGCGGACGAACCGGTGACCATGGCGGTGGCAGCCGGGGCAGAGTTCGCCAGCAGCGAATCCCGCTGGATGGCCGTGCCGGTCTCGCTTCTTCCCGAAGAAGCTGCGATTTCCCTCGAACAGGAGATGCAGAAAACCTGCGCGGCTTTGGCCGCGGCGGAGATGGCCCACGCGGCTGCGCAGGAGCCGGTTGCGCCGATTGAGGAAACTCAGCCCGCGGCAGTGATGGCGCCCGCGGTTGAAGCGCCGGTGGCCGAGCCGCCGGTTCCGGCGACTTCCATGCCCGAAATAGCTGAGCCGCCGGCGCCAGTGACTTCCATGTCCGAAATGGCTGAGCCGCCGGCGCCAGTGACTTCCATGCCCGAAATGGCTGAGCCGCCGGCGCCAGTGACTTCCATGCCTGAAGTGGCCGGGACGATGAGCAGCGTGGCCAGCGAAGCGGCGGAAGCAATTCAGGCTGCGGTGAAGGAATTCGAAACGGTGGCGGCACAGCTGGCCGAGGCACAGCCTGCACCTGCGCCAGAACCGGAACCCGCTGCCGTGCAGACGGCAGAACCGGTAGCCGAGCCGGCGGTTGAGGCTCCTCCGGCGGTCGTCGAAGCGAAAGTGGAAGAGAAAGTCGAAGAGAAATTCGAGGAGAAAGTCGAAGAGAAATTCGAAGACAAGCCGGTTGTGGAGAGCGCGGCGCCGGAACCGGAAGCGGAGAAGGAAGCAGCCCACCCGCAGGATGTGCCTCAACCCGAGCCACAGGCGCTGGAACCGGAGAAGAAGCCGGAAGAGCCGCAGCCTCAGGTCGAGGCGGCTGCGCCCGCAGAAATTACGCCAAGTGCAGAAATACCGGAAACGGCGGCGCCGGTTCTGGCCAGCGAAGTTGTTGCCAGCGAAGTTCCTGCCGAGCCGGCCCTGGCCAGCCAGGAATCCCCGCACCAGGAATCCCCGCAAATGACAGAGGCGCCGGTGCAAGCCGAAGCTGCCGCAGGAGGCATTGAAGATATGGCGAAAAAGGAAAAAGAAATCGCAGCTACCACCGCCGCTGCCTGGGCGAGTTGGCGGCGCATTCGTGAGACCGGAGACGTCAAAGGCCAGCCCTCGCCCGAGCCCCCGGCGAAAGCAGCGGAAGAACAGGCGCCTGCTCCCCCGGAGCGCGATGAGGCCGCCATGGCCGTCGCTGCGGGTGCAGAAAAAGCTCCTGAGGAAGCTCCAGCCGAGTCCGGTTCCGAGTCCGCCGAAATCGCCAGCATCGTGGACAGCGTCCTGGCCGATCTGCGGCCCAAAATCGTGGAAGAAATCTCGCGCAAGCTGGGAAAGAAAAAGAAGTAGCCAGCCCTCAGCCGTCAGCCGTCAGTAAAAATCCACTTTCGCTTTCTTGTGGAGCGCGGAAGAGCAGCTTCCGGAAGAGGTCGAGCCGATTGCAATGTCCGAACGGGAGCCACCGTCCACCACACCCATACTTGACCTGACCGAGCCACTTCCTCCACCCCAAGCTGGCATCAGGCTGCGCACCCAAGTGGGTGCTGTTCTGACCGGGATTGCCGCGGCGCTGGTTCTTCCGAATCTTCCGGTTCTGGCGATTCTCCTCGGTTATTTCGCGATCAGCCTGGCAGTTGCCACGGTGCACGAGTTCGGGCACTGGCTGGCAGGATCCAGCGTGGGCCTTCGACTCACGTTTCTCGCGATCGGGCCGCTTTCGCTGAAGCGAGATTCCGCCGGGTGGAAGTTGGGGTGGCGGCGCCATCTCGCGGGCGGGCTGATCCTGATGTCAATCGACCGGGTGCGGCGAGTGCGGAGGCGATTGCTGATATGGGTGGCGGGAGGGCCAATCGCCAGCCTCACAACGGGCGCGGCAGCGTTGATCATCTGCCGGGCGGAAAAGATCGGGGGGAATCCCGCGATCGGGTTGCCGATGGCCGGGTTTGCCATTTTCTCGCTGCTGGCAGGCATTCAAGGTTTGCGGCGGCTGCGATTTGGCCGCTATGCCGGCGATGGCATGCTGTTTCGAACGCTGCTTCGATCGTATGCGGGCGCCAGGCAGCAGATTGCCGCCCATGCGCTCTACATGCTGAAGAACAGAGGCTTGGATCGTTCGCTGTGGAACCGCCGGTGGATGGCGATGGCAGCGACTCCGACCGAGATTCTCACGACGACGTTTCACACTGACTGGCTGAAGTATGACCTGGCTGCCGATCCGGAAACCGCGGCTCAGTGTCTGGAGCGCTGCCTGGCAGCTTCAGCACGGCTGTCTCCGGAAGAGCGCGAGGAAAGCTTGGATGAGCTGTTCCTGGAGTGCGCAATCTTCATGGCGTGGCACCGGAACGATGCCCACAAGGCAGAAGTATGGCTGAAGAGAGCGGTTCATCCGGAGCGCGCCTCGGCGATGACGAGGAGGAAGGCCGAAGTTGCGCTGAACTGGGCGCACGGCGACTTCGACCGAGCTCTTGCGGGACTGGGGCACGGATACGAATCCATCCAACCATCTACGGGAGGACGAACGGGACAGGTCGAAAGTTGGTGGAGAGAGTGGCGAGCCCGGATTCAACGCAGTCAGGATGAATCCCGCTTGATCGAGGCACTCTGCCGCGAGTCATCGTAGGCTTGCATCCCGGGACAAGGATCAGTGCTTTGGACTGATCGCCAGCACCAGACGCACCGAACTGCCCTTTTGCGAAGTATCGGCTACACGAAGCACAAACTGATATGTGCCGGCCGGCAGTTGGGCCTGGGGAACATGAATTCCCGCAGTTGAGATATAGGGCCGAACGCGGTCCGTAATATCTCGTCCAAAACGGAAGTCGTCGAAGATCCACTTCTTCACTGTGACCCGAATGGAGTTTGGATCCACGCCCGCGCCATGGGAGGCGAACTGGACTTCCAACTCCACGGGCGTGTCAACCAAAGCTGTCTTCGGAGCCAACACCTTGATGTCGGGTCCGCTGGTCTCCACAACTTCGACTTTTAGTGGAGAGCCGGGTGCGGGCACGGGCGCGCTTGTTCCACCACGAGTCTTCAAGCTCTTTTCGGTTTGATCCCAGTAGTTCAGGTCATCAGAAGTGATCAGCGTTACCGGGGCTGTCGCCTTCTGCTGCGCACAAGACACTGAGGCTGCCAATACGCACAAGCCGAGCCAAAGATTTCTCATGCTGAACCTCCCTTCGAGGCGCTGTTCTCAGTTTCAGTTGTCAGTGGCGCCCTTAAGCGCCCTCCCGACGAACCATAGCAGCGGTCTCGCGCGAGCGATCCGTGTGGGCACTCGCTTGTCCCCCAGCCGGACAATTTTCCGCCCGGGATCGGGCGATGTCAGTGATACTGGTCACGTTTTGGAGATCGGGGGAGGAGCGGATACCTTGGGCTCACCGTCGCCGGGCTCATCGTCATGACTGTTCGCGGCTGTCCTTGCTGATCGAAGAAGGAGTCCGATCGCGTCTTACTTCCCGACGCAGAACGTGCTGAAAATCAAGTTCAGGATGTCATCCGTCGTCGTTACTCCGGTGATCGCGTCGAGGGGGCGGAGCGCATTGTAGAGATCGAGCAGCAGCATCTCATGCGGGACTCTCCCGGCCACGGCGTTCTTTGCCGCGTCCAGCGCGATCAGAGAATCGTTGATTAATCCGTGATGGCGAACGTTGGTGAGAAAACCTGCCTCAGCCTGGGAACCAGCTTCTCCGCCAACGTGCCGGAGGATCTCAGAGCGCAGTTCGGCGATGCCCTCGCCCGTGATACAAGAAGTACGGAGTTCTTGACCCCTGGCCTCTGACCCCTGCCCCCTTTTCAGATCGATCTTATTCCCGACTACAATGACACTCCGTTCCCCGGCCTGCCGAAGAAGTTCCGCGTCCTCGGCTGTCTCCGGCTGCGACGCATCCACCACAACCAGCACCAGGTCGGCGTCGGCTAACGCCTCCAATGATTTGCGAATGCCGATCGACTCGGCTTCGTCGAGAGCCTGGCGAATGCCAGCGGTGTCGACCAGCCTGACCGGGATACCGCCAATCGCCACGGTTTCGCTCACCAGATCGCGCGTGGTGCCGGGAGTGGCGGTGACGATGGCACGCTCGCGCTCGACCAGGCGATTGAACAGGCTCGACTTGCCCACGTTCGGACGACCCACGATCGCCAGCGTCAATCCTTCATGCACGATCTTGCCGAAGGCAAAGCTGGCGGCAAGTTGTTGAAGCGGCTCGCGCACCCGGGCGATGTGGCCGAGAATCGTAGCGTCAGGCAGCACCGAGACATCGTCTTCAGCGAAATCGATGCCCGCCTCGAGCTGCGCGATCAACTCGACCAGCTTCTGCTTGATCGGCTGCAAGCGCCGCGACAGCGCTCCCTCCAACTGCTGCGCTGCCACCTTGGCCTGATACAAGGTTTGCGAATCGATCAGTTCGCGGACGGCTTCGGCCTGCGTCAGGTCAATGCGGCCATTGAGGAAAGCCCGCATGGTAAATTCGCCCGGCTCAGCCAGGCGCGCCCCGCCGGCCAGGCAAAGTTCGACCATGTGCCGCAGCACGACCGGAGAGCCGTGCGCGGAAACCTCAATAATGTCATCGGTGGTGTAGGAATGCGGCTTGGCGAAGTAGGTGACGAGGACTTCGTCAATGCGAACCGGGTTCCCAGTTTCGGGTTTCGAGTTTTCAGTATTTGTGGCACGGGAAACTGAAAACTGAACACCGGAAGCTCCCGCTGCACACGGTTCGATCAATTCCCCGAACACCGCTCTTCCCGGCTCCAGTTCGTGTATCAGCCGCAGCATCGGCGCGGCAATCTTGCGCGCATCGGGTCCGGACAACCGCACGATGCCAATGCCCCCACGCCCGGGAGGTGTGGCAATCGCGACAATAGTGTCGTCGAGGTTCACGGGGAGATTGTAACGGTTGGACGGTGTGGCGCGGGCACTCGCTTCGGCAAGCTCAGGGCGGGCTCCGTCCGCCGAAGGCCGAGGATGGCAACGGACACGACGCGCAGCAGTTTGACCGAAAGCACCGCCATTTGCCGGGCAGGCAGTGCGTCTTGAGGCGGAACGCGGGCAGGAGTGCCGCGCCTCACTCCACACTCCTATCGCGCCACGACCTTCTCAATTTCCTGCCGCAACTCACCATACGGCAATGCCCCCGGATGGTACATCGCCACTTTGCCCGTGCGATCCAGCAGCACCAGCGTTGGCGTGGTCGAAGCCCCGTAGGTGTCGAAGTTGTACTTGCTGATGGGCACCGGCATGTCCATCAGCCCGGCATAGAACCGACGGCGCACGGCGTCGATGTACCTGAGTTCATCGCTCGGCGAGGCGTGCTCGACTTGCGCGGTGTAGCCGTAGAGCCGGGTCGGCCCGACCACCTGCAATCCCTTCGGCGCATATTCGGAGCGCAACTGCGTAATGATGGGCGCCTCCGCCTTGCAGTCTCCGCACCAGTGGGCCCAGAAAAAAAGCAGCACGGGCGACCCCTTAAGCTGAGCGAGTGGAGTCAGCGTCCCGCCTAACACCTGTTCTGACTTCAGAGCCGGTGCCACCTTCCCTTGAAAAGACAGCAGGTTCAAGTTCTTTTGCAGGCGATCATGAATGGAAGTATTCCCATAAGCTCGCAGCGCAGACTGAAGCAGGGCGATAGCCTGCGCCCGCTGACCGCGCGCGGCCAGCACTTGCGATTGCACTTCCAGCGCCGCACCGAGGGCGACCGCCAATTGCGGTTCCGCGTCGAGAGGGCGCTGCTTTAAATGGTCCAGCACCATGATCTTGGTCTGCTTGGCATAAGCAGCGGCCTGATCGTATTTGCCCTGATCCAGGGCCGCTCGCCCCATCCAGGAGAAGGCCTCAAGATATTCCGCAGTGACCCCGCGTTGGTTGCGGTAAGAGTCCAGTTCCGACTCCGCCGCCGAGAAATTGTTCTGCATCAGAGCGATGCGAACGTCGTCCACAATCCCCGCCCACGCTGAAGCCGTGAGCGCCACAGACGCCAACAGAATCCGCAACCGTATTCCTGAACGCATTCTTTAATGATGAATGTTTCGCCGAAACGGCGCAAATCAGCGGGCGATTTCAGAAGTCAGATTTCAGAAGGCAGAGTTAGTGTCATCGCGACCAGGGGCCAGGTTTTTCACTTTTGCATTCTGAAATCTGACTTCTGAAATCCTCTGCTGCGCGTGCCGATAAACCCGTAAGGCTTGCCGTGTCAGGGGCTTAGGGATGGTCTCTAATGAAATATCTAGCTATTTCAGGGCACTTCGCATACAATAAAGCCGCGTTTGATCTTTAGAGTTCCTTCGCAGTACAAGCATCTCCGCTTAACCCAGCGTGTGACCTGCCTGCAGAAGACCCGAAAAGTTTCAGCGCTACATCAACGAAAAAGGAAATTGCAACAACATGGAAACAGGAACAGTGAAGTGGTTTAACGACGCTAAGGGCTACGGTTTCATCAGCCGCCAGAATGGTGAGGATGTATTCGTACATTTCTCCGCCATTCAGGCTAGTGGCTTCCGCAGTCTGCAGGAAGGTCAACAGGTTCAGTTCGACGTGGTCAAAGGCCCCAAGGGCTGGCAGGCCGAGAACGTGAAGGGTGTCTAACTAAACCGCTTCACCGAAACAATTCGAAAAAAGGGCGGCCAGGGATGGCCGCCCTTAATATTTGAGGCTGAATTCCTCCTACGGCCGCACATCCCGAAGAAGGACCACGTCAGAATCGGTATGTCCTCGGACCATCGCCAGTTGTTTGCCGTCGAACGACCAGTGGAAGTCGTAGATATGTTCCGACTTAAATGAGGTGAGCTGCTTTCCCGGCGAACCATCCAGGTTCTGCGGCCACAGATTGTCTACGCCGTTCTCCCGGAAGCTGTGAACCACTGCCTTACCGTCGGGTGCGTAGCGGATCGGCCCAAAGGCATCTTTTTCGCACTTAAGCAGCTGGCGAACTTTGCCGGTGTCGGCCTCGACCAGTGCCAGTTTTTCCTGGTGACCTCCAGCGTGATCTATGGTCACAAACGCGAGCGTGTGGCCGTCCGGAGAAATATCGAACTGGTACGCGGTCAAGTCGGTGAGCTTCTGCGACGCCCCGCCATCAATAGGAACCCGCATGATATGTCCAGCAGCGAGGTAATACACCCAGCGTGCATCCCGAGAACACACGGGCCATTGGTCGAGCTTCCCATTCGAAAGTTGCTTCAGGTTTCCCCCGCCGGCATCTGCGCGCCAGATGTTCCGGATTCCCCTGACGGCACGCATCCGGTGATCAAAAACAAGATAGCGGCCATCGGAGCAGGCGGAGGGATCGCCGCTAGCCGAGTCGGGCTCAGTTGGGAACAGACCCTGGGCTCCCGAATCCGGGTTGATCCAATGCAGCGGGCCGTCCTTGTCATAGACCAGCTGGCCGTCACGGGTCCAGGTGAAGTTGGTGTTGTCGTTCGCGGGACTAATCTGGCGTGCATCGCCGCCGCCCGCGGCCGACAGGACCGAGAGATTCCAATGCTGTTCGCTGAGCACGGTGGCCAGCGCCTGGCTGTCAGACGCAATGCTCAGGGTGGAGTAGCTGTTGGTATCGCGTGTGACCGGACTCAGCTTGCCTTCCGGGTAGGAGACGAAGACGATTTGTTGTCGTGCGAAATTCGAGGCACTGTCTGTGTCCAGAAGCAGCAGGCCGTGACCATCTGGCATCCAGACAGGTGAGGCGAGGTTGTCGGCGGAACTCATGAGCAAATGTTGCTCGCCGGTTTTGGCGTCCACTGCTGTCAGTCCGGTGGCGGCGTCACCGGGCTGAAATACGACACACAGAATCGTCTTGCCGTCGGGTGACCATGCCGGGTCGAAGAGCACCTGGCTATTCGGACCGCTGGCCAGCACGCTCTCTTCGCCGCCATCGACCGAGCGGATGATTAGCCGGTACTTGCCAGGATCGGGATTGTCGTAGCGCAGGACGGCAAACTTCCGGCCGTCGGGGGAAAACGTGACGCTCGAATCCACGTCGGCCATCAACTTCTCAGGGGTGCCCCCCAGCAGCGGGGCGCGATACAGGAATTTCAGCGCGGGCGTTCCCGGATCGCTGCGCACAAAATACAGATAATTGCCATCGGGCGAGAAGCTGAGAGCGCTTTGACCGTACCAGACATCGGCCGGAGGCTGTACCTGCGTCATGCTGTTGGTGGGAACATTCCGCAGCCAGAGGCTGGCCAACCCGTTGTCGCTCTTTGCTCTTACCAGGCTCAGGATGTACTTGCCGTCGGGCGAGATCACCGCGTATACCGCATCGCCGGTTTCTGTAACTTTGGTGACGGTAAAGTTCTCGAAGGGCCGCGTGTGTTTGCCCGCGAGCAGCGAGTAGACGCCGTACCCGGCGGCCAACAAGATGAGGACGCCTAACAAGATGCCTGCGCCGGTTCCGGCCTTATGTTTGCTAGCAGCGGCAACTACTGCAGAGCTGGAAGCAGGCCGGTTCGTTTCCGACGAGGATAGCGGCGCCTGTGCCAGGGCTGGCGCTGAGGACGGCAGCGATGATGTCGCCGAGGCCACTTTGCGGCCCGATTCCGAGTCCCGCTTCAGGCGCTTCAGATCGCCGCGCAGATCGGCGGCCGACTGGTAGCGCAGATCGCGATCTTTCTCCAGCAGCTTCTCCACAATTTCCTGCAGTTTGGGCGGAAGGGCCGGATTCGCCTGCAACACCGGAGCCGGATCGAGCTCAAGGATGGCATGGAAGATCACCGCCGAGGTCGCTCCGGCAAAGGGCAGCTTCCCCGTCGCCATCTGGTAGATGACGGTGCCCAGCGAGAACAAATCCGTTCTCGTGTCCAGTTCCTCACCGCGTGCCTGCTCGGGCGACATGAAAGCAATTGTGCCCACCGTCGCGCCGGGACTGGTCAGGTGCGGGCTGGGTGAATCCTGCGTGGTCCCGATCGTGTCCATCTCCGCCACCAGGTTCGACAACTTGGCCAAACCGAAATCCAGGACCTTTACGCCGCGCTGAGTAAGAAAGATATTTGCCGGTTTGATATCACGGTGGATGATCCCCTTGGCATGCGCGGCGTCGAGCGCGTCGGCCAGCTGAATGGCAATGTCCAGCAGGCGGTCGAGCGGCAGCGGGCCGGACAGAAGCTTCTGGTCCAGGCTCTGCCCTTCCAGCAACTCCATCGCAATGAACGATTGCGCCTCTCCGCCCTCACTTGCGGCATTCTCAACCGCATAGATCGTGCAGATGTTGGGATGGTTCAGGGCCGACGCAGTTCGCGCCTCCAGCAGGAAGCGGTCCAGTGCATTCTGATCGCGCGACATTTCCGCCGGAAGGAACTTGAGCGCGACTTTGCGCCCCAGAGTAAGATCTTGCGCCTCGTATACCACGCCCATCCCGCCGCTGCCCAGCCGGCCGGTGATGCGGTAGTGCGCGATGGTCTGGTTGATCATGCGAACCGGGAACCCAAGTGATTAATCTTAGGTGGGGATGGATGGGCAGTCAACGCGGCGTCGGCAGCTTCCGGCAGAGGGTTCCAAGGGCACTGCTACCCGGTTTCCCGCCGACTAAGCGGCAGGGCCCTGTTCCGCCGCCGTTACGGAATCAAAGAAGCTAAAGAATTGCTCAACCCGCGTCACCTTCAGGGTATCGCGAACGCGATTGCATGCCCCGACCAGCGCGAGACGGCGATTCGCGTTCTGCCGCGTCACGTACGCCCCAACCAGGGCGCCGATACCCGCTGAGTCGGCATAGGGCACATTCGTCAGATCAATAATGAGAACCTTTGACTGGTCCGCTCGGACGGTGGACTGGAATTCAAACATCGTGGGCAGAACGAGGGGGCCGTTGAGAATCAGGACCCGCTGCCCCGGCTGAGCGCCCGGCTGATCGGCAATCTGGAGTGTCTCTCGCGCCATGCGGAATGTTAACCTTGGCGCAACAATGGAATGTTAACGGGAGGTTAATTCTGAAAAAGGGTGGGCTTTTCGTCGCTTCGTGCCCGGCAACGGTTGGCCCTGCTCCGCGCTATGTGTTCCAACCACGTGTTCCAACCGTTGACAACAGGTTTGGAGGATGAACCGCGCCGACCCGCCTTCTAAATTGACCACGACCACGATCACTGCGCTTTTGGTTTATTCTACGTAGTTTGCAGTTTGCTCTTTGAGGGGGGCGAACATTGATCCGATCACGGACGGTCCTTCGTCTGTTAGTATCCTGCCTGGTTTTCCTGTCTGCGAACGCAATTCGGGCGCAGGTTCCCGAAAGCACTTATCAGGAATTGCACTGGCGCATGATCGGCCCGTTTCGAGGCGGCCGCACTCGTGCCGCGGTGGGCGTACCCGCTGAGCCCAATGTTTTCTACATGGGGCAGGTCAACGGTGGCGTGTGGAAAACCGACGACTACGGCCGCACCTGGAACCCCATTTTCGATGACGAGTCCACGCAGTCCATTGGCGCCATCGCCGTTGCTCCCTCCGATCCCAACATCGTCTATGTCGGCACGGGTGAAGGTTTGCATCGCCCCGATCTGTCGGTGGGGGATGGAATCTACAAATCCACCGACGCGGGCAAGACCTGGACTCACCTCGGCCTCCGCGACGGCCAACAAATCCCCGCGCTCGCCGTTGATCCTCGCGACCCCAACCGCGTTTTTGCCGCCGTGCTCGGCCATCCTTACGGACCGAGCGAGGAGCGGGGACTTTATCGCTCGGCCGACGGGGGACAGACCTGGCAGAGGGTGATTTCCAAGGACGAGAATACGGGCGGCTCCGACGTGCAGATTGATCCTTCAAATCCTGACGTCGTCTACGCCTCCATGTGGGAAGCCCGCGAAGGTCCGTGGGAGGACGGCAACGAGTTCAACGGCACGAATGGAGGACTTTTCAAGTCCACCGACGGCGGCAGCACGTGGCGTCCCTTGACCAAGGGCTTGCCCAAGGATCTCGCTCAGATTTACGTCGCCATCGCGCCCAGCGATTCTCGCCGTCTTTACGCCACGGTGGCCGTTGCTTCCGGAAAGTTAGGCGTCTACCGCTCCGACGACGCGGGGGAAAACTGGTCGCAGATCACCACCGACCCTCGTTCCTCGGGCCGCATTGGCGGCGGCGATCTCCCCGTTCCCAAGGTCGATCCGAAAAATCCGGACCTCCTCTACGTGGCCAGCACCGTTACTATGCGCTCCGCCGACGGCGGAAAGACCTGGTCGGGTTTCCGCGGCGCACCGGGCGGCGACGATTACCAGAATTTCTGGATCAACCCCAACAACGGCGACATCATTCTCCTGGTCAGCGATCAGGGTGCGATCGTCACGGTGAACCGCGGCGCGACCTGGAGTTCCTGGTACAACCAGCCCACCGCGCAGCTCTATCACGTGATCGCCAGCAACACATTCCCTTATCGCGTTTGCGCCGGGCAGCAGGAGAGCGGATCGGTCTGCATCTCCAGCCGCGGCAACGACGGCGCCATCACGTTTCGCGACTGGCATCCCGTCGGCGTGATCGAGTACGGATATGTCGCGCCTGATCCGCTCGATGACGACATCATTTACGGCGGCGGCCGTAGCGAAGTTACCAAATATCACTGGTCCACGGGCGAAGCGCAGAACATCACTCCCATCCCGCTGCGCAGCGCCAGGTACCGCACCGACCGCACCGAGCCGCTGATGTTTTCTCCGGTCGATCCCCACACGCTTTACTACGCGGCCAACGTGCTGTTCAAGACCACTGACGGAGGCAATTCCTGGCAGACCATCAGCCCCGACCTCACGCGGGAAAACCCGGGCGCGCCGCAGAGCGTCGGTGCTCTGATGAACAAAGGCGCGGATAAACAGCGGGGCGTTATTTATGCCCTGGCGCCGTCGTACAAGACCGTCGCCACTTTATGGGCAGGCACGGACGACGGCTTGGTCTGGATCACGCGCGACGGCGGCAGGAATTGGACCGATATCACCCCGAAAGAACTCACCCCGTGGAGCAAGGTCACGCAGATTTCGGCCTCGCATTTCGACGAGCAAACCGCCTATGCCTCGGTGAGCCGCTTCCGCATCAACGACACGCGCCCGTACATCTATCGCACCCACGACGGCGGCAAGAGCTGGAAGCTGATCACCACCGGCTTGCCGGATTTTGGGCCCGCTGACACGGTGCGCGAAGATCCCATTCGCAAGGGCCTGCTGTTCGCCGGCACGGAAAACGCCGTCTGGGTTTCCTTCGACGATGGTGACCACTGGCAGTCGCTGCAGTTAAACCTGCCCCGCACCGCGATGCGCGATCTCTGGATTCACGAGAACGATCTGCTTGTCGGCACGCACGGACGCTCGTTCTGGGTCCTCGACGACATCTCGCCCCTGCGCGAGACCTCGGCTGAGCTTTCCAACTCAGTCCATCTTTTCGCTCCGGCGCTCGCCTACCGTGTGCAGCGCGACACCAACACCGACACGCCACTTCCGCCCGACGAGCCAGCCGCCGCCAACCCGCCCGATGGCGCCGTGCTCGATTACTACTTGCCCACAGCCGCAGGCTCGATCACGTTGGAAATTTTGGACGGGCAGGGCAAGCTGGTGCGGCGTTACTCGAACACTGACAAACTTGACCCCGGCGAGGAAGATCTGCAGAGGCAGCTCATCCCGCTCTATTGGGTCCGGCAGCCTCGGCAGCTTTCGACCGCCGCTGGAATGCACCGCTGGGTCTGGGATCTGCACTATTTGGCCCCAACTGCGACGCGCCACAATTATCCGATCGCGGCGATTCCGCACGACACGCCGCGATTCCCCCTCGGCCCGACCGTGCTGCCCGGGAACTACACGGTCCGGCTTACGGTTGATGGAAAAACGTCGCCCGCTCCGCTGACCGTGAAGATGGACCCGCGCGTCAAGACTTCAGCGGCAGCCCTGGAGAAGAAATTCCGGGCCGAAACCAGCCTTGCTTCCCTCATGAGCGAATCCGCTCAGGCGCTTCTCCAGGGCCGCTCGATTCGCGAGCAACTCGAGAAGTTGACCGCGCAAGCCAACGCCCCAAACAAAGATGTCACCGAGTCGCTTCAGAAAAAATTGACGGCACTGCTCGGAGCCGAGGGTGGATTCTTTGCTCCGCCATCGCAGGAAGTCACTCTCAGCCGGGTCAACGGAGAAGCGGCCACGTTGTACCAGCAAGTGTGGCAAGTGGATGCCGAGCCAACATCTTCCCAAATGGAAGCGCTGGCGGCCACGGAACACGAGGGTTCCGATCTTCTGAAGCGCTGGAATGAATTCAAGAACTCGGATGTGCCCGCGCTCAATCGCCTGCTCCGCGAATCCAAGGCTCCTGAGATTCTTCTGGAGTCGGATCTGCACCCGGAGGAACCGCAAGCGGACGAAGAATAAGCCGGGCAAAGCCTCGCAACCCGCCGCGGACGGCGAGATCCGGCTATAACTTATCCACTGCCTTCCACAACTCCGCGGCGATTTCTTCCGACTCCGTTCCCGGCAGAAATCTCAACGGCTCACCCATCCGCACCTGAATTTTCCACGGAGGTGCGAACTTCTTGCCCGCGTGCTTGCGTTCGAACAATCCGTCAATCCGCATGGGCAGAACGGGAATGCCAAGATTCGTTGCCAGCAGCCCAATCCCCGCGCGAAACGGATTCATCTTTCCATCCTTCGTGTGCTGCCCTTCGGGAAAAACCAGCACGCTGTAGCCTCGATCCACGGCTTCTCCGGCGAAAGCAAAACTCCGCCGGAACCCCGCTTCGCGCGGCAGCGGAAACAGATTCAGCAGCGAAACTCCAAGAACCCATTGCACGCGGTCGTAAATCCGCGCGAAAAATCCTCGGCCTGGCGGAGGCGTGCGCAGCGCTTCCAGCACCTCGCCTCCGGTAGCGACGGCAAGACGATGCCGGAACCGTCCGGGCAGCGCGGTCAGAACAAATCCCGCATCCACGTCGCTTATGTGATTCGAAACGACCAGCAGCGGCCCTTCGACTCCGCGCAAATGCTCGCGCCCTGCGATCCGCGGCCACCCCAGAAGAATAATCGCCGGCCGCAGCAGCAGGTAATGCGCCAGAAACCGAAGCCAGGTCACCGGCCAGCGCAAGGTCCAACTGGGATAGTGATACCCGGGGCCTGGCGCTGTTTCTCCGCGCAACATGCGCTCCAGATCACCCACCGTCCGCAGCGCGCTGAAGCGAGTCTCGCTGAGATCAACCTGGTAGCGATCCTCCACTGCGCTCAGCAGTTCGACGCGATCCAGTGAGCTCAGCCCCAGATCGGAATCCAGACTGGCATTCTGGCGCAATCCGCTCACCGGGCTTCCTCGGACCCGCGCAATCAACTCGCTCAGCGGTCCGCTTTCCGCCCCATCTGCCGCCGCCGGCAGGCTTTCCCGTATTCTTGCCTGCGCCAGGTCCCGAATCACATTTCGCCGCGGCTTTTGCGTATTGGTGCGGGGAAAATCCTCCTGTGGCCACGGGATCCACATCCGCATCCGCTGATACTCCGCCAGCGACTGATTCGCCCGCGCCACCACTCCTTGCAAGTCGGCTTCGCCGCGCGGAATTATCACCGCACACGGCTCCGCGTTTCCCCTTTGCTCAATTCCGACGACCACGCAGTCTTTCACCTCCGGCTGCCGCCGCAGGGCCGCCTCCAGGTCCTCCGGGTAAACATTCGTTCCGCCCGGCGTCACAATCACTTCCTTCTTGCGTCCCTTGAAATACAAGTTCCCCGTGGCATCAAGCGCGCCGATGTCTCCGGTGCGATACCAGCCCTGCTCATCGGAAGCACTCTGCGCGCCGCGGCCGTTCCAGTACCCACTCGCCACGCCTCCGCCCCGGACCATAATCTCGCCGTCTTCTGCCAGCTTTACCTCGCGCCCAGGCAGCACCTTGCCAATCGAACCTTTGCCCAGCCGGAATGGATGGTTCACGCTGACCAGAGACGTGGTTTCTGTCAGCCCATAGCCCTGGATCACCGCGTATCCCAACCGTCCCCAGAATTCTTCGATCTCGCCATCGAGCGCCGCCCCGCCGGCGATAAAGGCCAGGAATTTCCAGCCGAACTGCCGCCGAATGGCGCGAAACCGCCACCATCGCCGCAGAAAATGCTTGTCTTTCGCCGCCGCGAAACGCCTCTGGAAAGCTTCTGCTTCGCCTCTGTCTTCCAGATCGCGCTCCAGTTTCTGCTTGAGTGATTGCAGCACCCGCGGCACGCTGACCAGCACTGAAACCCGCTCGCGCCGGATCGTCGTCACCACCTCCGAGGGCTTCAGTTCATCCTGAAAAATCACCGTTCCGCCCAGCAGAGGAGGCAGGAACATCCCCAAAAATTGTCCGAATACGTGGCTGAGTGGCAGCAGGTTCAGGAATCGCAGCGGATGCACCAGCCATTCGTACTTCAGATACCCTCGCATCTCACGCTCCAGCGGCGCGATGTTGGCCAGCACGTTCCCGTGAGTGATCACCACTCCTTTGGGCTCTGCCGTCGTACCCGAAGTAAAGACAATCTGCAGAATGTCGTCGCGGCCCAGCGGAACACTCGGAGCCGGGGCCATAGCGGGCTCCAGTGTTTGCGGCAGATCTTCCAGCGCCAGGGTTGGGAGAGAACATTCGGCAACCGCGCACTCGTGCACATGCCGCCGCGAACCAACCAGCAACTTTGCCCCAGCTTGCTGAGCAACCCGCAAGGCGAAGTCGGGGACAGCCTCGGCATCCATAGGAACAACAATCACGCCGCTCAGCGCACACGCGAAGAAAACCGCGACCCACTCTGCGCAGTTCTCTCCCCAGAGCATCACGCGATCGCCTTTCGCAATTCCGCGCGCCTCCAGCTTGCGAGCCAGACCCAAGGCCATCTCCAGGACCCGGCCGTAACTGAACGACTGCGTGCGATATCCGCGGCGCTGCCGGTAGGCGCACTCGCGCTGATGCTTGCGAAAATTCTCCAGGAAAAACTCTGCTAACGATTCAGCCATGACGAAGCGCCCGGGGCAAAAGCCGAATTTTCGCGGACTTGTCCGCTCTCTCCAACACAAGTCTAGTGGAATCGCCCGCCCCAGGCGCGGGAAGCAGTACAGTTTTCAAACTGCACACCTTATGACGGGGATGCTTTTTGCGCCGCAGTTGTGTACTCTGGCTTCCTCGTATGCCGCACCCGAGCCCAACCCGCTCCCGGGAACGCTGCCTCCTGGTCATGCTCGCCCTGGTGGTTGCCGCCACTCTGACGGCATGCACGCGGCCCCCGGCGTCTGAGAATGCACCAGCCACACCGTTTTCCGCGGGCTCCCGTCGCGACCTCTCCCAGGACGAAGCCGCCGGTGGTCACACCCTGCGCAAGCACGTCGGACGCACCGACGCCGAGCTTCGCGAACGCCTGGAGCATGAGCGCGACATCTCCGCCGCTTCCACCTGGAACGATCGTGCCAGCGCCGAATCCGCCGTGGGTGCCGCGATCGCGGAGCAGAGCGGCAAGATTTCCCGCTGGCTCGAACGCCAGAGCGGCCATCCCAACCTGGTTCTCGATTATGATGGCGACTCGTCGCATCCCTTCGGCCGCACTTTGCGCCGCGGCGAAGACCGCGTCCAGCCCTGCTCTCACGCTCTCATTGTGCTGAAGTGGGATGGCCCGAACAGCTACCATGTCCTGACCGCCTATCCGGAGTGCCGCTCATGAGCGCCAACCGTCCTTCCAAAAAATCTGCGGAGACGAACCCGCCAAAGCCCGACGCGGCGCCCTTTGCGGCCGCCGACTTTCCCGCCCTCCGCAGTTTCCTGCGCGGCTACTTCCATCAGGACATGAAAGACGAATACGGCTCCGCAGAGGAAGCCGTGCGCGAGTTCTGCGCCGACGCCAGCAGCGACGAGCGCGCCGCCGTGGCCGAAGAATGGTCGCGATTCATTGAGAAGACAAAAGGCCTGCCGATGGAGGAGATCAACCCAATTCTCACCGGGCCGCTGGGAAGTTCGTATGCCCTGACGGATGAGGAACTGAGACGCATCTCGGCTATTTTCAAGGCAGGCCGGAAGTAGGACCGGCCAAGAGAAGTCCCGCCAAGGAGTGCGCCAAACTCGATCGCATATGAAAGTGGAGCACAGGACCCGCTCCAAGCCGCAGAGCGGCGATAGAATGCAGCCCACGGCGCAAGCCGTGGGTCCCAAGTGGAAAATGGGCAAGCCCCGGAGGGGCGAAAGAAAGGCTACGGCATAAATTTCCAGGGGCTGGGTGTGTGCGTGAGAAGTCGCAGACGTGATCTACTCTCTCCCCACCCCCAGCGCGTCCGCGACGCGATTGATGTAGTTGAACCACGACGCAATGAGCGTAATCTGCAGAATTCCGCGGTCGTCGAACCCAGCCTTGCGCAGCCCCTCGATGTCATCCTTCCAAACCTTCGTCGCATCCCTAGTCAGCTTGACCACGTAATCGAGCATCACGCGATCCTGCGCCGAGATCGGCGCCGTGGTGTAATCCTTCTCCAGCGCCTCAACCAATGCTTTGTCCAGCGTCACCCTGCGCAGAAACTCTGCGTGCGACTCGATTCAATAGACGCACCGGTTGGTCACCGAGACCATGGTGGCGATCATCTCGTGCTGCCGCCGCTTCAGCGGCAAGTCCGGCGACATCAGCGACCCGAACGTCGCGAAGGCGTGAAACAGCGCGTCTGGAATCAGCGTGTGCGAACCCACAATCGACGACGCTCCCGACGGATCGGGATGCACCGGCTCGGCATACTCTTTCGGATACAGCAGCTTCTCGCCTTCAATCGCGCGGCGCAGCTTCTCGTCGGCCTCGGTTAGCGAGACAGTTCGAATCCAGGTCATGTTTGTGCTTGTCCCCCGTTTTGGCGTTCCCCACAGTTCAAGGAACGATACACTCCTGCCCGTATCCTCCCCATAACGAATTCATACTAGGCGCTCTCGGTGGAAATCGCCCGAGACTAGAGGAACGCAGAGCGGTTTCACCGGCTCTGGCACGGGTTTCGACCGTCATGCCCTAAGTAACCCGTTCGTACACTCCCTTTCGGTAACCCTTAGTAACCATGCGGTTCATGACCCATGCCTTACAATGGGCCTTGTCCGGCCAGCCATCCGCCGATAGGCGAGATGACCGCCCGAAACCTGTACCCGGGAGCGACTCCCTCACGCTCGGCGGGTTATTAAGACCAGGGTCTGGAGTTCGCACTCTTATGGCGCTGTTCGGTTTCAACAAGCAGAAGGTTCTCGCCAATGCGGAGAAGTATGTCCAGCAGGGCAAACTGCCGAATGCCATCTCGGAGTACGAAAAGATCCTCAAGAACGACGCCAAGGATCTGACGGTCACCAACACCGTCGGTGATCTTTATTCGCGCATCGGCGAAAGCGACAAAGCCACCGAGTGCTTCAAGACCGTAGGCGATGCCTATGCCAGCCAGGGCTTCACGGTCAAGGCCATCGCCATGTACAAGAAGATCAGCAAGCTCAAGCCTTCGCTCGAAGGCCTGCTGAAACTGGCTGAACTCTACACCCAGCAGGGTCTTTTCAACGACGCTCGCGCTCAGTACCTGCAGGTGGCCGAGGAATTCCTGAAGGCCGGTGAACTGGAAAACGCGGTTCGCATCTTCCAGAAAATCCTGGAAATGGACCCGGAGAACACCGCCATGCGCGTTCGCCTGGCCGAGGTCTACGTTCGCCTGGGCAAGAAGACCGAAGCCTGGCAGATTTTCTCTTCCGCCGCCGAGAGCATGCGGTCCAAGGGCTCCCTCAATACCGCGGATGAGATCCTGCAGCGCATGCTGACCCTCGATCCGGGCAACACGTATGCCTTGCTCATGCAAGGCAAGAATCAGGTCGAGTCCGGCGATGCGGCGGGAGCCGTCGCCACCCTCCTGAAGGTTGCCGACATCGATTCTCACCCGGATGGCCTGCGCGACCTGCTCAAGGCTTACCTGCTGAGCGGACAACTTTCCGAAGCCGGGGCCATCGCGAACAAGCTGCTGACTGTCCATAACGATCTGACAGCGATCTCCAGCTTCGCCGACGCCCTCATGCAGGCCGGCCAGCACGAGGCCGCCCTGCAGGTTTACGACCAGCACGCCGAACGCCTGCTGGCGGAGAACTCGGACAAGGTGTTGGCTCACCTGCACAGCATCATCGGCCACGTCCGCGACAATCCCGCATCTCTCGAAAAGCTGCTGGCCCTGTTTAACAAAGCCGGCGAGAACACGCACGTCAGCGAAGTCATCGAACTGCTTGCCCATGCCAGCGTTCAGGCCGGCGACCTGCCCCGGGCTCGCGATCTCTACCAGAAGCTGGCTCAGATCGAGCCGCAGAACCCCCTGCACATGCAGAATTACCAGCAGGTGGTCAGCCAGCTCAGCGGCACCTCCGACGTCAAGCTCATTACGCCGGAAGAAGCAGTGGTTCTGATTGACGACATTGAAGCCACCGCGCCTTCGATCCACCAGCACTACTCCGACGAAGTAGCGCTCGCCATACGCTCCGCCCTTACCGACGCGGAGTTGTTCATCTCTTACAACATGCCCGCCAAGGCACTGGGGCCGCTGGTCGGGGCACTGCCCATGGCGCCAACCGATCTTCGCATCAACCAGCGTCTGGCAGCCTTGCACACGCGCGCCGGCCGCTTCGCGGAAGCCGGCGTCTGCTGCCGCACTCTGCAGAGCCTTTACTCCGATGCCGGATATCCCGACGAAGCGACGCGCTACGGGGAACTGGCCGAGCGTTATGAAGAGCGCTCCTCGGCTCCTGGCGCCGTGGCTCCGGACGAAGAAGCTCATATCTTTCTGGATGCTGCTGCCCAAGCTCCAGAGCCGCACATGGCTGCCTCTGAAGTCTCGGAAAGCGAACCGTCCGCGGAGGCGCCGACGCCAGAAGCAGAGCCGGAAGTCGAAGCGGCTGCCCCCTGGCCCGTGGCTGAGCCAGCCGAAGAGGTCGCCGCCGAAGCGGCCGATGAAGCTGAGTTCGCCGTGGTCGAAGACTCCGCCGCGGCCTCGGCTGAGCCCGCTGCCGAAGCCTCCGAAATTGATCTTTCCTCCGAGTGGGATGACGCCGTCACGGTTGAAGCCGAAGCGCCCGAAGCGGAAGTGGCCGAGGTCGAGGCGGCCGACGCCAGCGGCCATGAGCCGGATTCCGGCAAGACCGAGGAGACCGTCGAAGAGATTCGTTTCTATCTCGCCAACGGCATGCCCGAGCAGGCCATGGCGGCCCTCGCCAAGCTTCAGACCCTCACCCGCGATCAAAACATGCTGGCCGAACTGCGCGCCGAAGTGGAAGCTGCTGCGCAGCAGGCAGCGGAGGAAGCGGAGGTGGAGACCGAACCGGTGGTCGAAGAACTCACCGCCGACGATATCCCCACCATCGAGATCACGGCCGACGAGGCTCCCGCTGTTGAGACCGCCGTTGAGGAAGAGGAGCAGGTTGCAGCTGAGCCCGTTGCCGCACCGGAGGAAGAACTTCCGGTCGCCGCCGAAGCTGCCGCTCCTGAGCCTGAACCTGAACCTGAGCCCGTCGCTTCCGAACCCGAGCCCGCACCCGGCGTCCTTACAGAGTTCGTCTCCGATCTTGAGTCTTCACTGGGTAAGGACTTCGTGCCCGGAACGGTGGCTAAGCCAGTAGAAGCGCCCGTCGCGCCGCCTGTCCCTGCACCGCCTGTCGTCGCGCCGTCTGCCCCTGTGCATGCGCCCGCTGCGGCCGCGCGCTCCGCCCAAGTTTTGGGCAAGTTCGTAGCCGACATCGAAGCGTCATTGGGCGAAGATTTCCTGAAGGCTGCTCCAGTCGCTAAGCCGCAGCCTCCCGCCGCGCCGGCACCACCGGTTGCTACGCCGGCGCCACCGACTGCCGCACCTGCGCCCGCCGCAAAAGCCAGCCCGGCGATTGCCGCCAGCGCTGCGGCCTCGGCCTCAGCCCCGTCGTATTCTGCGCCGCAATCGAGCGCGCCTGTGGCCTGGCCCACGCCTGCGGTCGAGGCTCCCAAGCCGCATCCGCCGGCGCTTGCTGCTGCCCACCCGCCTGCCGCTCCGGCTGCTGGCCCGGTTTCGCCGTTCGGCGAAGAAACCGGCGTGGACCTGGCGGAGATGTTTGGCGAACTGAAGCAGGACCTCGAGGCCGACGTCGCTGCCGCCGACGAAGATCCAGAAACCCACTACAACCTCGGCATTGCTTTCCGCGAAATGGGATTGCTCGACGAAGCCATCGGAGAGTTGCAGAAGGCCTGCCAATCCTTCGATCGCGGACATCCTTTCCCGCAGATCATGCAGACCTACACCTGGCTGGCACAGTGCTTCCTGGAAAAGGGCGTGCCCGAGGCTGCCGTGCGCTGGTACGAAAAGGCACTCGGCATACCCACGATTGATGGCGAAACCCGCGTTGCCCTCAACTACGAATTGGCCTCGGCCTATGAGACGGCCGGCGACAAGCCTGCCGCGATCAAGCACTTCATGGACGTCTATGGCACCAACATTGACTATCGCGACGTAGCCGAGCGCATTAAGGCTCTGAAGTCGTAGAATAGCCCGATGGGTTTTGTCCCCAATCCTCTCCGCCTGCAAGTCCGCGCGCGCTCTTTTGCCGCCTGCCTGCCGTTCCCCTGGGAATCTGTCTCGTGCGGAGTCCGCAGGAATGACTGACCCCACGCTGTTTTCCAGTCCGCCCAGTAAGCTGCCGGAAACCGCGCCTCCGCAATCCCAGACGGGCACGGCGTTGCTGGATCCAGCGCCGTCTGCGCCGTCCGCAAGTCCCAGCCTCGTGCAGATCTGGATGCACCGTATTTCCGTCTTTCTTTTCGTATTAGTCAGTGCCGTGGCTGGGGTGCTTCTCATCATTCTCCCCTGGACGCCGGAATGGACCGACAACTACCTGTTGCTCTCTTATCCCAGCCTTCGCACCGTGGTCAGCCACGGCTTTTTCCGTGGCTTCTGCAGCGGTCTGGGCCTGCTCGACATCTGGATCGGTTTCTGGGAGGCGTTGCACTACCACGAGCAGGAATAGTCCGAAAACCTTTTCACTCATGTGAGTCACTTATGTCTGACCAGCTCAAATCCGCTCCCGTTGCCTACGAGAACGAACCCTTCCTCAACAGCCCCGACGGCCGCATTCTGCGCATCCTGTCGGAGTATCAGGAACCTCTGGCCCGCTTCCGCCGCGAGCAGATTCAGGACACGGTCGTCTTCTTCGGCTCAGCTCGCTTCCAGGGACGCAAGGATGCCGAGAAGACCCTCACCACCGTCGAGAACAACCACGCCGGCGTTCCCGCGGCCAAGCTACAGGAAGACCTGAAACTTGCCCAGGCTGCCATTGACATGGCCCGCTACTACGAAGACGCCCGCCGCCTGGCTTATCTGCTGACCAAATGGTCGGTCCAGATTCCTGCGCGCCGCCGCCGCTTCGTCGTCACCACCGGCGGAGGTCCCGGCATCATGGAGGCCGCCAACCTCGGCGCCCACGAAGCCGGCGGCAAAACCATCGGGCTCAATATTCAGCTCCCCTTCGAACAGTATCCCAACCCCTACGTCACGCCCTCGCTGAACTTCCAGTTCCACTATTTCTTCATGCGCAAATTCTGGTTCGCGTACCTGGCCAAGGGGCTCGTCATCTTCCCCGGCGGATTCGGCACCATGGACGAGCTGTTCGAAATCCTCACCCTCGCCCAAACCGACAAGCTGGCCAAGAAGATCCTGGTCGTGATCTACGGCAGCGAATATTGGAACCGCATCATCAACTTCCAGTCCTTCGTGGACGCCGGAACCGTCTCCCCACAGGACCTCGACCAATTCAAGGTCATCGACTCCCCCGACGAAGCCTTCGAGTTCCTGCGCGAAGGCCTGACCACGCACCACCTCGGCGGCACGCCCAGGAAAGTGGGCGAGGTCCTGCCGGAAATTGCGAAGACGAGGCCGTGAAGATGGAAGAGCGGCCGTTTGGGACCTAGAGATTACAAAGGGGGAAGAACGGCGCTTCAGCGCCGCGATAAAACCCGAATGTATATCGTGCTTTAGCCCCGGGACCCTTGCTTCTCGACCGCGTCCCCGCTTCGTTTCTGTCTCCACGCTTCCTTGCTTTTTCTGTGCGAACCTGATAGCTGAGTGCAGATGGCTGAAAGCTGCCTTCTTTGCTACATCACCGATCGAGCCGCGTTCCCCGGCGACGAATCCGCGCGCGGTCGCCGGTTGCTCGAAAAAATCGCTGAAGCCGCCCGCGCCGGTGTGGATTATGTCCAGCTCCGCGAAAAAGATCTCCCTACGCGCGACCTCGAATCCCTGGCGCGCGAAGCCGTCCGTGTAATAAAAGGAGCCGGACAACTGGCAACTGGGAACCGGCAACTGGCAACTGCTGTGCTAATCAACTCCCGCAGTGACGTAGCCCTAGCCGCAGGAGCCGACGGCGTCCACCTGCGCTCCGACGACATCTCGCCGCAGGAAGTCAGAGCCATCTGGACGAAGTGTGGGGCGGGCACTCCTGCCCGTCAACTCTCGCCACGAGATCCGCTGATCGCCGTCTCCTGTCACTCCCCAGCAGACGTAGCCCAAGCCGCCGACGGTGCCACGTTCGCCGTCTTCGCTGCCGTCTTCGAAAAAAAAGATTCCCCGAACATTCGCCCCACCGGTCTCGCGATGCTCGACCAGGCATGCCGAACAAACATCCCGGTCCTCGCCCTCGGCGGAGTCACTCTTGAAAATGCCGAGTCTTGCCTCGCCGCTGGAGCCGCCGGCGTCGCCGCCATCCGCCTGTTCCAGGAGAACGACATCGCCGAGGTGGTTCGAATCCTCCGCGGATGATTAGGTAGGGGTCAGGGGTCAGGGGCCAGGGGTCAGGGGTCAGGGGCTGGTGGCCGGTTGGTGGTTGGTTACAGCGAATTGCTTTGTTGGGTGCCCCATCCTAGCAGCCCGGGGTGCAAGTAGCGGATTTCCTGCACGCCGGGCGA
>Ga0181536_10000675_pt1 | contig 40842 bp, 70 predicted proteins | sample PEATcosm2014_Bin_41_FD_121105 | JGI IMG/M metagenome (GOLD analysis project Ga0181536, IMG submission 121105) | Peatland microbial communities from MTU Mesocosm Facility, Houghton, MI, USA - PEATcosm2014_Bin17_60_metaG | ecosystem: Environmental > Terrestrial > Soil > Wetlands > Peat | place...
CAGCGTCGCCGGAACGCCGGGGAAAGTCATCACGTTGCCGCCAACCTCGATCGTCCCAGTCAGGTTCGGGCTCGGAATTGTCAGTCCGCTCGGCAGCGCCGTCGAATCCGCCAACACCCCCGCGTTGTCCGAGAGCACTCCGCCGGGAGTCGAAGGTGCAATCACCGAAGCTCCTGGCGTAAGCGAACTACTCCCAGCGATACCGTGGTACGGATTCAACAGCACCCACGACGAGCCGGTTGAAGTAAGCAACGCGACGTAAGAGGGCCGAATGTCACCTACCTGGATAGGACCCTTATTTGAGTTTACGATCGGAAGTGGCGGCGACCCCACTGGCGCGTAAGTCGGGGTGGTCGTCACGTTTGCCGCAGCGGCGGTCAGAATGACCAGGTTCGTCGTCGTCCCGCAGGGCAACATCGCAGACGTGATGGCGTCCGAGGTCCCTTGGGCCGCAACGTTCGCGATGCATTGGGTCTGGGCGACTGCGGGCGAAGCGAAAGCCGCTGCGGCGAGCACCGCAAGTGTCGCTAAGCTTCGCTGCGTTTTCACTGCTGAACCTCGGTGACATACCCCTGCACGCTCACGGCCGTTCCAGCCGTCACAACACAGACTCCTTGACTCGCCGGAGTCACAAGCTCCCCGACCAACGGCACAACAATCGGCGCTGCCGCAGTGGTGAGGTCGCCGTTACCGAACGTCCCCGTCATCGCGTACGTGCCGGTGCAAGTCGCGCCCGTGCCGGACTCGAACAACGCCGTATCGGCACTAGTGGCGCTAGGAGCGATCGTGAAAACCCCGCCGCATATGTAAGTGGCAGTGGTTCCCGATGGCGCTACCAGTTGCGTCGTCGTCGCAGACGTGACCGCGATCGGCACTGTCGTCTTCACTACACTCGGTGACAAGCAGGGGTCCGCCGCAGTTCCGGTCGGATATGGCACCGAGGGCGGAGCCTGCACTGCAAGTTGCCCCGAGGCATTAATGGCAACCTTGTTCGTCCCGCCAGTGTCGAGCAAATACACCGAGCCGATGGTGATGCTGGATGCATTTGTCACAGTAACGGGAAGCGGGTATGTCGTGCCGGCCGGGCACCACTGCGGCATTGTGGAGCCCGAAGTTGCTGGATTCGCGCAGTTCCACCATACGTCAGCCTCGGTCGCAGCAGCAGGGGCAGCGAACCCGAAGGCAGCGAAGCCCGCTAAAGTCGCCCAAACCCGTCTCATTCTTGCCCCCTCGTTCCGATGCGCTCCCCGAGGTACGCCGTCGCGCCGCGGAGCGACTCGGACCCCACAGAAGGCTGCTCGCGAAGGCGGACTTCGGGGGTGCCTTCGGGGCTGAACGCCACTGACGCTTCGCCGGGGCGCGCGCTGCGTCGACAGCACGCCCCTCCAGCCTCGGGGCTCGGAGTATCGCCGCCGCGGAGGCCCCGCGAAGTGAGCCCCCTGGTATCGTTCAGTCGCTTCGCCATGAGCTTCGCTCCCTCCGCTCCGCTTCGTCCCGCCCCCGTCAGTCCTTGTGCCCGTGGTACTTCACTTCGGCCCGCTCATGCCGAATGTGATCCGTCGTATGATGCACCCCGCCTTCGGAGTGGTGATGCGGATGCTGCCGGTGAAGTTCTTCCACGGCATGTCCGATGTGGCTTCGCCCAGGGCCGGCGGCCTCGGCCCGAGAGCCGCCTTCTTGCGCTCCGCGGACGTTCTCGTGGCGCTCGTTCCCGATCCCCGCAGGCGGGCTCGGTTTCGACGAAGTGTCGCGGTCATGGAGGACTTTTCCGGCGGGATCGCGCTCTTTCGAGGCGCGATCGTGCTCTTTCATCATACCCTTCATAGCGAAGTTCCTTCTGTGTTGTGGGGCTTCGCCCCGTTAGCGCGAATCGCGACCACCATGGCCCCACTTCGCCCAATGCGACATTGTGTTCGCCCGGATGGCGTCATCGCGGACTTCGCGGTTCTTCGAATGCATCGCTTCGCGCAAGCGTCCGTGGGGGATCTTAGTGCCCTCCGGGATGCCCAGTTCGCGGTGCAGCTTGCCCTTTTCGCCACCAGGACGGAAGTCGGAGCTTCGGGGCGGCATGGCGGGGCTCCTTCAGTAGCAGCGGTACGTGGAGGGTTGGAATTTTGGTTGGATCAAACGCAACTCGACGAAGCGCCTCGCTGAGGTCACAAGTGACCTCGTTCCGAGGGGTCTCTCGCGTCAGGTTGTGACAGACGATAAAGCCCCCTACGGGCTTCGGCGAGTACCGCTGAAGCAGTGGGAAGTACAACTTCCGGAGCTGCGAATACGCCGCAGGGGTCCAGGTCAACTTGGCTTCACCAACAGCGATGAGTTCGTCCGCCACGAAGAGAAAGTCCACCTGAGCGTAGCCGTGGCCACGGGCGTCGCCAAATTCGAGCCAGACCCCGTGCGACGCAGTAGCGAAGCTCGGCGAAGCCGCAAGGGCCTCTTCATATCGGACCCCTGCGGCTTTCGCGCCGCGTGGGCGTCCGTGCGGGATGCACTCCGGGCGCTCCCGCAGGACCCGGACGAAAGTAAGCCCCTGGACTTCACGGGTCATTTGGGCGAAGCTCCGCTCACGCTGCGTCCTTCACCTTCGGCGAAGCCCGTTCGCCCTCGATCAGGATCCCTTCGCGCTCGACTGACGCCTGAGGCGTCTGCGACGCGACGAAAGTGATTGTGATTGGCCCGGTGCCGCTCGCGAGACCACCCCGGAGCGCCTCGGACTTCATCGGCTCGACCAGCAAAAGTTTGATACCTTCGTGAAGTTGCCCGACGCTGAGCGACTTGGGATCCTGCTCTACGCGGTCCCGAAGCTCGTTGAGCATGTCGAGCCCGACTTCCCGCATCGCGCCAAGGAAGTCGGTGGAGGCGATTTCGTCCACAGTCGTATAGTGTAGGATGAGTTCGCGGAACATCGGGTCCGCCGCAAGGCGCCCGATGTACCCCGGAGAGTAGCCCGTGATGCGCGATGCCTCGATATGACTCCGGCCCTGGGCGAGGAGCTTCGCCAACGAATGGTGTGAGGATTTGATCTCCCGGAGCGTCGGAGGCGGCGCTGGCGTCAGGAACCCACCGGTGATGTCCTCGTCGCTGAGCGTCCGCACCACCTCAATGCGGAGCGGCTGACGAAGCCTGGACGCCTGGGGAGTCGCTTCGTCGAGGAACGCCAAGGCGTCCGACACGAGGTCGAGCGTCGTGGAGGAGGCAAGATCATCGAACACCGGCGAAGCCTATGTTTGAAGCGAGGAGGGGAGGGGGCGAAGCCCCCTGCTTTGATCGGACGCGACCTGGACCCTCCTCGGGGCAGACGAGGGGGAAGGGGCCTCGGTGCCTCGGGGACTACGTTACGCATACGCGCGGGCGCGGGTCAAGAGGAAGTGTGGGCGTGCGGGAGGCGAAGCCCTCGGGGTGTGCGGGGCAACGCCCCACAGGAACGTAACAGGCGTCCCATGGGTCAGAAACAGCGTTTGCTCTCGCAGAGTCGGCGCGACGCGGGCGGCGAAAGTGGCCTGGAGCCACGTGGTCGCGGCGTCAAGGCGGTTGTCGTTTAGCGGGGTCAGGTTAGTCATGGTAGGCTCCACGGGTTTGTTGGTCCCGTGGTAGCACGGGGCGATGCGGATGTCAAGGGTGAAATCGCGCGTGGGGGGCGGATTTCGCTTCGCCGATGCGGCTGCCGCCCCACACCCCGCGAAGCCAGAGTGATTTTTGGAAAGTACGTGGGATGCTAATTCGACCTCGCTTAGGATCTCCCTCTCGGCCGGTCCCCCGGCTTCGCCACCTTCCCAGCCTGGCCTCGCTGCGGCCGAGCGTGAGCAGTTGCTCGGAGCTTGGGCGAACGTGGTGGGGCGAGGCGAAGCCCCAACGAAGAAGGGCGGACCGAAGCCCGCCCCGACGTAAGTAACGTGGGGCGCAAGAGCGCCCTTCGCGGATGGTTTAAGTGTTGAGCTCCCACGACTCAACACGCACGTCACGGTATGCACGGGCTAAGCCCGTATTGCGGCTCTTGCCGCCCATGTTCGTTCTCCCCTTAACGCCTGAGTGGCGCGTAGCGCCTAACGCCTGAGTTGTTTCAATTCATATTCGCACCGGCGCAAGGTTTCACCTTCAGGCAAGTGGCCTAACACGGTGGCCTGATCAACATGAACGTTAGGTGACTTGAACGCCTCGCCCAAGGCACGCCAGGCAGCCTTGCGAGCGTCTAGCTCTGCGCAAGTGGCCTGGGCGATTCGTTCTTGCATGACAACCTCCTAATACGACAAGGGGCAGGCGCGCAGCGCCTCAAGGGGCAGGATTGCATGAACCCTGCCCCAAGTCAAGCGTTATGTTGGGGCGCTGCGCGCCGTTGGGTTAGAACGCCACGTCCTCGCCGTCGGCCAAGGTGACAGCGGGCTTAGCCTCGGCGCGCTCGGCGACCCGACGCGCGGCCTCAGTCGCAATGGCGTCAGCCACGCTGAGGCCCTGACGCATCTTGAACGGCCAAGCCTTGCCGTCGGCAGTTTTGCCGACGAGCTTGCCGGCGGCTGGCGACGTGGACACTTTGAACGCGGCAAGGGCTTCGCCAAACGTGGTGTACTTGGGGCCGTGGTAGGGGTCCTCGTCCCGGGCGACCTTGCGCTTCGCCGGCAACGTATACCACGGCCTCGCCGCCCGCTCGCCCGCAGCATCGACGAGCGGCTTGCCCTGTTTGTCCACGCTTATAGTGAACTGCGTCACGAGTTTTTGCAGCCAATCGCGGGCAATCTTGTCGGCCTCGTCCGCGAGCGGATCGCCGGTGCCTTCACGCACCCCAACTTCGTAACCGGCGACGAGCTTAGCGAACAACGCTTCGTGCGCCTTGGCCAACTCGGCGCGGTATTCAGCCGAATCCGACGCCGGGACCGCGTCCTTAGGAACATCGGCGGCTTTCGCGCCAGCGTGCGCGGCGAGCCAAGCTTTGCGGAAAGTGTCATTCACAGTCCGCGCAGCCGCCTGGGACTCCAGGTAGCCCAGTCCGAAATACGTCAACGCGGCCAGCGATACATCCGGCAACGCCGATTCGCCGGCCTTCCCGGGCCACGCAATCGTGCGGGCTTGAGTGTCAATGGTCCAGCCATTCGTGCGAGAGACAATCATTGCAACCTCCAAAGGGTTCGGGGCGACAGCCCCGAGTTTGAGTTCTGATCTCGTCAGGGGCAGCGACACTGCCCGACGGCGCTAGAGCGCCGTTTCGATCTAGGCGTTTGGCGCTACGCGCCTCTAGGCATGGTGATAATCTTGCAGAATAATTCTGCTTTGACCTGTGATTTGCAACTCCTCACAAGACCACGTCTGGGCGTCTTGGTTCCGCGACAACACCGTACCGTTGTCCAATTCCAGAGTCACTACAGGAGCTATGGCCGCATCTTCAATTGCGATGCGTAAGGCTTCCTCTCGTGTAAGGGCCTCGACCACGTAACCATCTGCAACGTCGTAATGTGGGGCTTTCGACGTGTCTCGTTTCACTAACCAGAATTTGGCGCTACGCGCCTCTAGGTTTGTCATTTGCTGGGCTCCCTTTGCGCCGTTTCGATCTAATCACGGAGATCATCCTCGCTCGCCTCCTCGCTCGCTTGTAGAATGATACAATTCGGGCCGTCGCTGGCGTTTACCAACCCAATCTCGACATTCACAATACTATGCATAACCGCGTCCCCGGCGTTCTTGCAAATAAACACAATCGCGTCGTCAGCTTGTCCTGCCATCGCGGCAATTAACTCTGCTTTTGTCATTTGCGTGATTCCTCTTTGACAACGACTCGGGCCGTCGCTGGTTGGTAGTGATCTGACTTTGCCATTTGCGAAGGGCGCTCTTGCGCCTTGCGAAGCCCCCCCTAGTCGTGCGAGTCTGGTACGTATTCCAAAATCGCAAATACCGGATCATCACCTGATTCGTTAAGGTCTATTTCAACGTGGATAATGTCGCATAGCATCCCCGGATTCGCCGCGCGACCTACAAAAATTTTGGCGTCGCCTGGCAATTCGGCTAAGGCCTCGATCAAATCTGTCTTTGTCATTTGTTTGACTCCCCTTGACGGGCGCTGCTTGCGCCCCACTGACAAACCTAATCGCCCCGCTTGGCAAAGTCAACCCAAAAGCGATCAATTCGCCATACAAAAAAGGCATGACGGGGCAACGGGGCGAGCGCCAGCGGCCCCGTTGACCGCGCCAGCGGGGCACGCCCTGGCCGTAGGGGCATTATACCCCCCTGGCCGGGGCGCGCGCGCTAACATGCCACTAAACCGTGCTCCCCAACCGTCCCTCCCAACCGTCCCCCCCAACGCTTAATGCCCTTGCATCTTGCCCCCCGGTAGTGCGCACGCCCCTACCCTGCCCCATCTGAGGCGCTGCACACCCGCCCAACCCTTTCGCTCCTCTCCCGTTGCCCTGTCCAGGTGACGGTATACTACGTTTGGATACTTCCTATAAAAAAATATATATATATAAAGGGATAGGGTAGAGGGGGAAGGGAGCGTCCCGTTGCGCGAAGCCCGAAGTCGGATGGAACGAAATCCCCCCGCGCGCACTACCGGGGGTCGGGATGCAGGGTCATTTACGCCCCGCACAAACGACCCGCACAAACGCCTACGCAAGACGGTAAGTCTGGCCGGGGCAGACCTTACTACCTCGCCCCGTCCATGTTACACTGCCCCCACAACCGCAAAACCGCCCCCCTTCACGGAACCCTCCCGCCATGTCCACAATCCCCCACGAATTCCACTCCCACAGCCTCCGTAGCACTCCCAAGAACCCCCTCTCGCATGAGCGCATCTTAAAGGTCTGCTATGCCTACCGAACCCTACACAACGCCTTCATCGCCGCAGATGGCAAAATCACCTCGGAACTCTACACCACAATGCTCGAGATCGATCGGGAGATCATTTCCTGGGAACAGCGCTCCGCAAAGCTACACTATGCCGCCCGCAAGCAGAGCGAAGCCCGTGCAGCGAAACGGGCGAGCGAAGAGGCGCTCCCCCGGAATTACCTCGACGAGCTTCCAAAGGGGCGCTGCGGGGCAAAGCTCGACGGGGCGAAGCTCGACAATGCCTACGAAGATTTCACCTTCGGGCCGAGCGCCGCAGGCCCCGCAACCGACGCCTCCATCATCCCCGACGCCACGAAAGCTTCGCTGGCGAAGTACAAAGCCGAACGAACGGGCCTTCCGCCCGACAACGCAGGCTACAAGAAGTCCGGCCTAGTGTGACGAGGCGACCTTCCCAGGAGCGACCTTCACATGACCGAACCCCCTAACACCTACGACACCCGACTTGCCGAGCGAATCCGCGTCAAGCGACAATACGAACACGAACTAGCACACCCCCAAGAATATGCCGAAATGGAAACCCAACTTCGCGAGTGGCTTCACGACGAAGACCTTGAGATCGAAGACTGGGCTGACAAAACAATCCTCCACTGGGGACACAATCCGCGCTTAGTGTTCCAGGCATATACCAGGGGCGCAGCGATCAAGGGCGTCTGGCAAGACGAAGCGGCGAAGCGCACGCGAGGCGCGGGGCGCTGCGCGCCAAAGGAGCCACTAAATGTTCCGCATCGAAATCGATCATGAGTTTGTGTATCTGTTCCAAGGCCTCACTCTGCTCGCCAAAGTGACAATTAGTGAATGGTCCTTCGCGATTTCGCGGCCGAAGAGACGTCAGTGACCGGGGCCGCGCAGCGCGCGCAGGGCGCGCAGGGCGCAAAGCGCCTCAAGGGGCCGTCATGCCTTTTTTAGCTACCAAGGGACCTATTTTTTATGCGCGCCACCCCCACCAGGACGTGCTACTTTACGCCTAGGGGGAATCATGCCCCCTGCGCCGCAAGCGCACCAAAGACGAAGTCCGAACCGGGGACCAACATAATGACAACCGAACGCCTAGTGGCGCTACGCGCCGACCACCTAGTCCGGATCGTCCGCGATCCCGCCGACGCCACACAGGACTACTTCCTCGTCGAGCCCCGCGCGGATGCGCTTTACGTGCGGGGCGAACTGACGTTGTACGAAGGGCGCAACGGCCGGTTCGACTACATCACACGAGACGGGAGGGTTGTGAAATGAGCGGGGAGGGGGCGAAGCCCCAAAAGAGCGACTACGCAAGCGTTCACAACGGGCGTGTATTCACGCCGAACCAAACGTCACCCGATCCCAGCGAAGTCGAAGCACACAACAACCGCGTGGAAGAAGCTGAATTGGCTTTCCTTGCCACGAAGCCAGATCGTTTCACAGCGTACATCGGTGAGAAACTCGGCGACGGAACGGACTTCGACAAACCCGAGCGTCGCTTGCGAAGGCGACTAACGACTTGGGCAGGGAAGCAGATTGGAACGTGTTTCTTATCGTCGTCTTGGACCGGCGGCAACCGCCTGGCCTACGGCGCGCGGATGTATCAAATTTACGCCACCGTGAACGGGGTGGACTACACCGGACGCGGGCTCGGTGAGGGAATGTCATGTAACTTTCGCCGACGCTTCCCTCGGGGCGGGCGACCGCAAGCGGGGCGAAGCCAAAAGGAACCTCACAGATGTTTCACCACAATCTAGCCTCGGACTTCGTAGCGCGGCCTTCGGCGCATAACGCCCCCCCGGACGTTCCACGCCGCCCCACGAAGCCTCCATTGCCGAAGGTTTGTTGGCCCGACGTGGCGCTGGCGTTCATGGCGGGGCTGATTTGCTTCGGCCTGGGGGTCGTCGCGGCAGTGTGGGTGTCAGGGGGCTAGGGGCGCAAGGGGCGCAAGGGGCGCCCTTCGCGGAGGGAGAGAAGCTTATGCAAACGAACTCAAACCGTATCTTGGTCGAAGTCGGCGAAACGGGCTTCGAAGTGATCGCCACGACGCCCGGGGGGACGCCCGGGGAGCTTCGCGTTGCGCTCACTCCGAACCGCCTCGCGAGGGGCCTCAGCGACATCGCGCTACTTCTTGCGGCGACGCGTGGCGAGGTGACATCAGGTCTGCGAAGCCACCTAACAGGACACTTCGCGCCTTCGGCGCGGCCCGACGCAAAATGCGAGTTCTGCAAGCTTCAAGGACGCATCCTGGCGGCAGAGGGGCGCCGCAGGCTCACGGAGCGCGAGCAACGTGATCGCGCAAAGCCCCCGCAAGTGACGGTGCTACGTACAGGGGCTACCGGCGCAGCGGGCGAACGTGCATTCGAACATGCCGCGAAGCGCGAAGCGGAACGCCTTCGCAAGTTGCCGCGGCTCAACGGAGTGAAAGTGGGACGCGACACCGAAGGAGTTTGGTTCTAACAAAACCCAAAGAGGAAAGCATCAGGCGCATGACAACAACAATCAAGGTGATTTATAACGCCGCTTACGGTGGGTTTAACGTCTCCGACATAGCGATCAAACGCTACGCGGAATTGAAAGGCTTCATTTTGTATCCGGAGAGCAACGACATATTCACGACATACTGGATTGTTCCACCAGAAGCCCGTAAGGGAATTCTCGAAGGGGAAGATTGGTACCACGCATCGTTGGATGAACGTATGCAATCCAACAAGGCACACAAAGCGATGGTACTCGGCCCTTATGAGTTCGACCGGGAGGATCAGACGCTGGTGCAAGTGATCGAGGAACTCGGCAAAGCTGCGAGCGGCCTTGCTGCGACTCTGATGATTGCCGAACTTGTACCAGGCACGCGCTACCGCATCACAGAATATGATGGTTACGAAACCATCGAGCTTTGCGATGAAATCATTTGGGACATTGCGGGGGCGCAAGCGGCAAGAGCCGCCGGAACGGAGCAAACCTAATGCAAACCGAAACCGACCGGGGTGGGGGCGGCCTTCACCGAAGACCCATTTGGTCCCGCGAGAGACTCGACGCGCTCATAGCGGACCTAGCGGAGACGAACCCTGATGACCCGAAACCCGGCATCACGCGGGAATACATAAGGTATCTTCGGGTGTTATCAACCTGTGGGTTCGAGGAGATGTTGGACGAAATTCTAAACAATCTCCACGCAGCAACCGCAGCATTGCAAGTAGCGATGGGCGAAACCCCTGCGGCAGTCGAACTAATGACGTCGATGCAACTGACATCTGCTAGGACGTTTCTAACCATAGCAAAGTATCGCGAAGCATCGGGACGCATCACGACCATACGAAGCCCTACCAACCCGAGCGAACTACGAAACGAAAGGAACCCCACCAAATGAAATTTCTCCTAGTCGGCACGGTGTTCACGCCCGGGGCAGCCGCCCTCATAGCGAAGGGGCTCCCCCAGTACGCGGGGGTCATCCTCCAGGCAGAGCCTGAGAACCCCTACGACGCCCTTGCGGTGCGAGTTCTGGTACCTCGGGACTCCGTGATTGAGTCGCCCGAACTCCACGAGGCGCTCGCCGCATTCGCCCTGACGCTTGAGTCGATGGAGTTTCCGTTTCCCCTCGGCCACCTCGGAGCGAAATCCGAAACGAAGGCCGCGAAAGCTGCGCTGCGCGAGGGGCACTCGTTCGCGCTCTGCGCGGAGTGGCATTCGCTAGGAGGCGAAGCCCGAAGCGCCGGAAGGCTCATCCAGCACCCTAACGGGTCCAACCTCGTGGAGGTAACGCCATGACGAATACTTCGGTCAGCACCCATGACGCCAAAACGATCGAGTTCCGTGCGGTGCCTCACACCACGAACCACAAGGGCGGGTGGTTCTCCGTGACAGTCGGAACCGGGAAGAACGAATACAGCACCACGGACCCTGTGACGTTTACCGTTCATACATGGGATCCCGAGATGTTTGATCACTTCTGCGACATTGTGCGGATCGCAAGCGGCCCCATCGGGGCCTTACGGCCCGAACCCGAGGAGGCCCCGAACGGTGGCCACCCGAAGTAGCATCGCGGCGCTACTGCGCCTGCTCGCCGACGAAGCGACCGAAGGCGCGAAAGCGGCACCAGAGGCCGAGTTGCGGTGGCTCGACGTCTTGGTCCGCAACGCCGAAGGCGACATCGAACGAACCCGGCAGGAGTTGGACGAGTTGCTTCGGGAGGCGCTGCGCGCCGAAGCGGAGCGAAGCTCATGATTGAGGATATTCTCGCCGAGATGGCCTCCCAAGGGTTTGTTGTGTCGAATACCTTCCAAGTCGGCGAAGGCGACCCCCAGGCGTTCGGAAGGGGGCCACAATGGCAGGTGTATTTACGAAACACCCGAAATACCCGAACGGGGATGGCGACCGCAGAGACGCTCGAAGGGGCCTTTCGCGCAGCCTTCGCGAAAGCGCTCGAAGGCCCGACCTTCGGCGCGCAGCGCCCCGCAGCGGAACTTGCCGAGCGGCGCGAAGTACACCGCCGCGCCGCCCTTGCGCGGCTCCCACATCCAATCTTAAGCCTCGGCGACACAACCGACGACACAACCGACGCCGCAAGTGACCTCTTCTAAGTGGAAGGAACCACACTGATGCCACGTCAACCCCGAAAGTCCCAAGCGCAACTGGCGTTGGGAAACGAAAGCAACCGTATCAACCAAACCATCGTGCGACTATATCGCGAAGCGGATATGCTCAAAGCCCAAGCGGAAGCGCTCAGCAAGGTTCGGGATAACATTGACCAGCAAATTCATCTGCTCGCGCAAGCAAGCCGAAAGTGAACAGGGCGCTGCGCGCAGCGCCGCCCCAAAGGAGCCCACCATGGCCGAAATGAACCTTCTGACCGAACACTCCAAGACAATCGCCGCAGCGGACGCCGCCTACGGCGAGAGGATGACTGCGGCTACGTCCGCCTACGCGACCGCGACCGCCGCCGCCCACGCCGGGCTGCGAGCCGCCGAAGAGGCCTTCGCCTCCGAGCGCAAGGACGCCTTGACCGCGCTTGCCGTCGCCAAGGCCGAAGCGTCGGCGGAAATGCAGACCGGGCTCGAAGCGCGCAAAGCCAAGATGCTATCGGCGCTCGATCAAATCGAGGAAGCTTTTCACAACGGGGAGCCCATCGTCACGACGGGTCTGCAATGGCCGTCGGCGACGCCGATCGCGAAGTCGGGCGCGCTGGCCAAAGAACCCGGCGTCGCAGGCGCAGTGTAGCATGGCGCTGAGTGGAGCGTGGATGACAACTTGTCGCTGGAATAAGCACCGTGGTAGTTTTTATGCAGTCCGCGGCGCACTCGATTTGCAGTGGCTCCAGGCTATCCACGCTATCCCTACAATGAGCCACGCTCAATGAGCTACGCTATCCCTACAATGAGCTACCAACCCGCTGGCGTCCACTTCGCTCGCCTCGCCTACCTGCGAAGGCGAGGATGGTGAGGCAAGGAGAATCTCGATGATCAATGTCTCTTACGACGACGTGAAGGCGCTCCGGCCCTGCGAGTCTGGGCTGCGGTCCGCCGTTCGACAACTCGGCGGCATCGTCGCTTGGAACGCCAAGCCGGCGAGCATAGCCGATCTGCGCGCAGCCGGCGTTCCATACGACGATCTGAAATGGCTCGCTTTGGCGTTGGCAAAAGACAATGACGACGCGAGAAGGCGCATTCGCCTGTGGGCCGCAGATTGCGCAGCACACGTGCTGCATCTTTACGAGAGGAACGGCAAATCGAGTGCGCCGCGGAAGGCGATCATCGCCGCCCGCGCTTGTGCGCGCGGTGAGATTTCCGTCCACGCCGCCGACGCCCACGCCGCCGACGCCGCCCACGCCGTCCACGCCGCCGCCAACGCCGCCGCCTTCGCTGCCAACGCCGCCGCCAACGCTGCCGCCAACGCCGCCGCCCACGCCGCCGACGCCTACGCCGCCTACGCCTACGCCAACGCCGCCAACGCCGTCGCCCACGCCGCCGCCCACGCCGCCAACGCTGCCGCCCACGCTGCCGCCCACGCTGCCTACGCCGCCGAAGCCGCCGCCTTCGCTGCCGCCTTCGCCGCCGCCCACGCTGCCGCCGACGCCGCCTACGCCGCCGACGCCGCCGACGCCTACGCCGCCGCTGCCGCCGACGCCGCCGCTCAATCAGCCGAAGAAAATTGGCAGGCCGATCGCCTCGTCGCGTGGTTCGGCGACCAGGAGCCGGAAGATTGTCCGCTGCCGACCGTCGAAGTGGCGTAACGCGGATGGCAGCGGCAACGCAGGAGGTCAGGTGATGACGATCGACGGAGAGAAGGTGAACGCGAGTGACGAAGCGATGGAGGCGCTCATCGCGGCGGAGCAGGACCGTGACGCGCTTAACGTGGCCCTCACGCGAGAGGGACAAGCTCATCTGGCGGTAATCGAGGAACGCGATGCCGCTCTTGCCGAAGTAGCCGCGTTGCGGAAGGATAACGAATGGTTAGGCAACCGTCTTGACGATGAACAAGATCGTGCTGAGCGTGAAATCAAACAAGCGCGCGAAAGGTTTCACCACGAGCACGTCTACATCATGGCACAACTTGAACACTATCAAAAAGTCGTCACCGATTGGGCTGCGAGACAGCCGACACCAATCACAATTCTTATGAACGGAATCCCCCCAACCCCTCCAAAGAAAGAAGCGAGATGAGCAACCCGCAAAGCTTGGCTCGTCGCTGGCGCGCGGGATTCTCCGCTATCGTCGCAATTACCCTGTGGAGTTCGACAGTTATGGCTGATGATGCAAACGGGGTTCGAGGCGGTAGCCCCGACTGGAAACTATTGACCGTTACCTTTGGTGGCACCGTCTCTTTAATTAAAGGGCTTACCAAGGATGAATGTGATCAAATGGTTGCTAAACTCCCAACACCACAATCTATGCGATTTTCAATCTCGCAAGATGGATATATGTATCCATGGCCAACTGAGGCCGAACTTAAGGCAATGATCACTTCAAGCGGAGGCGGAGGCGGAGGCGGAGGCGGAAGTAGGGGTAGTGGTGCTGTATATTATCCGCAAAAAGTGCCCGATGGCTGGATACGCGTCATGGAGTGTTTCCAATGACCGTCCCCCAAGATCGCGCCAAGACGACGCGAGCGTGGCGTCGCCTCCTAATCCCTCTAAAGGAAGAAGCGAGATGAGTGAAATAACAGACCTCATGAACCAGCCTGATTACGTACCAGCGCCCGATCTGCGCGACGCCACTATCGTCCGCCTCCTCGCCACCCTTGTGATGGCAAGGGAGGGGCTAGACGGCATGATTGCTGAGTGGGAGAAGATGACGCAATACGGCTCGCCGCTGGCTAAGGGCGCAAACGAACAGTTGGGCCGCGCCCGCTTCGCCCTAGCTCAGGTCGACGCCGCGCTCAAGGAGGGGAAGCAATGAGAAAGCTGATGGAACGATTTGCCAAAACACTCGAAAACGCTCAATCAAGCGCGCAAGGTCTCGATGAAGGACCGTCAGCTATCTTAATGGGACTGAATCGAGCTGATCGAGCAGCTATCCTTGCTGCCCTCCGGGCTTCGCAAGCTAGGCCGCATCGTCAATTCGCGCTTCACCAGCGCGACGTCGCCATCACCCGTCTCACCAACGCCCTTGTGATGGCAAGGGAGGGGCTAGATTCGGCAAAAGATGTCCTCGATTACTATCGGGAAATGATCTGGCACAGCCATCTTGTGAGGCCGCCCTCGCATCCGCCTTCCCGGAGCCGAGCCGATATCCATGACGAACTCGTCGCGGCGCTCATGCAAGCCCGCAGATACGTTAAGCGCTGCGTTGTCGACAGGAACGAAGGCTACGCGTCGCATCTTGCCCAGATCGACACCGTACTCGCCAAGACCGCGCTCGATGACGCGCCACCTCTGTCCGCCCTCGTTAAAGCAAACATTGACGAAACTGTGGCGAACGAAATTGCGGCCGAGCGCGAGGCTTGTGCGAAGATCGCTGGGAACCAGTTTGGCAAAGGACCAAGCTCTTCCTATAATAACGGCGCGATGCTCTCCGGCTATAACATCGCAACACGCGACATCGCCGCTGCCATCCGTGCCCGTTCAGCTAAGGAGGGGAAGTGATGGCGGGGGAGAGTTTGCCCCGGCCATAGTGGCATAATGCCCCCCTGGCCTACGCAAGTCCCCTTGACGCCGCCCCGGCCACTATGCCACACTGCCCCATAACCACCCCTCTCCGGAACCTCGCCCCATGTCACCTCCCCGCTCAGTGAACATTGGCCCATATTCGTTCCCCATCACGCCCCGCTACAGCGAAGGCGGGGACGTCGGCGTCGCGGAGCGCGAAGTGCTCGACGTGGCGCGCGCGGAGCGGGTTCGTAAGAAGGGCTTCAAGGTGCTAGAGAAGCTCCGAGCGAAGTCCGGCCGGCGAACACTTAGCGAAGGCGAACTAAGGCACCTCACGACGCAAGTTGCGGAGTTTGACCGCGAAGTGGGCCTAGAGAGGCTTCCCGATCCACGTGGGGTGCAATCGGACCGACCGACGAGGCTTGGCGCCGATGACGCCGCCCCTGAACTTGGCACGGGCGAGTTTGACGCGGAAGTAGCGAGGTTGGTAGTGCTTCGCGTGGCGGCGGAAGAATCCGCCAGGGGAATGACACTTACGCCTGAGCAACGCGCGAAAGCAACCGTGGCGCTTCAGGAAGATCCCCTCCTACGCGAAGCGGCGCGAGTGCGAGTCGAAGCGTCGGCGGCAGAGCGCGCACGGATGTTATCGGAACTTTTCTAGTGAAGCGAGGCGAAGCAGGGCGAGGGGCTGCGGGGCTACGGGCTACGGGCTACGAAGGAGCGAGGGGCTACGAAGATGTCTAAAGGGTGGCTGTCAGGCCCCAAAACGTTCATTTGTTTAGGAGAATCCCCGCTTCCGGGTTGCGGTTGTATCCTGACGGAAGAGGAACTCTATTACTACGAATATGTTTGTGAAAGCTGTATGCAGGATTGGGGTGATGCCATCGAACGATGGCGATGCGGCGGCGACGACGACGAATTCGACAAGATGTTCGACGAAGCCTCAGCTAACAGAGCGAAGGGAGACTAAAATGGAACTCGAAATCTTCGGGGACGCCCCGCTGTTCCGCAAACTCTCAATAGGACTGTTGGGCGTTGGATGGATTTGGTGCCATAGTTGGGGTGACTAAGAGTGACCCTTACGGACCTTCTCAATATCATGTTCCGAGCGTCGCAAGCGGAACACGGGTTGCTCATTCGGACGTCCGACCCATCTCGTGCCATGCAGGCGTTCGCACGAGCCCGCGAAGAACACCCCGATGCGGAGCTTCCGCCGGTGCGGTTTAGGGAGCTTTCGGGGCATCCCGAGGGGAACCTTGTGATCCTGCGGGGCGACCGAGCGTCCGCGGCTTTGGGAGAGGATCTTTTCTGATGGCGCATTCATGTTGGATTATCGAACAAGGTGAATACTCCGACTACCGAGTCGTGGGGATTTTCTCGACGAAAGAGAATGCCGAAAGGATCTTAGCGTTTATAAGAGACCCGGAGAATGAATGGTCGGAGCCTTTGATCCGTGAGAAGGTTCTGGACCCCGGAATCGACGAGTTAAACGAGGGCTTACGCTGTTTCAGCGTGTCATTTCGTTATGCGGATAACTCCGTCACTGTGAATGAGTTAAAAAACTTCACGGATGATGGATTTCATTGGAAGGGCGGAGGTGTCTATAACGTCTGGGCACACGACGCGGAACACGCCACAAAAATCGCCGCAGAGCAACACGCACAATGGCTCGCATCACTGCCGACGAAGGAGACTCGCCGAGATGTCCCGGAAGCACGATGAGCCTGTGGTGTCGCGCCACCTAGAGCTATACGAAACCGACTGGGACTTCCTCCAGCAGCACTTCGGCCGTCAATCCGAAGCGAAGCTCGGGGTTTCCGTCGCAATCCGACAGATGATCCGAAAGGGCGTTCGGGACTACCAAGAACGCATCGCACGAAGACTGGACCGGCTTCGGCCCGAGGCGAAGCCCCTGCCGGCGCTAGACAAGTTCTTCAAAAGCGACAGCGGGAGCGACAGCGGGAGCAGCACCAATGACCTATGACAAAGCAAAGGAATTCCTCAAGGATTATCTTGATGAGAACGGGAATTTACACTACAGCGATTTCGGTATCATTAGTGGAGCTGACAACAGCTTCGCCCTCGGTGAACGTTGGATATCATGGGCACCCGGTAGCGACGGGGACTTCACCGCAGAGGAACTCGAAGCCTTCGCAACGTACATAAAAAACAACTCGACCCTCCCGGAAGGAACTCCCCGTGGCAAATGAGTTTCCCACTTCACCTGAAGTGCTTGCAGAAGCAAGTGCGTTTTCGCTGAGCGATCTGTCGCTCATGTCGCCCGAGGAAATGTCCCCCGCGGCAGAGCTGGCATACATCGAAGAGTTGCGACAGTATCGAGAGCGCTATGAACGAGCGCTGGGAGCGAAGCCGGCGAAAGCGACGACCCGCCGCGCCGCAGGCCCTACCGCGAAAGTGATCCTCAATGGGGCCTTCGGCGCAGACGCCAGCGACGTGGAGTTCTAATCCCATGGCCAACCTCCTTTCGCTCCCGCGCGTGCCGAAACAATCCTTCTACGGGGACCAATTCTCCGCCGCGCCGGGCGCACAAACCCGAGTGAACGCCTCGACCTTCCAAGTGTTCAAGGCGTGCCCCCGGAAGTATCTCTATGAGGTGCTCCTGGCGAAAGGGAAGCGCCCCGACGATCCCAACTTGCGCTTCGGGAGCCTCATCCATCAAGCGAAAGCAATCTTCGAAACCAACCGGGCGAGAGGGGCGGATCATGACCTTGCACTCCAAGGGGCCTTTCGCTTCTTGCTAAGCGAAACTTGGGACCACGCCCGAGCGAAGCCAGGGTTCGTCGAAGACCCTCTGAAGAACCGAGCCACGTTGCTACGGACCTTCGTGTGGTACATCGACCAATACCGTGATGACGCTTGCGAAACTGCGGCACTTCCGTCGGGGAAGCCCGCAGTCGAGGTTCAGTTCGAGTTCGACTCCGGCGTCACGGGGGTCGGCGGCGAGCAAGTCACTTTCGTCGGAACAATCGACAGGGTCGTGCGGTTCAACGGGGCGCTACTTGTTTCCGACACCAAGACTTCGTCGAACGCGAGGTACTTGACCGCTCAGAACTACACCCCGGACGGCCAATTTTCGCTATACGTCGCGGCGGCCTCCGTGTGTTTCGGAATCGAAGCTGATGGCATTCTCCTCGACGGAATCGAAGTTGGATCCAATGCCACGTCGTTCCGCCGGGAGATCGTCCCGCGGCCCCGTGAGGTCATCGAAGAATGGCTCGATGACGCCAGGGTGCATCTGCGCAGGTTGAGCGAAGCCTTTGCGCGCAATGAGTGGCCGCAGAACGACTCCGCGTGTGGGATGTACGGGGGGTGCAGGTTCCGCGGGGTCTGCGGGGCCTCGTCAGCCGAACGCGAAGGCTTGTTAGCGAAGCTTTAACAGAGGAAGGAAAGCAAAGCCATGAACGCGAAATCAAAACCCATTGACCTCGGCGCATTGCAGGACGCCTACATCAAAGCCAAATCGATCTACCAAAGCGACCTCAAGGCGTCCGCAAGGGCGGAGGACGCGCTGGGGCGATCGCGCGAAGCCTTCGGGGCCGCTGAGGCCGCCCTCAAAGCGGCCTTCAAGAGCGTGTTCGCGCAACCGACGCCGTAAGCCCGCGAAGTTTGGGGCTCTTGCCCCGCCGGAGGTGGAGGGTTCAACCCCCTCTCGCTGACGCGACACGCGAAGGGAAGAAACAGATGGCATCAGGTCCGGTATTTAGCATTCGGTGCCCAAAGTGCGGCCGCCAGAGTGGTTTTTGGCCTGCCGGCGGTCAGCAACCTCCAACAACGTGTCACTGGTGTGGGAGTTTGTTGGTTAAGCGCAAAGCATCACTCCTTAAAAACATCAGCGATGTTGTTGATTTTATCAATAGAAAGATTCACATTCGATGACCACGTTCAACGACCCCCAAGAAGACCTTCCGAACAAGATAATTTACCTTGGACACTACGCCGCCGGAAAGACGGGCTCCCTCGCGTCGCTGGCCGCAGCGGGCTACAACGTCCGAATCCTCGACATCGACAAAAAGACCCAAATTCTCCGGGACTACATGCTGAACGCCACGCAGAGCATCTACCGCCGCGAAGCGAAGGGGCTCTGGACGGCGGAACAAGCGGCCTCGGTCGCCTCGCGGCTTTCGTTCGTGTCGATGGACGAAACAATGGTCCTCGCAGGCGCGCAGGGGAAGCAGCGCTACGTTCCCAAGGGCGACCTTTGGTCCAAGGCGATGGAACAGATGAACGACTGGAAGGACGGCCCGGACCGGACCTTCGGGAACATCGGAACTTGGGGGCCTCAAGACGTCCTGGTGCTAGATGGGCTTTCACGGCTCTCCCAGGCCGCGATGGACCAGCAACTTGCGATCTCGGGCAACCTTGCGAACTTCGGTACGAAGTCAGGCGACTACCGACCCGACACGTACAACGCGCAAATCATGATAGCACGCTTGTTACAGACCCTTCAAAGTTCCGCCGTGAAGTGCCATGTTATTGTGATTTGCCATATCGCCCTCACGGCGAACGAAGTCGGCATCTCCGAGGGGTTCCCCCAAACAGTGGGGTCGAAGTTCGCCCCGAAGATCGGACAGTACTTCTCCCATGCGTTGCTGGCGAAGCAAGTCGGGGACCGCCGGGTTATTCTGACGAGTGCCGGAGGGATGGTGAAGTTGATGACGCCCGCTCCGCTACGGGTCAAGGCGGAGTATCCGCTTGAAACGGGGCTGGCGGAGTATTTCAGGGACGTCAAGGGCGCGCCCGCGAGCGCGAAGCCGTGACATTTCCCTCCGCTCCGCAGCGAGTCGAGCGAACACTTCACGTTGCCGACGACAAAGGGCTTCTTCGAGTGAGGTGGTGGGCTCAAGGGGTCGCTTTCGACTCCACAAAGCCCGCGGTGAACGTCTCGGCGAAGCCCGCGGTGGCGTTGCTTCGCAACGGAGCCATCGTAGCTGGCATAGTGTGCAGCACCCCTTGGCTTCAACGCAGCGCGGAACTCATTCTCGAAGCTACGCTGATCCGACGAGACGAAACGAAGCCCGAAGGAGCAAAGTGATGCCATCCAGCGAAGTGATGAAGAAGTTCACCAAGGGCCGCTTGCATAGCGGCTCCGTGAAGGGTCCCGTGGTGACGTCGGCGAAGCAAGCGATCGCAATCGCGGCGTCCGAGCGGGCGAGTGAAGAGGCGCACGGCGCGGAGCGAAGCCCCGACGCGAAACGAAGCCCCCGCAAGGGCGGAAAGGACTCCAGATGACACGTCAAACCACAGACCGAGAAAAGATTGTCAATGAGGCTCTTAAAGAAGTCTACCTCGGTGATGGGCTTTTTTGTAAGTTCGACGGGTTTCAGCTTGTTCTTCGGGCTCCGCGCGAGGAAGGCGATCACTACGTTGCACTGGATTTGTATGTGCTAGAGTCATTCGAGGCACATATTCGCTATATTCGGAAGCTCCAATGCGATCTAGATACGTTGGAGAAAAGTTTGGAGAATTCGGCCTCGGTCGGATAGCTGGAGCATCACGCTCCGAAGGAGGACCCCATAATGAACGAAGAGACACGTCGCCTAAAGGCCATGATCCTCGCGATCGAATACGCCAGCAACTACAGAGGCAATGCCGGAAAGGAGTTTACCCCCGAAGAGTTGGTCATCATCGCAGAAAAGTTTTACAACTTCATGACAGCGACAACAAAAGGAATCCCCTCAAATGGTTGACATGCTTGCACTAACGAACGTCGATACCAGCGAAGCGAAAGCACCCCCTGAGTTGCCCGATGGCATCTACCCCGTTATGGTCGCGGGATGGAAGGTCGGCCCGTGTCGGTGGAGCGACGAACTGGGCACCATCACGATTGAAGCCCGGCCGACGAGGTTCCCCGATGGCGTCGATGGCGAGTTCGACGTCACGAAGCGGCGAATTTTCAAGGAGTTCCATGTCGATCCGAGCAAGGTTGACTCGTACTTCTACTTGAACATGTTCGTTGATGCGTGCGGGGTGGAGCGTCGCGGGAAGCGGCCCTCGGAGTACATTCCGGAGTGCATCGGACGTGAAACGGAGCTTTCGCACACTCGGCGGCAATACGAGAGAAAAGTCAACGGAGTGGGCACCGGCGAGATGAAAGAAGCCAGCGACGTCAAGCTGGTGATCGACGGCCGGGTGATCACGGAGCGTCGGAGCGACTAGGGGGGCGCCCTTTGGGGCACCCTTCGGGGCGAAGCCCCCAACTTCCTCTGCGGGAACTGTACCCCCAACCCTCCCGCTGAGTGACTACCCGAACGAAGCCACGAAAGTAGTGTTTTTGTGGCTTCGTTCGGGGCCTTTTCCAGCGAAGCTCCGCAAGAGGGGATAACACGCATATGCCTATCACCAACATCTTCGGCCGAATGCCCCTTGAGCGCGTTTGGGTTGAACGCGACGAACGCCAGCGTCGCGACCCGAACCCGGAAGCGGGGGGACTTTTGCAGAGCATAGCCCTGCGGGGGGTCCTCGCACCGGTGATCCTCGAAGAAGTGCCGGACGCTCGGGGCTACCATACCCTCTATGCCGGCGAACGCAGGTACGCAGCATCGTTGATGCTGGGGCTGGCGGATATTCCGTTTCGCTTTGCGCGCTCGCCTTCGGCGAGTGAAGTCCAAATCATCGAGTTCGAAGAGAACGCGAAACGCTGCGATCTCACATGGCAGGAGACCTGCCAGAGCGTCTGCAAGCTCCATACGCTCTTCACCGAAGAGGACCCATCACAGACGTTCGAACAAACCGGGCTGTCGCTGGGGTGGGGTGACGGGTCGCTTGTAGCGAAGTATCATTTCATCAACGAGTTCTGGCACGACGACGGCGTCCGCAGATGCGGCACCGTGAACGAGGCATACAACATGCTCCAGCGACGCCAGAAACGGGCGCAATCGAACAAACTCGAAGAGTGGTTGGGCGAGGCGACCCCGACGGAGGAGGAAGGCGAAGCCAATGGAACTAACGACTTTGTTATTGGGGCTATTTCCAACGGGAGTTATGTTAGTAATGATCATCAAGGAACTCCAGGAACTGAACTCCCACCTCCGCAAACGCAACGAAATAGCATCGGCGGCGCTGGAGGAACTCTACCAACACCAACACTCCCAATCCTGAACACCAACTTCCTGGAATGGGTTCCAACATACTCCGGCCCTCGGTTCAACCTCATTCACTGCGATTTCCCTTACGGCATTGCGCTCGGGGAGTTGACACATAAGTCGGGATCCAACGCGCTCCACCGCGAGGTAGGGGAACTTTACTCCGATACCCCCGAGATTTATACGGCGCTACTTGAAGCTTTAGTGACGCATTTCGACCGCTTCGCCAGCGAAAGCTGCCATGTGATGTTTTGGTACTCGAACCGGGTCGAGATTGACGCCATGACGCGCGCGGCCTTTGGCCGGGTTCCCGGCTTCGCCTTCTTGCGGTTCCCGCTCGTTTGGCACAAGTCCGACAACGCGGGGTTCATGACGCCCGGAACTCCCCGCCATATTTATGAAACCTGCCTAGTGGGCGGCCGTGGAGACCGCCCCATCGTGAAGTACGTCTCGGATGTTTACTCCGCCCCAACAGACAACTCCCTCCACATGAGCGCGAAGCCCGAGCCGATGCTGAGGTATTTCATGGGGATGTTCTGCGATGAGCATTCCCGCGTGTTCGATCCCACTTGCGGCTCCGGAAGCGCACTCCGGGCCGCCGAGGCGTTGCGGGCGGAACGGGTGCTGGGGCTTGAAGTTTCGCCCGAGATGGCCCGGACGGCAAACACCGCGCTTCTAAGGGCGAGGGCTCTGCGGCGGGCGACCGGGGCGGCGGCGGCGACCGAAAGTCTCGGAAAGTGAGCCCCTCCGAACCCTTTGCCGCCTGGTGTGGCTCGCGCAAGCCGCGTATCCTCTTCGTCGGAGAGGCGTGGGGCCAGTCCGAAGAACTCCTCCAGGCGCCTTTCATCGGGCACTCCGGGAAGGAGTTCTTCCGGATGCTGGGCGACGCCCGCATAGCGCCGGGACCGGACTACGATGCCGTGAAGCGGGTGCTTTACGCGAACGACTCCCTGTTCCTCACTAAGCGCGAAGAATGGCTCCGCGGGGCGGGGATTGCCCTGACGAATGTGTTCAACCTCCGACCGGCAGACAACAAACTCGACGCACTGTGTGGGCCGACCGGGAAGGGGCTGGTGTTCGCCGGGCGAGTGTTACCGCCCCTCGTCCGAAGTCCGAGGCACCTTTACGTGAGGGAGGAGTTCTGCGGACACTTAGCCCGCCTCAGGGACGAGGTTACAGCGGCGTCGCCGAATCTGGTAGTGGCGCTGGGGGCCGCGTCCCTTTGGGGCCTGACGGCCGCCCTACGCCTGCCACAAGACCAAGCGGCGACACATAGCGCCGTGCGCGGGACCGTTATGCCCGGGCCGCCAAAACTGATCACGACATTTCATCCTGCTTACGTCTTGCGCCAATGGAGCGCTCGGAGTGTGACCGTTGCAGACCTCATTAAGGCGTGGAGGGAGAGCGCAACTCCAGCGTTCGCCCGCCCGTCGCGCCACGTTCTCATCTCTCCCGAGCTAGACGACATCTGCGAATGGTGGAACCACGCACAAGCCACGTTGCGCCAGCGGGGGTTGCATGTCTCGTGCGACATCGAAACCAAGGGTGGCCAAATCACCTCCGTCGGGTTTGCCGTTGGCCGGGCGAATGGCCTCGTGGTCCCGTTCGTCGAGGTCGCTGGGGACGCCCCTTTGTATCGCTCCTACTGGCGCACCGCGGCGGACGAACTAGCGGCACGCCACCTCGTCCGAGTGATCCTTGCGTCGCCGTGGCCGAAGCTCTTCCAGAACGGCCTTTACGACATTCAGTGGCTCCTTCGGGACGGCTTCGCCGTGCGGAACGCCGCGGACGACACAATGCTACTCCACCACGCGATTCACCCTGAAATGCGGAAGGGCTTGGGGTTTTTAGGGTCGCTCTACACGAACGAGCCTTCGTGGAAGCTCATGCGGAAGCGAGGGAAAGACGAGGAGGCGAAAACGGATGAGTAAGCGATCGAGGGCGAGGAGGGCGAAAGTGAGGAGGGCAAGATGGATGAGTTCGTCGGGGCTGAGTTTATGCGTTCTACTTCCGCCTCCACCGAGTCCGCCGAGTGGAGTGTAATTGAGGCCAGATTTAAAGCTTCACAGAAGTATCGTAAACCACTCCCACGTAAGATTGTTTGTCGCATTTGTGGTCTTGGGCCACTCGACGGCCTCGCCGTCCGGCGTATTGGGTGGACTTGGAACTGTATGCAACACCCTGTTAAACACAGGATGTAAACCCCAATGCCCCGAGTGAAACTCCCAAATTGCCGACTAGCGGAAACAATTGAGTTTGTGCATGACAACCTAACATACATCGTGACGTACTCCCGACAGCTCGACGGGGCGCTTGCGGAATTCTTCATCGACGTGGCGAAGCCAGGAGATCCGATGAACCTCATCGCGAAAGACATGGCGACTCTGGCAAGCATAGCGTTGCAGCACGGGGTTCCATCAAGCGAGATTATGGCAGCACTCTCGCAGGAACTCGACGGGACGATGTTAGGGCCACTCGGGGCTGCGTTGGCACTGATCGAGGGGACCCCAAAATGACCTCCCGACTAGTTGACACCTCGACAATCGACCAAAGCAACGCCGGGTTCACTCCGAGCGAGACCGCACAGATATACAACGGTCTGGATTGTTGCCTCACGGCGGAAATCCTGACCGAGGTGAAGCGGACTTACGCTCCGACCGCCTCGACGTGGGAACCCCAGTATGCGTTCACGCGCGCCTTGCAAGCACCCTACCTCGACATGATGTGCCGGGGATTCGCCGTCGATGCGTTTGGGCGGTACGAGGAAGCAACAGCGTTGCGAAGCCGAATTGCCACCCTCGGCGCCCAGTTCGAACGGGTTGTCACTGGGGGGTTCGGGCTCCCGTCACTGAACCACGCCTCGACCAAGCAACTCAAGACGCTCTTCTACGATGTGATGCACCTCCCGGAGCAATGGAAGTCCGTCAAAGGAGCGAGGCATGTGGCCGTCGATCGCGAAGCGCTAGAGAAACTTTCGGAGAACTACATCCACGCAACCCCCCTCATCAATATTATCCTGTCGATACGAGACCTCACCAAGCAACTCGAGGTTTTCGAGTGTGACCTTGACAATGACGGACGGTTCAGGGCAGGTTACAACATTGTTGGAACTGAAACAGGACGACCTTCCAGCAGCGCCAACGCCTTCGGCATCGGCCGGAATGCTCAGAACATCGATCCCTCGCTCCGCCACGTGTTCCAAGCCGACCCCGGATTCCGACTCGGTTATGTAGACCTCGAACAAGTCGAGGCTCGCGACGTGGGGTTTATTTGTGGGTGCCTTTTCGATGATTGGAGCCTGCTCGACGCGACGGAGTCGAGTGACTTCCACACGAACAACGCTCGCAAGGTCTGGCCCGAGCTAGCATGGACAGGGGACCCCCGCCACGACCGAGCGCTTGCTGATACAATCTATTATCGTAATTTTACTTACCGTGATGTTGCAAAGCGCGGAGGGCACGGCTCAAACTATATGGGAACCGCTTACACACTTGCGAAGAGGCTCAAAATTCCCCTCCACCTAGTTGAGGAGTTTCAGGTCCGATACTGTCGCGGGGGGTTGGTGAATGGGGTTTCCGTGTCCCCGGCGTTCGGCTGCATTCCGAGGTGGTGGGCTTGGACGATCACAGAGCTTCAGACACGAGGCACGTTGCAGACGCTCTTTGGGTTCCGCCGGACCTTCCTGGGCCGCCCTAACGACCCTGCGACGCACCGCGAAGCGATCGCGTTTCAACCCCAAGGAACCACCGCGCAACGGATGAACCTCGGAATGTGGCGCGTTTGGTGTCGCGAGCCGAGGGCAGGCCTCCTCGCGCAGGGATTCGACAGTATTGTGTTCCAGTTCCGTGACGAGGGCCCAAAGGTCGAGGACGAAATCATGTCCCACGTGCTCGAACTCATCAAGGTAGAGCTTCGGTCGCCCAGCGGTCGCCGTTATGTCGTGCCAGGCGATGCGAAAGTCGGATGGAACTGGGGCGTCGAAACTCCTACTAACCCCGATGGGCTTCGTAAGTGGAAACTCGGAACGAAGGACCCCCGCATCCGCGTTAGGTTCCCTGGGATGGGCTTCGGAGCAGGTGCGGGCGACGGTGACGTGATGCTGAGGTTCCGCTAAGGGGGAGACGAAGTAGTGTGTCGGATGATCTCATCACGGATTGGTTCGCCTACACGTCCGCCACGCAGGACGACAGGTCGCCCGAAATTTACCGCAAGTGGTCCGGCATCGCACTTGTCGCCGGCGCGATGGAACGCAAGATATGGGTCCGAACCGGGATGAACCGGACGTACTGCAATCTCTACGTCCTCCTCGTCGGACCGTCCGGCACCGGGAAGTTCATTGTGGAAACCGTACGCGAATTCTGGAACACCACGCGGGATCCCTTCACGCAAGCGAAGTCGTTTCACGTAGCGTCGGACTCCCTCACTAAGGCGAGCCTCATCGACGCCCTCGGGCGAGCACGCCAAGTGAAGCTTGACGAGAAGGGCGAAACAGTCGAGTACCATTCGCTCTTGGTGGCGTCGGAGGAGTTCAAGGTCCTGCTCCCGGCTTACGATATGGAATACATCGGGACGCTAGAGCGCATCTGGAACTCCCCGCCGCGGCACGTCGAGGAACGCCGGTTCAACGTGAAGTTGGTCGAGATTGAGAAGCCCCAACTAAACATCCTCGCAGGGGTCCAGCCCTCGTACTTCGCGACGGTGTTCCCGGAAGAAGTCTGGGCAACGGGACTTGCGCGGAGGATTGTGATGGTTTACTCAGCCGAACGGAGGATACGTGATCCTTTCACTGAGTACCCGGACCCTTTTGTGCTCCGCAAGAGGATCCTCGAAAAGCTCGCCCGCGTCAGTGTCATGTGGGGCGAACTGCGGTGGAGCCCCGAGGCCCGGAAGTACTTCCAGGAATGGGTCCTCGCAGGCGAGCCGCCGGTGCCAACGCATTCGCGGATGATACCTTATAACACCGAACGGGCCCGATTCATCCAAAAGTTGGCCGGCATTTCCGCAGTGTCCCGCAAGATCGACCTCAGCGGGATCGACAAAATCGACATCGAACGGGCACTAGAGTGGCTCTTTGAGATCGAAGGCAAAATGCCCGAGGTTTTCAGGGCTATGCAGGGGAAGAACGACTGGGCTATAGTTGAAGAGCTCTACCACTGGATCGTCGGGGCTTACCGCAAGTCCGCGAAGCCCATTCCCGGCGGCCGCATCATCGAGTTCATCGGCGAGCGCATCACGGCGGACAAGGTCGAACGGACCCTCGCGCTGGCCGTCCGCACCCGAGCGATCGAATGTGTCGACCAAGGAGCGGACCTCTGGAAGCCCCTTGCAAAACAGTTCCGAACAGCGGAGTAAGTGACAGACGCCCCGGCCAAAGTGGCACCATAACCCCCTGGTGGGGGCAAGCCCCCACACCCCCGAAAGGACCTCCCCTACGATGACTGAAGAAACCCGCCAATTACGTGCAGCGGCGATTGCTAAAGCCGACACAAAGATCGAAGGGCTCCGTGACGAGATCACAGCGCTCGAAGGATTGATCGAAGAAATCCAACGCAAGGTACCTCCTGAACTTCCCGACGACCGTGAGTGGCGTCTCTCGCAACTAAGCGAACCCGAGCGCAAGTTGATCAGAGAGGCGACAACGTTGCGAAGCCGAATCGCTGAGAGACTCTTTCATGAGAGTCTCGCACGAATATCCGAAGAACAAGACGAACTTATACGTAGTCTGGAGTACGTGGAGGACCCGCAGTGGAAAGTAGGTACACAACTGCGGATAAAATTCCCCAAAGACTTCAAGGTCGAGCCCAATCCTGCGGACTCAAAAAAGGACTAACCCAGATGCCACCCAACGCAGTGCCGCTTGCACAACTTCCCCTAGCGTTCCAAGTCCCGTCGCTATACGTGAACTGCATTCGGTTCACCTACATTAATGGGGTTTTTCGTGTCACATTCTTCGAACAACAACTCGTCCCGAAGGGCGACGGGACGAACGAGGCAATGGAAATTCTGGTCCCCCGGACGTCCGTCACGATGGTCCCGGCGGTCGTATCGGACTTCCTGCGGGAGTTCGGCGGCTTCTTCAACCGCGTCGCGGAGGGAGTCCGCGAAAGCGCCGCGACGGTGATGCCGGAAACCGAAGGTGGGAGGATGCAATGATCATCATCCTCGCATTCGTCGCAGTCCCCTATATCGCGAAGGGACTCATTCTTTGGTATCTGGTTGGCTCAATAGCGGCGATACCGCGGCAGCGCCGGATGCTGGGATCTTCAACCCGCGGGGGTTCTTCACAATCGACCCGATACCGCGTAGCACCGTAGGCGCAACTGCCGAAGTCACGGCGGCTGCGTAAGGTCCCATCAGCGGGGTTCCTGTGTGAGTAGCGTTGTAAGACTCCAGTAGGTTTCCAAGCATAAACCCCGCACCACCCCAAGTCGAAGTCTCAGCGTAGTGTGAGGTTTTCTTGGTCTCAGCAAGCAACGCAGACGTCTCCGGCGAAGCAGAACTAAGCGCCAGACGGTCAAACGGATTTGGCACCAACGCCTTCGCGGCGTCGGGATTTGTTTTAAGGAGCTTCAAAAATCCGGACGGATTCTGTCTCAAATACGCCGCACCGATTTCATCCGCCACTGGCGAAAGTTGCTTCCGAATCGTCGCAATGTCCCCAGAGTCTTTGGCCATCCGGCCCCAGAGGCTCGACACAACCTCGCCAGGCTTCGCGGTATCTTTGATCGGGTTATCGTCGTTGGAGAACTTGCTAAGTTTTGCGCCATCGGCGTAATACTGCGACGCTGCGGTGTTGTAAGCGTTAAACTCCGGCAGGGCACCGTAGTTCTTCGCGGTGTTGCCTAGGTCCGCCGTAAGGCCCTTATAGAGCGCGTCAACTTGCACGGCCTCGGAACCCTTGAAAACCCCTCGCGAAGTCATCTCGCCGATGTATGACCGAAGCGCCATGACATCTTTGATCGGGGCCTTGAAGCCCGTGATAGTGCCCTGGGGGATCTCAAACTTCGGAGGCTCCCACATTGGCGGCAAGGCAGGGCCGACCGCCCGAGCGCCAGTGTCCGAAGGCCCTGGCACAGTTTGGAGGCCCTGCAACGTGTCTGCTCGGGTCGGCGTCGTTGGCCCATAAGGCGGCATCGGACCGCCAGTCATCTGGGGCGGAACTTCGTTCACGGGGCCGGCGGACTTGACCCCGCCAGGAACTTCCGCCTTGGACGGATACTCCACAATGGGGTTGTTCTTTACCGCAAGGCGGTCCAGCAACGACTTCACCCTCGGAGGCATGTTATCGCCAAAGACTTCGGGAAACCCCCCCGAACCTCCGAAAATCCCCAACTTCGAATTCAACGAAGCCGCGATTTTCATCGTCTCAGACATATCCGCCGTCGCAGTGTCGAGCGGGATTTTCCCGAAGAGTTTATCCCCGATAACATCGCCGTCTGGCGTGATTGGCCCCCGAGTGATCCCTTTGAGGGCCTCGATCTTGTCTGGCAGTGCTGCCCGCCAATCCCGAGTTGCTTGCTGCGCGATGTCGCCAGCGTGCTCAGCAGTCTCAGAAGACCCCAACTTCGCTGCGACAGTTTCGAAGGGATTAGCCCCCGCGAATCGATGCGCCGCAATTGCGGCAACCATTCCGGTGGCGATTTCGAGGCCCTGACGAATCGACGGCGGGGCGTCCTTTAACCCAAGCTGGTCTGCTCCTTCCGCGGCGACCCCTGGAATGGCTCCCAGAATCCCTGCTTGGCGCAACAGTGCCGGAACTTCGCTAAGAAGTTCCTTCCCGGAGCCCTCCAGGATCGCCGGGATATCACCAGCTCCCCCTAACTCAAGCGCGGTAGCGGTGCCCCCGAGCCCAGCCGTTGCAAGATGCTCTAGGGCCCCCTGTGGCTCGGCAACTTTGCCGAGGTTCATCTGAGGGATTTCGGGAATTTGTATAGGCTTCCACGGTTCACCGCCAATGCTGCCCCCCATAAGCCCCCCGGACTGATTAAGCCAGTTGAAACCACCAATTGCAGTGTTTGGAACGCTCGTTAATGCGTTTGTTACAGTTTGTAGGCCCATCGCTGGGTAGTGTTCGTACCACGGAGCCGACGCGATCGCAGGAGCACCTTGGGGGCCATTCTGGAGGGCCTTCATAACGTCGTCATTCGTGGCGTCTGGTGGAGCTTCGCCAGTTCCACCAGCTCGGGCCTTCCATCCCTGTGGACCACTCTGGAGCGCACTCCATATGTCGTCGGATGACGCTGGGGGGTCCATCCCGCTCATAGGGGGTTCAGTCATTTAACAATACTCCCCTCGCCGGAGGGCTTAAACCCTCCTGATTTCAAGGCTTTGAACTGGTTGTCGGTGATCCAGCCCTTATCATGCGCGATTGTGGCAGCGGTTTCCAATGGTGCTTCTTTGCCAGACGTCAGCAACCCATCGTGGAAATCGCGGAGGAACGCAGCGTGGGACGTATACCCGTTGGGGCCAATGCCGTGAGTCCCTAACACGGCATCCATTACCTTCTCAGGAGGATGTTCTTTCAGATACTCTGCGGCGGCATTCGTGAGGTCCCCGCCAGTTCGTGACATCCAATCACGTTCGAATTGCTGCTTTTGAAGCAACCAGTTTCCGGTTGCCTGCATTACCTCGCCGACGACGACGTTGCCCAGCGGCGTTTTATCCATATTTGGAACGCTATTGTAGCCCATTTGGAGGGTTCCTAATGCCTCGCGGCTTTGTCCTGTCGCTAGCGATACAACCTGGAACGCCAACTGATGTGCATTCTTGGATTCTGCGTCAGACGCTGCCATCTTTACAGGGTCCACTGGAGGTGGAGCACCAGGGTTAAATACGGCATAAAATGTATTGACCGCGTTAGCCAACATAGCACGTGACTCACCTGCGAATCCCGGCGTAAGTACCCCACCACCCTTCGAGGTGGTTCGGAACTCATCAAGCATGTTTCCGATTGTTGCATTGGATTGGGCGACTTGTTCGTAGCGGGGCTGGTCTGTTTGCCACTGCTTCGCGGCTTCGTTCGCGACCGCTTCAGCTTGCGTTGACTGAAACGCCTTGGTCCCTGTGAGGTTCGTTTTGAACTGCGGCGGAAGCGCAGAATCCGGTGCAAACAGGGGCGATCCGTCCAGAGCCTTCGTCGCCGGCGGCGCAGTCGTGAGAGGACTTCCCACTGGCACTAGCGGCGGAGAAGTCTGCCCCGGCACTCCACCAATAAGACTAACACCACCTCCCGGCATCACTACCGTTTGCGGTTTCACAGTATCTACGTTGCTGTAAGCTGTATCTAATGGTACCCCAAACGCAGCCCCGATACGTGCCGCACGGGCTTTTTGTGCTGCCTTCGCAGCATCAGGATCTGTTGGAAGCCCATCGTTAAGACTAGCTTTCATTCCATCATATGCTGGTTGCAAGGATTTCTGAACATCAGGCGGATAGCTCTTCATTACCGAACCGAGCAAAGTATCCAACAACTTTGGATCACCTCCCGATGCGTTAAGTGCTTGGGCAAGAGGACCAAGACCGTTGTTAATCATTCGTTCGCGAGCTTCCGCAATCTCAACTTGGTTCTTCTGTACCCCGCTTATGTTACTGATCTCGGGAGTGACAAATACCGAATATGGTTGCTGCTGCGCTCGTTTAGTTTGTTCTTCAGGTGAAAGTCCCTGCGCACTCCAAACCGCAAGATCTTCGCCAAGTTGGTGCCTCGCAGACATCTGCTGCTGGAACAGCACATTAGTGTTCTGTCGGTTCCGCATCTCAGCAAGGTCGCTCATCAGGCCAACCGCACCAGCAGCTCCCATCGGAGCCGGGCCGAGATTCGTATCAATTGTGGGGTTTGCGCCATCGACCATCGTGGCAGGGCCTTCTACAGGAGGGGGGCGAAGCCCGAGCGAACTTCGCCGCGGTTACTGGAGCAACGCCGGCGCCGGAGTATTCGGCTGCGGGACGACAGAGCCTCCGCTGGCAAGCGCCGGGGATGCCGCCCCGGCGTTCGTCGCTCCCGACTTCACGTGCGCCTCGATAAGCCGATGCATCGCTGCAACGCCCAGCTGGTGCTGCGCCAGCGCCAGCGCCGGGCGAAACTGGGCTTCCGCCGGGGCGATGATGCTTTGCTCGGCGTTTCGTAGCCACCCCGCAAGGGGCTCCCCGCTCGGCGGCATTGGGCCGACGCCCGCTTGGGTATTTCCGGCGACCATCGCCGCAAGGGCCTTCGGGTCCGCGCCGTGGGCGACCAAGTCCGCCATCTCATCAAGCACGTCGTCGGACGTCACGGAGTCGCCCTTTGCGACGAGGGCATCGAGGCCCTTGCGGGTCCGAGCGAGCTGAGTTGCGGCCTTTTTCATCGCGTCGTAGCGACCCTGGGCCTGCGAAAGCATCTGAGTCGGCAGCGAAGGTGGCGGCGAGGGGGCCGTCGGCCCAGCTTGCGAAGCCCCCTGCGATGGAACTGCCGGAACCCCCTCTGGAGGAGTCCCGCCTAGTAGAGGAGAATTTGATGCCATCGAACGAAGCTCCTGTTAGGTGAGCGCGTTGGAGCTGGTGGAGTTAGTACCGCTACCGGAGCCCCCTCCCAGAATCCCATAAAGCAGCGCGGAGTTTCCGAGCGAACTTGCCGCGCCAGTGACCCCCGCTGCGGTCGCCGCTGCTCCGGCAGTGGCGAACGAACCGGACTGCGCCGAACCCGTTAGCAGCGCATTTGCGCTCTGGCCCCCTGCGGCGGTGCCGGCTTGTGTGACTGTACTCCCAGCGTTCACGCCTTGCGTCACTTGCCCCGCCAGCATGTTGTAGATTTGTTGGTTCTGCGTCAGATAGTTCGAATACTGTTGCTGGTACGTCGTCGCAGCAAGGCCGCTGGCGTAGTTCGCGAGGGACTTTCCGAGTGGACCCGACGGACCGATCCCCGGCGTCTGTCCGGACCCCACCCCCGCGACTGCGGAGCCCATCCCCTGGGCGGACGAGCCCGCCTGCGTCGCAAGTTCACCTTGCTGAAGCGTGAACTGATACCCAGGGGTCTGCTGGAGCGCGGACAACTGGCCCCCCGGCGTGCTCGCGAACGGGGCCGTCAGAGACGCCGTGAGGGGGTTTCCTCCGGCGTTCGTCCCAGTGAGCCCTTGAAGCTGCGTCAACGCGGACGTTCCGGCGTTGACGAACGGACTCATCATGGCTTTGTTGGAGTCATAAATGCCCTGAATGAGTGCGTTGGAGTTATTCGCCTCAGCAAGCGACGTATTCGCGGCGGACTTTGCCGCGGAAGCCTGCTCGGACCCGGCGTAAATCGAAGCCCCTGCTCCGAGGACCCCTGCTCCAATAGCTGCTGCAGGAAGCGAAATACTGGGCATATTCAGTCCTTTCGTGAAACTCTGAGTCGATAATGTACCGCGACTTCAATTGCCCCTAATGCCGTAAACACTCCTCGCAGTTTAGCGCCACGGCCTACAGGAGGATGGTGCAATTCAATTTCAACGGCCTCTAGCGAGTTATGTCGAATAAGCTCTAGTGATTTCCGTAAAAGCCGCACTCCGAGGGAGTACTTCGTAAATCTCTTAGAGGAATAAAAAGGCCCTTGACGATAAACCGTATGACCTTTGCTTTCCAGATCTACATCGACTATCCATGCCAAGTATGCTCCAATCGCACCATTCACTCTCGCGGTAGTTAGTATAAGTCGTCTTTGTTGTTCAATAGCGCTTAGTATGGCAGTATCCGGCACCGGAGGATTCCGCAGTCCCAACTCGACCGCATGTTCGTCAAATTCCTCCTGCACAAGTCCCGCCGCATCGGGCCAAAATTCGTCCCAATGCTCGACACGAAAATCAATTTGTGGCACAAAGAAGTTCCTCTTTTAACACAACCATCGCAGCAGCTCGCCCAGCAAGTTGCACCAAACGAGCTTGCATATCAACTTGGATGTTTACTTGCGCAAGCATTATATCACGTTCTACGTCAAAAGGAAACTCCGGTAGCAAGTAATTCCAGATCCATTTTCTACATCCATGCTGGCGCAAGTCTACGAAGTCTACTCTTTCAGCAAACCCTTCTGCCTCAATTTCGTTTAGCAACGCTTCACGTTGAAGAAGTTCCAATTTCACATCCAACCCAAACCGCATAAGACTCTGGTGTACTTCCTCAAGTGGTCGCCGAATTGTAAGAAACCTTCCTTGTGGAAACGCGGCGATAATTTGTCTCCATCCTTCCACTGCGCCAGTTTCAATTGTTCCGCGCATTCCATTTGTAAAGTTTTCCGCAAAATCACTAAGCCGATTGCACTCGATTATAGTATCGTGCCCTACTGGATGATCTGGTGCAGTAAGCCAATGCGCAAGCCATGCTGTGCGACTTCGCGGAAGTGCAAATACCACGAACGGCCTCGGCGGCCCCCCGTCAGGTGAGAGTAACATGCCCAACCGCCGCCCCTGTGTTTACATTGTAGAACGTCACAACAGCCGGCGGCCCCGCCGAGGTTTGTTGCGCAAAGACCATGTTCTGCGGGGCCGAATACTGCCCACCCAGCTTCCGCCACAACTGTTGGAACAAATAAAACCACGGCTGGGCAAAAGTAAAAGTGGAGTCCGGGTTCGCAATGTCACTTACAACCCCCTGGTTGAGCGGAATCCCGGCTTGTTGTGCGGCTGCCATCAGCGAAGCTCCCTCAAACCGCCAAAATCTGGGCGTCCAAGAACGCCCCATTCAGAGCCGAAGGCCCTGCAAAGGACCAACTCAACTCAAACACTGGCCACCTTCCGACGCCTAGATTCCGCCACTGTGGCTGGATGCGATAGGACGCTTCGATCGCATCGCCCCTTTGCGTAACGTCGCCCGTAGTTTGGAGGATGTTCTGCCCAAACGTTCGTCCCCGATCGAAACTAACCCGCAGCGCAAGTTCAGGTGGGGCGTTGTTCGGCCCCACAGGACCGTCGCCACACTGGAACTCCGCCATGAAGCCGTTTAGTTTGATGCCCTTGCCGTCCGCCAGAGCCGCGCCCTGTCCCGAGCCACCAAAGCCCCCGCCGACCACCTCGACCTTTGGGAACGTCCGAATGCGTGGAATAGACCGAGCGATGGGACCCTGGCCGTCACCCAAGTCAACATCCGCCGCGAAGTAGTCCGGGGTGACGTTGTAGATGGTGCCGTTCTGCCAGTCCTGCCCCATGTTAACCCCGTTCACCCACGCCATCGCGCTGATGCGAGAACGCCCTAACGTGCCGTCAGGAAACTGAAATGCCTCTTGGTGCCAACCAGTTTCGGGACTCCCTAGCGTCACATCAAACACCCAGGTTTGGTTTCCCGCCGGGAACGTCAGCCCGTAAAACATATGCCCATCCCGCATGAACACAAACCCCACCGCGTCGGAGATTTGTGTCATCTGTTGGATGGCATAAGAGAGCGCATAGTTCGACACGATTTGGGTTTGGTACCCCGACTGGCGGAGCACCATCCCAGCGCCGAGTTCGCTCTGACCAAGCCAAAACACGCCTTTGTCGATAAAGGCGATGCTGTAGGGCGCAATGCAGCCGAACTCGATGTAGGCGCCGGGGAGGATGGCGAAAGGAAACAGCGGATTCCCGGCGTTGTAGTGGATTTCGCCCCGAGTGTTTCCGAGTAGCACAATTTCCCGCTGCGACACAACGAAAGTGTTGATGAAGTCTGGGTAGCCATCCTTTACGCCGACGAGGGTGTTATTGAATGCCAATGCGCCTTGCGTTGTGCAGGCGTATTCGTTCGTCAGCGGATAGTTCCACAGCAAGTAGCCATCCAGAAAGTCGACTCGGGTGGCCCCAAAGAACGCCCCTGTGGGGTCCACAATCTTTGCGAACCCTGTGTTGGTCTGGATGTCCCACGAATAGCCCTGGGCGGAGTTATCAACCAGCAGCGCTTGCACGCCGTTGTCCCGCATGGAACACATATAGGACGAGTTTTCGCTCAACGCTCCGAGGAGTTGCAAGCGATTATTCGGAAGAACCGCGTAGACATTCGTCCCAACAACGCAGTAGCCGTTGTTGTTAGAGGCTCTGAAGATTCCTCTTCCTGCGCCGACGCTCGGCGGCACAATAAGGCTCTTTAGCCCCGCAGTCGGATAATGTGTTTGTTTGTTCGGGTTTCCCTTTAGGGGTTCGGGAAATAAATTCACACAACGTTCGGCGGACCCCAGCACGGACCGGGTTGCGTAAGATCCGCCGATGAGTTCCAGCAACACCAGCGAAGCCCCTTGGGTTGCTTACGACGCCGCGGTCTGACGCTTCCAAATCCCAATAGTCGTGCAGATAAACTCCATAGTATAGCCCGACGCCAGTGTCAGGGAGGTTCCATTCGCTGTAAGCGCCACTGTCGCGTTGGCGACAATCTGATCGACCACATAGGCATTCGCCACGTTCGGTGCGATGCCGGCATAGATTCGGGCGGTCGACGCGCCGTTGTTGTTGATTGCCACCCAGGCCCCCGGAATCGCCGGAGGCAACTGCACTGAATCGTTCGTCGTGGCAACTGTGTCAAGTTCGTTGTTTGCGTATGCCAGCACTGGCGAACCTGCTTGGGCGCCACCCGGAAGCGCGATCACGGAGATATTAGCCCCAAGGGTGTAATTGGTTAGTTTGGTAAGGTCGAGCGCGTCGATGAGTTGCGCGCCAGTTTTGCCAAAGAAGCTGAGGAAGCTAGTCAGGGTGATTGCCACGAGGAAGTTCCTTTCAAGTTAACGTAGGCTACGTAGTGCCGGTTAGGTCGGACCGGACTGGTCCGAGAAGATGTTATACATTCCAGGCCGCGGGTACAAGCCAGGCGGAACGCTCAGCAACGGAATTTGCGTGTTGCTCCGGCGGATCGTTTCGAGCGAGTCGCGGGCTTGCGCTGCCAGGATATCGCCGGGGGTCATGCCGATGCCGTATTTCGGTCGGACTTCCATCGCGATGTTCTTCACAAGCGCCCGGTAGTACTCGAACGGAATGTCCAGCGTCACCGCCAGGGGGTTCCCCGCCAACGAGAACGCCTGCGGAAGTTGCTCCCGAACCGTGATCCCGATGGCGTAGATGCCCGCCTGGGGCCATGGCCAAACGAAGAGATTCCCGTAGGGCCACGCGGCGTCGTAGTACGCGATCAGGGAGAAATTCGTCAGCCCCTTCATCCGAATCATGTTGTAGTCTTCCAGCGCCGGCAGCACCCGAAGCGGATAGTCCACGGGGCCATTCGGCGCGGCGATTAGCTGCCGGAAGAACGCACTCTCGATGCGATTCGGCCTCGTCGCGAAGCCTTCGGGGCCGACGGCAATCTGGGGCGGGGGTCCCGGAAGCCCCGTCGGTCCGACTGTGTACGGAACGGGGTTCCCGGAGCCGTCGATCGATTGCCCCGTCGCTTGCACCGTCAGGGTCTTGAGGTGCCAGATGAGCCATCTCTTGCGTTCCCACTGCTGGAGTAGCCACATCCCACGGGCGGAAGCGTCCAGGAGATCCTCGCTCAGCGGGATCTGACCAATCCCCAACGCTCCGCTGTCGCGAAGCGCCGCAGTGAGAAGGTCGCCCCAGGTAGTTGCTACGGGGTTCTGGGTGCTCACTTGGACAATCCTTCCAGGGCAAAGCCCCTTAGATCAATCCGGCTTTCGCAACCGCCGAACCCGCACGCGAAGTTGGCACGAAGGGCTTCGCGTCGTCGTCCAATGCGGCCTGAACGCGCTTGGCTTCTTCGAGCGCCTCAGTGAGCAGCCGATTTTGTTCCTCCAAGTCCGCGATGCGAGTGCCGGCACTAATAGGTGGAACCGGCATCGGAGCGAGCCCACGCTCCTTTCGCCAGGTTTCGTTGGCCACCTTGATCGCCATCGCCGGGTGCTTATGCCAGCCTTCGGCGAGAGCTTCAGCCAGGGCCACCTCGGTCGTCACGACTTGCGAGATGATTTCCCACTGCTCCCCGAACGTCTCGACGGTGCCGTACGTCGTGCGCTCTTTGGTACCCGGCACCAGTACCCGCTCTTCGCCCCGCGGATGGTACAACATCATCGGGAACTTCACAGGGCCGGCGTAGAGCGATCTGCCGTCGGCGTCGCGAGCCCCAGCATTCGCGGGATTTCGGCTGAAATACCCCGAGGCTTCCATAGCGTCGTAGACGGTGAAGCGATCGCCGTTTTTGAGGGTCATTGGAGTTACTTCCCTTTCGGTTTCGGGGGCAAAGGCTTCGCTCCCTTCTTTAGGTCGGCAGACTTTACCATCTTCCGGATGAGGGCCTTGTCTTCGCGCTCATCGGGGTGGGGGGAGGGTTTCTTCATCTTGGTTCTCCTGAGAAGTGGGGGCCTTACACCCCCTTGCCGGCTGGCACCCAAAGGAACTAATGCAGGTTCCCTTCGCCCCGATAAGCTCTTTGTGGCTTACACCACATCTGCCACCGCAACAGCCCATTCTGGGCGTATCCACAAGTACCCGTAAAGGACGTCCAACCTCGTCGGCATCTGGTCCGTGTTGATAATATACTGCGTCAACATCCTCACCGAGATGCCATCGAACTCGGCCCGCGAAGCTTCGTGGACGCCCCTCGGGATCTCCAGGTCCGCCACCGCCAAGGTGACCGCCTCCGGCGCAAACGCGAAGTTCTTGCGATACGACGTGCTCGCGGCGAGGCCGTTGGAGGGGTTGACCGCCGCAGCAGCCGCCGGCGAAGCCGTGACAGTCTGAAACTGCACCGCGTTGCCTGCTACAGCAGGGATGATCGCTGGGAAGAGCGGAATCACCACCGCATTGATCGCTACGTTCGCCGTGGCGACAAACTGGCAGAGTTCGCCAGTGCTTTGCTTGGTGATCTTGTTCACCTTATACACCCCGGCGACAGTGAAAATATCACCAATATTGATCGATCCTGCAAGGGCGTTGACGGTGAGATTGAGTCCGGTTTGGCCTGCGCCGTTCACTGTCGCCGAGCCCTGTGCTAACGTGCCCGTCGTATGGATGATGGCGGTCTGATCCCGCATCCAGATAAACCCCAGCGCGTCATACATCCGCCCAGTGATATACTGGCCGCTCAGTTCGGTTTGGGGATTCAGTAGGCCGCTAAGCGAAGCAACCACCCGGGCTTCTGTTCGCGGCCCGTTGACAATCTTCCAGTTCGCTGTCGGCGCCGAGTTAATCGAGAGCGACGCACCGGCATTGAGGTACGTCGCGGCGTTGGGCGTCAGGATGTTGTTGTTGGCATCCTGGTTCGCCACGAAGTTGGAAATGCCACCTTCGCTGCCGGACATAATGTCCACCGCAACGGAGCCAACGAGGTTATTCACTGCGGGCGCAAGCACCCGTCGGGAGTAGTCGTCGAGGTTCATCGTTCGGTCGAGCGTGGTGAAGCTCACCCCGACGTTCTTCTGGGTCGAGATGACCAGCGTCGTGCTCTGCTCCACGGTATCCTGTACGCTCAGCGCCGGACCCGTCGCCACAGTGTAGTCATTTGGGAGCCTGATGCGAAGCGCAGTGCCGATCTTCGCGCCACCAAGGGCGAAGCTGTCGTCATACTGCATGTCGACGTTCTGGACGAACGCATTGGAGTTCTTCCAGAGCCGGACTGCTTCGCGGGTGATCATATTGATGGTAAGTAGGGAGTTGGCCACGGCCAAAGTCCTTTCGGGATTGGAGCAGAAGCGCTCCGGCAGGGTGGCGAACCCCGATGCGGCCAACGCAGCGCTTCACGAAGCGCAGGATCGAGAGAGTTTAAGGGCCTCCCCGTGCCCGCAGAGTCAGACGGGACTCAGGACCGAAAGGCAAAGTTCTGGCGGAGCGCATCAGGAATCCGATCGGCCATCTGTTGTTCCAACGGCTGACGAATTCGTAATCTCGTTCCGATTTTCACATCGTCGGGGCCAAATACTCTCCCGTATTCTCCTTCGATGTTTTCCATGTACAGATTGGAGTTCTTCCACAACCGAATCGCTTCGCGGGTGATCTGTCGAACAGTGAGTAGGGTGTTTTCAGTGACAGGATAGACCTCATCAACAAACAACCCATCCAGAACTTCTTTGGGCGGTAACACCTTCACCGGCATCAACGAACTCGCCCGCACGATCGCCGGGGCCGCTACAAGGGCCAACAACCCACCGAGGAATCCCCGGCGCGACGAAAGAATGAATTCAGTTTCACTCATGGGATGACTCTTCGTCCCGCACGTTTGTTGACCTCGTTGACGTGCTGCGAACGACGTTCCATCCAAACCCGCATGTCGATGGAGTCGGAGCGTTCAGGATCCTCCGCCTCGATCGCTACATGGGTTCGCCCGACCCCAGTGATCGGCGTCACCGGCTTCGGAACCTTCGAGACGCCTTCGACATCACGGAAAGCGAGCTTCCCAAGCTCCACCCCCATCTTCGTCGGGGTGAGCCCCATGATACGAGCAGCTTCGTTTGGGTCCTCACCCAACGCCGCGATCAGCTTCGGCGCAGCCCCAGTGTCCAGGATCGCCTGCAACATGCCGAGGTACTTGGATTCCTCCTCGGGGTTCGTGTGGTCCCGGACGCCCCGAATCGCTTCCACGGCCTTATCGAACTTCTCGGGGCCGAATTCCTTTTGGCCCTCCGCGATGGCACCGTTTAGCGCCCCAGTGAACGTATTCCACGCCGCGATCTCGGTAGCCTTCTCACCGGCTAGTTTCGCGGCCTTCTCGTTAATCTCCGCCTGGACTGCTACCGCATCCGCAGACTGACCGGACTTCAGCTTCGCTACTTCGCGCTCCAGCGCGGACTTCTCCGCGGTTAGTTTGTCAATGCGTTCTTGCTTGCGCTCTGCGGCGTAGTCGCGCTTCGCAGGTGCAGCAGCAACTTTCGCCGCCGCCGCAGCTTTTGCGGCGGCTTCGGTCGCGGCGGCCTCGGCCGACGTTGGTTCGTCCGGCTGCGACGTAGCGGTCGTTACGGGCTCCGGA